>Ga0310696_10005688_pt1 | contig 14967 bp, 12 predicted proteins | sample AusTroGonzalo_MG_4_FD_203885 | JGI IMG/M metagenome (GOLD analysis project Ga0310696, IMG submission 203885) | Bovine rumen microbial communities from tropical cattle in Woodstock, Queensland, Australia - Gonzalo_02 (v2) (version 2) | ecosystem: Host-associated > Mammals > Digestive system >...
ACAGATTCTTTCTTTGTCTGGAACAGAATCAATCAGACTGTTTACAAAATCGACATCGTTTTTTGTCCCTGTGATGACTAAATTGTACCTGTTTTTTTCAAGCAGTTTTTTAATGAGTTCTGTCCAGTTTTCGCTTTTCCAGTGCTTGTTTTTCCAGGTTGTGGCAGGTGCCAGAACCATTAACGGCTTTCCGTATTCACAATTTTTAAGCAATTCGTCAACTTTTTTCTTTACTTCTTCGCTTACTTTAGGCAGTGAAAAAACCGGAACACCGGTTTTTATTCCGAGATACTCTGCAAACTCTAAATTTCTGTTTACTATGTGGTAATTGTTGTCTTTAAATTTGTGAGAGGGTTTTACAAATTCATTCCCGCCTAAAAGAGAAAGTTCTTTTGCATCTTTAAAGGTTATTCTGCGTTTACCCCCGCAAAGCAGGAATAAAAGCAGATTTTTAAGCATCTGCTGACAATCGATAACAATGTCATACTTTTCTTTTCTGATGTCTGAAACCAACTTAAAAAATTCAATTATATTTTGGGGATTAAACTTATTTTTGCGCCATTTTGCAAGGGGATAAAGAAAATACTTGTTAATTGAGGGGTTATTTTTAATAATCCCTTCACCCTTTTCTGCGGTAACAAAGTCAACGGTATAGGCGTTATTTTTAAGGCTGTTAACCAAGGGCAAGGTAAAAATAACATCACCCAAAGAAGTTAATCTTATAATTAAAACTTTTTTACCCATAGATAAAATTTACCCTGAACAAACCCTGAAATTAATAATTTTCAGGATTTTTAGAAATATCTTCTTCTAACTGCTGATTCATTTCTCTTGTATTAACAACTTTAGAAACAGTTTTTTCATTTTTCAAAGCATTATCAACATTTTGCGTTATTTTTTGATAATTTTGATAAGCAAAATATAAAGCTGCAATAACTAAAGCAAAAATAATTATATTTTTCATACTACCTCACACATAAAGTCAAATCTGCTTCAACTGCGACTTTTTCACCGACTCTGCCGACGCCGTGAATTTTCACAACAGGTTTTCTGATTTTTGTCAGTTCAACATGGAATTCAAGTTTGTCACCCGGAGTAACAATTTCTTTAAATCTTGCATTATCGATTCCCGCAAACAAAACCTGTTTACCTTTAAAATCGTCATAAAGAATTGCAGCACCACACTGAGCCATAGCTTCAAGCTGCAAAACCCCCGGCATAACAGGATATTCCGGAAAATGTCCCGTAAAAAACTGTTCGTTATAGGTAACGTTTTTATAGCCTATTGCGTATTTATTCGGAACACATTCCGTTATTCTGTCTACCAGCAAAAACGGATATCTGTGCGGAACAAAATCCATAATATCCATAATATCGTATGTTCTGATTTCATCTGTCATCTTACACCTACTTTATTTTAACCAATTTGTTTTTAAGCTCTTTTGCAACTTTTAAATGAACAGTATGACCTGCTTCTTTTACGAGGATTTGCGCTTTTAAGTCAAGCGGAGAAACTCCCGCCAAATACAAATCACCTATTAAATCAAGAATTTTATGTTTAACAGGTTCATATGGAGAGCGTAACTCTGTTGTGTAGCCCATTTCAACCATACCAACAGTATTATCTATTGTTACGCCACGTGCAAACCCGAAGAACTGAAATCTTTTTAAATCTTTTAAATAACCGAAAGTTCTTGCTTCAATTATTTCATCGAGGTTTTTCGGATCAAGACTTATCCACCTGTTTTTAAGGTCGGGATGATCATAGTTTACGGAATAAGTTATATTTAGTTTTTCGTCAGGCACAATTATCAAAGAAGTTTTGCCGTTAAGATAATAAACTGGCTCACTTACTGTGTAGTAAGATTTTTTTGATTTCTCAATTCCTTCTTTTGCACTTCCGTCAAGGATTGGCATTTCATACTCATTCATATAAACGTTTAGGGAATCTATCCCGAGAATTGCGCATGCGGCAAAAAAGTGTTCGCAAAGCATTGCTTTGTAACGGTACTTGCCGAAGAAATTCTTTTTGTCTCTGTTTGCAAATGTTACACAATGTTTTGTGGTTACAACATTATCAATATCAGCCAAGAATCCATCTTTATCACCCGATACAAAAAATCTTATTCCTTTTTCCGTTGACGGTTTTATGCAAACCGACGAAATCAGATTTCTCATCAGGGAATTGCCTGTAACGTTTATTTCTTTGAGTATTGTAGTCATTCTTTTCCTTTATACTTTTTCTTCTTCAAAAGAGTGCAATAACGGCTCATATTTTTTGAATTTAGCAATGATGTCGCCTGCATCTTTCATTATTTTGAGTTGTTTTATAAATTCTTTTCTCGGAACGGCAGGGATACCGACTACTATTGATTTTTCTGCAAAACTCTTAGTAACCCCTGCTTTTGCGGTAATTATAGAGTCAGAGCCGATTTTAATATGGTCTGCAAGACCTGCCTGACCTGCGATAACTACTCTGTCGCCTATAACACAACTTCCTGCAATTCCGGCTTGCGAAACGATTAAGCAACCCTGACCGATTTTGCAGTTATGACCTATCATAACCAAATCATCGATTTTAGTGTTATCACCGATTGTGGTATTTTCTATTGTTCCTCTGTCTATTGCCGTATTGGCACCGATTTCAACGTTATTTCCGATAACAACCGAGCCTATTGAAGGAATTTTAAATATAACCTGTTCAATATTTTCGTCTGTTATTTCACCGTTTTGCCTTGCTTTTTCTATGTTATCAGGTGCTTCTGTTACAAAACTGAAACCGTCTGCACCTAATGAAACTCCGTGATGGAGGATAACTTTATTACCTACAACGACGTTATTTCCGATATTTACTGACGGGTGGAAGAAACAGTTATTACCGATTATTGCACCGCTTCCGATGTAAGAATTCGGCATTATTTCGGTATTGTCACCGATTACTGCATTTTTTCCGATAACAACATTCGCACCTATTGAAACGTTTTGACCTATTTTTGCGGTAGGATCAACAACTGCTCTTTCGTGGATACCCTTGTTAAATTCGGGTTTTTCGTAGAACATTGTGATGAGTTTCATCATTGCAAGTCTCGGACGTTCAACTTCAATTGTTGAAATATTATCAAAATTGACACCCAAAGGAACTAAAGCTGCTTTTGCTTTAGAATTTTGAAGATTAGCAATTTCATCTTCTCCGAGAGCCAACGCAAGAGTTGTTTCATCGGCAAGAAGAGGCGGAGCTATTCTTGTGATATTTGTGTCATTTGTTTTAGATAACATACCTCCTGTAATTTCTGCTATCTGTTCTAAAGTAAAAGTCTTCATTCGCTTTCTCCTATAATTAATTTTTAATTTTTTCTATTAAATTTGTAGTGGATTTGCCCTTGACAAAATCTATGAATTTAACCTCGATGTTGAGTTTTTTTACCGTATCTCTTTCCGGTAATGTCTCCAATGTATAGTCTGCACCTTTTGTATAAATATCGGGTTTCAGAGCTTCAAGAAGATTGTTCACCGATGTTTCACTAAATTTTACCACATAATCAACGCACGATAAAGCACTTAATATTTCTGCCCTGTCATTTTCGTTGTTAAGAGGTCTGTCATCGCCTTTAATTTTTTTCACGGACGAGTCGGAATTTAAGAGAACAATTAAAACATCACCGTAAGATTTTGTCTGCTGTAAGTACCTTACATGCCCGACATGGAGAATATCAAAGCAGCCGTTTGTAACAACGACCTTTTTTCCTTGTTTTCTTAAATCTTCCCTTATTTTTACTGCATCTTCAAGAGTTAATAAAGACATATTATTTACCCCTTTACCCCTATTTACCCCCACCTTAAAATGCCTGATATTCGATAACTTTTTGTGCAATTCTTACAGTATTTAAGGCAGCGCCGATTAATAAGTTATCGGCAACACACCAGAGGGTTATACCGTTATCAAAGGCTAAATTCTTTCTTATTCTTCCGACATAGACAGGATTTTTGCCGTCTGCATCACGGGTTGTCGGATATTCGTAATTTTCCGGATTATCAATTACAACCGTTCCGAAAGCTTTTGAAAGCACTTCTCTTACTTCATCAGGAGTTACTTCTTTTTCAAATTCAATGTCAACGGCTTCGGAATGACCTCTGTAAACAGGAACTCTTACGGCAGTGCAGGAAATCTTCATGTCCTGAGGAAGATGAAGAATTTTCTTTGTTTCGTTAACGACTTTCATTTCTTCTTTTGTGTATCCGTTTTCGACAAAAACATCAATTTGCGGAATTACATTGAAAGAAATCGGTTTTTTGAAACATACGTTTTCAAAATCTTTTCCTTCAAGTGTTGCCTTTGTATTTTCAGTCAATTCATTTATTGCAGCCAAACCCGCACCGCTTACTGATTGGTATGTTGAAACGATTAAACGTTTCATTTTTGATAACTGTAATAACGGTTTTAACACAAGCATTAACTGTGATGTTGAACAATTCGGATTTGCAATAATTCCCTTGTGTTTTTTTATGTCCTCTTCGTTAGCACCGACAATTACGAGCGGAACATCTTTTTCCATTCTGAAAGCACTTGAATTGTCGATAATTACACCACCACGCTTTACGATTTCGGGGGCAAACTTTTGGCTTGTAGAACTTCCTGCAGATGCAAGAACTATATTTACACCGTCAAAAACTTCGGGTTTTGCTTCCTGAACTGTGTATTCTTTACCCTGAAATTCTAATTTCTTACCCGCGCTTTTTGCACTTGATAAAAATTTTATTTCTTCAAAAGGGATTTTTAATTCGTCAATTACTTTTGTTATTTCTCTGCCGACAACTCCTGTCGCACCTAAAACTGCTATTACCGGTTTTCTCATTTTTATTTCCTTTTCTATAATATGTTGTCTAATCCGTACACAAATTCATTGTGAGATGCCGCATACTTTACTGCAAGAAGAACTCCCTGCATATAACAATCTCTGTCTGTTGAATCGTGTCTTATTTTTAAAGTCTGCCCGTTTGAACCGAAAATTACCTCCTGCGATGCCATATACCCCGGCATTCTGACAGAATGTATATGAATATCGGAATACGATTTACCGCCTCTTGCGCCCTGTATTGTTTCTTTTTCGGGAACGTTACCGAGCGTGAAAGTTGACTTTGCATCTTTCATTAACTGTGCTGTTTTTATTGCAGTACCTGAGGGCGCATCTTTTTTCTGATTATGGTGAAATTCAATTATTTCCGCATTGTCGAAATACTTAGCCGCCATTTGTGCAAATTTCATCATCAAAACAGCACCCGTTGAGAAATTTGGTGCGATAAAACAAGATGTGTTGTTTTTTTGTGATAAATTTTTCAATTCTTCAATTTGTTCGTCTGTTAAGCCTGTTGTCCCTATAACAATTTTAATTTTGTTGTTAAGGCAGGTTTTTGCATTATTAAAAACCGAATCCGGCTGGGTAAAATCGACTAACAAATCAATTTTTACGCCTTTATTTATTGCCTCTTCGACTGAAGAATATTCGGCATTATTTATATCAATTTTTGCGGAAAGCGTTAAATCACTGTCGTTTTCAACCGTTGACACGACCTTCTTCCCCATTTTTCCGTTTGCACCGCAAACTGCAACATTAATCATCGCTTCTCTCCAACTCTTTTATCCTTTTATTATTGCATAAGATATTTTAAAAAAGAAGAAATTGTTAATTATGTAAAATTTTTTAATAAAAAGCCAATAACAAAGGCAATTTTCATGAAAAAAATGTTTTTATAATCATGTGGGAATATATATGCAGAATGTTGATATATCAAAAATTAAAGCATACTCAGGATTACAGGGTTTAAACAACAAAAAGCCCTCAAATTGTAATGCTCCCACGACAAATCCCACAAATAATGCCCGTTTAAACAGAGATATGGATGCTTTGAGCTTTTTGGGCAAAAGTCAGATAACCCCGTCTTTTAAAGGAATCCAGGATAATGTTCCTGATGCGGCATTAGACAGACCGTCAAGTTATACGTTAGAAACGTATACTCCGCAAAAATATGAAGATTTATACTATTCTAACGGTGCAAGAGACGGAAGATTTACCGATGTAAGCGGTCTTCAAATGAGCTTGGAAGATCTTTTAGATATGCAGTCTGACGGGACTACGATAATGTCTGACTCACAAAAGAGCACTTTAAACCCTGTTAAAGAAGCAATGAAAGATGCAGGACTCGGAATATCAGCGGAAAAGCAGGAAAGATTTACGGGAAAAGGCATAAAAATTGCCGTAATTGGTCAACCGTTGAGTCCTCATAACGAATATAACGGAAAAATTTTAAGTTACGAAAAGATAGGTTACGACAATGTTCCGAAAGAACAATGTGAAGGTACAATGCACGCAGCACAAACCGTTTCAATGATTAACGGAACTAATTGCGGTGTAGCACCTGACAGCAACATTGTTTACTATGCGGCCGACAATGTCACTTATAACAAAGACGATATTGAAAAATACATGTTATCCATAAAACTTGCGATGAATCAAACAAGCAATAAGGAATATAAGCAGTATTTGAAACAACAATTGAAATATTTAAAACGCAATAAAAACAATCCTAATACATTTGTTTCAAAAAATGAAAATTATACAAAGGCTATAAGAAAAGTAATTGAAGAAAACAAAAAATTACCTGAAGGTCAAAAAATCCCTGTTATCTCAATAAGCTGGGCATTTGATGAACTTGCACCGGATTATCCTGAACTGATGGAAACCATTAAAGAAGCAACTAACCAGGGCATATTTGTTATTTCGGGCTCAATGAATAATATGTACGGATTTAACGTAATGAGTGCAGACAGAAATCCGTCAAAGGATCCTAACGATCCCGCAAGTTACCATGAAGGGACTTATGCAAAACTGACTAATTTCTCAAAAACCGCCTCAGATGAGATTAAAGATTATACAATACTGTTACCGACAGAGCACAGAACTCTTGCGGATTACAGAACAACTGACGGATACACCTATAACGGCGCATCTGACGGAAGCGGATTTAATCCGGCATATCTTGCGGGAATGTACGCATTAATGAAAGAGGCAAATCCTGATATAACGCCTTTGGATTTTCGTGACAAAATACTTTTAACATCAGATAAATGTTACAACAAAGATGGCTCATTTGCGGGAAGATTAATCAATCCGAGAAATCTGCTTGATTCCGCAATAAATTCATCATACGTTCCGTCAACAGATTCGGCTTTTGAGGAGCCTGCTTCACAGAATACCTCAAACGGACAGGATTCAGGCAGTTATGTTCCGTCAACTGAAGGGGTAAAATTAGAACAGCCCGATTTCAGTCAGGCAAACAAAGATCTCATGGACAGAACAACTCGTAATTTGAGAGAGGCAGAAGCGTTGCTGAGCAAAATTAGATACTAAAATTGCGCATTGTTTATAACGTTTTAACTTAGTTTTATGGTTACGAAATATTAATAATTTTTTTATAAACAATACATAAAATATAATAGAATAGAGTAATTGAATTTTAATTTTTATTCATATTATATAAGACATTATGAATTTATTTAGGGAGAGCAGATGAGGAAAAAATTATTAATAATTCTTGCTGTAGTTATTGGCGCAATCCTGCTTAGAACGGTTTACAATTCGGCAATAAAAATGATCGTCGGCGTTAAAATGAAAGAATTCGCCACTCCGGCAGTTACCGTAGGACCGGTCGGCGAAATTGATATGATAAGGCAATTTGAAGCGCCTGCAAGAGTAGTATCAAAGTATAAAGTAAATGTAGAGGCGAGAATTGACGGCTATCTTACAAAAAGTTACTTTAAAGAGGGCGATTTTGTAACGGCAGGGCAGGTTTTATTTGAGATAGAGCCTCAGGAATACAGCCTTGCGGTACAAAAAGCAAAAGCAAATTTGGATAACGTTACCGCTGAACTTAATTATTATCAGAAACAATTAATAAGAGCCGAAGAACTTGTAAAAAAAGATTATATTGCAAAGGCTGAATACGATAATGCGTTGGCAAAAAGAGATACTTACAGAGCGCAGGTAAATTTAGCAAGAAGTGCATATAATGATGCTTTGAGAAATTACAGTTACACTCATATTAAAGCTCCAGTTGACGGAAAGGTAAGTTATATTTCAGTTACTGTCGGCAATTATGTTAATAAAGATGCAGGCGCGCTGACTACTATAAACAGTGTTGAGCCTATGTATATTGCTTTTCCTTTAAAGGCAAAAGACTTTGCCGAACTTGCAAGAATAGATAAGACGGCTGATGTTAAGAGAAAAGTCGATTACCTTTTTAGCACGGGTGAAAAGTATATGCATCAGGGAACACAGGACTTTCATGACAATCAGGTTGACGAATCAACGGGAACTATCTTAATGAGAGCAACCTTTACCAACCCTGAAAAAATGCTTTTGAACGGTGATTACGGAACGGCAATAATTTATTCAAATGAAACTGATAAAGTACCGACTGTTCCTTTATACGCACTTATGGAAAATCAGGAAAGCAAATACGTTTATAAAATGGATGAAAACAATATTCCGAAACTTAATAACATAAAAATTTCGGGACAAAACGACAAAGTTGCTTATGTGTCAGAGGGTTTACAGGCAGGAGATACCATTATTCTGACAGGTATTCAAAAGGTTATCCCCGGACAACCCGTTAAAATCGTTGAACAGCCGCAAAGCAATGATAAAGTTCAGAATGCCAAGAAGCCATCTTTGGTTTCAAGGGTGAAAAACAAAATAAAAAGAATAATTAAAAGAGGTAATAACAAATAATGGCAGGAAATCTATTTATAAAAAGACCAAAATTTGCGATAGTTGTATCAATTGTTATTATACTTGCGGGTTTAATAACAATACCAAACCTGCCGTTAGAAGAATACCCGTCAATCACACCGCCTCAAATTGTAGTAACCGCAACCTATAACGGCGCAAACTCAGACGTTCTGACCTCAACAGTTGCGGCACCGATAGAATTACAGCTAAACGGTGTTGAAAATATGCTTTATATGACCTCAACGTCACAGGACAGTAAATATCAGTTAACCCTGTTCTTCAGGATAGGAACAAATCCCGATATGGCACTGGTTAACGTCCAAAACCAACTGCAACTTGTTATTCCGCGACTGCCTGAGGAGGTACAGAGGTACGGTTTAAAGGTTAAAAAATCAACCGGAGGCCCCGGTGTTTTGATGATTGCCGTAACTTCGCCAAATCACACTTACGATGCGCTGTTTTTGTCAAACTACGCAAAAATGTTTATCAAAGACGAAATTGCCCGTGTACTCGGGGTAAGTGAAGTTAACGTTTACGGAAAAGGTGATTATTCAATTCGTGTATGGTTAAATCCCGAGAAAATGGCAAGCCTCGGAGTTTCGGTAGAAGACGTCAGAGGTGCGATTACAAGCCAGAATATTCAGACTGCTGCAGGGACATTAGGTACTGAGCCCACAAACGGCGAACAGTTATTGAAAATTATTTTAAGAACAAAGGGCAGATTAAAAACAACGGAAGAATTTGAAAATATAGTTATAAAATCAAAATCAAATGCCTCTAACGTTAAGTTAAAAGACGTTGCAAGAATTGAACTCGGAGCGGAAAATTATTCAACAAAATCAAAAGTTGAAGATTCCGAAAATGCGATGATTGCGGTTACACAGTTACCCGAAGCGAACTCTATTGATGTTGCAAACAGGGTAAATCAAAGGATGAAAGAACTAAGCAGAACTTTCCCGAAAGATTTATCCTACCACGTTCAGTATGACCAGACTGCATTTGTAAGAGAGTCCATAAAAGAGGTTAAGAGTGCAATTATACTTGCAATTATCCTTGTAAGTTTGGTAACTTATCTGTTTTTGGGAACTTTCAGAGCTGCATTTATTCCGTTCTGCGCAATTCCTGTTTCGTTAATCGGGGTATTTATTTTCCTTGGTATATTCGGTTTCTCGATAAACCTTTTAATTCTGTTCGGCTTGGTTTTGGCGGTCGGACTTGTAGTTGATGATGCCATAGTTGTACTTGAAAACGCACAACGACATATTCAGGACGGGAAAACACCTAAAGAAGCAACTGAAATCACAATGAAAGAGGTTTTGGGTGCAATTGTAGCGACATCTCTTGTATTAATGGCGGTATTTGTTCCTGTTTCGTTCTTAAGCGGAATTACGGGACAAATGTTCAGACAGTTTGCAATATGTATTGCAACGTCAATTGGACTTTCAACAGTTGTTGCCTTGAGTTTGTCTCCGGCTCTTTGCTCAATGATTTTAAAAAGCGGGGAAGAAAAAACAGATTTCGAATTTATACGAAAATTTGAAGATTGGTTTAACGGACTCAGAGAAAAGTATTTGGGGGTTGTGGAATACTTTGTAACTTCGCCGAAAAAGACTTTTATTATTTTGGCAAGCGGTATTATTTTCATTATGGGAATGTATTGGCTGATTCCGAAAGGCTTTTTACCTGATGAAGACAGAGGCGCATTGTTTACACAGATACAACTTCCGGATAGTGCTACTCTGGGAAGAACTGAGGCTGTTGCAAAAGAATTTGTCGATAATATTAAAGATATTGAAGGTGTTCAGGACGTACTTTCGATTATCGGATGGTCGGGAGAAAATAGTGCAATATGTATTATAAATCTTGAACCATGGCACAAAAGAAATTCCCGCAAAAAATCTTTAGACACAATAAAGAACAAAATAAACCAAAAGTTTGTAAATTATACAAAGGCAAGTATTGCAACGTTTCAACCGCCTGCAATTTCAGGGATGAGTATGTTTGGAGGTCTTGAATATCAGCTTCTTGATAAGGGCGACAGAACCCCCGAAGAACTGTATAACGAAATGGTAAAATTCGTAAATACTGCAGGAAAAGATCCGGCATTTTCAAGACTGTTTACAACATACAGCGCATCAGTTAACCAAAAGAGAGTTATTGTTGATGAAGAAAAGGCACTCGCTCTCGGAGTAAACGTTTCTGAGATTTATAATACACTTGCAGGTCAAATTGGTATGACCTATGTAAATGACTTTAATAAATTCGGCAGAGTTTACCGTGTATATATGCAGGCAGATGCACCGTACAGGTCACAGCCTGATGATATAAATAAGATTTATGTTAAAAATCACCGAACAGGGCAAATGCTTCCACTAACTTCTGTTGTAAGATTTGAAGATATGGTCGGGCCGAATTTCCTTACAAGGTTTAATTTGTACCCGTCAGTAACAATAAATGCACTGCCGACAACGGGTGTAAGCTCCGGAACTGCAATGGACAGACTTGAAAAATTGTCTTATGAGTATTTGCCTGAGGATATGGGCTTTGCATGGTCAGGCTCTTCTTTGCAGGAAAAAGAATCCGCAGGGCAGATTGGACCTATACTTACGCTTGCTCTCATATTTGTGTATCTGTTCTTGGTTGCACTTTATGAAAGCTGGACACTTCCTGTTGCCGTAATGCTTGTATCACCGCTTGCATTAATCGGAGCATTGTTCTTCCAGTATATTGCAGGATATGCGCTTGATATTTACGCACAGGTCGGACTTGTTATGTTAATCGGATTGGGTACAAAACAGGCAATTTTGATTGTCGAGTTTGCAAAAGATGCTCTTGAAAAATCAGGAACAAAAGATTATGTAAAAGCAGCATTAGAGGCTGCAAAACTGAGATTCAGAGCAGTTATGATGACAAACATAGCATTTATTTTGGGATTAGTTCCTCTTATAACTGCAAAGGGAGCGGGCGCAGGCAGCAGACACTCAATAGGCATGACAGTATTTGGCGGAATGATAGCCGTAGCCTTTGTCGGAAGTATTATGGTACCTGCCTTTTATGTAATGGTTAATACCGCAAAAGACACTTCTCAAAAATGGTTAAAAGAAAAATTACAAGAGATAAAGAACAAGAAAAAATGAAGAAAATAATCAGCCTTATACTTTTAATAACTTTTATGAATATCAATACCGCATGGGCAGAAATCGGTAATGATATCAACCCTGATGAATATCCGGAAAGCACCGAGGTAGCACCCTTTGTAACGGAAACACCGAAAGCGGAAACGTCAGATACTATAAGCGCAGATGATGCACTTGTTATAGAAGGCTCTGTTGAAAAATCAATAGATATAACCTTAGATGACTGTATAAGACTTGCTCTCGGGAATAACCCGAAGATACAAATGGCTTTGCAGGATGTTTTTGCATCGGATGCAAGAATAAAACAGGCTTGGTCTGCACATTTTCCAAAGGTTTCATGGCAGACGGGTTATACAAGAATGAAACAACTTCAGTTATCTGATGCTTTGGGCAGAAACCTTATATTTAATTATTATTTGCTCGGACAGGTTACACTTTCTGAAATGCTTTACGATTTCGGAGTAACGCAAAACAAAGTAACCATACAAAAATTAAACAGTCAGGGCTATAAAATAGCACTTACTGCAACGGTAAATTCTGTTATTTGCGATGTTAAAAAGTCTTACTATAACTTACTTTACGCCTATGAAAAAGTAAAAGTTGCAGAAGAAGCGGTTGAAAACTTTGAACTCTTTTATGATCAGGCAAAAGCATTTTATATGGCTGGTTTAAAACCGAAAGTTGATGTGACTATTGCGGAAGTAAACCTGAGTAATGCAAAATTATCGCTTATACAGGCTGAAAACAACATCGATATTGCAATTGCACAGTTAAATAATAATTTAGGCTTGCCTTACGTCAACAGATACAATGTTCAAGAAAAACTCAAATACTCACCGTGCGACGTTACGTTGAATGATTCTGTTGATATTGCAAGAGAATCAAGACCTGAATTTAAGTTAGCCGATGTTAAGGTTGAGGCGGCACTTCAAAATGTAAAACTCACGAAAAAATCATACTTCCCGTCACTGAGTATTGAAGGACAGTATCAGATAGGCGGCAGACACTTTACTTCAAACACCGGTTACAATTTCGGCGGATACCTCACGTTCCCGACTGTTAACGGTATGCTGATAAATAACCAGATTAAAGAAGCAAAGGCACTTCATAATAAAGAAATAGCAAACGCAGATTACACAAAAAATGCAATAATTTTGGAAATCCAAAATGCGTTTTATGCCTTAAAAGAAAAGAAAAATCAGCTTCCGGTTGCATTTTTGACAGTTAAAAAGGCAAAAGAAAACTACGAATTATCATACGGCAGATACAGAGTAGGCGTGGGCAATCCGACAGAATTAAAGGATGCACAGGTAACTTATGAAAATGCTCTTTTAAAATTCTACGCATCACTTTTTGAATATAATCAGGCAAAGGCAAATCTTGAAAAAGCGGTCGGCAAAAATATAAATAACGGAACAATTGAAAAAGATTACGCTTTTGATGACGACATGCTTTATGATTTTGCCTATACGGATATAATAAGCGAATTTGAAACAGATGAAACGGTAGAGCCTAAAAACAACACTATCCGTGAGGATGACTTTTGTGAACCCCAAAATAATACCAAAGAATTAGTAAATTAGTATTAAGATATTTTACAATTTTCCTTCCTTACACTTGAGAAAACATTAAAAAGAGTTATAATGAATTTATAGGCAAGAAGTCAAAATCGTAAGTATATATTAAAAAGGGTAACTCAAAAGAGTTACTCTTTTTATGCATTAGTTGTGGTTTGTTCAGTTTTTTTATCCGAGATAAGTTTACCTTCTTCGATTAATTTTTGTTTTACTTCATTTTTAACTTCAAATTCGGTATCCCCGCTTGCATGCCTTTTTGCAAGCATGATAGCAGGAATTACAACACCTAATGCCAAAACGCTTGTTCCGATGTTTGCGATGACTGAGCCTCTTTTGAGTTTTTTGAGTTTTGAGAAGAAGACATCTGTTGTTTCACCTGATGTTTTGTATTGTTCATAGAGTTTAGAGAGGTTATCGTTTACCCCTTTGACCTGCTTGATATCAATATACTTTCTTGTGTCGATTTTGTCGGTTTTTTTGTAGAGTTTAATGATATCAGACTGTTTTGCCCTCTTAACAACTTCATTTTCCGGATTTTTGTGTAAAAAGTCGTAGATTTCTGCATCAGATGCATTTTTCGGGAAAGCAGAAAGGCTTTCTTCTATTGATTTTGAATTAAATGCATCTGCCAAGGTTTTATCTTCAATTACTCTCGCATCAAGAGAGATGTTTTTGTTGTGTTTTTTATCAACAATTTTTTCAAAAGCATTTTGAATTTGCTGACCGATAACGTACATGAACGCGAGGAACCCGCCTTCCTTAATTGCGTAACCTGTTAATTCTTGTTTGTTTCTTGATTTTGCAAGCCTTGAACCTGTAATACTTCCTTCTAACAGGTACATGTTTGCAACAGGGTTGAGCATAAAGTTCTCAAAAGCCCCTTTGAAACTTACGTTATCTGATTTTTTCTCTGTGCCCATTGTTTTAAGCTTTTCCATGGCGATATTCTGACCGTAATCCATTGCTAATTTTTGCTCTTCGAGTAGGTTTTTTGCGATATTTGTTTCTGTATATTTTTGTTTTGCATTTGCAAGTGCAAGATAAGCACCGATAGTTGCGCCAACAGCAACAGCGAATTTGCCGACCGTCAGTCCTTTATATAATTTTTGATTTTTTGAAATTTTTTCTATATTGTTTTTTATTACGTCAGTAGGTGCGTATTCTTTGGCTTTCTCCATTATATCTTTGTTATGGAAATTTCTTACGTCAAACTCAGGATCGAGTTTAGCTGTTTTAAATGCGGTTAAATCAATAAATTTCTTTGCAACGGGAATTCCCAAGAGCCAAATGACTTCCGTGCCGGCTTCGTCAATAAATCTGTCCTGTCCCTCTTCTTTACCAGTTGCAAAAGATGCTGCCGTAATACCTGCTGTACCTGATACGTCCTTGATACCAAGCGGGATAATTGATTTTGGATTTCCTAAAATTGAATATATTTTTGCAACTGACATAATAACAATTCTCCTA
>Ga0310696_10005691_pt1 | contig 14962 bp, 10 predicted proteins | sample AusTroGonzalo_MG_4_FD_203885 | JGI IMG/M metagenome (GOLD analysis project Ga0310696, IMG submission 203885) | Bovine rumen microbial communities from tropical cattle in Woodstock, Queensland, Australia - Gonzalo_02 (v2) (version 2) | ecosystem: Host-associated > Mammals > Digestive system >...
CAACGTCCCTCAGGTAAACCGTACCGCCATTCACGGAACCAACCACAACGTCCATAAGCTCCGACGGATCCTGGAACTCTTTCTTGATTCGCAGGGTATAGGTTTCCGAGCCGATATCGATGCTTCCGGAAGGAACGTTACGGTTCTCGCTCGCAATTATCTGGGCGATGCCGGCGATTGTAAGTTTGTAGGCTTCCAGCTTGTTAGGGTCGCAGTAAACTTGGATCTCACGCTTGGGCGCACCTGCAACCGACACGGTACCAACGCCGGATACACGGGCCAGCGGAGTGGCCACCCTGTCGTCCAGAATCTTGTCCAGGGCGCTCACGCTCTGATCGGCCGTGGCCGACAGGATCATGATGGGCATGTCGTCGGCGCTGAACTTGAACAGGTACGGGGCCGATGCTCCGTCCGGCAGACGCTGGCTTACCATGTCCAGTTTGTCGCGAACGTCGTTGGTTGCCTGCTCAATGTCGGTTCCGTATTCGAACTCCAGCGTAAGTACAGCAATGTTCTCACGGGAGTTGGAAGTAATGTCCTTAAGGTTAGGGACACCGTTCAGGGCGTTTTCCAGCACCTTGGTAAGGTTGTTTTCCACATCCTCGGCCGATGCGCCGGGATAGGAACTCATTACCATGATGGTGTTGGATTCAAAGTCCGGGAAGTTATCCACAGGCAGGCGCACCAGGGCGAAGACGCCAAGGATGGCGAACGCCAGGAACACCAGCGCGGTGGTTACCGGATGCTCTACCGAAGTTCTGTAGATACTCATAGCACGTTAACCTTTACACCGTCCTTAATGGCGCTCTGGCCCTTTACAACCACTTTCATGCCCTCTTCCAGGCCTTCCACAATCTCATATTCCCTGCCAAGGTGACGGCCGATCTTAACGGGCGTATAGTGCACTGTTCCATCCGGCTGAAGCACGTAGATGAAACGGGTGCCTGTGCCTTCCTGCTTTACCAGGGCCTGGTCCGGGACGATGATGCTGCGGTTGGTGCCAAAGTTAACCGTTACACGGGCGTACATGCCGGGGCGAAGTACCTTATCGGCATTCTGGACATGAACCTCGGCCTTGAAAGTGTGGGTAGAAGGGTCGATTACCGGGTAAATGCGCTCTATCTTTCCCTTGAAGGTTTTGCCGGGAAGGGCATCTACCGTTAGGGTTACAGAGTCGCCTTTCTTGACTTTGGTATACTCGCTTTCCGAAACGCCCACGCGAAGCTTTACGGGAACCACCTGCTGAATGGTGAACAGGGGCGATGCCATGGAGAACATATCGCCTGCGTCAAAGTTGCGGGCAGTTACAAAACCGGTAATGGGGCTTGTCAGGATGGTGTTTTCCTTAATGTTCTTGTAGGAACTCTCGCGAACTTTGAAATTGAGTTCGGCTGCCTCAAAGTCACTTTGGGAAAGACCGCCTTCCTCGTACAGGCTCTTCATGCGGTTGTATTCGTTCTCGTCGTTCTTTATCTGCAGAGTGAGCTGGTCCAGCTGGGTGCGGTCCATCTCGGCCAGCAACTGGCCTTTGCTTACGTAATCTCCAACTTCTACGTACACTTTGCCAATGCGGTTGCCGGCCTGGGGCATGATGTTGTTGGTGGCATATGCTTCCACGGTGCTGGCGTAAATGTTGTCCTGAGGCACTTCGCGGACAACTGCCGTGGCAATTTCCACGTTGGGAACTACTTCGGCGGGGCCGGTGGCTGCTGTATTAGAGGCATTGTTTCCGCAGGAAGCGGCGGCAACAAGCGCGGCAATAAGTAGTACAAATTTGCTTTTCATATATATTGTCTGTTTTTATTCGGCGAAATCGTAGCCCAGGGTTTGCTCCAGGCTTGTTTTTGCATTGATGAAGTTGTAAATGGCCTGGTACTGCTGCAGGCGGGTCTGGGTAAGGGTTAACTCTGTGTTGTTAAGGTCTGTGAGAGTTATCATACCTATCTGGTAGCTGCGGTTGGCAATGTCAAATGCCTTTTGGGCGCTCTTGAGGGCCTGCCCTGCGGCATCGTAGGTTTTCATTGCGGCATCCATGGTGGAAAGGTTCTGGCGGATTGCAATCCTTAACTGCCTTTCCGTATCCTTGCGCCTGAGTTCAAGTTCATCGGCCTGAACAACGGTTTGCCTTATGCCGTAATAATTCTGGCCGCCGGTGAAGATGGGGATGCTAAGGGAGAACATCATGGTGCTGGAGGGCAGCCACTTCCACTGGGCCAGATTGAACACGTCGCTTTGGGTGTAGTAGTTATAGCTTAACGACATGGACAGGGTGGGGATGTAGGCATACGACTTCATGCGTATCTGTTTTGCAAGCATCTCGGCCTGGGTTGCAAGCTGCTTCATCTGGGTGTTGCGGTCCAGCGATGTCTCTGAGGCTTCGGAAGCTTCCATAATATCGTAGAACATTTCCTGAGCATAGTCTTCAAGGCTGCCCTGAACGTCTATGTTCTGATCCAGATCCAGGCCCATGACGGCCTTCAGTTGCCACAGGGAAAGGGCTATTGAATTCTCGGCCGCAAAAAGGTTGGGAATAGAGGCGGCAAGGTTGCTGCTTGCACGGGCAAGGTCTATTTCCGTTGCCTTTTTTGCTTTGAATTTGCTCTCTGTGAGTTTAAGGTTCTCTCCGGCGTTTTCGCAAACTGCATCGTACACATCGAACGAGGCCTTGGCCATAAGGACTGCAAAATATGCCTGTTTTACGGATGCAACCGTGCCCAGACGGCTTTCCCTGGCCTGTTCCACTGCAAGTTCTACCTGGTCGCCGGTTAGCCTGAGGCTTTCCCACAACTGGAAATTGATAATTGGCATTGATGCGCTAAGGCCCAGGGTAACCTGGTTGCGGCGGCCCATTTCAATGGGATCGCTGCCGGACGATGATCCGCCTTCCGGTTCCGGCGTTACATAAGGGATAAAAGGAGTGCCCGTAACCTCGTACAGCTGCTGGATGTAGGCCATGATGGGCTCGAAGTACGACTGGAACATGGATGCCATGCCACCGCCGCTGGAGCCGCCCTCACTGTCGTCCGAGCCAAAGAACACCTTTTGCTTCTGGATGGCATAGCTGTATGCAAGGCTGGCGCTTATCTGCGGGAAAAGTGCGCCGTACGCGCCTTTTTTAGCATACTGCTGGCGCTGGACCTCCATATCGGCCACTTTTACGGACGTATTTTCCGATAAAGCTATTTTAATGGCGTCGTCCAGGCTGATTACAAGGGTGGAGTCCCCCGCCGGACGTTCCGTTCCACTGAACTGCGCCCGGGCAGCAACGGGCAGCAGAATAAGGAGCGCGATGATAATTCTCTTCATAAAAGACCTACTAATTAAGCTGCAAAGATACTACAAAAATCACACCCGAAAAACTTTTTTACTATCTTTGCATTTACTATGGAGACACTTGTAGTACATTGGAACGTAGATCCCGCAATCCTTCACATAGGCGGGTTCGAGCTCAGATGGTATTCGCTGCTTTTTGTGGGCGGCTTCGTACTGGGCTGGTACATAATGAAAAGCTTCTTCCAAAGGGAGAAAATAAACACCGACCTGCTGGACCCCATGCTGTATATGCTGCTTATATGCACCATTGTGGGCGCCCGTCTGGGTCACTGCATCTTTTATCAGCCAGACTACTACTTTGGCAGCTGGGCCGGATTCTGGGAGATATTCATGCCATGGAAAGGCGGCCTTGCAAGCCACGGTGGTACCATAGCGCTGCTTCTGGGTATATGGTGGTACGCCCAAAAGTACGGCCCCAAGAACGGCTTTGACTTTGTATGGCTGCTGGACCATCTGGTTATTCCAGTGGCCTTTGCCGCCTGTTTCATCCGCCTTGGAAACCTCTTTAACTCAGAGATTTACGGCGGTCTCACAGATCTTCCCTGGGGCTTTGTATTCGAGCGCAACGGAGAAACCGTCCCCTGCCACCCCACCCAGCTTTACGAAGCCGGAACATACCTGCTGCTTGGCCTGTTTCTCATGTGGCTTTACTGGAAAAAGCTGGACCAGACCTACCGCGGAACCTACGTAGGAATCTTCCTTATTGTATGCTTCGGCAGCCGCTTCCTGATTGAGTTCGTAAAGAACGACCAGGTGGACTTTGAGGCCGATATGTTACTGAACATGGGCCAGCTCCTGAGTATCCCGTTTATACTGCTTGGCATAGGCTTCCTGGTATGGGCATACGTCAAGAAAATGCCCGCACGCGCAATTCCGCCGGAGCAGCCTGCGGGACCCAAGAAAAAAGAAGCCACGCATTATGCGCGGCCTCTGAATCAGTAAAGGTTTTAGCGTTTAAGCCTGACGAAAATACTTAGCGGCAGTATTTTGCCAAAGGAGTCATCGAAAGCCAGTTCCCCGGAAGACATTTGGAGGAACTGGTTTTTAAATGCTTCGCGCACTACCGTTTCTCCCAAAGCGGCGCTGTAGCCGTTGGAGTAGAGGTTAAGCACCATGAAGGAGTCGCGGGGGGCCAGGATATCGGCCACATTCTGCAACAGGCCGAAGAGAAGCTCGTCCAGCTTCCACTTTTCTCCGTCTGGTCCATGGCCGTAGGCCGGAGGGTCAAGGATGATGCCGTCGTACTTGTTGCCGCGCTTGGCTTCGCGCTTGGCAAACTTAAGGGCATCCTCTACAACCCAGCGGATGCCGTCCAGGCCGCTGCGCTCCATATTTTCGCGCGCCCATGTAACCACCTGGCGCACAGAATCCAGGTGGGTGACATCGGCCCCTGCGCACTTGGCAGCAAGGGAAGCGGCCCCGGTATATGCAAATAGGTTAAGTACTTTTGGTGCGGGAAGGCCGTTGGCCTTGTGAATGCGGGCCAGACGGCTGGTTTCCTTGTAAATAAATTCCCAGTTGGGGGCCTGTTCCGGAAAAACGCCCACGTGCTTAAAGGAGGTAAGGCCAAGCCTGAGCGAAAGGTGCAAATCGCTGGCGGCGTGCGTTTCCGGGTCCTGCTGCCCGTTGTACGTTATGCCCCACTGATCCTCCATCTTCTTGCCCTTGTTCCACGTGCCGCTGTCCTCCTTTCCGGCTTTGCCAAAGCCTGCGCCGGGGACGAAAGTCACGTGCGCAAGGCGTTTCCAATCGGCCTCCGGCATGGAAGGCGTCCAAAGTGCCTTGGGCTCTGGCCTGCGCAGCACGTATTTGCCAAAACGCTCCAGCTTTTCCCCGTTTCCGGAGTCCAGCAGCTCATAATCTTTCCAGTAACTTGCGGGGAATTCTACAGCCATAGCTCTAACGGATACCGTATTTTTTCAAAATGCGTAATACCTTCTTCTCTATTGACTGCTCCCAGAGGGTATAGCCATAGTCGCCGGGATGCGTGCCGTCCACCGATGTCTCGTGCTCCTTGGAGGTGGCGTTGGGATAGATGTAGTAAACATCCTTGTACTGCTTGCAGGCTATGTTCATAAGGGAATCGGCCACCTGGATGCGGCGCGCTTCATCGGCATTCTTCTTGAGGTCGAAGTTGCGGTTTTCCCTGTAGATTGTGCGCTGGAAGATTAGCGGAACGCCGGGATGGGCGGCCTGCACGGTCTCTATGAAGGGGAACAGCCTTTCCTTTATTTCCTCTGGCGTGGGATTGGAGAATGTGTCCAGAACGAGGGCGTCGAACTGGGCATCGGCCAGGGCATGGGCAAAGGCGGGCTGAAGCTTGCAGTTGCCGCTCATGCCAAAGCCCAGCACATCAAGGCCCGTGCGCCTGCCAAACTGCATGGGATAGGCCATACCGGAACGGCTTGTGGATACGCCCATGGTAAAGCTGGAGCCGTGCGCTACAATGCGGTACTTGGAAGCCGGAGCGCAAGGAATCATGCTTGCGCCCTGATCCAGGCCGATTTTAAGGCGACGGAGCTCACTGTACATGGGAAGGTAAATCAGGCACTCGTGCTCTTTACCGTCCATGTTGTCCACAATGGTCACCGGCTTGTCCTCCCTGTTGGCCTTTTGCACTGCCGCACCGGCCCAGAGCCACTTTTTGCCGTCCTTTATGTACAAATCAAAACCCAGCACCGACAAAAGGTTGGTAGTGCGTCCGCCATAGACATAGCCGTACTCCGGCATAATCTTTATGCTCTTGGAGTTAGTCTTGAAGTGAAGGGTTAGACCGCCGCTGCACATTACAAGATTCCTCTCATGGCCTGCAAAGCCATACACCGACGTATCGGCCCTGTGATATGGATTTTCTGTAGGGAGCACCTTGCCGCCAAGGCCCATCTGATAACCTTCGTACCAGGTGGTCTGAGCGGCAGCGGCGCCGCACAGCGTGCATGCAAGCACAAAAAGGACAATTTTTCTCATGCAGCCTTATTCTTTTTTAGCCTGAGGTTTGCGTTTCCAGTTAAGAGTAGGAAGCAGGAAAGAAATTATAGCAGCGCCCAGCCAGAAGATGCTGGCGTATGTGAAGTCGTGCACACCGTCCACAATGTTGTTGTCCAGCAGCAAACCGGTGACAATGTTCTGCAGACCGGCGGCGGCATAGGAGGCCATACCTACAATGCCAAGGGCAGCGCCAGTTGCCTGACGGGGAACAAGGTCAATAGCCATAAGACCGCCAAGGAAGCTGATGAGTACGCCGATAGCTATGCCGAACAGCACCATCGAAAGGATTGCAACCCACTTCTGAGGGCCGCCAAAGAGGAACAGGGCAAGTGCAATGGCCTCCAGCACACCGGCAACGAAGGCGGGATACTTGCGGTCCCCTTTGAAAACTGCATCCGACAGCCAGCCGGAGAACACCGTGCCGATAACGCCGAAGATGGGGTTGATGCCAACTATGGCGCCAGCCTCGGTAAGCGAATAGCCGCGTGCCTCCTGCAGGAAGATGATACCCCATTCGTTAATTGCATATCGGCTCATGTACATAAAGGCGCTGGCAAGGGCCAGGACCCATACGCCGGGATTCCTGATAACGGTGCCCTGCAGACGGCGGGTCTCGGCGCGCTTTTCCGATGCGGGAACGGGCTTGGGCTGAGGTTCGCCGGCAAGTTCTTCAATTGAAGGAAGACCCTTGCTCTCTGTGCTGTTATGCAGGAAGAACACAATGATAATTACGCCAAGCACACCGGCCAGGGCAGCTCCGAAGAAGCCCCAAACCCATCCCAGGGCGGCCACAATGGCGCTCACGAACACGAACGACAGACCCTCGCCAATATTGTGGGACGAGCTGAAGAATCCGTAGAAAGTACCGCGTATGCGCAGCGGGAACCACCTTGACAGTGATATGATTGCCGGCGGAGCGCCCATTGACTGTGCCCATCCGTTAACTGCCCAGCAAACGGCAAAACAGAGGAACAGCGTGGTATTTGCCATGCGGCCTTCCAGAGCGCTTACGCCCAGAAGACCCATGATAAAGTTCATGGACACCGACACAACAAGGCCGAAAGCCATGAAGCGCTTGATATTGGCGCTGTCGGCCAGGAAACCGTTTATAAGTTTGCCAATTGCATAGGCCCAATAGAGGCACGCGCCGATGATGCCCAGCTGGGTGGCGTCCAGAAGGCCGGCATCAATGAGCGGCTGCTTCATTACGCCCATCGACAGGCGGCACACGTAATAGAGGGCATAGCCGAATGTGGCCGCCAGGAAGGTCTCTATCCTTTGACGCTTATAAGTTTTATCCACTTTCTCCGGCGGAACAGGAGCGGGCGGAGCGGGATTACCGTTCAGGAAATTAACAATAAACATAATTAATAGGTTAAGCAGGCAACAATGGGATAATGGTCGGAGATGTAAGGTACTTCAAGGTAAGATTCCGTTACAACCCTGAACTCCTGGGCACCGGAGAAACCGTAATAATAGATATAGTCTATAACTTTTGCTCTCTCGGCCTTGTAACCGTTGAAAGACGGGGTATCCTCTGTAACGACGGCCGATTCCCTGGCGTTGATCATCAGCCCGTCAAGTGCAGCCAGGGCGGGGTCGCCGGGTTCTACGTTAAAGTCGCCCATAAGGACCATTGGCACGTCCGGATTCATTTCCTTAATCTTGGCTACAACCATGCTAAGGCCGTTTCGACGGGCCTCAACGCCCTTGTGGTCCAGGTGCGTATTCACAAAATAGAACTCTTTGTTGCAGCGAAGGTCCTTTAGGAGCAGCCAGGATGCCGTTCTGGGATATTTTGCATCCCAGCCAACGGAAGGCACATCGGGCGTTTCCGACAGCCACCAGGTGCCGCCGTCCCTGAATTCCATTATATCTGTATTATACAGTACGGTCATGCGCTCCCCTTCTACGCCGTCGTTTCGGCCGATACCGTATGACGCATACTGCGGACAGTGGGCCACCAGGTACTCTTCCTGGTCCGGAAGGACTTCCTGCATGCCCACTACGTCGGGCCTGATGGTATTGAGCATTTCGGCTGCTGCGGGGGCGCGGTTTGCCCAGCAGTTGTCGCCGTCGGCGGCTGCCGAATTGCGCACGTTGAACGACATTACCAGCAGCTTATCCTGCGGCTGCTGCTTACAGGCAGCTAGCCCCAGCAGTGCCAGGGCAGCGAATAACAATACTTTTTTCATGACCTTACCAGCTTATGGTTCTTGTAAACACCTGGCCGAAACGGTCCGTGACACTTACAGTGCCGGTGCCGCTGGCAGGGGCAGTAGAGGCAGCCTGGAAGATGGTGACGGGAGTACCGGGCTCAAACGGGCCATAACCGGCAGCGCGGAGCAAGGAATAGTTAGCGTAGTAGAATTCGATTAGTTCCTTGTCGGCCCTATCGTACGCAGTAGTGCCGCCAGGCTCACCTACACGAACCATCTCTGTGGCAGCGCCTCCGTTGATGGAGAGGGTTGGAGTGCCCCATGCTTCGTCCCAAAGGAAGATGTTTGCGTAAATCTTATTGTCGCCATAGGCCGATGGTGCATATACATGCATCTGGTAGCTTTCGTCCAGATCCTTACCGGTATCTTTCATTTTTGCCACTTTTGGACTACCGGTACCCTCATAAGTCCAGTCGCAGTAAGTAAGGGTGGGCTTATAATCACCATGGTGATCGCTCTTGAGATACTTGGTGGGATGGAAGCGCCAGGAATCAATTTTGCCGCCTTTCACTTCCACAATGGTAAAGCCGCGCGGAGTACCGCCGCTCAAATACTCGTTGGTCCAAAGCTCGCCGGTAGAACGGGCCAGGGTATGTACCTGCACATTCTTGTGGCGGTGATTTGAAGGATAGATATAATTGAAGCCTTTGTGTGAGTGGCCGGCCCAGGCGTGTACCTCGTCGTACAGGTCGAACAAGTCGCCATAGCCGTATGCGCCGCCTTCTGAAGCATTGGTATGTCCGCCGTGTTTTGCAGTGTTGGTACGCTCGCTTCCGTTATCCTGCTTGAACATGGCAGAGTGGGCGAATACCATTATAGGAGTATTATTGGGAACAAAAGCCATATCGCCTTGCAGCCACGTCCACACATCGTCCGAAAGGCCATTGTCGTAAGCAGAAAGCGACGAAGTGCCCTCCTTTTTTTTCATGATAAGGTCGTCCAGCACTACAAAGTGGTAATTGCCCATGTTGAAGGAATAGCTGCAGGGGCCAAAGAGGGACTCGAACTTCCATGCGCCGGCAGCGTCATCGGCCTTGGAAGTGTCGTAGTCGTGGTTGCCGATGATGTTGTAGGTGGGATAACCCAAAGTTCCAAGCGCGGTGGCATAGGTATCCATCAAATCCATATCCTCGTGTACAAGGTCTCCAAGGCAAATGCCGATAACCTGGTTGGACGCTTTGGCGGCAGTCTCTGTCAGATCAAGGTACAGAGCCTCGCAGCATCTGGTAGAGCGATATGCAACATTATCCAGGCTCCATTTGGTTGCACGCGGCTGAGGGTCGGCTGTGACAAAGATGGTGAAATTGTCGGGGTTGTCCATGGGAGTTAGCACAAAGTCCCCGAAGTTGTAAATGCCTCCGGAAACAGTGGCATCGGCCTTGGCTTTGTAATATTTGGGAATGCCGGCCTCAATCTTGGGCAGATAGCCTCTAGGGGTGCTCACCTGCACAAACTTAAGATTGCTTACGTTGCTCTTCATGAAGAAAGCGCCGTTTACCATTGTGCGAACGCTTTGCAGGCCGTCCGACACAACCACATTCTGCAGCGGATTGCCGGCGTTGTCAACCACGCGGCCCTTGACGTTATAGTCTTCGGGCTCAAGAATGGTTTCGTTAAGGTCTTCAATCTCGAAGCTGGAGTTGCCGGGAGTGAAGGTGAACTCGGTCATTTTCACAAGTTTACCGGCAGGAAGTTCGGCCGCTCCAATCTTTGTTTTGGTGGTAACTTTATTCTGGTCGTTCTGTACCAATACGCTGAAACCCTCGCTGTAATTTCCGGCGGGAACCACAAGGTAAACGTTCAGCGCCTGGGTTTCCGACAGAGTCTGGGAAAGCGTAAGGGCAACGCTCTTGGCAGCATCGGCCGATGAAGCGCCGGTAAGGGTGTGGGCGGCATAGTCGATGGTGAAGTCTCCGCTCACCTGTTCCCCGTTACTTCCCTTGAAGGTAATCTTCTGGATTGTACCGGACGCAATGCCCGATGCCTTTTTGATGCTTAGCTGGATAACGCTGCAAAGGTGGTTAAGTTCCACGGTGCTTGTGGCCGATGCAGAATAGCCGCACAGGGGCTCCGTTCCGGTAGCGAAAGTGCCGGCAGCATAGGTTTGGGTTGCAGGCAGCGTAATGGTACTTGCATTCTTATAGAAAGATGCCGGATACAGGAACTTGTAAGGGGCCGACGGGCTGCCGGAGAAGGTAAATGTAGCCTTCTGGGATTCGGCAGGCACGTTTGCCAGGGGCGTCGATGCCGTTCCGTTAAGGGACATGCAGTCGCCGTTTGACCAGTACACCTTTCTGGAACTGCTCACCGAAGGGCCCATTGTGGTTTTCACATCGGCACCCGGAAGGGCTACTTCAATTGTGGTAAGATCTTGACCGACTTGCTTTTCCGGCTCATTGAGCTCACGGCAGGCAACGGCCGATACAACCGCCACAGAAAGCAGGGCTGTTAAACGTAAGAATGTGGTTTTCATTGTATTAACAGTTGTTTTTAGTTTTTTACCTTGTGTTATCAAGTGGTAAAAATACAAAAAATACTGCAACAATGAAAGATTTTTATCGCAAAATGCGGCGCAACGCCGTTATTAACAGCGTTGTACATGGGTTCACGACGTTGCCGTGTAGCTAGCGCCAGCTCTTGGCAGGCTGGCGACGCCGCATCCCGCATTTTCGGCCATTTTTGCGGGATGGCACGTCGCCGTGACCTGGCATCCCTCATTTTGGGCTGTTTTTGCGGGATGGCACGTCGTTCTTACCAGGAAACGGTGCGGGTATAAGTGTTGCCAAAGCGGTCGGTGACCGATACGGTGCCGGAATTGGGCGATGCATTGGCGGGGGCGCGGAACATGGTGCAAATCTCACCTATTTCGCTAGCCGGATAACCATCGTCGTACTTAAAGAAGCCAACGTTGGGCTTGTAGTGAGATTTAAACTCTGTTGTTGCCAAATCGTAAATCTTTTCTGTATCACCGATGTATGAGCCGTCGGAATCGTGCAGCAAAGTCATTTCAACAGGGGCTCCTCCCGCAGGGGTCCATACCGGTTTGCTCCATTTGCTATCCCACAGGAACACGTTGGCATACACGTAATTATCGCCGTAAGAGCCTCTGGGATACACATGAAGCTGATAGTCTTCGGTTAATTCCCCGCCGCCAACTTTCATCACGGCATCACCATCTCCGTTGTAATTCCAGTCGCGCCAGTTATATGCAGGTGCGCCGGCAGTGCAAATGCCCGATTTTACGCCAACAAATTCTCCCGTCTGCTGTGTTAGGGGATGGAATTTCCATGTAATATTTCCGTTATCCACATCTACCACAGTGAATCCACGGGGCGTGCCGGAGGCCAGATATTCGTTAGTCCAGAGTTCACCCGTGGAACGGGCCAAAGTATGAACCTGAATCTTCTTGTGACGGTGATTGTTAGGATAGTTATAATTGAACCCAACATGCGTATGACCGGCCCAGGCATGAACTTCTGTATATGTGTCAAATAAGTCGCCGTAACCGTATGCACCGCCGTCTTTATCACTATGTGTACCAGCGTGATATGCCGTATTTGTTCGTTCACTGCCATTGATATACCTGAACATGGGAGAATGGGCGCATACCATTATCTTTGTCGTGGTGGGAATCATGGCCATGTCATTCTGCAGCCAGGTCCAGATTTCATCACTGAGGCCCTGATCGAAGCCTGTGAGCTTACCGCCGTTATCCTTCATAATCAGATTATCCAGCATAACGAAGTGGATACCGCCAATGTTGAAGGAGTAGTTGCGTGGGCCGTAATGGGACTCAAACGTGGCTGCAGCTGCATCATCATCGGCAGCAGAAGGATCATTGTCGTGGTTACCTATGATGTTATATGTAGGATAACCCAGCCTGGCTAAACCGGTATCATAGTTATCAAAAAGGTCCATCGTCTCATGCACTATGTCGCCCAAACATATGCCATAAACCTCCCTGTCGGTTATGCCTGCTTTAACACTAGCCAATTCGTCATAAAGATCTTCGCACACATCCAAGGACCTGTATGCAATTCTGTCGTTGTTCCAACCACTGTACTTTCGCGGCTGCGGATCGGCCGAAATTAGCAGGGTGAATCTGTTGGGGTTGGTTGCGGGATACACCACAAAGTCTCCGAAGTCGTATATGCCAGCTTCCGGGGTAACATCGGCCTTGGCTTTGTAGAATTTTGGAATGCCGTTCACTACCGTTGGTTTGTAGCCGCTGGGGGTGCTTATGTGCACGAATTTTACATCGGCAATTGTGCTGGTCATGTAGAACGTGCCGTCGCAGGCGCTCCTTATGCACTGGGTGCCGTCGCTAACAACTACGCCTTCCAGGCCGTTGCCGCTGTTGTCCACTACACGGCCGGTGATGTTGTAGCCGTCCGGTGCCAGCACCTCTTCAATTACGTCCTGAATTGTGAACTCCGTTGCAAGGGCCGAGGGTACAAAAGTGAACTCTGTCATGTTCACCTGCTTGCCGGGGTTCAGGGTTATGGAGGAGCTCTTTTGCTTTGTCATAACGCGGTTGTACTGGTCGGTCATCACTACTTTGAAGCCGTTTTCGTAGGTGCCGGCGGGGACCACAATGAACACGTCCAGAGCTGTGTCTCCATTGAGGGGCTGGTTCGGATTTACCGTAACGCTTCGGCCTTCTCCCGGCGCGGAAGTGCCTGTGAGTGTGGCAGTTGCGTAATTCAGTGTGAAGCTGCCGGATACCTGTTCATCGGCAAGGCCTGTGAAGGTTACCGAAGCAAGTTTTGAGTCGCTTACACCGGCGTCTTTCTTTATTTGCAGATGCAGAATTGTGCTAAGGTGCGACAGCGTGATGCTGCTTCCTTCCTCCATATAACCCACAAGCGGCAGGGTGTTGGTGGCAATGCCGCCGGCTACCCAGTCTTGTGTTGCCGGGAGGGTGATGGTTTCCGGGTGTTCCTCAGTGGTGAATGATGCCGGATATAGCAGGCGGTAGGGCGTATTCAGAACCCCCGGGAAGCTAAAGTTTGCACTTGTTGCGTTCTCCCCCACTCCATCCAGTGGCGTTGAGGCTGTTCCGTTCAGAGCCAGCTGGTCCCCGTTGCTCCAATAGACGGGCCTGGTGCCGGCTGACGACGGTCCCATGTGTGTCTTTGTTTCCTGAGCGGTGCTCACCTCCAGAACAGTAACCTGTGCCGGTTCCTGCTCCTGGTTTTTACTGCACGAAACCATCACTGCCGCAAGCACACAAGCAAATGCAAAATAAATATGACGCATAGTTATCAAATTTTAGTCTTACCTTACGTGTTAAAACTTTCAAATATAGTCATTTTTCCCAATACTATAAAGCTAAATCTAAGAATAATACGTCTTTCCGCGCGCGAGTGCGTGCACGACCCCTTTTCACCTCCCCCATCACCCGCTTAAAGTACACTTTCCCACTCCCAACCCTGATCACTGTGCTTTAAGCATATTATTTTTTGCCACTAAAGCACGCTAACCATATTCAGTGGTCAAAAACGTGCTTTAAACGGGGTCGCTGAGGTGCACTAAAGCACAGTGATCGGGGTTAGAACACTCAAAGTGTGCTTTAAAGGGGACCGGAAATAGCACTAAAGCACGATGACATGGGATAAAATGGCTATAGTGTGCTTTAATCCAGAGGATGAGCGCACAGGGCCTGGGAGCTGTGCTTTTCCATTCGGGGTTGGCAACAGGCGGGCGGGCACTGGGCCCTTTCACGGTGCCCGGGGCCCGGCCGTACTGTAAGCGGCCCACCTGGTTGTGTGGGCCGCTGGTGCCTGTGGACCACCAGACGCCGCCGCGCCTGGTTGCGCGCGGTGGCTGTGCTCGCCCCACCCCCACACAACCCACTACAGTTCAATCTACCCCATAACCCCTGGCGCCTAATTCGCTAAAAATCAATGTGTTACCACATAGTAATCGTTCGAAAATTGAACGATTACTATACAGTAAATCCCTGATACTCAAACATATAAGCGCCAGCAGATTGTGGGGATCCCGGGTCAAAGCCCTGGATGAGGGCTGGCAGCTAAGTTATTGATACACAGAGAAATATAATAAAACCCTCGTTCAAAAAACGAACGATGATTATACAGCAACTCCCTAATACTCAACAACTTAGCGGCCAGCCAAAGCAGCCTCCAAGCCGCCACCAGAGCAAATAGCCGCACCATTTTCCCCACATTTTGGCTATCTTTGTAATTGGCACTAAGCACATAAGTTATGAAAAGTACTCTCAAATTCACCCTCCTGGCAGTAGCCGCCCTAATAACCATACACCTTCAGGCAAAGGATTACGGCGTTACCAGCCCGGACGGAAGGCTCACGCTATCAGTCAATTGCGCAGAAAACTGCACTTGGACCCTGGACATAGATGGTACAACAGTAACCACAGGCAACCGCATCGGCATGGAGTG
>Ga0310696_10005695_pt1 | contig 14957 bp, 25 predicted proteins | sample AusTroGonzalo_MG_4_FD_203885 | JGI IMG/M metagenome (GOLD analysis project Ga0310696, IMG submission 203885) | Bovine rumen microbial communities from tropical cattle in Woodstock, Queensland, Australia - Gonzalo_02 (v2) (version 2) | ecosystem: Host-associated > Mammals > Digestive system >...
CGCGACGCCGACAAGAAGACGTTCCTCACGTATCCCGGCTCGCAGGCCGTGCTCCGCGTGAAGACGCAGCCGCTGGCACAGGCACTGTGCGAGGCGTTCTACTCGAAAGACCACTGCTACAACGTATACTGGGTGGTCAAGGACGGCGAAGAAGCCCGAGAGTGGAACGAGCTGCCGCGCTCCGCCTTCGAATACCGCGAAGGCTGGGTGTATCCCAAGGCGGAGGAGGCAGCCTCCGAACCGGAAAACAATCAGGAAAATCAATAAAAAGCATCATACCATGAAAGCCAAGGTTCAAGAAACGGATCCTTTCCTCGTAAGCGTAACGACGGCCCTGCGCGCGGCCGCCGACCACAGATCCCCCCGCGAAGCCGTTCAGGCCATCGCCGCGGCTCAGGGGACTTCATACAAGGGATTCATGCTGACGGGGAACTACTACGGTTTCTCCGACGAGTGCGGCGGACGCTTCCGCGTGGCCGCGCCGGGCAAGCCCGACCCTGACGACCGTGACAACTACCTGCGCATCGCACAGCGGGCATACATCGCAAAGACGGAGGATGTCCTGGTGACGTCGCAGACGGACTCGCTGTTCCCCCAGGAGGAGAACGGCCACACGGAGACGTTGTTTGTGCGCCTGGCGGCGGTGGACGCAAAGGCTGTCCTGAAGACGCTCAAGGTGAAGATGGTGTTCTTCGTCCACGAAGAGATCATCGAGAAGCCGTCCAAGGACTGGCGCGGCCACGATACCATCGTCCGCGACAAACGGGAACTTGACTGCCGCCTGACACAGATGACCGTCGGCGACTGGGAGCCGATGACGAAGGCACAGAGCATATATAACCAGTGCAACGCCATCGACCACACCATCTGGCTCCAGAATACGGAGCGCATCCGCCAGACGGTCGCCACGGCACGCCCCTGGGTGCTCCCCTGGATCGACGAGAGCGTGCAGGCCGACCGCGAAGCCGACGCATACTACGGCCGGATGAGCCACGACGGGATGCTGTACCGCTACCTCTACGCCCCGTGGATGGAGATACTCCTGAAAGCGGGCTACAAGTTCGCCACGGAATACTTCCGCAACGGCAACGTGGATATCCCGAACAGCGGAATCCTGCACCCCGGAACGAAGCCGGCGGAGATCATCGACGCCGAACGCTGGGCGCTGGACTATATCAAGAACGAGGGTACCTTCTGGAAGATCGAGGACATGGCGAAGTTCTCCCGCAAGACGAAGCTCGACGCCAACTGGTGCATAGAGATGCTCTCCAAAGGGTTTATGCTCGAACATCTCAAAAACGTCGAGGACATCCTGGAATACCGCCACGAAAACGGCAACGCGGTGTTCTCCTACAAGGGCCTGATGAACTACCTCGAACGGATCGACATCTACGAGGCCGTCGAGCGCGACGAGGGCCTGAGACTTCTCTGCGACTACCTGCACATCTGCCAGGAGATGGGGATGGTGCCGCGCACCGACAGCGACAGCCTCGTCCGCGAACACAACGTCGCGGCACGCCTCCTGCGCCAGTGGCAGCAGGACCGGCGGCGCCAGGCGAAGAACGGCGGCATGGCCGAACGCAAGGCGCAGATGCAGGATCTGATTCCCGCACTGGAATACAGCGAAGATATCTACTTCATCAAGCCGATCCTCGACTACGACGCGCTCATCGACGAGGCCACGCAGCAGCACAACTGCCTGGCGTGCTACGCCGACCGCATCATCGAAGGCCATAGCATCGTGCTGCAGATGCGCGAGAAGCACTCGCCCGAGAAGAGCCTGATCTCCATCGAACTGGACCCGAGCCTGCGGTCCCTGCGACAGGTGTACCTGTCCAGCAACCGCCCCGTGCGCAACAAGAGCCAGCTCGACTTCATCGCCCGCTGGCACAAGCGCCTTCAGTCGATGGCCGTCAGCCCCAAGAAGGTGATCCGCGCCACGCGGGCCGCATAATTCGACAACATCAAAATCCCATTCATATGAAAAAACTCAGCAAAGAATCACGCGAGAGTCTCGACCGCTCTTTCCAACAAGTGGAAACGGAGGTCGACAAGACTGTCTTCGAGATGGTCGAGGACGGCGAAGAAGTAAAGGTCGACTGCCAGAAGGGGTCGACGGTCTATCGGTCCCTTTCCAGAGAAGGGGATGAAATCACCATCATCTCGGACTACGTCGACACCGACGGTCAGGTCTACAAAGACCAGGAGGAGTCCTATGGCGACATGCCGCTGGAGGACAAGCTGATGATCTTCGAGATGATCCTTCGGAAATCTTCCTAAGGCAGTATCCAGTCTCCCTCCCGCCGGGTGCGGACGACCCTTGATTCCTCGCGGAAGGGCGTCCGCGCCACGGGCGGCAGGGGCCTTTCCAAAAAGAAAAAATCAATTGTTAAACCCTTAAAATCACAACCACAACGCTCATGAACGAACACTACAAGAAAGCACTCATCCTGGCTGCCATCGCAGCGCTCGCCGCCAAGGAAATCGAAGCCTCCGAAGATGAGGTCAAAGAGGTCCTCGAGAACGACATGAACGCCACCGGCATCTTCGATGACGACCTCCGCATCCTCGTCAACGCCTGCGAAGACATCTCCTGGGACGACGAGGACGACGACGATGCTGTCTGCGGCGGCCCCCTGTCGGGTGTCGTCGCCTGCAAGGAGAACGTCGAAGAAAACATCGACAAAATCATCAACGGCCTGAAAGTCGGGTACAACTTCATCCCGGGCATCGGCGCCGGCTGGTGCCGCAACGAGGACGACCTCGAGAAGATGAAGGACTTCGTCCGCGGCGCCCTCACGGTGCAGGCCATGTCCTGCCCCTGCGCGGGCTACGGCGCTTAGCGCCCCGATGATGCTCCACTCCTGAGAAAAAGAGAGGGGAGGCGCCCTGTGTGGGCTGCCTCCCCCTTTTTTATGTTCCCGCCCTCCGGGCAGGAACCTCGAAAGGGGTTCGCTGAGGGGATAAGTCGCGGGTTCGTAGTACGGCGCGTACCATTTACCAGTGCCAGGCTACGACGTTCCCGTCGCCCGGAATCGAATATTCGAATTTTAGAATTTTGGAATTCACAGATATCTTATGTTATCTCCGAAATTCGAATTTTCCAATATTCCAATACACGATGTACGATTGTCCAGTGCCCGGAAGACAATGTGCCCATCATACGTAACATACCATTTGCCAGTGGCGGTCTACGACATTCCTGTCGCCCGGAAATACTCCTGGAATATGTATTACACATATTCTCCATAGTGCGCTGGTTCCCAGTGTATTGCTGCGATTTTCCCGCTAATTTCCTTTTTAACAGGAACTCTCGAGTTCGAGTCTGGTACGGGCACAGTGTGCCCAGCGATAGACTCGAACCCAGGGCAGGTCTGTCTGGCATAATTGTCGGACAAAATTTTTGTAATTATTTGATTATTATTGCTTTCTGTGGTGTAAATCTGCCTAATTTTTTATAAAAGACTTACCGGAACTGCTGCCCAGCTCGCCAAAAACTCGCCAAAAACTCGCCAAAAATCCGGGTCTGGTGCCCAGTCTGGTAAAAAGGCGTACGTCGTGTAAAAATACGTACGTCGTTCCCAGGAAAGTGGGGAAGATTCTTGTTCGTCCTTAAGGATTTCCAAAATTCTTCCCAAAAATCCCCACAAAAGGCGTACGTCGTTCCAAAACGCGTACGTCGTGTCCGTTTTCTGGCATCCGCCGTGCGATAGTCTGGTAAGTTGTTTATGATTAACAATCATGCGCCAAGCAGGAATTTCCTGCTTTATTATTTATTGATATATAACGCTTTATGTCTTTTCCCCCGCCAATTTTCCAAAAGGCAGGGAAACTGGAGGGAAACTGGGGCCAGGTCCTGATGTTTTTCAACCTAATTTTGCGTTTACCCCCTCGAAAAAAACTTTTTTCCCAATTTTCCAAGGACGACGACGTTGTTTCCCCGGAGTCCCCGCATCCGGCAGGACGTCCCTGGCCCAAGATGGGAGGGACGCCGCCGGAAGGCGGAGCCTCCCAGGGCTAATACCCTAATTCACTATTACGCCTGACGGGGAGCCGAAACCTCCCCCGACGGCACCAAACCCATCAAAATCCACAAGTCCATGAAAAGACTCCACCTGAAGGCCCGCGACGCCGAAAACCTCCCGTCGCTGTTCGACTTCACCGCCCCCGAAGGCGCCGCCCCGGAGGCTCCCGCCACCATCGCCACCCCCGTCGCCACCGTGGCTCCCGCAGCGGTGACGCCCACTCCTGAACCTGCTCCTATACCTGCTGCTCCGGCTCCCGCCCCGGTGCAGACCCATGTCATCCTCTACACGCTCGCCAAGCGCGTGGAACGGTTCTGTGAAAACAACGATATCCGCGCCATCCTCGAAATGGCGGGCGGATACTATGACGGCCTGCGCATCTCCGACGGCTCGCGCTGCGGTGCCGACAGCAAGGCTATCGCCTCCGACCGCCTGGAAAGTGTGTCTTCCCATAGCGGCGACTGCTGTGGCCGAGGCGGCTGGGTCGCCGGCACGCAACTGAATGACGGCCTGCTCGTGCGCTGCGAGCGCAAGAACGAACAGGAGACGTTCGTCATCAACGTCGGCATCCTCGACGAGAACGCCGAGATATATACCGCCCCCGTGCGCATGAACCTGGAACGCCAGCGCATCGGATACTCCTCGATTTTCGCCGTGCGGAGCATGGACCTGGGCCGCTGGGCCGCCCCCAAGAAAGCCGAGCAGAACGTCATCTTCGTACAGACGGACGACGAACTGAAGCAGATCCTGCGCGAGAAGAAGCCGTGGATCCTTCCCTGGCTCAACGAGAAGAACTACGAACTGCGCGCCTGGCTCGCCGCCCCGTGGCTGGAGACCCTCGACAAGGCGGGCTACCACTTCGTCCGCACGTTCCTCATCAAACAGACGCTGCGATGGGAAGACAACACGCGGTACCAGCACCTGAACCTCCTGGTGCAGCCCGGCACCAAGCCCAAGGACATCTTCAAGACCATAAAGGCGGTGTATACCGCCCTCAAGGAAGAGGTGTGCCTGCAGACCTGGGATGTCTACCGCCGCATGTGCAAAACTGGTAAAATCGGCCAGGACACCGTGAAACAGGTCTACGACGCGGGATACACCACGAAGGACCTCGAATACGTCTCGACGATCCTCGGCGTGAAATACAACGACAGGAACGTCTTCACGTGGACGAGCCTCATCAACTACCTGGGCCGCATCGACATGTACGAGGCCATCGACCGCCGCGAGGGTCTTCCTATCCTCGCCGACTACCTCAGCATGTGCCGCCAGCTCGAGATGGAGCCGCGCACCGACGGCGACAGCCTGAAGCGCGAGCACGACATCGCAGCACGCCTGATCCGCGAACAGCGCAACGAGCAGCAGGCACAGCGCATGCGCGAGGCCGAAGAGCGACTCCGCCGCGAAATCGCCGAAGGCGCCCCGAAGAAGGGACGACTCACATACGCCGAACAGGTGTACACCGTCAAGCCCATCACGGACTACGACACTCTCATCGACGAGGCGCGCCAGCAGCACAACTGCGTGGCGTCGTACGCCGACCGCATCGCCAAGGGCACGAGCGTCATCTGCACGATGCGCGAGACGGCACACCCCGAGCACAGCCTGGTGACCATCGAACTGAGTCCCGACCTCCGCACCATCCGCCAGAAGTTCCTGGCGTACAACCAGCCCATCCGCAGCAAGGCCATCTCCGACTTCATCGACCGATGGATGCACCAGATACACGCCGAAGAGACCGTGGCCGGCATCCCTGACGACCTCGAAGACTTCGACGAACTGTCCGCCGAGGCCGCTGCCGCGGCATAGTCCCTTCCCCCTTCGGGGGAAAAGACGCTGACTACGAAGTTTCCCAAAAAGAGTCAAACCCCTCCGTATCCACGCGAGGGGTTTTCTTTTTGGAAAACTTCCCGCAACCTCTTTTTCACAATCAAACGTCAAAACCATCATGAGCAACAACCAGGAACGCCGTCCCAGAACCATCAACGACCTGATCAACGAACAACGCCAGAACCTCCGCGGCCGCGTGACCTCCACGGAGATACTCCTGTACAACAGCAGCAAAACGCGGTTCCTCCATGCCCGCCGCGGCACGGACCCTGCCGCCGAGGAACATCGCGCCAGGGGCACCCGGTGGGAGATCGTCACGGGCGCCGTAGAGGCGACCTACACGACGGACAGCCGTGGCGTGCGCCACTACGGCTTCCGCTACAAGAACGACGAGCGCGCTACGCTGCTGGACCTGTCCGCCACGCCGACGCGGCGCGTCGAAAAGAAGGCCGAAGTGCTCGCCCTTGCCGCCAAGGGCGGCTACGACGCAGCCTAAAGGTCCTCAGAACCCCAACGGGGGAACCGTTCCCTGAGGGGAAGGGCAGGGGAGAGAGCGGGAATCCATCCCCGGCGGAGGTCCCGTTCCTCCTCAATCCCATTTCGGGAGGAGGAACGGGCCACGCCCGGGAAGGTTTCCTCAAACAGTTGAATATTTTTTTAAAAATCTGCATACGATGAAAGACACCGTTATCCGCGTAGCCGTCAACTTCCACAACGTCTATGAATGGGGCCGCGGCTTCAAGGACGCCGAGACCGCCGCCAAGTGGGACGCCTACTGGCAGAAAATCGCCCTGACCAAAAGCGCCATCTTCTGGCAATACTGCCCGCCGAAGGAGAGTTACTCCTGCGGCCACCTGGTCTCCAACGCCGGGTCGTTCTACGTCCATCCCATGGACATGGACACCGTGCTGAAGGTATCGTCCAACGGCCTTCGCGGCGAACTCCTCGAACTGGAGAAGCTCTGCAAGGGTGCCGCCGAAGCCGTGGGCGGCAGCGCCGAGGTCGTCCTGACCGAGTCCGTGGAGGTGGAGTTCGAGAGAATCTTCCAGCTCCATCAGATCTACCGTCCGTAAATCCATACATCCATAGAACCCTCAAACCATCCAGACATATGTTCGCCATTATCCATAAAGGCACGGGAGAAGAGATCTCCCGCCACGAGACCATCGAAGAGGCCCGCCACATGCTCCTCGTCTACGAAAAGGCCGACGGCATGGAGGGTATCTTCCGCCCCGGCTGCTACGACATCCGGGAGGCGGAGGGCAAGCCCGTTCGGAAACTTCGCCCGCTGCACACCCACGGTGCCGTCCGCGAGGCGTCCGACCGCAAGGCGGCCATCCTCCGTATCCTGCACCGCCGCGAAGGCGGGTACCGCTGTGAGATCTTCCCCGACGGAGACCAGTTCACGGAGACCGTCGAGGCTGCCGACTACGAGGAACTCCGCCGCCGGCTCCTCGCCGAGCAGGGCATCGAGGCGCCCGCCGAAGATGCGCTGACCTTCGTCGTATCGTGCGGCAACGGCTTCGCCTACGCCGAAATCCTTTCTCCCGAAAACTAACGCATCTCTTCCCCTATGGAATATAACGCACAGGACCAGGTCCTCCGCATCCTCCGCGGCCTGGGCCTTCCCGCCACGGAAAAAGACATCGAAAACCCCTATGGCGGCGATTCCCGCGAGAGCAACGAATTTACCGTACATGGCGCGAGAGTACGCGTACAGTTCATCGTGTACGGCAACGGCGGATATGCCGCTGAGGTGTCGTTCATCCTCCCGGAGGAGGGCGTCCTGGCGGACACCTTCCTGAAACACTGCGCCGCCCTCGAGAACATTCCAAAGAACCACCGGTGCAACTACTGCGAAGGTCCGCGCTGGAAAGACTATGCGGCCGAGCTTCGCGGTTACAACACGGAGGCATACTCCCCCTGGAACGACCACTATCTCGTGGTGGAATCGAAGAACTACCCCGACGAGAAACTTGACGAGGCCGTCGAGAACTGCATCGCCCTGGCCTCGAAGTTTTTCAATCACCTGCAGGACCTTTCCACCCTCCGCTACTGGAAGGCCGACGACGCCGAAGTCGTCGCCAAGGCCCGCGAGATCCTCGACGGGGCCGCCCTCCAGGAGACGGACTGCGACCGCGAGGAGAAGGCGCACCACATCAAGGACGCGCATTCATTCTTCAAAGGCTGGTTCTTCCCGTTCAACGACAGCGGCCGCGGCACCTTCGACACCTGCTGGCCCTCCAGCGTAGAACGCGCGGCTGGCGCCATGGGCATCGAAGGGTCCTTCGAATATGCCGTGGCGCTGCGCCTTCTGACCAACCCCGCGATGATCGCCAAGGCCCGGCAGGCCTGCCGCATCCGCAAGGAACAGGTCACCATCCTATATTAATCTCATTTTCCCACTTTCCCACTTCCATGAAACTTCTCAAACCCGTCAAAATCTTCAACATCCAGCTGCAGCCCCTGACACTCTCCGACGGCACGCTGCTGTTCATACGCCGCCACGGTGGCCATAAAAAGACCTACGTCATCACGGCGGAAAACATCTATAACTACATCATCACCGAAGACCTCGACTATGTGGAGGCCATCCTGCCTCTGGATGCCGACATCCAGGCGTGGCTTGCGGGGACCTTCCCCGAAAAGGGCGTCATCCATACGGGCGTGATCTTCGGCCGCGACGCCTCCCGCAGCTTCGAGGACGACAGCGAGGCCTGGCACGAGGACGGCGACTGTAGACGCCTCTCCTACAAGAAAGCCGAAAAGGCCGCAAACAAGGCGGGCGGATGCTTCGTCCACCGCACCTGGGAGACGGAGGGCGAACGCGATGCCTACCGCCAAGGCATGAGCGACGTCTTCGACTGGCAGGGATATGCCGACCTCGAAGAGATGTACGGTGCCACCCTCGACGAGAACGGCATCACCTTCCCCGAGGGGAACGAATAGAAAAAAGCCCCTGTGGAGGAGCCCGCCCCACGCAAGAAACGAAGGGCGGCCTCCCCACGGAGGCTATCTTCCATCAACATCATGAGCAAACAAGACAACAACAAAATCATCCTTCGCGTCGAACAGGAATACATCACCGATCCGATCCGCACCATCTCCATCCATATGTGGGACGGCAGCCGCCACGCGTCGCGTCCGGCGGTGACCTTCGAAAAGCCCGTCGTCATCCGTAACACGGTCGACGACCAGGGCTCCGACTTCTCCCGCAACTTCCACGTGACGAAAGTCATCGAGGTACACGACGTCGCCGACACCCCGATGGTGGCCGGCCACTGGGAGGGCGAAGAGAAAGAATCCTTCGTACACCTGCTCTGCATCAACGTCAAGGGCGTGGGCAGACGACGCTACAACAGCCACTGGGAAGTGGACTCCCTGGTGGAGGCCCTCACGAAGAAAATCGAAAACTAACGACATCCGCCATGAAACTGAACTTCAAACACAACGGAAGCGGCGTGCTGAACGCCATCCAGAAAGCCATCAACGAACTCGCCGAGTGGCGGGGCGTACAGCAAGACCCCGCGGTGGACGCCGCGATGGGCCGCACGGACCAGAAACTGCGGGGCGCCCTGCAGGACATCCGCAACTTCCAGGAAGGCACGCTGCCCCACGAACCCGTCGAGAAACGCTTCATCCTGACCTGCGTCACCGAAGAGGGCGTTGCCATCAAGGTGGAACCATATAAGACGCTCCCCGAGGCGAAAGCGGCGATGCGCGCCGACTACGAAGCCGAGATCGCCGACGCCGAGGCGCAGGGCCTCGAAATCCGCTACCATAAGCTCGGCGACATCGATGCGGAAGCCCACCTGGGCATGACGATGACCTACGACTGGCTCATCACCGAAATCGAGATTTAATCCTATCTGATCAAGAACGCTTAAAAACTTCATCTGCACCATGCCTATCCTCGAAAACCTCAACCGCGTCGAACTCCAGGGCCGCGTAGGCCACGACGCACGCATCAGCTCCGTCGGTGACAGCCGCGTGGCGCGATTCTCCCTCGTGACGAACGAGTTCTACCGCACCAAGGGCGGCGAAGAGCGCACCGAGGCCACCTGGCACTCCATCACCGTGTGGGAGTCCCCGCGCGTGGCCGCCCTCGACACCATCAAGAAGGGCGCGGCCGTCCACCTGAAGGGCCGCCTGCGCTGTAACAAGTATACCGACGCCCAGGGTAACGAGCGCAGCTTCGTCGAGGTGCTGGCCTTCGAGCTGCAGGTCCTCGACGAAAGCGCCGAAGAAGGTAACCAACAATAACCATCTCCCATGAGACCCGACATCATCAGGGTGATCTTCCTCGGCGAGGAAGACCCCGAAAACCGCAGCGTGCGGGCCGTCCTCTCCGACGGCCACAGCGTCAATATCGAGCCGTTGGACTCCTTCGGCCAGAAGACATACCATCAGAGCGGCGCCACGCCGGACCGCCTCTGGGTGACGGTGGCCCTGGCGGAGGCCTGCGTGCCGTGGCTCCACGGCGAGGGGCCGCGTCCTGACATACGCCCTTTCCTGAGCCGGGACGCGGACGCCTTCCAGAAGGCCGTCCTCGACTATGAGGCCGCGGCGAGCACCGCGAAGGAAGCCGAGCACAAGGCCCTCGAGAAGGCCGTCGAGGTGCTCACGGCGTTTCTTAAACGCCATTCGCGTTATCGCATCATGTATGTCGAACACTACTTCGACGACGACACGCACGACGACATCGTCGTCACCCTGCAGGATGACGACAACGACTACCCCGCATGGTACGGTGAGACGCTCGAGACGCTCGCCGCAACCTCGAACGGGGGAAAGCCCGACATCTGCCTCAACGGCAAGGCGTACCTCTCCGACTGGTGCAACCGCGTCCTGGCGCACGCCCTCGTGGACATGGCCGCCCAGATAGAGGCCGACATCAAGGCGGGTATCGCGGAAGTGTCCGACAGCCCGTTCCCCGGGGCGCTCCACTACACCGAATAGACGGCGGCAGCGGGGCCGGCCGCCATACCCGAAACGGTCCCTTTGTTAGTTTCTGTTTTTCATAATTAGTTTCAAGAGTTAAATCACCTAGAGGAGACGGCCGTGAGGTCCTCTCCTCTTTTTTTTACCGGGAAGGTCGCCCTGACGTGGAGGCCCCACAGACAAGCGGGGGACCTCCCCGCAGGGGATCCTTCCCCGAAAAGACAAAGCGTATTTAACATCCAAAAATAAAGACAGCCATGACCGCCAAGATGCACGAGAAGTGGGAGCAGCGGCTCCTCCGCACCGAGAAAATCTACTCATCCATGCCCGAAGGCTGGAAGATCTGCCACGGCGCCTCCGCGCCGCGCGGATACGCCTGGATCAACAACGGCAAGTCCCTCTTCGGCGGCGAATACCGCCACGCGCTCCTCAAAACGGCCTAAAACAATATATCACCATGGAACAACGCAAATACAGACACGAACATGTGCGCAAGGTCATCCGGGAGGATGTGAGCCTCGCCGAACTGGTAAAAGCCCAGAAAGAACGCTACAAGTATTGCCGCTACAAGATCGTCCGCACGGACACCGGCATCAACATCTCCTATCACGAGAGCTTCACCCAGGCAAAAACCGCCATCGTTTCATACAACCAGATAGACAAAATCGACGGTGTATATACGCCCAGACGCTACATCATCCGTCCCGTGACGCTGCGGTTCCTCAAAAAGCAGCAGGCATGGGCCGAACATGCCAAGACCGTAAATCCGTAAAGGCATATTGCCATATGGACATATATCCATATTGCCATATACGCATCCATCCATACTGACATATTACCGAAAAACCATAAAAACATAACATCATCATGGGATACGACACCTGGTTCAACGTCAACATCACATCCGCACCTCAGGACTACAAGGAGGCGGAAGAAGCACGCAAGGATATCGCGAAGGCCGTCTTCGGCATCGACACGAAACAGAACCTGAGCCGCCTCGACGAAGGGTTCGAGGCACACTGGTACGACCACGACAAAGACCTCGTCAAGATCTCGAAAAAGCACCCGAAAGTGCTCATCGAGGTGTCCGGCGACGGCGAGAGCAGCGACGACGTATGGGCGTCACGCTACCGCGACGGCGAGAGCGAGACCGTACAGTTCGAAGGGCTGCCCGACTTCCAGGAGATCCTCACGCCCGAGGAGGAGGAAAAGGTTTTCGCCCGCGCGAAAGAAGCCTACAACAAGACCCTCGAGGGCCTCGTGCAGGCGGCACGGCGCCGCGTGCGGGCCCTCAAAGACCGCATCACGGAAGGCACCGACCGTCACCTGAGCCTCGAGATCCTCAACAGGACGGGCCCGGAGCTGGTCATCTCCGACAGCCTCCCGCTGTCGAACCGCGAATACGTACCGCTGCTGGTGACGGGCATCCAGGACGACGGCGAAACGCTGTGCACGGAGCAGGACCCCGTGTGCGTGATCGACATGCTCCCGCAAGACATCTTCAACCTCGTCCTCACCCTCGAGGGGTATGTCCGCGACATCGAGCGCGGGTTCCTCTCCGGACGGTGGAACGAGGACGAGGAGTGGTACGAACTGTACCTGACCGCCGAAGGGCCCGGCGACGAGGACTGATACAGTACCCCGACGCCTTCTTCCTCCCGGCGGAGGCCGCCGGCCGCGACCCGTCTCCCCAGCCTGTTGCGGGAGATGGCGCGGCAGACGCCCCCGCCCGAATCTTTTACCTATTTTCTTTCATCACGGCAACAACCTTTTATCAGTAAAAAAAAGATGCCTCTCTTCCAGATACAATATGACCTGCGGCGCACGGCCGAATGCCCGCCCAGCAGGTGCGGGTTCTGCGTACCCAAGCACTACGCCACCACCGAACAGGAACGCTTCGACAACGAAGCCGACGCCGTCGCCCGTTTCGAGGAGCTGCGCGCCAAGCGCCGCACCCCAGAGGGCGAGGTGCTCACCCTCCACCTGGAGTGCCACAAACAGGGGCTCCTCGGCGGCTTCTGGAAACGCCTGCGCACCTCCGAAATCATCGTCGTCACCGACGGCGCTGCATAACACCAACCAAACCAACCAAACCAACCAAACCAAACTCCAAACCCCAAAACGCATGAAGAAAATACTCTTCGCTACCTTGAGTAGCGTACGGCGCCGCGCCGCCAAGGTCGGCCGCGCCGCGAAGGCTTCCGCTGAACATGAGATGCACGGCAACGTGGTCTCCGTGCACCGCTTCCAGCAGGGCGCACGCGACATCCTCGTCGACGAAGGCGGCCGTCGCTCGTATGTCTTCATCCCGTCGTCAGCCTCCATCCGCGACATCCGCGCGGGCGAGACCGTACGGCTCAGGGTCCGATACCACGGCACGGAGGCGCACGCCCTCTCCGTGGCATAGGACACCACGCCCTAAGGAGGCGGCTGAGTAAAACCGACAAGGATTCCCCCAGTGGACTAGCCTCGGCAGCCGCCTCTTTTTTATCGATTACACCATCCTTCCATCATCTACCTGTTGACACGTAATTTCATGAAGAAAAAAATCCTCCTCGCGGCCCTGGGCGCAGTTCTCTTCTATGGCGTGGGATTTCTCGGCGCCACGGCGCTGGCGACATCCTGCCACCCCATCGTGGACTCCACAAAAGTGTCCTTCACATCCAAGGACGCCGGACGCCGGTACTATGCCAGCGAAGTCACCATCAACGGCCGCCGCTACCTCCTGGTTGAAACCGTTGGGTACGGCTACTTCCAGATCGTCCCCCTTGAATAAGCCATGGCCCGTAAACCCCGACCCCCGAAGACCCTCCTCGCGGCCCTCAAAAAGGCCGCCAGGGAGGAGTTTGGCATCCAGCCGACCCGCATGTCCAAAAACAGGAAAAAGTACGTCAGGAGCCGCGAAAAACGCCGCGGCGCCGTGACAGAAGAATAGAGAAATGAGCGCCGTCCCGTCTAACGGAATTTTTATTGGTTAACATATGGAAATTGGGACGACGCTTCACAAGGGCAGTGCCGCAAGGCACCGCCCTTTTTTATTTCAATGCGGCGCGCAGGGCCCGCCCGTAAAAATTCACTGAGGGAAGGGGAGGAACAGGAGAGGCCAGGGTACCCCCGTCGGTGAAACCCCTTGAATCCCTCGCGGAAGGGGTTTCCCCGGAAGGGGTCCCCGGCATATCAAAACAAGATAAAAAAATCTTTAAAGCTATAAGCCATGTTCTACAACCTCACCGTACGCTTCCGCAACATCAGCGGCATCGCCACCACCCAGACGTTCCCCTTCGAACACTATGAGAGCGCATACGCCTTCACCAGCCGCCGCGCCAAGGAACTCCTCGAGGCAAACCCCTGCTGGAAGTTCGGCGAAGACCGCGAACACCGCAACTACGACAAGGGCACGTACTACCGCGACGTCACCCTGACGGACGGCAGCGGCAACGCCAAGGCCGTCCTCCGCCTCGAAGGCGAATACTTCCTCGACGGCCTCGTGGACGACTTCCCCGAGCGATACACCGACGACGACTTCCCCGTCAAAGACACCCGTGACACTGAGTTCTAACCAATAATCCTTTCCACATCATGAAAAACCTCATCTCCCGCATCTACCGCAAGGCCCTGACCGCAGGGCGCCGCTCCGCTTCCTTCTCCACCCCGTACTTCACCGACGGCCAGACGGCACGCCGCCGCCGTCGCGAGGCCCGGCGCCGCCAAGAACTCGAAGCGGCCCGCCGCCGGGCAGCACGCGCCGCAGAACTCTACTAGGCTTCCCACAAAAAGAAAACATCTTCACACCATGACCACCTTCGAAAGAACACACCCCATCATCCGCAACGAAGACGGATGCCTCATCGACAAGATATTCATCGGCATGATCATCGCCGTGTTCCTTTTTGCCGCCACGGCGGCAGCCATCGTGATGCCCCTAATCTAACTGCCATGATCTTCGACAAGTTCGGTACGGAGCTCCATGTCGGCGACATGGTGTGCTTCGTCGGCAATCCCGACGCCGGCTGGCGCCAGAACAAGGACCTGGTGCGCGTACGCATCAAGGGCTTCACCAACAACAAGAACAACGACTTCATCATCTACGACGACGACAAGCCAAGGGTGGCCACCAGTCGCGTCGTCAAGTGCTACTGATTCCACCATGCCACGCATACC
>Ga0310696_10005696_pt1 | contig 14955 bp, 28 predicted proteins | sample AusTroGonzalo_MG_4_FD_203885 | JGI IMG/M metagenome (GOLD analysis project Ga0310696, IMG submission 203885) | Bovine rumen microbial communities from tropical cattle in Woodstock, Queensland, Australia - Gonzalo_02 (v2) (version 2) | ecosystem: Host-associated > Mammals > Digestive system >...
ATTATGTAGATTAATTTCTCACTCATGGCGCTTGCGGCTTAACAGGGTGCCCCCTGAGACCAGATAAGTTTGATTTCACCTTTATGTTTTCCTTGCGGTACTCACACAATCTGCGTATTACAGCAGAACAACCGTATTTTCATACGAGAGTGCACAATACTTTTGCTTTCGTTCATACTTATTGCGTCTTATGCAAAGACAAAATAGATAAACGAGACCCACGATAGACGATGTGATTGTGCTTGTCACCATACTGGCTTTTGACCAGCTGCAGGTGCAACACCATCTTATTTTCATCTGCCAAGACTACTCATTTCTCATTGTTTTATTTATCCTACCATTTCTGGGTCAAGTAACCAGCTGAACCTCACCATTGGTTAGTGAATAGGATATTACAATGAGATTACACACTCTATTGGACTGGCAATCCTCTGGAGTATGATTATATTATACATTGTCGCTGTTACCAGCCAAGTGAGCTTGGGAAGAGCCCACGTACACCTCTTCAAGACTGCCCGTCTATCCCAAGATGCACTTGCATAATATAGCTTTCTTTTGAACAGCTCCGTAGCGCTGCGCACACAACTTCTCACATTGTGCACTTTATACCATTGCTGGTTTATTCTAAAGACAAGAAGCCTGCCTTCCATCACCATTCCTTAAATCATACCTATAGCATCATATATCATTTCAGATACTATTTCTTTCATTCAAGGCCGACTACTTTGGACATGCCGGGTGTAGGTTTAAAGGACTCATTCGTTGAGCCATTTCCAGTCACGCTGGTTGGCTCTAACGAATTGTTTGTAGTTATTGATAATGTTTCGTACACAACCGTAATGAAGATTCATTTTGATTGTGATAGAAACATCATCGTGAAGCACCTCAATACCTTTTCTTTTTGTTTTATTGAAAGGTTTGAGAATCTCTGCAATATATTTCATAGCATATGGTGCTGTTATAATAAATACATGCATCATGCTACTGGTATTTGAGAGATTGGATCATAGCCATTGATTCGTTGCTTACGCTCTTCATCATTGGCAATCTTGCTCACTAAGGCAATTTGGTCTGCCTCTGTACCTGCAAACTCGGGCAATATCTCGTCCAAGAGTGCATTGAGTTCATCTAGTGTACTCATATATCTTGTTGTGATTGATTTCACAAAAAAGCGGGAGAGTTGCTGAGTACAGACCAACATCGCTCTCCCTACCAGACTCATTTTTTCATCCATTCGTGTTAACTGGTTTCCCACATTTGGACTAGCACACACAGGCATCACACATCTACACTGGTCTTTCAGTGTTGACCAAGATGTGTTTAGCCCACAATACAGTCATCATAGTAGGCTTCTAGCGCCGCTTACTGGGGCACTGCCGTAAGGCTTTTTGATGACTGTATTAGTGTGTGCAATTTGTGTTTAACTCCAGGGTGTACAACGGTCAAATCATACACCCTATCAATGTTACATTTGGTAATAATTGATAAAATGTAGAGAAAACAGTAAAGGTTACCCAATTACTGTTTGTTTACCGCACTTCAAGGCGGCGGCTAACCGTAATGAAATGATGTACATAAATTTGGATAGTGTGCAAGATGGAGTACACGTACTCTAACACCCGTATAAAAATACGGCTACAAGCAGTTAACTATCACTACTTTTTGGGGTTAGACAATACTGTTTCGGCTCATGCCAGTGATTTTACTCACTTCCCGTTAGGGATCATCAGGCCACGGACTTTTACCGTGACGACAGTATAAAAGAGATTGAGAGCCACCACACATGGTGATGGCCCTCATGGTTGGAGAGTTAACATTCTCGTGAAGCATGATCATCTGCTTCATCAAGTTTGTGCTGTTCATCCTCTTTTGCCATCTCTTTCAATGTTTCATCGAAAGAAGATGTCATAGAAGAATCACAATCTTGAACAAATGTGCGAAGAATTGCATACATCAATGTCAAGTCATCGTCTGAGAGATAGATTTTCTTTTCTTTCTTCTCTTTGTGATTAACTAGAACATCGTTGATACGATTCTTCAACTCATTCATCTGTCTCACTTCGAGCATATTTACATCGATGATATCGATGCTGGTTATACCCTTACCATAGTTTTTGTTCGTCTTCATATCTTAATGCTATTGGTTAGGAAATGCATCTCAATACTGTTATTTACTTAAATTTGCCTATGTGAGCGGGGACATAAGTAACAATAAAAACAAATAGCCCTCCGCTTTGCAGCGAAAGGGCTATTTATTAAAGTGTTACGGTTGCACCCGTTGCGCCCGAAATGCTTTGTGTGCCGTTCGAGTTGTTGGTGTTTGCATCCAGAAAAGCACCCGCTTTCAATCGCCCGTCTGCTAATCGCTTTTGCAAGCGATTAACTAACCTTTCATACATTATTGCTTTGTCATCATCTGACGGGGCGTCCAATGTGCAATCGGTCAAGGAACGATAATTCCGCTTTTTAATAGGGTCATTAACCATATCCAAAGTTGCGTAATTTTCGCCTAAATCTTTTGCGAGATTGGCAATAGATACGCTATATTTGGTTGCGGTAAAGAACTTATTTAAAACGGCTGTTTTGAAAGCATCGACTTTTTGTTGTGCACTTGCATTCGGTATCGGGTTTCCTGCATCATCACGAACCACAAAACCGTCGAGGTTAGCAATCTGTGAAAATTCGTTGTTCCCAATAACATCACGCAAAATTCCACTACAATCGTTGGGGTTACCTTCAGCGTTTTCAGTAGCCCAACAAGCAACCAAACGAACACGCAAAGTGTTGTTGGTAGTGTTGAATTTCTGCAACGCTTCAGGTATTTCTAAACGATTAACCTTGGCGCGACCACTTTTAGCAACGACTAACGAAATAGATACATTCTTTTCCATAAAGCAAAAATATTAAGTAATAAGCGACCCCCACCAAAACCGAAATCGGTACAATAGAACGTGGGGGTGTTCTACTGCAATAATGTATATAGGGGAGTGATTTGTTGCACCTTCCCCTTTCTACACTCACACAACAAAAAAATTTTAAAAAATTTCTGTCCCCGTTGCGCAGCAATGTTTAATGAGCGAAGCGAATGAGCACAAAAAAGGGAAGCCTTATTCAGACTCCCCTTATATTATACAGATAAAATAGCTACTGTTTCTTCTTCAGTTTCAGATAACTATCTTTTTCTTATTTCTACGTATTTTATTGTTTTTAATATACCATCACTCCAATGCCATACTTTTATATTTCCGTATTTACTCTATATCTCAGTAAGTGCTTTTATTATATCAGATATAGGCAGCGGATCTCCGAGATCATGATAATACTCTTCTTCAAAGCTATCGACAGATTTCTCCATAATTACTCTTCTTGTAAAAGATCGGTTAGCTTCGCTTGAGGTTTATAAAAACCCGTTCCTGTTACAGACATTTTTATATTAGGAAAACGATTATTTATTTCGTTTATTAACGTTTTTATCGTCCCTATCTACTCCGATGTAAAATCATTCCTCAGATCATAACTCAAACGTCTAAACGGTATATCTTTATCGTTAAACGGATGAGGATCATATTCTTGTATGTGAAAACATAACATCTCTTTCTTCCATCCTTCTTTAAGGAGTTCTTCTTCTGTCTTATTCATAATTATTCTTCAGGTCCATCATCATGTGTACCTTGTCTACTTAGTTTATACTTTAATACTCTTACTCCATTGCTGTTACGCATTGTAATAGTAGCTATTTTCTCTTCTCCTTCCTCTACTTTAGGACATGTTAAATAATAAGGTGTATTTGCCTCCCAAATACCTGATGTAGCACCTTCCATAGTAGTTACTCCAGCTCCTTCTATAGTGAAGTTAACCCTCTGATTTACTGTTATAGATGGGTGTCTATCTTTATTACATTCTTTATTACAGCAGTGACATTTATACTTCTCTCCTGCATCTACATGGCAGCTTCCGTAACCTCCAATAGAGTATGCTAAGGAGGTGTTTATAGTCTCTTCATGTTCTGGCTCAGCCGGAATTCCTTTACGTAACTTTTCATACTCTTCTTTAGCTTTATTTAATAGCTTTTCAAGGTTAAGATTAGAGGTAGCATGGAGGACAGGAATGAATGTAGAACCTATTACACGGCCCATAATAGTATCAGATGTCCAGTGATAACGTGCTATTGTACGGTTTATAGCAAATTGGTTAGCTGCTTTCATGATCTCTGCAGCCTTATCAGGCATAACTTCCATCAAAATTAATGCTACACCCCAGATATAAGCACTATGCCCTGAGGGGTATGAGTTAGCGTAGAGTTGACTCTGGAAATATGTGCCATAATCCCCAATATGAGTACCATCAGATGATACATAATCACCATTTTGGTTATAATATCCTGTAGTATGACCGTCTCCTTCCTCAATAGCGTAGTTTACACGTGCTCTTTGCTCAGATATAGTATTAGCAGATGGGTCATATTCCCCTTGTCCAGGTCTACGACGACCATAATTTGGGTTTAAGAGGGACTTACGATTGTTGCTACAAGGCATTCCCACAGCGTTTACAAGTGCTGCAATAGCCCCATTTTCAGGGATTGTAATGCCTAAGTTATGTTTTCCGAATACAGGTTGGAATGTCATATATCCATTAGCCGCTCCATATACTGTTCTCTCTTTTCCGAACAAATGTGGGGCTTTATGCTCTTTATCGGCTATAGCTTGGATAGTAGCTTGACGTTTTTCAGCATCTTTTGTGTCTAAATTGTAGTACTGAGAGATGTATTCATGTATTTTTTTATCAATTTTCTCAGTATTTTTAGCGTCTGCAGGCTTTTCATAACGATTAGAATACGAAGAGATATAAGGTCCTGGTGCAGAAGGCATAAAATCCTTCAAATCAAGGAATAATTCGTCTATTTTGTCCTTATATTTGATCTCTTTAGATTCTAATTCATCACGTAAAGCAGGAATTACCTCAGGTACACGTGTTACAGCATATAAAACAGATGCCATTTGACGCAAAACATTAGGATCTGACTGGAATTCCCACCCATACATAGGCTCATCTTTACCTTTAGAACAGTAGTTATAAGCTGCTTTATACAGCTGTTGACGCTGTTCTGGTAGTATTTCTGATAATACCATAGCGAAAAGCCATGCACAATGTATTTCAGCACTATTATCATGTTCTTTATCCCCCCAATAATCATATACTACAGGGAAATTATCTTGAACAAATAGATCTGCATGTGTAGACACAGCCATCATGATATTCCATAGATAACTAGCTGTCTTACTATCTCTTGGTATACAAAAATAGTCTATAAGTTTATAGAAGAACGTCTTTAATTTTTCATCTTCAGCCTGTTCCACAGGTTCTTCAGGTTGAGAAGGCTTAGCAGGTTCTTCAACAGGTTTTGAATTATTTGATTCAAGTTCTTCAATCTGTTCTTGATGTTCCTAGATAGGTTCGTTAACTGATTCTGTAGGCTACTTAATCGGTTCGTCTACTGGTTCTGTTGGTTCATTTGTTGGTTCATTTTGTTCTTTGTTTCTATTCACCAGATACCACACTACAGGTACAGCTATAAGTGCAGCAGCTGCTGAAGCTATTAATATTGTCGACATATTATTTTATTTATAGTTCAAAACTTCTCCACAACCCATCATCATCTTGGTAGAAATCTCTTTCTCCACAGATGTGAGTTGGAGTTAAATGCTCTGGGTCTTTATTAGCAGTCCAAACAGCCTCCCTAGCATTATCTGTAGTAAGTACAGGTATATGTAATATTTTACCACTAGTTTTAAGCTGTTTGGATTCTATTACTTTATATTTCCCTATTATAGGTTCAGTTACCATTACTTAACAATTTAGCTAATCTACCAGTATCGTCTACTGGGGCAAGTATAAAATTCCAATTTTTATGATCGAAGTCTTCTTCATCAGCCCTATATCTTGATATTACTTCCTGCTTCTGATCTTCAGTGTATTTATCATTATACGCAGATATTATAGAAGCATATACCATATATTTAGCTCTTTGTTCATTCATTTTTAGATAATCTTATTGTTTCTTTAATACTCTTATATTCCTCTTCAGCGTCAAAGCAAGGACAATATTTAAGCCATTTACTTTTATCTTTACCCCATATATCTCTATGACCCATTATATGAGCATTTGGGTATTGTTGGATTAAATACATTAAGATAAACATTAGTGTGTCTTTTTGCGCTTCCGTCCTGTTGTCTACAGGTCTTCCTTGCTTATCAATCCCTCCAACATAGGCTATGTTGATGGATGTTGAATTATATCCTGCTACTCCATTTGATACTTTATCTTCACTTAATAATTGTTCTAACTTTCCATTTGGAAATACTACATAATGGTATCCAGGATTCTTCCAACCTCTAGCTTTAAATTCATTCAGTAACTGCTACTTCGTTATCTTCTGATTGCTCGCTGTGCAGTGTATGAATATCCTCTCTATTTTCCTCATTGATTTCTTCTATTGGTTCTACGTATTCATCCATTACTACAGGATTGTATTCTCTGATTCCTTTATGAATTTCTTCCATCATATCATCTGGAATTTTCGCACCTTCTAAGGGATCTTCATACTCTTTCTTAAGATCTTCTATAGCCTTTGTTATTTCTTCAAGCTGCTTTTGCTCTTCTTCTGTAGCATTATTTTTAGCATCTTGTACACCATTCTGTAAGAAAGACATACGCTTCATTAAATCTTCTTTACTCATCTCGTTGTATAACTTGAAGAGCCATTTTTGAGCATTACTCAAATACACTTTATAAACCTCGTTGTCGGGGTTATCCTTAACTTTCTGTGTTAAGTCATCAACTAATTTCTCTGTTTCTTCTAGTGTAAATGGACCATCTTCAGCACTGCGAATCAGGTTACCATCTATGTCATATATGTTACTATATTTATTCATGTTAATATACTTTAATCATCACTATCAGGGATACTAATATCATCCCAATCGCAAGGTTCTATATCATGCATATTATTCATAAATAACAATGATTTTTAATCGCATTCTTGTATGCATTTATCATTTTTTGCATAGCTGTTATATATGCCTCGTTTTGCAAGGCTTGTTTCAGCGTGTTTGACGTACTTTGTGCATTTTGTTTCTTGGGGGTCTCCATTTTCATTGAATGTTATGTGAGAATAATATTGTTGTTTTTTCCATTCATAGTATTCATTAAAGGCCAGTTTCCTTTCATATTTACTACTGAATCTATGTATGCACTTTAGCATCTATTCTGCATTCACGCTCCCGCAAGCTTTTATACTACATATATCATCAATAAAACTCATTGCGGCGTCTTCATTATACTTGTCCTATATTGCGTAATACTCTTGTGAAGCCTACGCTATATACGGATCATTCGGATCATATTCTGGTTCGAGGTCTACGATATACGCGCTGTTTATAGGACAGCCGTGTATAAAGAAATATTTACAATTATCAGTAACAGGGTGATTCTAATGCTATAAACTTAGAAAATCAGCATAATATAGAATGGCATTTAATTCTATGTTACTCATTTGTTTAACATTGTTTTCATAATACATTCTGTAAGATAACCAATGAAGTATGTAGTATGTTCTTGGTTCTGTGGTTCAACTAGTACTCCGCAATAATCGTATATATCAAAACAAACATGTGCTGCTTCATGTGCGGCAGTATTCATACGATATAAGAATTTATCTGGTGCTTTGTATAGTTGTTTCTCAGCTAAATATACTAACATGGTTAGTTTATTATCCGATTTTCTTCTACAAATATTTGTTGTAGCAGCTCCATCTACTGCTTCTTCATCGAGTTCTTTATCACTTACGTATCTGTAAAGCTTCTGTAATTCCTCCAGTTTTACATACTTGTTAGCCACAACTAGATCTGCATCATAGTGTGTTTCATAAGTATCTAATCTAGGTTTATTGTTATTCTTCATTTGATATATCTTATTTAGTATTTACTGGGGAAAGAAAAGAAGCAAAAGAAAGGGCCAGTATATATATTTTATATATTTAAGGAATAGAACAGTATTAGTACCCTAATAACCCCCTATAGTCCCCCTTCTTCCCCTATAAGTACCCATATAACGTAAAAAATGCCTCAAAAGTTGCATTTTAATAAAAATTTTATTGAATTTGCAACCAAAATTGCAAAACTATACGTTAAGCCAGCAAAATAACAAAAATAATTTTGAAATGGCAAAGATTTTACGTGTAACGGATTCTTTCCTGTTTATGGAAATTGGAGATACGTTTGAATACAACAACGATACCAAGATGTACGTAGCAGAGCATAATGAGGAATTCCATAAGTCAGATGACAGCGATAGTGAGCTGCGTTCTACTTATAGTTCCAACTTTGCAATATCCGAAGAGTATGCAAAAGAGCTGATTAAGGATGGCTATCTTGAGGAAGTTGTTGAAGATCAGAAGGACACTAAGTTCATCAATGTTTTCGACGAGATTAATAAACTTCATGCTAAGTATACAGACGAGCTTGCTAATCTTGAAGAGGATATGAGTTCAATGCCACAATGTATGAAGGTTGAACGTAGTACTGTTCTTACAAATATGATCACTCTTCTTACTTATCTCAAAAGTTTAAAGAAGTAATATGGAAGAAAATAAAATAGACCAATCGGTACTTGCACAGGATGTAGCAGAGAAGATCAAATATGACTTCTTAGATTTCTTCCTTGTAAAGCCCCTGGATCCGGTCAAAGTTAAGAAAGAATTTAGTAAACCTGTTTCAACTGGTACGCCTGTAAAAGATGAAGATGGAATCGAAGCACAAGACTTCGAGGATGTTGAAACAGAGGTCAAAGAAGTTGATTCTGATTATCGCAGAGGTGTAGTTCTCAAGAGACCTCTCTACTACAACGGTAGTGATGTTATTGGTACTAGTTCTGAGATTAAAGTCGGAGATATTGTTATCTTTAGAGACGCAGCAGGACTTCGATTTGACTTACTTAAAGATAGTAGATTACTTCGCCAATATGATATAATTGGTTTTGAAGCATGATCGATATCGACAAAGTGATTAAAGAAGTTTCTAAACGTTTAAATATAGATAAAGAAATAGTTGCTGAAGTATGTAAACATCCATACAAGTGCGTAGTTGATATAATGAAAGATACTACGGATGATAGAGAAATACTATTCAACCAACTATTTAAATTTAAACTAAAGAGACGTTATAAAGAAAACAAAAATAGAGAATATTCAAAATGAAGACTTTATATTTAACTGGTAGTAGCGCCAATATTGTTGTAGATCCAGAGGTTGATTATGTATCTACATTGCCAAATGAAGATCGTTACGAGATTCGTAATATATACTATATCGAAGATCCAATGCATGTTGTTTATCAGTGTGGCGAACATAAGGAGGAGATTGATGCTCGTAAGGGTGATATTCTTCTTGTATTCTACGAGAATAATCGAAACAAATATATTCTTGATACTATAAAGGCAAAGCAATGGGTTGCCAATATTAAGAATGCTCGTAAACTTGAGCAAAAAGCAAAAGAGGAATGGGCAAAGAAACAAGCAGAAGAAAGTTGCAAATGCTGTGAGTGTGATGGTACTTGTTGCCCCGCATGATAATTAATTAATACGATTATGAAGAAGACAACTGCAAAAACAAAGAAGCCAGTAAAGCAGGCTAAGTTCATTGTTGATTATACTAACGTTGAGTATCCTGAAGATCTGCAATATGAAATTATTGCTGCTAAAGCTCGAGCTGGTATTGCAATCAGTGAAGACGATGTTAAGTATCTCGTGATGTATGGTGCTAAGGTATCTATGGCTTATGTAAATGATATCATGGCTGAGTACAATGCACATACTACATTCATTGAGGATGACGATCTTGCTAGAAAGATGCTAAAGCTTCTTAAGAAGCGTACTGAGAAGAAGACTCCTTGGTATAAGAGGATCTTCAAGTGGCCTTTCGGTAAGAAAAACTAATACTTACTAGAAGGGTCGTCGAAGGACACTAGTCAAAAGTTCCGGCAGATAATACAGCCTATACAGGGGAGGCTGAGATTCAGGTGGCCACCTGAACCCCTGTGATTTCCATATAAAGTTTAAAATGTTAGTTGAGTCCTATGGTTAGACACTTGGCAGGGGGCGGTACCCTGCATAGGACCTGCTCGGTGGTGTATGATGCTAACACAGTGGGCTCTAACCCCGCAGTAACTGGAGCAAACCGGTCCGGGTAACCAATACACATAATTTATATATAAGATGGTAATTAAATTTAAAAGACTTTCAGATAAAGCAATCGCACCTGTCAAAGCTCATGCTACAGATGCTGGATTTGATATAACATGCGTAGGTGCTACTACTGAGATCAATGAGTGTGGTCAGGTAAACTTGGTATATCATACAGGTCTCGCAGTAGAAATTCCAGAAGGATTCTTTGGTGCTCTTGTACCACGTTCTTCAATCAGTAAGAAATCAATTAGCCTTACAAACTGTATCGGTGTGATTGATGCTGGTTATCGTGGGGAGATCATGGGAGTGTTCCGTAATACTTCTGATGTAATACCTGCTTTATATAAAGAGGGTGAACGATTTGCACAACTTCTGATTCTTCCTGTACCTGATGTACAGTTTGAGGAATCTGATGAACTTAGTGAAACGGATCGCGGAGAAGGCGGTTTCGGTAGCACAAATATAGAGGAGAGCGCGGCTACACCTCTGCAGCAGTCAGAATCTGTTATCGATGCTAAAGATAACGAACAATCAGCTGAGACTGTTACAAGTGCAAGTGAGCAAGCGGCGGAGCCAATAAACGACTCTGAGGAAGCACAATAATTACGTAATAAAAGCTTCAAGGGGCGGCGTACATCAGATGGCAATGCCTCACTAAGACTATCAGTTATTAATAACTATAGTTATCATATCTGTTAAATTTTAAGTTATTGGTATAGGGGACCCGTCAAGGCCCCCTATTGCCGTATATGTACAACAGCGCCAAACTGTATAAATTGGCATACTAACTAACTTTATTTACTAACTAAAACTAATTAAAAATGGAAAGTTCTAAAATTATGATGTTCCCTGAGATGGGAAGTAATAACGGTATTGATCCAAACCTGCTGCTTGCTCTTAACAACAATGGTGGTTTTGGTGGTAACAATTGGATATGGATTCTGTTCCTCTGGCTTATTTGGGGCTGGGGAGGCAATGGAATGTGGGGTGGAAACGGTAACAACGGTTTCCTTTCTAACCAGATTGCTAATGACAGTGGTCGTGAGCTGCTTATGAATGCTATTCAAGGCAATGGTAATTCTATTCGTGAGCTTGCAAGTCTTCTTAACACAGAAGTAAACACTGTACAGAATGGTATATTTACTTTAAATAACGCTATTACTTCCGTAGGTACTCAAGTGGGTATGAGCGGACTTCAGATTTAGAACGCTATCCAGAGCGGTAATGCATCTATTGCAAGCCAGATCTGTCAGTGCTGCTGCGAGAATCGTTTGGCTATTGCCAACCAGACTAACGCACTACAGTCTCAGATGGCCGCAGCTCAAGCAGCCGATCAGCTCGCTGTATGTCAGTAGACAAACACTCTGAGCACACAGGCCGAGCGTAATACACGCGATATAGTAGATGCAATACAGAGTCAGTCAGTTATGATCAATGATAAGTTCTGTGATCTCGAAAAGAGAGAGTTGCAGGATAAGATTAATAGTCTGACTGCAGATAATGCTCTGTTACGTTCTAATGCAAACAATGCTGCTCAAACCGCATTCATTAACGAGAAATTCAATACTGTAGCTACTGAACTCGCTGCTATTAAGGCTTCACAGCCTAATACAATTCCTGTACAGTGGCCGAATGTTCAAGCTGTAAATACTACTCCGTACTGGGGTTCGTTTTATGGCATGGGTTCCAATAGCTTCTGGAATTGATTGAGAAAGGAGGTACTTATGTTTGGTACTACTAACTATCCATTCAATTTCTCAAACCGTAGAGGAATTCCAATGTTGGAAACAACATCTGTTAGTGTAACTGCAGATAACGTAGTACTTAATCTTCCGAATAGAGCATTTAGATTCTTAAACGATAAAGGTGTTATACTCCTTCGTTTGAATCAGCCTATCCCAGATGGTACTACAGCAACACTTCCCGTGTTGTTCTCTTCCAACGATTTTACACAACCGCTGACGAATATCGGAGGTACTGCTATAACAGCAGGTCAGATAACTGGCACAGGTGTGTACTTTATATATTACGATAAAGGAGCTAACCTGATGCAATTACTTACAACCGAGATTCCTGCAGCATAATATTAACATTTTAATAGTATTGAATTATGGTAATGATAGAAATGCGAGATGCTGCATACGACACTGCTTTCGAGCTTTTAGATGAAGCTAAGCATGATGCTAAGAACATCAAACTTACTTTATGTAAACTTGAAGATGCTGTATATGATTGTTATGAAGCATCAAAAGAGGATTTACAAGACTACGAACCAGAAGAATCAGAAATGGATTTTCGTAGTATGAAAAATTATCGCCATGACGAACATTATGGCGTACGTGAAGATGACGATAGAATGCACTCTGATATGAGACGTTCTAGCCGTTTTGGGATGCGTATGCGCCGTAATCGCATGGGACGAGTTGCATAATGGTATAAGGGGGATTTATTCCCCCTAAATACCTTAACTTAAGTTTTATTAATATGTTTTCAACATTAAGAAAAGGTGCTACTATCTATATACTGGATAGGACTAGCGAACCGGAAGTTAAAATTGGTTACATTGAAAATGTAACAATGCCTCGCCCTATGTATCCTACTTACAATCCTGCTGTTAGTTTAGGTACTAATATGCAAACTATAGTAGACCTTACGGTGCGAGTTGATGATGAAAAGAAAGAGTTTAGCGTACCTAGTAATTTATCTATACATACTTATGGAGATTATACTATAAGTGAAAATAAAGAAGCTATGATATCTGAGGTAGATTCATTGATGTAGAATAGCAAAGATGTATTAAACAGTATAGATAAACATAAAGCTGATATATCTTCATACGAGAAGATACTTAAGACTTTAAATCCTGTATATGCTAAAGAATCAGAAAGAGATTCTGCAATATAGAGTCTTACTCAGTAGATGGGAAGTATGCAAAATACTCTTGATCGTTTGGAATCATTATTACAAAAGAATAATGTACATGGAGCAATCTAAATATTACAGGAAATACCTGAGATTGTATGGTCCCCACTTCACGAAGGAGTTGTGTGATTTTGCTGTTTCTATGATGTAGAAAGAAGATGGTTATATAACTCCTATAACTAAGAAAGAATTAGAAGATAAATTAAGGTAGCAGAACGTTACACTAAAGTATGATAAATTACATGATGCTGTATATATAGCAAATATGTGTAAAGCTGATTACTTAGGTAGTTCTATACCAGATAGTGATTACAATCTCTGTATGTACGTCAAAGATACTATTGACGATCCTGATGGATATGATGGACAACCTTTTAATAGGTGGTTGTCAGACGTTACAGGTATGCATATACAAGTAGACTGGTCTGAGTTTGTATGATAGCACAATATATACAACTTGGGGACCGTGATTGGAATGTTCTAGTATATTATAATGTAGATAAGTACGATTTTGTAGAAGTAATAGATTCTTTATAGCAATTAGATTGTCCTGAATAGGAAATAAAAGATGCTATAAATACTTTACGTAGAAATAATACAGGTTTTACATTCAGTAATACAGATTATAAAATGAGTATTGTATGTATAGGAGAAGCTACAAATATAGGTTAGTTTGTCAATACAGCTATACATGAAGCAAAACATGTACAATCTCATATATGTCAATATTATAATATAGAAGAAAATTCAGAAACATCTGCATACTTAATTGGACATTTAGTTCATAAGATGTACAACATGCTCAGGAAGATACTGAGATAGTATATTTAATAACGCATATGTTCGATATAAGAGGCGACAAGATATCTCTCAATGCCGAAGATTTAGCTATTCCTCCATTTAAAGATCATTATAATGAAGCGAAAGATAAATCTTTAGCATTGAAGGAGATAGAATATATCATCTGGCTATATAAATGGAATACACCATATGAAGCATACCCTATAGATAAGAGGGCTTCAATAGTAGCTAAAGATGTTTTTAATGATGAAAAATATGTACCTACTGCATAGGTAAAAGAGTTGGCAAAGCGCTTTACGGAATTTCAAGAAACTCCAGGGACAAGACTGCTTTCAGCATCGCAAACTGCAGCAGAGGGGCTTATAGCTGCCCTAAATGACTACTCGTAGGGCAATATGGATATAGATACAGCTATAAAAGTTACTCGTATACTAAAAGATGTTGGTAACATAGTTAAGTCTCTAGACATAGCTATGAAACAAGCTAAGGCTGAGTAGTTGGAGACAGGTAGAGTTAAAGGTGGAGGCGTTATAGGTCTCTACGAAATGAAATAATATAACAACATGGAGAAGAAAGTATTATTACAAGATCTCGTTGAAACTGGAAGAAATGTCCGAAAACAAATTATCTCAAAGGTAAGGGTATCAGACAAAGGAATATATCCCATCGGAGAAATCTGGGATGCAAATACTACTCTTGATATGATTGTAAATGGTGCAGAAGAAGCACATGATACTGTTAGAGAACTTGATGAATTTACACACAGTGTCGCAGAAGATTTACAATCTGAAATGGAGAGAGCAGCTAATGTAGAGCAATAGCTCGATGAAAATAAAGCAGATAAATCTTCTGTATATACAAAAGAAGAAGTTGATTAGATAATAAACGATATTCTTCAACAAATACAAGAAATAATAGTTACTGGTCTTGCAGATGATTCTGTTGGATCTAATCATATTATAAATAATTCTATTTTACTTGAAGATTTGTCT
>Ga0310696_10005697_pt1 | contig 14953 bp, 10 predicted proteins | sample AusTroGonzalo_MG_4_FD_203885 | JGI IMG/M metagenome (GOLD analysis project Ga0310696, IMG submission 203885) | Bovine rumen microbial communities from tropical cattle in Woodstock, Queensland, Australia - Gonzalo_02 (v2) (version 2) | ecosystem: Host-associated > Mammals > Digestive system >...
GATAATAGGGTATACTGTCTTCGTTGCTTTCGGGTTGGTGTTTTTCACACCCGTGTAGTCTACACGGTTACCGCCCGAAAAGCAACACTGAATCGCATCCTTCAGGTCACGAATGGGATGCTAGTGACGTGGTTTTACGTTATGAATGTGGGGGACGAAGTGGGGAACGAGATTTGTGGTGTCCTCAACAACCACTTCCCCTGCACACTTGGGCGGTAAATCCCAGCACACATCTTGTGTGGCGTCCGAGCTGTCATAGCACGAACATCAGCTCGTTTTCCAGCCTCAAAAATTTCACCGCTCCGCTCGGGCGAAATTTTGGTATAATACCCCTGTCTCGTGAAAGCGGGGCTATGGCGCAAAGGGGAGAAATCCAATGCGCCGACAATCAATTTGCGCTGCAAAGCGGTCGTCTCTGGAATGTAGGAAGTTCTAAATCGGCGATACCATGCAGAGGAAACGCGCATGCGTTTGTCTCTCTTTGTATTACTACTAATCTTAATACAAACTACGACGTTCGCACCTACAAGGTCTATGCAAGGAGATGCTAACTGACGCGGCTTGGGACTATCCTACGAACTCACTTCGCCGCTTCTTCAAGGTGACGGTCGAAATGCCGTAGGCGCGATGCCGTGTGGGAGTAAGAGAATCGGCGGAATAAAATATGGTAAAATATCTGCATGAAGTTCGGCGTGGCTGTCCTCCTTGCTTTTCTCTCCGCCTCTGCTCTCGCGGGGGCGCGGGTCACTGTGCCGTCGCTGCCCGAGCCGGTGCGTCCGCTTACGGAAGTCGAGACAAACGTCGCGTTTTCGGTTGGTGCGCCGCGCGACAACCTCTGGCGGCTTTCGGTCGAGCTTGACGCGTCGGTGAGCAACTGCGTCGAGGTCGTCCTTGGAGTCGATGCAGACGAAGACGGTGAGCTTGGCATCGACGAAGGCGAGCTTTCGGTCGGATGGTCCTGCGGCGAGTGGTTCTGGCGGGACCGGCGCGGAGGCGGCGCGGGGCGCATTGCCGATTCGGAAGGTGCACGGCGTCTCGACTGGACGCTAAGGCTGGCCTCGGACAAGTCGGCGCGTTCCATGGACGGAAACGTTTTCTCCGGCGCGGTTGCCCCGACGTTCTTCAACGGCGACTGGAACATGCTTCGCGTTGTGTCGCGCGGCGCGGACAGTCTGCGCGTGGAAAGCAAGATGGCGGTCGATGCACTGAAGGTGAGGATCAGGTGACATGAAAGAGCTGTTCTACCAGATCGTCATGCGTCTTGCCCTGTGCGGGCTGGCCGCTTCGTTCGCAGTGCTCGCGTTTCGCTCGTGGCCCGTCCGCGCCGCCGTTGCGCGGCTTGCGGCAATCTGGCGCGGCCTCACGGCGTTCGGGCGCTTCGCAGTCTGCGCGTTTCTGTTTGTCGGCGTTCTCGAAGCCGACAAGACGAACAACGTGAACAACCTTCCGCCGCAGCAGATGATGGCGGGAGGAGGGTCTTTTCTGACAGGATTTACAGGATTGCCGTTCCCCATTCCCCATTCACCGTTCCCCATTGCCAATCCTGTCCAAACAATACTTCCCCAACAAACATTCGCCTCGCGCTGGGCCGCGAACTGGAATGTGTGCGGCGCGTGGAAGGACTCGTTTTGGCTGGGATTCGAGGACGGATGGGTGTTCCCTTGGGGCACGAACCACCTTTCCGGCGTGGAGGTCGTTTCCTACGGTCAGGTCTGGGCTTCGCCGTTTGACACAAACGCCGTCGCCTCTGCTGGCTCACCCTTCGAAATCGTGCCTGGCCTTTCGTTGTTCGGCTACGAGCTTACGCCGTCCAACTCGTATCGCTTCGTGTGGACTGATGCCGCCGTAAACCGCGACACGAACAATCTCGTCTCCGCCGTGCTTGAACTTTTCCGCAACGGCGACGTCTCGGTTACGACAAACGGCGTCGCGGCGATTCTGCCGCGCGAGCTTCAGTTCCCGCACAGCGGCTTCGGACAGGATGACGAATGGGTGACGGCGAATTTCACGAATGCGACCGAGATCCTTGCCGTAGGCTATCCTCAATGGGTGAATGATCAAGTTGGCGATGGTCTGACGAATGGGCTTTACAAGTTTACGGCGACAATTCCCGACGATCCGCCTGAGACAATTCAGCTCGTCGTTGGAGACTATTCGGTTGCGATCACAAACTCTGGCGAGTATGTTTTTCTCTTAGAGAAAGGGATCGAGTATTCGTTTGGAACAGGCTTCCCCGTTCCAGGCATTGAGTATGGCATAGCCGATGACCTTCCGTCAGAGCCGTTGAGAATGCTTCGGTATAACAGTGGCCCTGCCGCGCCTGGGACATGGACCATGGACGGCGGGTGGAGTATCCTTCAAGATCCGACGGGGCTCTTCGACGGCGTCGTTCTGATGATGCCTGTCCTGCAAGGTTCCCCTGATGTTACACACCTCTGGCCCGAGGACTTCCCAGCGACATTCACTGCAGTCCTGTCAGATTGCGCCAGCCCCGAGTCGGTCACGTATGAGTGGACGTCCGATGACGAAGTCTGGGACATAGCGACGCCGCATCAGGCCACGACTGCGGTTAGCCCCAGGTCGATGCCAAACTATGCGACGAGTGGGCTTTCCGTGACTGCGACAATCAGGAATCGGACTTTGACATCCAGTCTGCCGGGCGTGTCGTATGGGACAAACAGTTTTCCGTCTGTCGGATTTTCCGTCCATTATCCCTCGGTGACTTTTCTCAACGACGACTACAGGTCCGACAGGGTTTATCCGCTTGATGTTGTAGTGACTTCTGACGTGCCGACAAGCGGAGTCGTAACCGTCATGCATACGGGGAACGACAATCACCTGATTTACACGAATGCGGCTTTGACGGGATCCCTCAAGAACTTCACTATGACTTTCGGCGCCAACGGGTTGACCACGTGCGCGTCAAATCGGTTCCACGTGATTTCGCGGCATGTCGGCGGCGGTTGCTTTTCCGCGAACTGTCGCCTTGCAGACGGAGGCACGTTGTCCACGAATGCGTCCTACAATGTGATAGAGCCGCTATGCAGACTCGTGACAGACGAAGAGGGCTCGGACGGAAGGTATGTCAATCCGTCGCGGCTAGTGTACGGGTCGAATGCATGGCTTTCGGTTTCTGTCAACGGTAACTTCTCCCCGAACGACGTCAGGTGGGCGATAACGCCGCAGACGGGTCGGATAATCGAGCGGCGGGGCTATATGGTGAAGGTCGAGCCCATTGCGTCGAGCGGGACGGTGGTGGTCGAGGCCAGGTTCAACTCCGACCCACACCAACCGAGGTTCGAGATGCCGATCGTGCAGCAGAGGACGATACCGGTCCGTGCATTTGTAGTCAAGGCACCGAATGTCAAGGAGCAGATACCAAGCTCGAGAGTTGTCGGCATGGTCGAATATGCAAACAGGATCTACGATCAGGTTGGAATACGCTTCAACCTTCTTTCGATAAGCCGCGACGTGGGAACTACTAACGACTGGATTCTTGCCGAATACGACGTTGACCCGATGACAGGTGCGACAAATCGGAACCAGATATCCGTTCAGGCCATTAGGCTGATGAACTCCTATACAAACCATGACTGCCTCGAATTGTATTTTGTCGGTGGGATTACTAACAACAATGCTGCGGCTTTTATGTCGAGGCGGGGCATTGCCATATCACAGCAGGCAACCTTGTATGTTGTCGCCCATGAAATCGGTCACGCACTTGGGCTGTCAGATTGTTATAACTATTCTGAATCTGATTCTAACACGACGGAGGATTTCTCGAAAATCGACATTTCATGGGCTTGCTTTGCATCACGGGCGCGCGATTGGGGTAGCGCGCTGGGAAGAGGTTTCTATGCAAAGTCGGACAAGTATGCCTTGGTGCAGCAATCATTCCTTATGTATGGAAGGGATGGTAAGACGTCGGTCGACATTCCAGACGGAGCCGTTTTGAGCATTTCAAACAAGGCAATATCTGTTAGTTCTGCATACCATGTCCCTGTGGGGGCTTCTATCATAAAGCAAAACAACAACGAGGTGTACAGCCAATGAAATCACGTCCGATATTTTCTGCAATAATAACTGTCGCCGCACTGTCGGCTTCTGCGGACGTGCTTAATGTGGAGGTTCTGGATCTTGACGCACCTCGTGAAGAACCGCCTACTGTCGTTCCTACGCGTCCGCCTGATGACCCCGAGCCAGTGAACGAGCCGTATGAACGACCGACGCTGCCGGGACCGGAAGAGGTCACAAACCGCGTTGCTGAGGCGCTGCTTTTCAGGGCGTGGGGTGCAGTCGTGGATTACTTTGACTCTGTGGATGAGAACGGCGTAGAATATACGACACAGTTGGTCATTCCGACATGGACATGGGAGGGGTTCCTTGGTGAAGACGAGACGAATGGGGTCACGCGTGTTGCCAAGAAGGCATCGTTCGACTGGTATCTTGGGCACCTTGCGACAAACTGCTGCGCTAATTTCTCTGACGATCAGACAAATTATGTGCGTATCGCCTTGAATGAATGCAGGGATTTGAAATACACTAATGCCTGGCAGTCTTTGAAGGGTATCGCGCTGAATTCGAGTGCGCCGTATCGCGGCTATGCCGGCGAGCTTTACGAACAATACGGGCCACTTGATGACTTGATGACGGATTTTTGCCTTGACGTAGAGACGAATGCCGTGCAGATGACGTTCGAGGAGCGTGGGGATATTGTCGGCGAATATACGTCGCGCCTCCATTTCCTGCCGCCTGGGAGCAATGTTCGGCAGCGTGGAGTCGCTGGGCTATACGCAAACCGCCTTTCAGACTGTTCAAGGGCAATTCCAGTAGATGAGCTACTTGTCGCCTCCATGCCGGGCTATGAGTTCAGCACGAATCGTCTTGCTGCCGCGCTATATGTTTTATCGTGTACCAACTCCTGGTCGGAGCAGAACGCCTATTTTATTAGTGTGACAAATGCCATCGAGAACGCGCAAGGCAACCAATGAAAAAGGAGCAGACATGAGATCGATACAGGCGATTTTGTTTGTACTCGTCGTAGTATTGACGTCGGACTGCACTTGCTTTGGCAATATGCCGACCAATGACAAGACAAGGCGGGGGGCAGTTGATAGAAATACTATGTTGGCATATCTGCCACATACAAAATGAGCGAGACAATGACAAAAACTGAAATCGCAGGAAGGGTGTCATTATGATGATTCAGACGGATAAAGCGATCATGTGGTGCAATGGAAGATTTTATTGGGCGATTGCCACGATTGGTTTTGTGGCTGCATCCACTGCGGCATTCGGAGCTCTCACCCAGGCAGAGGTAGATCGTATCGTAGACAACGAGATTCTCATGTGTGAGCACGAAGAAGATGCCGAGGCCAATGCGTTTGCGACTACCCGTAATCGGAATTATTACTGGTTGGACCATCTCCTAATGCAAGACGATACGTCTTATCGCTATTCAAAGCGTCGCCTTCAGGTGTTGCGCAGCGCAGACATTCTTCAGTGTCCATATCCGTATCAAGTAAATTTCGTCACCAACGCCATCAACGAACTTGTGGCCTATCCAGAGGCTAACCTGCCGGACTGAGGGTTCGTTGGCTGAACTTTCTTCGAGACAGTCGATTTCCCGCCGTTTGCAAGGACGGAAATTTGGTATAATATTCTCATCCTGTGAGGCGGACGGTAGCTCCCAAACGGTAGACCGCACGCAGCGCGGGTTCATGCGATACTATTAACCATGCAAGGAGGTCTGCCGAAGTAAAGCCGATATAGACGGGTCAACGGCCCGTCAAACCGATTTTGCATAACTGCAAACGCGACGTTCCACTGAAAAGCCCTGGAAAGTTTTTCAAAAATACGAACGACGAGTTGGCAGGAGTGCGCCTGTTTCGGGGGCGCATTCTTCTGCTGTCCTGTATTCGTATTAGGGTATCTTCCAGGGCACCCTCAGTGGAGTATGAGATGAGCTTAGGGATGCGTCCCTGAATCTTTCTCAAAGTTCGTTGCGTGAACGGCGGCGGGCGGAGAGGAAAGATAGATGCTTAAGGATGTGCAGAAGAGGAACGAAGCGGTTGCCGCCAATGCAGATGCGCTCGCGGTCCTGCACGAGAATTTCGCGGGATGCTTCACGAAAGAGGGCGCATTCGACCTCAAGGCATTTACCGCTCGGATCCGCGACAAGGTGGCCGTCACGGAAGAAGGCTACCAGCTCGACTTCCTTGGCAAGAACTACGCACGTCTCCTCGCGAATGAGGAGACAGAAACGGTAATCGTGCCGGACGAGGCGCACAACGCAAAGCCGGAGAACGCGAAAAGTCAGAACGTTTATATCTCTGGTGACAATCTCGATGCCCTTAAGCATCTTCTCAAGTCATACGAACACGAGGTCAAGTGCATCTACATCGACCCGCCGTACAACACGGGATCGGATGGATTCGTCTATAACGACAACTTCAAGTTCAAGCCTGATGAACTCGCCCGCAAGCTTTCCATCACGGATGAGGAGGCGAAGAAACTTCTCGATTTTGTTGGCCGTGGATCCGCCTCCCATTCAGCCTGGCTGATGTTTATGTATCCACGACTCCAGCTCGCGAAATCTCTCCTTCGTGACGACGGCGTCATATTCATCTCAATTGACGACAACGAGCAGGCGAATCTGAAACTTCTGTGCGACGACATATTTGGCGAGCAGAATTTCATCGGAAACATAATTTGGGAGTCGACGACACAGCCAGACAACATCGGCGGTGCTAGATTCAATTTCCAGAAGAAGGCCGAATATATCTCCCTGTACGCCCGCCGCCGCGATTGCATTGGTCCGTTCGTTCTCGAGTCACTGTCTGGTGAGAAGAAATATCCACATGAAGGCAAATTTGGCAAGTGTCGATTCGAGGTGATAGAACGAGCATACGAGGGCGCATACGCAAGGGATACGATGCGTTTTGATATTCTTGGACAACCTCCTCGCCCCGGAAAACAATGGCAGATAGGTCAGGAACTTGCTCGACAGCTTGAGGCGGATGGTAAGCTAGAGATTGTTGATGGAATAGTGAAGAGAGCGGTGTATCCTGATGATGAAATCGACGAGAAGAGCTATAAACCATTTTGGTCAATCTTCCCTGCAAAAGAGGTTGGCACTTCGTTGCAAGGAAAGTCACTGCTGAAAGAGTACCTTGGGCCTATTGGCTTTGATACCGTTAAGCCGGTAGAACTAATGAAGAAATGCTTTGGCTATCTCGACAAGAGCGGTGTGTTTGTAGATTTCTTTTCCGGTTCAGGAACAACTGCGGAATCTGTTATGCGGCAAAATGTGGATGATGCAGGTACGCGGCGATTTATAATGGTTCAGATAGATGAAGCATGTCGAAAAGGCTATACGGCAGAGCAGGCAGGGTATAAGACCATTGACGAGATTGGCCGTGCCAGAATCAAGAAAGCTGCTGAGAAAATTGCCAAGGAGAATCCGCTACTTGCGCAAACGCTCGACCTCGGATTCAAGCACTTCACGCTCGTGACGCCGAGCGGTGACGTGCTCGACAAAATCGAGTCGTTCGATCCCAACGACAGCGCGCTGGCTACGCAGGACATGCTGAACGAGTTCGGCGTGGGGACGGTGCTGGCGACGTGGCTGAACCATGACGGCTACGGGCTGACGCGCGATGCCGAGAAAGTCGATCTCGCCGGATACGAGGCGTACCGGTGCGGGCATCATCTCTACCTTGTTAACGCCAATTTTGGTGCGAAGAACGTTAAGGCGCTGTTGGAAAAATACGAGACAGACAAGGCGTTCACGCCGGACAAAATCGTGCTTTTTGGCTACAGCTTCGGCTGGAAGGAATTGGAAGAGCTTGAGACGAATCTCAAGAAGCTCAAGACGACGCGCAACATTTCCGCAGACATAGACATCCGGTACTAGAGCAATGGAACTGATCCTCGAAAAGTCGCTGGAACATCAGCAGAACGCGGTGGATGCGGTTGCGGACGTCTTCGCTGGAGTGCGCATCGACCCGCCAGCCACATATTACGAAAATCCCGTCCTTGACGTTGCGGACGTGAGGCTCTTCGCGAACGTCGCCGAAATACAGGCGCGGCGCGGAGTCCCGGCGGAGATGCGCGGAGCGACCACTGTGCCGCACGCCTATCTGCCCTTGGACGTCAAGATGGAGACGGGTACGGGCAAGACATACGTCTATACGAAAACAATATTCGAGCTGCACCGTCGGTACGGATTCAACAAGTTCGTCGTTGCCGTGCCGTCGCTCGCCATCAAGGCTGGTGCGGGGCAGTTTATGACGGACTGTGCGGCGCGGAAGCATTTTGCGGATGTGTGTGGGTACGATACGACGCTTGACGTGCAGGTTCTGGAGGCCGCCAAAACCGCGAAGAAATCGCGACGCGAGGCTTTTCCGGCGGCGGTATGGGAGTTCGTCAAAGCGACGAAGGAGGCGAAGCGGCAGATTTCGGTACTGCTCGTCAACATGCAGCTTCTATCCAATGCGAAGATGCTTGGCAAGGAATATGACTCGATGTTCGAGACCATGCGGCGTCCGTTTGACGCGATCCGCGCGACGCGACCGATCGTAATCATCGATGAGCCGCACCGGTTCGAGCGGACGCAGGAGGCGTACAAGAAAATCGAGATAGAGCTGCGTCCGCAATGTGTCATCCGCTATGGTGCAACATTCCCAGAGCAGAAACTGCGTGGAAAGAAGGGTCTGCCCAAGCCAAAGGACTATCGGAATCTCCTATACGACCTCAACGCATGCAAGGCGTTCAATGACGGGCTCGTCAAGGGGATTGCCAAGGAGCATCTGGTAATTCCAGGTGGCGAGAACGAGATGATCAAGCTTATCTCTGCAGAGGCACGGCAGAGTGCGAGGTTCCAGCGCATCGTCAGGGGAAAGACGACAAAGACGGTGGAGATCAAACAGGGCGACTCGCTCGGAATTGTCCATGAGGCGTTCGAGGGGATCGAAGTCGCAGAAATCGGCGCGCGGGATGTCACGCTCTCGAACGGGCTCGTCCGCAAGATAAACGATCCTATTGCGGCGGGCCCGCATATGCAGTCCTATCAAGACGGCATGATCCAGATGGCACTCGACCGACATTTCGAGACGGAGCGAGAGAATTTCCGCCGAGGTACGAAAATAAAGACGCTTGCTTTGTTCTTCATTTCCGACATTCGTTCGTATCGTGACGCCGATGGGTATCTTCGGGAGCGGTTTGAGCGCTATTTAAAAGAGCGCATCGATAAGACGCTGGCGGAACTGACTACTGGTGAGGACGAGTATCGGGAGTTTCTTGAGGCAAGCGTAGCAAACCTGCCACTCTGCCACGGCGGATATTTTGCGGAGGACAAGACGGCGGCGGACGAGGCGACGGCAAAGGAAGTCGAGGAGATTCTCTTCGGCAAGAAGCAGTTGCTGTCGTTCAGGGATGACGCAGGGAAGTGGAATGTGAGGCGGTTTCTCTTCTCGAAGTGGACGTTGCGCGAGGGCTGGGACAATCCAAACGTATTCACCATTGTCAAGCTTCGGTCGTGCGGTAGCGAGACGTCGCTTCTGCAAGAGGTCGGGCGCGGGCTGCGGCTTCCCGTGGACGAGAACGGCAACCGTGTTTCTGGCGAGGACTTTCGGCTTAACTACATCGTCGATTTCACTGAAGCAGACTTCGCCGAACGGCTTGTCAACCAAATTAACGCTGAGGTTGCGACATTCACTGTCATAACGGAAGAGAAGCTTGCAGAAGTCGCGAAGAAGCGCGGAACCACTCCAGAGGCGTTGTTTGTTGAATTGTTGACAAAGGGTTTTGTGGATGTCGCCCGTAGGGTCGTGAACGGGAAACAGGGATCGCTCTTGGGCGATTATCCCGAATTCGGTGCAGGAGTGCGGCGTGATGCGGTGCGAGACCGGAACAAGAAAAAGGACGTGCGCGTGAAGGTGCGCAAGGAGCAGTTCGATGCATTACGGAGATTGTGGGAATTGCTTAATCAACGGTACATGCTCTTTTTTGAAGGCGAAACCGAGAAGATGCTGGAAAGGGCGCTGCCGTCCGTATGGGAGAAGAATGTGTTTGCGGAAAGCACCCTTACTGGCAAGCAGCAGATCGTGAAGACGGGTGCGGGAGGGATGTCCGTCATCGATGGGGCGTCTACGCAATATCGTACAGACAGGCGACTTCCTTATGGAGAGTTCCTAAAGAGGCTATTTGCTGCGACGCGCGTGCCTGTCCGGGTCTTGCATGCATCACTTTGCCGATACGCGGCTGCGCACGGCACGCCCAAGGCAGAGCATTTTACCGAGACGACGGTAGTTAACTTCAAAAATGCTCTGGACGATTGGAAGGTCGAGAACTTGCAGGGGTTCATTCACTATGAACGCGCCGATGTGCCGGTAGTGAGGACTGAGCTCACAAACGATGACGGCACGGTCGTCGCGGAGGTGTCGCAGGGGCGCATTGGGCGGCATCTTGCGGAAGGCACTCCTAGTGCGAAGTATCTTTACGATGCGAAAGCCTATGACTCAGATCTCGAGTTGGAGGACATTGGTTGCGATGAGATAGTAGCGCCTGATGTCGATTCGGTGACAGTCTATGGAAAGATACCAACCAAGAGCGTGGCGATCCCAACGATAATGGGTGGTACGTATAGCCCAGACTTCATGTATGTTGTGAAGCGCAAGGGCGGCAAGAGCGAACTCAACGTAGTCATAGAAGTCAAAGACGTTGAGAAGGATTCCGACCTCCACAAGAGCGAGGATATGAAAATCAAGTGCGCGCAAGTTTTCTACGAGATGCTAAGGAAGGACGGCATTGAGGTTCGCTATCAGAAGCAGCTCAAGAATCAGAAGCTAGCCGATATCATCGCGCAGGTTATGGAGAAAGTCGATGCAGGTGTAGAGATAAGTATTGATGTACCTGAGAAAGACCGGTTCAGGACATATCTTCCATTCTATTCGGCCGTTGGGAAATGTGGTCCTTTTGCGGAGGGGCAAGAGGTTGTGCAGGACGGCTGGATAAAGGTCGAGCGGAAGGGGCGCCTCGACGACATGCAGTTTGTCATTAAGACGGATGGCGTGTCTATGGAGGGGCTGATAGAGAAAGGTTCATGCGCGATATTCCGCAAACTTGGCGGCGAACTAGAGGGAAAGGTGCTGCTTGTCCAAAGACTTGATGCGAGCGATCCGGAGGGTGGAGGGGCTTATATAATCAAGAAGTTCACAAGAAAGGATGGAAGGGTGGTGCTCAAGTCGCGCAACCCGGCCGTTGGTGACATAGAGTTGGCGAACGACGCCGAGTATTCAACTAAGTACCGCGCGATAGCCGAGTTCAAGGAGGTCATTCCCTGAATCTGACAATTGGGCTTATATGGTTGATATGGGGCTGATTGAATTGGTAATGCAAAATGATTGAGGTGATATATGGAAATCAAATGTCCGAAATGCGGGGCGGCGCTGGAACTGCCTGACGAAGCAAGTGGTGTATAAAACAAATCAAAAATAGAGGGATTCCCATGAGTAAAGTAAAGATTGTGCGGGGAGACATAACGACGTTTCGCGGTGATGCAATTGTTAACGCAGCGAACGAACGGATGCTCGGAGGCGGTGGAGTTGATGGTGCGATTCATGACGCCGCCGGACCGGAACTATTGGCGGAATGCTGCAAGGTGCCGGAGGTGAGGCACGGTGTTCGTTGTCCGACCGGGGAGGCGCGGATAACGCCTGGAGGACGGCTGATCGCCAAGTGGGTGATTCACACAGTCGGACCGAATTGTAGAGGCGGAATGTTCGCTGAAGCGCCAGCGCTACTTGCCGCTTGCTACAGGAATTCTTTATTGCTTGCAGCGGAGAATGGAGTAAAGAAGATTGCCTTTCCGAGTATTTCGACCGGCATATTTTCATTTCCGAAAGGAGAGGCCGCAACGATTGCGATTGGTGTGATCAAGGAATTCCTCACGGTGCATCCAGAGATGGAGGTGTTCTTCTTCGGAGGTAAGGACACAATGGAGTATTACGAGAAAGAAGCCAAAACGCAAGGGCTTAGGGGTTAGAGCTTGGCAACAGTTTTGGATTATCCAAGAAAGTCACTAGTAGTGCGAAGGGTTGAGCTAGAAAGGAACTCAAAATTGTCGGGCGTTAAAATGAATGAACGCGCGGGAAATCGGCTGTGCAGACTTCCCGCGCGTATTGCCTGGGGGCGGCAGTTCCCCAATCAGTCATACAGCTTTTTGCAAAGCTGCACCCGGCGGTCGCCTTTCCGCTCGTGACACTTGAAGAGTATCAAATTGCCTTGCGGCCGTCAATAACGGCCATATTAAAACATGCAAAGATCGGCGTAACTACGATGGAAATGTGCAATCACTTTCGCGTGCGCGATCGCCCGCGCGGGACGCGTGGTTAATCTTTTCCGTTATTTTACAGTGTCGGAGGTTGCCGATGGGCTGGTAAATTACGAAGCCCAAATAGGGCGCTGCGGATTCCAAGGGAATATTGTATACTTCAGATGCAATCAAGATGAGATGGGAGGTTGACGATGGCCCAAGGCGAGTTTCAGATGAGGTATGAGGACGACGAGCTTTTCCGTGGCATTGTTGCGGAGATAGCGAAGAACTACGATCCCGACGATGAGGGGCCGTATTATTGCCAGATTGAGTGCTGTGCGGACAGTAGCGCGGCCGAGGAGTCCGTGGGTGGAGGGAAGGTCGATTGGGACGACATAAAGGAGCTACGGGCAACGGGTGAGACGTTTCAGCAGAAGCTCGCGCGTTTTATGCGTGAGAAGGGCATTAAGCCGTCCGATGCATACAACAAGATAGGAATGACTCGCCAGCAGTATTCAAAGATCTCGCGCGTGCGGGGCGCAAGCCACCCCGGCAAGGGCGCGGTGTTAGGTCTGGCGTTGGCGATGCGCCTTTCGCTTGCCGAAGCCCGCGAGTTCGTCGAGAGCGCAAATTACGCCTTCATGAACAGCGACACACGCGACATCGCTGTGCAATATTTGCTGAGGCGTAAGTTCTACGATATTCCAACCATCCTTATAAACTTTCACGCCCTTGGCTTCGAGCCATTCATTCCGCAGTCCGAGGATAGGCGGCGCAAGAAGTCGCCTGCCAGTTGACAGCTTGCGGACATCGTTTTGATAGTATGTCTGTGGGCACACAAAAGGAGGTCCTCATGACAGAAAATACAATTGGAAATGCTTCGTCGCTAGTGGAGACTGAGGCGAAATTCAATGAGTTTGTCGCAAATAGAAGCGAGGCGACCTATGCGACGTTGGTCGAGACGTTTATATTTGAGGCGATGTGCACGAATCGGACGGCATGCTTCCCGTTGACAGAAGACGTGTTTAAGGGGCTGACGGAGAAAAGTGAGGAATTCCCTTTTGGTTTTGCGATCGTGCGCGATTCGCAGGGAGCTCCGTTCGCTGCATTTCTGACATCGCACGAGATGAGTTGTGGGACATATCCGATTTCCGCGGAGATTGACGCCTGGGTTGTTATAAAGCAGCATCTTTTCAAGGAGCGCGGTATCGCTGGAATCGCACTCAACCCCTGGAACGATGGTGGAGCATTCATCCTAAAGCACGTGTTATTTAATGCGATGATAGAATTGCTTAAGAAGGGAATTTAAAGATGAAACGTGATGATGTAGCGCAGAAGCTGAATGCAAAAAGCGCATACGACGATGAAGCCACAGGACTAGTTAAAGTGTTGCTTCGTGGCGACGCTTTCAATGTAAATGGCATTTCTACGCTTGCCGATCATGACGGCAGGAGATTGACAGAGCTGGAATTTGATTATCTGGGAGATTCGTCTTGTGGCCTGTTTCGGGTGCATGTTCCTGGCGGGAAATATGGTTATCTTGATGTGAACGGGAAGTTAGCAATCAAACCGCTATACGATTACGCCCAAGACTTCAGCGAAGATCTGGCGTGGGTAACCCGTGGCGGCAAGCTGTATATCCTTGAGTGTTCTGGAGGGGAGACGGAACCAGAATCATTGCCCAATGGTGAATACGCCGTTGTCAAGCCGTTTTCAGAGGGCTTGGCGAGAGTGTCCATCCTCAATCTCGGAGGATTCTGGGGATTCATGAATCTCGCGTACCACCATGACGATTCGAATAACGCCGGGTTGTGGGGATACGTGGATAAGCGCGGGAAGGTCATAGTTCCTCCGCAGTACATATTTGCTGAGGACTTTAGCGGTGGTTTCGCAATCGTCTGCAAAGGCGAGTGGACAAAAGAGAAGAAATGGGACAACAAATATAACAAGGGTAAATACTGGTCTGAAGAGATGAAGTGGGGAGCCCTCGGCAGGGACTGCGCAGAGGCAATTCCATGCTTGTTTGAGGAAATTAAATGGCGTCCATGGGATACTGATTATGCAGCGGGCGAGGCCGTTATCACTAAGAGATATCTGGCCGCGATGGACGAGAACGGCAAGTGGGGAATTATTGATTTCAAAGGCAACTGGGTTGTAGTTCCGCAATTTGATGATGTCGGGTATGAATGCGATACGAGCCCCAATGGAGACATGTTCGTGTTCTATGGTCGCAAGATATGGGATGGTGGAAATCCAGACGACACGCCATGCGGAGTCTATTCCATCAGCAAGCAAAAAGTTCTGGTTCCTGCGGAGAAGTATAGGCATATCGACTTCATATCCGACTATGAGATAAGCGTTTCTGACAATAGCCAATGGACAGATTGTGTCAACATACCTATCCCAGAATAGAATTTGAGAAAATGAAGCGATTGATGTAAAGAGCAGCGGGGCGAGAAGTCGGCATAATCCATGCAAGAGATTCGCCAGCCACTTTTCTGACAGCAATGAGGGATTCGCTATGAGAGCCAATGAAGCAACAGCTGACGACAAATTCTGGACGGAGCTATCTCGTGACCGGCAGTTTGCAAAAGGCGCCGTGCGGACAATCCGGGAGCGTCTTGCATCGCAGCCGGT
>Ga0310696_10005698_pt1 | contig 14953 bp, 10 predicted proteins | sample AusTroGonzalo_MG_4_FD_203885 | JGI IMG/M metagenome (GOLD analysis project Ga0310696, IMG submission 203885) | Bovine rumen microbial communities from tropical cattle in Woodstock, Queensland, Australia - Gonzalo_02 (v2) (version 2) | ecosystem: Host-associated > Mammals > Digestive system >...
CCGCCTTACCATCCAGTGCGTGCCTGATTTCATCAAGCACATCCTGCACATAAATCGGTTTCACAGCAAGAATAATCAGATCAGACCGTTCGGCCACTTCAATACAGTCATTGGCACAAATAACCCCCGGTATATCCTCTTCCAGTTCACGAATCCTGCGAGAACTGGTATCGTAAGCCACTATCTGCCCTGCTTTGACGTAATCCGCTTCCACAATACCGCGTAAGATGGCTGAACCCATATTGCCGGTTCCGATCATACCAATTGTCCCGATCATAGGATTTTCCCTCCCCGTCCGTTATCTTTCAGTGATTATAGCACGAAACCCGCTGACTGCATAGCAGCGGCAGCGGGTTTAGCTTTCAAAGGATGAATTTACGGATATCTGTCGGTTTGTTTTCACCCTTCATGTGTTCATTCACATAAGTTTCGTCAATCTTCAATTCAAAAGGCGGCATATTTTCGTCCCCTGCGTTGAAAAGAACATCCTCCAGCAATTGCTCAAAGATCGCATGAAGCCTTCTCGCGCCGATGTCTTCTGCGTTTTCATTTGCATTGTATGCAGCTTCCGCGATTGCAGAAACAGCACTTTCATCAAAGCTGATCATCACCTTATCAACAGCAAGCAGTGCCTGATACTGTTTCGTCAGCGCATTCTCCGGAACCGTCATAATCTGTTTAAAATCTTCACGGGTCAGGCTTTTCAGCTTCACATGCACCGGAAAACGACCCTGCAATTCCGGAATCAGGTCTGTCACTCTGCTCACATGGAATGCTCCTGCAGCAATGAACAACATATAGTCAGTCCGAACTGCACCGTACTTAGTGCTGACTGTACAGCCCTCCACAATCGGCAGAATATCCCGCTGAACGCCTTCCCTGCTGACATCAGGCCCATGCGCACCGTTTGCGCTTGCAATCTTGTCGATTTCGTCGATAAAAACAATCCCGTTCTGTTCGGTCCGTGTCAGCGCTTCTTCCTGCACAGCATCATTGTCAATCAATTTGGCTGCTTCCTGATCGGTCAGGATTTTCCGCGCTTCATGAACTTTTACATGACGCATGCGCGTGCGTTTTGGCATCATGTTTCCCATCATATCACCCAGGCTGATGCTGCTGCCGCCGAGCTCCAGCGTCGGCGCTTCCTCTTCTACTTCCAGCTCCAGCTCAGCATCTTCGATTTCTCCGCGCATCAGCTGCTGACGAATTTCGTCCTTTTTCCGTGCAAGAGCCGTAACCTCGTCGCTGTTTGGCTGAGTTTCCTTTTGTTTTCCAAGCAAAAAATCAAGCGGATTGGAAGCGGTGTTTTTCTTCTGCGGATGTGCCAGCAGTTCACTCAGACGTTCTTCTGCCAACACCCTTGCCCTCGGCATCACACGCTCTTCATGTTCTTTCCGGACCATCCGTACAGCGTTTTCCATCAGATCCCGGATGATACTCTCCACATCGCGCCCGACATATCCGACTTCTGTGAACTTTGTTGCCTCAACCTTGATAAAGGGAGCGTTCACGAGTTTTGCCAGTCTTCTCGCAATCTCCGTTTTCCCGACACCGGTCGGACCAATCATCAGAATATTCTTAGGGATAATCTCCTCCCGTAGCGTTTCTTCTACCCGGCTTCGGCGATAACGGTTTCTCAGCGCGATAGCAACAGCCTTCTTAGCTTCATCCTGTCCGACGATAAAACGGTCCAATTCGTGAACGATCTGTCTTGGTGTCAATTGCTGTTCATTCATAATAACCTGTTCTCTCTTTCCGATCAGACGGTTTCAACCGTAATATGATCATTCGTATATACACAGATACTTGCTGCAATCTTCAGCGCTTTCTCGGCAATCTCAGCCGCGCCAAGATCAGTGTTCTGCACAAGCGCTCTGGCAGCAGCCAGTGCATAATTACCACCGGACCCGATTGCTGCGATCCCTTCATCCGGATCGATTACTTCGCCTGTTCCGCTGAGAATCAACAAATGCTCTTTATCAGCCGTGATCATCATAGATTCCAGCTGTCTCATCATCTGATCCCCGCGCCAGTTCTGGGCAAGCGCAACTGCAGCTTTTTCCAGATTTCCGCCGCATTGCTGCAGTTTTTCCTCAAACTTTTCACATAGCGTAAAGGCATCTGCCACGCTGCCCGCGAATCCTACGACCACCTCACCGTTATATAATCTGCGCACCTTTCTGGCAGTGGTCTTGAAGATCGTATGTTCTCCCATAGTTACCTGACCGTCTCCGGCAATAGCGATCTGCCCGTTTCTGCGTACAGCGCAAATCGTAGTTCCTTTCAGATTACCTGACATTTTCAAACACCTCCGGATACTTTGCTGATTCTGGTTACATATTCAAGCGCCCTTGCGGCAATCGCTTCATATTTCTCCTGCTTTTTCCGGATTCTCTTCTGTCCGGGTATATACGGAAGCGGATCAATCAGTCCGAACGTACAGTTCATCGGCTGAAAATCCTGGTTCGGAGTTGAAACATGTTTCCCCAGTGATCCCAAAGCCGTGTACGATGGAAAATCCGTTACTGCTTTTCCGTTCATTTCTTCTGCCAACGAAATCCCGGCAACAAGACCGCTTCCGGCACTTTCTACATAACCTTCCACGCCGGTTATCTGGCCTGCAAAGTACAATCCTTCCCTTCTGATCACGCCGAATCGGCTGTTCAGGAACCCGGGGCTTTTCAGGAATGTATTCCTGTGCATCACGCCATATCTTGCAAATTCCGCTTTTTCAAGCCCCGGAATCAAGCCGAATACCCTTTTTTGTTCACCGAATTTCAGACGTGTCTGGAATCCAACAAGATTGTATAAAGTATCGGCTGCGTTATCCTGCCTGAGTTGAACAACGGCAAAAGGTTCTTTCCCGGTTTTCGGATCAATCAGGCCTACAGGTTTCATCGGGCCGAAGGCCGGTACCATAAATCCTCTTCTGGCCATGCTTTCGATCGGCATGCAGCCTTCAAAGACCATGTTTTCCTCAAATCCGTGCACCGGCGCTGTTTCAGCGTTCATCAACTCCCGGATGAGCATACCGTATTCTTCCTCATTTAACGGTGCATTTAAGTAATCGCTGCCGCGGTTATATCGGCTCAGCCTGAAAAGCTTGTTTTCATCCAGTGATTCCTTTATCACAATCGGAGCCGCCGCATCAAAAAAATTCAGCGTGGAAAGTCCCGGTATTTCGCGGATTGCCCCGGCCAGCGAATCACTGGTCAGCGGACCCGTAGCAATAATCACAGCACCCTCCGGAACAACGTCCGCTTCTTCATGAATTAACTGAATGTTCTGATGATTCCGGATTGATTCAGTCACAAGGCTGGCAAAACCATGCCTGTCAACTGCCAGTGCACCGCCGGCCGGAACGCGTGAAGCATCGGCGCATTTCATGATCAGAGATCCCATGATACGCATTTCTTCTTTAAGCAGCCCGACCGCGTTCGTAAGCCGATCACTCCTGAAACTGTTGGAGCATACCAGCTCCGCCAACAGTTCCGAATGATGGGCCGGAGACATTCTGACCGGTTTCATCTCAATCAGCCGAACATGTATTCCTCTTTCAGCAAGCTGCCATGCCGCTTCGCATCCGGCCAGCCCGCCTCCGATTACTGTTGCTGACGGCATTGTCATTCCGCTTCTTCCTCTTGGGATTGTACAGTGGTTTTAAAACGGCAGCTTTCATTTGTACAAAGGTGGATCTTCTCCCCTTTGTTGTTCTGCTTTTCGATCATATACTGTCCGCATTTCGGGCATTTTTCTTCAGCGGGTTTATCCCAGCTGATAAAATCACAATCCGGATATCCTTCACAGCCATAGAATCTTCTGTTTTTTTTGCTCATTTTGACCAGCAAACGCTTTCCGCATTTGGGGCATGGTGCTTCGATATACTGCAGAATCGGTTTTGTATTGCGGCAATCCGGAAAATTCGGGCAAGCCAGGAATTTTCCGTATCTTCCCATCTTGTATACCATCATTGCGCCGCATTTGTCGCACGGAACATCGCTGACTTCATCCCTGACCTCAACCTTTTCAATTTCTTTTTCAGCGACTTCAAGCGTTTTTTCAAATTCCGGCCAGAATTCGCGCAGGACCTGCTTCCAGTTCTGCTCACCCTCTTCCACATCATCCAGCTTCTCTTCCATAATGGCTGTAAATTCAGTATCGACAATCTGTGTGAAATACTGTTCCATCATGTTTGTGACCATTATCCCCAACTCAGTAGGATACAGTCTCTTCTTTTCCCGGGAAACATACCCTCTTGAAATAATGGTGGTGATTGTCGGCGCATAGGTGGAAGGCCGGCCGATACCGTTTTCCTCCAGCGTGCGTACAAGACTTGCTTCAGTATAACGGCTCGGCGGCTGTGTAAAATGCTGATCTGCGTTCACCTTCTCTATGCTTATTTTCTGCCCTTCCTTCAGTGCGGGAAGATTCATTTCCACACTGTCGGAAGCCTCATCCGTACTTTCCTCATAAAGCACCGTAAATCCGGCAAAGGTTTTATGTTCCCCATAAAAACGCAGTGTGATATTCTCACCGGCGATGTCCGCTGCCATCGTTTCATATACTGCACATTCCATCTGGCTCGCAACAAACCGATTATAGATCAGCCTGTACAACATATACTGCTCCCGGCTGAGAGAAGGCTTAATTGTCTCAGGCAGTCTGTTTACATCCGTCGGGCGTATCGCTTCATGCGCATCCTGGGCGTTTTTACGTCCTTTGAATTCGTTTTTTTCAGCAGGCAGGTATGACGGTCCATAATGTTTCGGAATAAACTCACGAAGGGCATTCAGCGCATCATCGCTTATCCTGACGCTGTCCGTACGAATATATGTCACCAAACCCTGGGTGCCTTCACCGGCAATATCGACTCCTTCATAGAGTTGCTGAACAACCTGCATGGTTCTCGCTGTAGTGAAACCAAGTTTACGGCTGGCTTCCTGCTGCAGACTGGAGGTAGTGAACGGCGGCGCAGGCTGGCGTCTTTTTTCCTTTTTCCTGATTTCCGTAATTTTGAAATCGGTTTTTTCGATTTTTTTACAAATTTTATCTGCTTCTTCGCCGTTTCTGATCTGCGCTTTTTTTCCGTCAACGGCGGAAAGCCTGGCATTGAAGCGGACCGTTTTTTTATTACCCTTCACCGAACAGTCGGTGTTCACATCCCAATATTCTTCCGGGATAAAGTTATCGATTTCCCTTTCGCGGTCAACCACCATTCTGGTTGCCACACTTTGCACACGTCCAGCTGAAAGTCCTTTTTTGACCTTTACCCACAGCAACGGACTGATTTTATAGCCTACCAGCCGGTCAAGCGCACGACGGGCCTGCTGTGCATCGATCCGGCCCATATCCAGCTTTCTCGGATGTCTGATCGCGTTCTGAACGGCTTTTTTGGTAACCTCATTAAATTCAATCCGGCAGGGTTCATTTTCATCCACACCCAATACATGATACAAGTGCCAGCTGATTGCCTCACCTTCCCGGTCAGGGTCTGTTGCAAAGTATATCTGGGAAGCGTTTTTGGCTTCCTTACGGATACGGCTCAGGATCTCGCCGCGTCCACGAATCGTGATATATTTCAATTCAAAATCATTGTCAATATCAACGCCAAGCTGGCTTTTCGGCAGGTCACACACATGGCCCTGAGAAGCCTCAACCTTATATCCTTTTCCAAGATATTTGCCGATTGTCTTTGCCTTTGCAGGTGATTCAACAATGATCAGTTTCTGTTTTGCGGTACCCATTCTGTCATTCCTCCGGATCGGAATAATGCTGACTGTCTGAATCTTTCAACTGGTATTGTTTTCCCGGCAATGCTTCGATCATCCCTTTGATCTGGAGCATTGTGAGCGTACTCATCAGCGCAGCCGGTGAAAGTCCGCTCCTGTCGGCAATCTGTTCAAAACCAAGTCTGCCGGGTTTTAAGGCGGAAAACACAGCCTCTTCTTCGGGGGTAAACGTCTGCGTTCTGCCTGAACAACCGCTATTTTGCCCTATGATTCCTGGATTGTCAAGCCAGCCGAGATCTTCCAGGATATCCTCGGCCGTTGTAAAGTATACTGCACCTTCCCGCAGCAGACGATGATTTCCTTCAAAATAAGGCGATGTCGGATCACCGGGATACACAAAAACATCTTTTCCCTGGTTCAGCGCATGCTGTACTGAGGTCATCGTTCCGCTACGGATCTTTGCCTCAATTACAATCAGCGCCTGAGACAATCCAGTAATAATCCGGTTCCTGAAGGGAAAATGCCATCCAACCGGTTTTTCTCCAGGCGCATATTCGCTCAGAAGCAATCCTCTGTTTTCCAATATTCTGTCCCGGAGCCGCAGATTAGCCGACGGGTAAACGATATCCAAACCGCATCCGGTCACCGCGATCGTCTGGCTTCCGCCTTCGATGCAGCCGGTATGCGAAGCAGTATCGATTCCGCCGGCCATTCCGCTGATGATGCCTATGCCCTTCCTGCTTAAATTCCGGGCAATCTTTCCGGCAGCTTTCTGTCCGTCATAGGATGCAGCCCTGCTCCCGACCATTGCGAGATTTTTCTGCCTCATGCAGTGCAGATTCCCTTGATAGAACAGGATAGCGGGCGGTTCTTCCATTTGCAGCAACATCGAAGGATAGTCCTGATCTGTAATCGTGAACGCACCGATCTGATGCTGGAAAAGCAGCCTCTCCACAGATTCAAGCCATTCGTCTGTCATATTTTGTTTCAGCGTTTTCAGTCCTGCCGCAGGGATTCCATCTATTATGCTCGGCCCGGATATAACAGCATTCCATACGTTTTCCGGAGTTCCGTATTCTTTCAGCAACCCGTTGACTGTCCCGGGTGGAAGAGCAGCAGAAGCAAGCCATGCATGATAGACAAAGGCAGAAGGTTCTGTTGCCAAAGCGCTCACCTCCAGTATTTTTGGTCAAGCTCGCGATACTGAATGGCTTCGGCGATATGAGCGGAGCCGATCAGGTCTGTATGATCCAGATCCGCGATTGTTCTGGCCACCTTCAGAATCCGCTGATATCCTCGCATACTCAAATTCATGGTCTCCATCGCAGCATTCAGCAGCCGTATGCCTTCTGCGTCAGGCATACAGTACTGTTTCACTTCTTCGTTGTTCAGTTGGGCATTGCAGTGCTTTCCTGTTCCGCGATATCTTTCCTGTTGGATCATCCTGGCCATACTTACTCGTTTTGCAACCGCTGCAGATGGCTCAGCCGGAGCTGATGAGTTGATTTCCTGTACGGGAACGGCATCCACCTCAATCTGCAGATCAATCCTGTCAAGCAAAGGGCCAGAAATACGATCCAGATACCGCCGTATTTCCTGTGGAGTACATCTGCAAACCTTTCTGGAACTCCCGTAAAAGCCGCACGGACATGGGTTCATAGCGGCGACCAGCATGAACGAAGATTGATATTGCGCCTGCTTTTTTACTCTTGCTACGTTCACAATCCCGTCTTCCAGTGGCTGTCTCAGAGCTTCAAGCGCATTCCTGGTGAATTCAGGAATTTCATCAAGAAACAATACTCCATTATGCGCCAGCGATACCTCGCCGGGCTTTGCATCCTGACCTCCCCCGATCAGGGAAGCAACCGATGCATTATGATGCGGAGCACAGAAAGGCCGCAAAACCATCAGGCCGCTATTGGGAGGAAGTTTTCCGCTGATTGAGTGAATCCTGGTCGTTTCAAGTGCTTCTTCAAAACTCAGCGGGGGAAGGATCCCGGGGAGGCAGCGAGCCAGCATGGTTTTTCCACTGCCAGGTACACCGATCATGATCATGTTGTGCCCGCCTGCCGCAGCAACCTCGAGTGCCCTTTTTGCGCCTCCCTGTCCTTTAATCTGTGCCATATCAGGCGAGGCAAAGATCTCGTTTTTCAGGCTGTCAAAAGAAATCTGTTTCTGCTTTTCGATTGTTCCGCTGCCTTCCAGAAATGCAATCACCTGGCTCAAATGTGATACCGGCAAAATATTCATGCCTTCTATGCACGCGGCTTCTCTTGCATTTTTATCCGGCAGGATCACATCCCTTATTCCGTTTTCCTTTGCGCTGATCACCATCGGCAAAGCACCGGCAATCGGCTGAACACGGCCGTCCAGGCTCAGTTCGCCAAACATGGCAATCTTTTCTGTCTCAATTGCAGGATCCGTGATGATTTCCCTGTTAGCGATCAGCACGCCGACCGCTATCGGCAAATCGAAGGAAGGCCCTTCCTTCTTCATGTCAGCGGGCGCAAGATTTATTGTGATCCGTCTCGCCGGCATCTGTTTTCCGCTGTTGATGATTGCGGCATTGACGCGGTCTCTGCTTTCACGTACGGAAGCATCCGGAAGGCCGATGATCTCGAGGCCCGGAATACCGTTGATTCCGAAAACTTCAACATGAACCGGGTACCCGTTTACCCCGCTCACACCGAAGGTCAACGTCTTTGCCATAATCATGTCCATACAATTCACACCCTGTCATATCCAATATTAGCTGTCATCCCAATAACAAGAGGTTTCAGATATTAAACCGGAAAAGCTTGTATCAATACCAGATTCTTAATATTTTCTTTCCTATATCCAGCCACGAAGCAGGCGAATTGATTCCGCTCGCGTACGGGAACAGAATAATAAGCATCACTGCCGCTATTGCCGCCACCGCAATACCGATCTTCACCGCGATCCTTCCTTTGCCTCCTTCATCCTGATCAAAGCACAGGCTCATGGCGATCATCAGGAACGGAAGGCTCGCAAAATAGTGATAAATATATGTCCCCCTGGGAACCAGCACCCACGGCAGATACTGTGCAAGTATACCGGTAAAGATGAACATATAGCGCGGATCATATCCTGATGCTTTCAGATGCCATATACTGTTTCCTCCGGATAGGCTGTACCTTCTGCTGCTCAACGCCCGGAAAGCACAATATACAAGCGCGACCAGCCCGCCGAACCAGATCACCGGATTCCCGAAGCAGAAAATACTGTAATGCAACGGTGATTCCTTCAGTATATATTGTTCCGCCGCATAATACATGGGTTTTCCAATTACCGGCCATTCCCACCATGGTGAATAGAACGGGTGATCCATTCCCAGGTTTTTTGTACTGTGATAATTGAGCATTCCTATCTGTGATTTCCATACTTCATTGATGTAATCACTGATCGTTTTGATTCTTCGGCTGTTATATGCCATATAGGGAATATAGCTGAGCAAATATATGACTAAAGGAATAACAACAAAGAACAGTACGCACCACCCGCAAATCACCAGGATCCGTTTCACTGCAGAGGCGTTATCCGGTCTCTCCGACAGCCAGGTCTCCGTCTCGGCTTTCTCTGCATTCGTGATTCCGTCCTGTGATGCAGCCTGTTCCGCTTCCTTTCTCATCCTGTATACCCGGAAACAGTGCCAGAAGAACAGAATGGCAAGTCCGCCTCCCGCATAGATTCCAATCCATTTGCTTGCAATCGACAAACCCATAAAGACACCGCTTGCGGCAAGATTCGGCACTATTCCTTTCATTCGTTCTTTCAGAATATCCGTCTGCATAAAGCGAAGCATGAAAAAATATGCAAATATAATGAACAGCACCGGGAAACTGTCAATTGTTGCAATCTGCGTCTGCGTCAGGTGCATACAATCCAACGCCATAAACAGACAAGCAAACGTCGCAATGCTCGTTTTTTTGGTCAGCTGCTTGCCAAGCAGATACATACCGGGCAGCATCAGGATCCCGGCAAGCGCACCGGCGAACCGCCATCCGAAAGGGGTCATTCCGAATATCGACACACACACACTCATCAGCACTTTCCCGAGCGGTGGATGGCTGGTTTCGTATGGTACACTACTTTTCAGGAATTCAAATGCAGTTCTGGCGTGATATATTTCATCAAAGTAAGTACTGTTCCACCAACTCGGCTGTGCCGGCGCGTTCTTCATTTCCTCATTACCGAAATATACCGGCAGTTTTTCCAGTGTATCCTGTTCATCAATCAGGCGACCGGGGTCGGAGAACAGTTCTGAATCTTCAATTGCTCCTTTTCTTCCGATAATAGAAACCGGTATTGAATTTCCTTCGTCGTCCCTGAACAAAACCTCGTTCAGCGTCAATCCCAGGCTTTGGGCAGACAGCCGTACATACCGTCCGTTCAGACGGTATATATGATCCAGGTTTGAGTTAAAATATGCTCTTCCGGGACCTGTTTCAATGGATTCAGTCAGGTATTTCCATTTCCAGCATTGACCCTGTTCCATCTGGGCCCAGTATTCATCTGACCAGTTTTCTCCGTCATCGCTGACCGCAAAGGAAAAATCGTTACGGCTAACCTGGCCGAAGTATAGAACGGAAAACTGTTCCTTGTGTTCTCCCAGGTCAAAGATGACCTCTTCCTCATCGCTGCTCGCGATCCATTCCGTCTGCGGAGCTTTAGTGCTTCCAAGCGTCATCAGACTTACTGTACTGAATACAATCGTAATCACGGAAAGAATCAGAGTGTCTTTCTTCGTCCAATGCAATTTCCTGTCAGGGTTCCATTTCACCGGAGAACGGACCGCGCCTGCGATCTGCCGCACCGGAAACACAGGGCTCAGAAAGCCGCCTGCTTTCGGTTTTCTTTCCAGCAGCAGTTCAATACTCAGCCATACTGCATATATCGAGCCGAGTATGTTAATCACGCTGACAATATCCGCCAACCACACGGTGTCCCGGTTCAGATGCCCCATGGAAGAACCCAGCCGGATGCTGTTATCCAGCACGATACCTTCATTGATAAACAGGGTTGACGTAAACAGTGTGAAAACATACATGATTCTTCTGTCACCCAGCAATATCCATGCAGCCGCCAAAAGCAAAAGTGCAGGGAACAGGTAACGTTCGTGCATCTTCACGCCGAAAACATACAGCAGAATATACAGTAAAGCGCCTAAATAGCTTAGAAGTTCTATTTTCTTTCCACGAATCGCCTGGCTCAGGACAATTACGAACGTAAAGCCCATGGCTGTCCCGCCGACGATTGCCCAACTTGCACCGCATACCGCAAAGATGATAAAAGCAATTGCAAATGCCATGGAAGCGATGCATTCAACCAGCTTATGCTGTAGATTCTTTGTACGGTACCACCACCATCCGCCGTATCCTACACAGCATACACCGAGCAGGATCGGCGCCAAAATATGTGCAGCAGTATCCACCTTCACCCAGTTGCCGCCCAGCAGATAATAGAAGTTCGCCGTATTGACCGTTGCATAGGGATAAGACCCCAAGGTTTTGGCATACAACTGGATCAGCCAGTCCCATTTCTGATGAATGCTGAACGGAATTACGCCCGCAGCAAGCACCGCAATACCGATACCGGTGCCGATCAGCATCGGTTTCCGGCTGTTTTTGTCTTTAATCAGCGTTTTGATGATATATGTCAATCCCAACGGGCCAAGCATCAACGCCTGCGGTTTAATCAATACACTGAGCATGTACAGAGGAAGCGCCGGAATCCACTTACCTTCAATCGCCAGCAGCGCAACACACATCAGCAGCAGGCACAGCACGCTGTCCATCTGCCCCCATGCAGCACTGTTCAGGATATTTGCAGGGTTGAATACAATCAGTGCCAGAACAATCAGCGCGTCATTCTTCCGGAACTGTTTCCGTTTCAGCAGAATCCTGTACAGCAGCCAGCCAGCGCATAGGTCGCACAGCGAAGGAATCAACCTGAATATGATCCTTGTTGCTTCTTCCCCATATCCGAATGCCCGTGAGATCAAATGGTTAAAACCAAGCACATAAGTATAAAGCGGCGGATAATCACAGAAATTAGTTGCTTCATAGAATCCGGCCGGTCCAACAGCTGCAAACGTCTGCCCCCAGCTCAGGAAGCAGTTCACATCTACCATGTATCCGATTATATTGGCGCTCAGCAGGATTCTAAGTGCCATTGAAAGGACCAGGATCAACACAACTCCGTATTTCGCCGGTTTTCTGTCCTTCAGCAGTTCTTCATGACGGTTATTTCCGTGTATCCAGTGAATGGCTGCTGCTGCAGCAACGATGTAAGCAGCAGTAATAATCAGCAGCCACGGCCATGCCGGTGCATCTTCTTCGTCTTCTTCCTCGCTATCATCATCGTAATCGTCTGAATAACTGTCTTCCCTGAACCAGAGATCGGCAACCAGATCCCCGGGGATACTGTCGACTTTTTCCAGACTCAGATTCTTAAAGCTCGCCTTTCCGGTACTCTCCCCGCTGTATCCGCCCAATCTGGCGAACACGGTAATCAGGTCCTGTTCCGGTCCGGTCTCTCCGTAATAATCAATGTGTATCCATTCGCCGTCGGTATCGTACAGTTTATCACTGAAAGCATAAACCCCTTCAATGCTGAGATTCGCACCATGTCCACCCTCAACATCTTCCGCCATGATGTCGCCGCTCAACCGGTACAGCGTATCCGGCTCAACTTCGACAATCTGGGCATAGCGTGCGTCATTGCTTCCGATATTTTTGATCTCAATTGTTCCCGAATTTGTTTTCGTATCTTTTCCGACGCTGAAAACCGTATAACCCGGTTCCAGAATATAGGCGTCTGTATACCAGTAATCGGGATAGCCTTCTCCGTCAAGTTCTGAAAAGTCCCCGTTTTCCAGAAGATTTTCGGCAAGACCGAATGCAAAAGGTATCATGATCAGAATGATCAGGATTGCCAGACCCAGTCTAAGTTCTTTATACCGTTCCAATGATCATAAATCCTTTCACCCTATTATCTCGGCCTGAAACAGGAGCCTGCAGTAATCGGAATTATCCCGATTATCTGTAAAAAACTCCCCCGGGCTGAAATGCGTTCGGTACATATAGTATTCCATCCGGCCTGACTTCAACAATATCATATCTGACCGCCCGGTTTTTCCACCCTTTTCTTAAAAGGTACAGGACCGACGCATTTGTAATCCGCCGCTGCTTCCTCTTGTCTACAGCCATAATCCCGATCCCTGCGTCTGCACGAAGCCTTGTCTTTACTTCCACAAAAACAACTGTCTCCCCGTCCAGCATGATCAGATCTATCTCTCCGGCCTTGGTGCGGCATCTCTGCTCAATTACTTTCATGCCGTATTTCCTGATCAGCCATTCGGCAGCCTGCTGTTCTCCGCTGATACCTGTTTCATACGTCTGTTTCATATAAAATGACCGATAAAGCTTCTTCTGTGAATCGGGCAGGGGCCGATCCGTTTCAGCGCTTCAATATGTTCTTTCGTCCCGTATCCTTTATTTCGTGCAAACCCATATTCGGGATACAAACGGTCCATTTCAATCATTTTGCGGTCTCTCGTGACTTTTGCGACGATGCTTGCCGCCGCAATGCTGTACGATGAGGTATCCCCCTTAATGACCGCTATCTCCTGTCCGTTCAGCCCGAGCTTTGTAACAGCATCGATCAGGAACACGTCTGCCGGCACCTGTGCCGCTGCTTCTCTCATGGCTTTACGTGTCGCCTCCAGTATATTAATCCGATCGATTTCTTCCGGTGTTACTTCACCGATCCCGATATACAGCGCGTGCTTCAGAATCTCGTCAAACACTTTTTCCCTGCGGGTCTCGCTTATTTTCTTACTATCATCGACCCAAAGAATGGCGGGTTCTTCCGGCATTACGACGCAAGCCGTCACTACATTGCCTGCCAGCGGACCACGCCCGACTTCATCCATTCCGGCAATTACGCAGCACCCGGAGCGATATCGCCTGTCAAATTCCATCAATTCCCGAACCCGTTCTTCTCTGTTAATCATTCATTCCCTCCGGACATTCCATTGTGATCCTCCCCAGCTTACCGCCACGGAACTCGTCCATTACCACAGAGCAGCACCTGTCATAATCATACTGGTTTCCTTTCAGCAGCCATCCGCGGCCCTTGCATACTTCGTCAAGCAGTTCAATTCCTTTCAGGTCCGTATCCTGAATATGGAAGCGGTCCTTTACCCTGTCCGGAATAATCAAGCAGAGATCCTCCAGCAGGCTGATAGTAAGATCGTACAGGTCAATCACATCGTCCTTGATGGAGCCGATGTAGCACAGCCTTCTGGCCGCATCCTGATCCTCAAGCCTCGGCCACAGGAGACCGGGCGTGTCCAAAAGTTCAAGATAAGGGGAAACTTTAACCCATTGATTGCTTCTCGTTACACCGGGCTTGTCGCCAATCCGGGAGACGTTCCTTCCGTATAGGTGATTGATCAGTGTGCTTTTCCCGACGTTCGGGATCCCGACAATCATTGCTTTTACAGTCTTTCTTACGCCTTTTTCCAGCGCCTTTTCAACAATTTCTTTGGTCGCTTTGTCAATCAGACTGATGATCTCTTTGCTTTTCAGCCTGGCCGCGTTCATCAGGTAAGCTTCAATCCCTTCATCCCGAAAAGCGCTGATCCATTTTGCTGAAACAGCCGGATCCGCAAGATCACTTTTATTCAGGAAAAGCATGTGCCGCTTTCCGGCTGCCAAAGCAGTCAGTTCGGGATTGCGGCTGGAATACGGAAGCCTGGCGTCACAGATCTCCATGATCAGATCAATCCGCCTGATCTGGTCCTGCAGTTGCCGCCGGGTTTTTGCCATATGTCCGGGATACCAGTTGATTTTTTTCCGGCTTTCGCTCATATCGCTTCCTTCAATCAAAAAAAATTCCTTCATTAATATATGCAAAACTCAAATAAGAGTCAAGGCGAACAAAACGAGTTTTTTTAGAAATGGATACTGGCATCAATCCGGGATTTCTCAAAGCACGTATATCACTGCCGGTTACAGTCTTTTTGAACCCATCGTAAGAACGTTTTCATTCATTTCCTTTTTTCCGTCCGGATCGATTTTGTTTTCTTCCTTCCTGTGAAATTCAAACTCATAGTGACGCTCTCCATAGGAATCAAGCCATTTGCAGAGAGTCTCTTCAAATGCTGTCTGTGTATCTGCCCATACCTTTTCCACATTTTT
>Ga0310696_10005700_pt1 | contig 14949 bp, 13 predicted proteins | sample AusTroGonzalo_MG_4_FD_203885 | JGI IMG/M metagenome (GOLD analysis project Ga0310696, IMG submission 203885) | Bovine rumen microbial communities from tropical cattle in Woodstock, Queensland, Australia - Gonzalo_02 (v2) (version 2) | ecosystem: Host-associated > Mammals > Digestive system >...
TTCACCGAGAACATCCACTCTTACGTCAACAATATCAACACGATAGAGGGCGGCACGCACCTCACGGGCTTCCGTCAGGCGCTGACCCGCACCCTTAAGAAATACGCCGACGACAACAAGCTGCTCGACAAGCTCGAGAAGAACAAAATCGAAATCTCCGGCGACGACTTCCGCGAAGGCCTCACCGCCATCATCTCTGTGAAAGTGGCGGAACCGCAGTTCGAAGGACAGACCAAGACCAAGCTCGGCAACAGCGAAATCGCCGGCGTGGTGAACCAGATGGTCGGCGAGATGCTCACCAACTACCTGGAAGAGAACCCGAAAGACGCGAAGGCCATCGTCGACAAGGTGGTGCTGGCCGCCCAGGCGCGCCACGCCGCACGCAAGGCCCGCGAACTCGTGCAGCGCAAGACCGCCTTTAGCGGCTCCGGACTTCCCGGCAAGCTCGCTGACTGCTCCTCCAAGGACGCCACCAAATGCGAGCTCTTCCTCGTCGAGGGTGACTCTGCAGGCGGCACCGCCAAGCAAGGCCGCGACAGCCACTATCAGGCCATCCTGCCCCTGCGAGGCAAGATCCTCAACGTGGAGAAAGCCATGCAGCACCGCGTTTTCGAAAGCGAGGAAATCAAGAACATCTACACCGCCCTGGGCGTCACTATCGGCACCGAAGACGACAGCAAGGCGCTGAATATGTCCAAGTTACGCTACCACAAGGTCATCATCATGACCGATGCTGATGTCGACGGCAGCCACATCGCCGCACTGATTCTCACCTTCTTCTTCCGCTACATGCGGGAGCTCATCGAGCAGGGCCACGTCTACCTCGCCACCCCGCCGCTCTACGGCGTCAAGAAGGGCGACAAAATCCAGTACGCCTGGACCGACGAGCAGCGCGACCAGCTCTCCGCTGAGGCTGCAGCCGGCGGCCGCAAGGTCCACGTGCAACGTTACAAAGGTCTCGGTGAAATGAAGGACGACCAGCTGTGGGACACCACCATGGATCCCGCGCAACGCCTGCTCCGCCAAGTCACCATCGAGAACGCCGCCGAGGCCGACCGCATCTTCTCCATGCTCATGGGCGACGAGGTGCCCCCGCGCCGTGAGTTCATCGAGCAGAACGCCACCTACGCGAACATCGACGCGTAGTTCAGTTAGTAGTTAGTACTTAGCAGTTAGCAGTTATGGAAGAACCCGAAGCAATCATCAACAACGAACCCGAAGAGAAAACGCAAGAGACGACCACCCCCGTAGACGTCATCTCCTTCAAGCACGTCAACATCTCGCACCGGAAGCTGCGGGTGCTCACCGACATCAGCTTCTCCATCCGGCAGGGCGAGTACGTCTATCTCATCGGCAAGACCGGCTCCGGCAAGTCCTCCATCCTCAAGACCCTCATCGGCGAAATCAAGCCCGAGGGCGAAGAGGCCATGATGATCGGCTACAACTTATTGCAAATCAAGAACAAACAGATACCCGAACTCCGCAAGAAAATCGGCGTCGTGTTCCAGGACTACCAGCTGCTGAAGGACCGCACCGTCATCGACAACCTGATGTTCGTATTGCGCGCCACCCAGTGGAAGGACAAGAACGCCATGCTCAACCGCTGCGAAGAGGTGCTCACACTGGTCGGGCTGGAGACCAAGGACTTCAAACTGCCGTCGCAGCTCTCCGGTGGCGAACAGCAGCGCGTCTGCATCGCCCGCGCCCTGCTCAACAACCCCGACCTCATCCTCGCCGACGAGCCCACCGGCAACCTCGACCCCATCACCGCCGAGGAAATCTTCCAGGTCTTCCACCACATCAACCAGACAGGCACCACCATCCTCATGGCCACCCACAACTTCCAGATGATCGACAAGTTCCCCTCCCGCGCGATTTGCATCGAAGATGGCAAGTTGATTGATTCGTTGGTTTAAGGGTTGTTGGGTTACACGGTTATTGGTTAATGGTTATTTACGTAGAGACGCAAAATTTTGCGTCTCTACCCCACCACAAAAGAAATGTTATCGGTATTAATCCCCGCATATAACGTCAATCTGCATCCGCTTGTTTCAGAATTACAGGCGCAGCTCAACAATGCTCAGATTGAATACGAAATCATCATTGAAGACGACGCTTCTTCTGACAAGTCCATCCAATACCACAACTCGCTATTGGGGGAGATGGAGCATGTAACGTACCTTGAGCATGCTGAAAATCAGGGCCGTTCCAAAACCCGCAACCATTTGGCAGATGTGGCCCAATATCCCTTCCTGATTTTCATGGACGGGGACGCACGGGTAAAAAAAGAAAGCTACATCGCTCATTACCTGCATTTTATTTCAGAAAAGAAAGAGCATATCCCTGAATTTGCTGTATCCGGCGGCTTGAGCTACCGGGATGATTTGCCGGAAAAGTCCAAGCATTTGCGATACACCTACGGCATCAAGCGTGAGGTCCGTTCGGCCAAAGAGCGCAACGAGCATCCCTACAACCATTTCACGCCCTTCAACATGCTGATTACGAAATCCGTCTTCGAGAAATGCCGTTTCGACGATTCTTTAACTGACTACGGCTATGAGGACACTTTCTTCGGCATGGCGTTGGAAGAGGCGGAAATCCCGTTGTATCACATTGACAACGAGCTCTATCACGACGGCTTGGACGAGAACCGCGACTTCATCGCCAAAACCAAGGAGAGCGTGCGCAACCTCTACAAGCTCTACAAATCCGACAAAATCAGCGACCGCTTCCTCGCGCAGAGCCACCTCCTACAGACCTGGAAACGGCTGTCCGAAAAGTTTTCCGGCCGCATGTTTCTCCGCAGTCTCCAACTCGGCAAAAACCTGCTCGTCTCCCTGATGTTGAAGTACAACAGCCTGAAAGCGATGGACTTGTACAAATTGGTGTTGTTTGATGAGCTGCAGAGGTGACGTGAGACGTGTGAGGTAAGAGGTAAGACTTAGGCTATTGGCTGTTGGCTGTTAGTATTCTTTCAAACGGACCTGAAAAAAAATCATCAAATAGTTTGGAGAGATGTTTACATATCCATCTACATTACTCCCCCCCCTTATTTGGATTAAAAGATAGCAATTATTATCCTTGCTTGGAACACTTTTTATTTACCTCTTACATTATTTTCATAATACTCTATTCTGCTGAGTTGAAAAGATTTATCAGGTCTTCCCTTGTCCATAACGACTCCAAGTTCATACAGCATTTTATCTCCCTGAATATATCCTTTACCCTCATAAGAAGAACTACTAAAGCAATCTAACGCATACAACGTTGCAGCAAGCTCATCTACGGAATAGAAATCCGGGGTTCTGTCATAATCAAAACCTTTAAACCACGGATAGAAAAAAGTATCGTTGAACTTTTTTACAACATCGAGAGGTAATGTTTTTCCTGCCTGAGCATCGACTAAAACTTCCGACTTTCTTCTTTTTCCTTTTTGATTAAAAATTGATATTTATCGTTGCGAAAATAACATTTGTTTGATATGGTACGACGTTTTTGTGCATTCTCTCATGACCGTTGCCCGCAGGCCTACAGCCTGCGAAAACCCCGCATGCACCATTTGTCCTACCAAGCCCGGCAGACCTAACGGCCTGCAAACATTTTCACCATAAACGTCGAACCCACGACTAACACCACATCAACCATGGACACACAAACGCCAAGCAATCAATCTCCGCCTACACCAAGGACGCCATATATAACTCAACTTTCGCAAGCTCGTTTGAAAAATTCATCCAAGCCCCAACGACTTGTGTAAAAAGACTCGTTTCTTTCCGTTTATCAAGAAATGCGAACGTTGAATAATATGAATCCTAACACCTCGCCATCGCCTAAAACCCTAAAACCTATTCCTTTTCCGCGGCAAGGATGCCGCGGCTCCTATTGCCTGTTGCCTGTTGCCTTAAAAAAAACCTCCAAACCGCGTAACAACTTAACCGAAAAAAATTATACTTTTGCACTTTCAATCATCATTAAAATTTTAACGCTATGGGATTTTTTAAAGAATTCAAGGAATTTGCGATGAAAGGCAACGTGATGGACATGGCCATCGGTGTGGTCATTGGCGGTGCCTTCGGTAAAATCGTCACCTCCCTGGTGAACGACATCATCATGCCGCTCGTCGGTGCGTTGATCGGCAACGTCAACTTCACGACGCTGTCGCTCACCCTCCGCGCCCCGAAGCTCAACGAGGCCGGCGAAGTCGTCAGCGAGGCCGTCACCCTGAACTACGGCAACTTCATCCAGGTGACCGTCGACTTCCTTATCATCGCGTTTTGTATTTTCCTCGTGATGAAGGGAATCAACAAGGCCACCAGCATGGTGAAGAAAGAGGAAGAGGAAGCTCCCGCACCCGCTCCCGAGCCCTCCGCCGAGGAAAAACTCCTCACCGAGATCCGCGACCTGTTGAAAAACAAATAGGAAATATCCTGTTAAAACATCTCGTAGAGACGCATTGTAGAGACGCAAAATTTTGCGTCTCTACGAAAACCGTTCCTTGGAACGGTTTTTTTATGCCCATTCCTTGATGAAACCGAAAGCCTCCGTATTCGTAATTTATGTATGTTTGCACATTCAAAAAGAGCCCATAAGATTTCATCAAAAATTCCCGAATATGAACCGTAAATTATTCATTATGACCTTAGTAGTGGCGACCGCTGTGTTGGGCGGCGCATGCAAGAAAAAAACGGCCACGGACGACGGTCTGGCCAACAACCCCTTCATGAAGGAGTGGAGTACCCCCTACGGCGTGCCGCCCTTCGACCAAATCAAGACGAGCGACTACCTGCCTGCCATCCAGGAAGGTATACGTCAACAGGCCGAAAACATCCAAGCCATCTGTGACAACAGCGAGGCACCGACCTTCGCCAACACCATCATCCCCTACGAATACAGCGGCGAACTGCTGACCAAGGTCTCCGCCGTCTTCGTCAACCTCGCCGAGTGCATGAACAGCAAGGAAATGGAGGAACTTTCCGACACCATCTTCCCGCTGCTCACCCGTCACAGCGACGACATCATGCTGAACGCCAAGCTGTTCGAGCGCATCAAGGCCGTTTACAACAACCGCGACAAGGAGAACCTCAACGACGAGCAGAAACGGCTGTTGGAGGTCACGTACAAGAGCTTTGAGCGCGGCGGTGCGAACGTGCCCGCCGACAAGCAGGCCCGTTTCCGCGAAATCAACGAGAGTCTCTCCAAACTCACTCAGAAATTCGGCAACAACGTGCTCAGCGCCACCAATAACTACGCGCTCGTCGTGGACAACAAGGATGATCTCAAAGGTCTGACCGAAAGTCAGTTGGCCGCTGCCAAGGAAGCCGCTGCCGAGATGAAGGATGCCAAGGGCAAATACGCGTTCACCATCCACTTGCCCTCCATGGAGCCATTCCTCCAGAACTGCGCCAACCGCGAACTGCGCAAGGAACTCTGGACTGCGTACTCCACCCGCTGTCTGGACGGCGAGTTCTCCAACGCTCAGATTATCAACGAGATTGCCAACCTCCGTTTGGAGAAGGCGCAGATTTTAGGCTTCGACAACTACGCCAACTACGTGCTGGACGACTGCATGGCCAAGAACGACCGCAACGTCTATGACCTGCTGATGAAGGTGTGGGAGCCCGCCCTCGCCAAGGCCAAAGAGGAGGCCGCCCTCTACCAGAAGATGATGAATAAGGACGGCATTGCCGGTGCGCTGCAACCCTACGATTGGCGCTACTATTCCGAGAAACTGCGCAAGGAGAAATACGACCTCGACGATGAGGCCATCCGTCCCTACCTTGCCCTCGACTCCGCCCGAAAAGGCCTCTTCTACGTCTGCGAGCGCCTCTACGGCCTTACCTTCAAAGAGAATCCCGAACTCCCTGTGTATCATAAAGATGTGAAGGCATTCGAGGTGATTGACCACAACGAGGTGATTGCCGTGGTCTACATGGACTTCTTCCCGCGCGAGAGCAAGCGCAGCGGCGCGTGGATGACCAACTTCCGTGAGCAGTACTACGACCGCGACGGCGAAAACCACATCCCGGTCGTGTCGCTGGTCTTCAACTTCACCAAACCGGTCGGCGACAAGCCCTCCATGCTGAACATCGACGAGACGCAGACGCTCTTCCACGAGTTCGGCCACGCCCTGCACAGCATCCTGTCGCGCTGCCACTACCCCACCCTGTCGGGCACCAACGTCCCGCGCGACTTCGTGGAGATGCCCTCGCAGTTCATGGAGCACTTCGCCTTCGAGCCTGAGGTGCTGAAGGTTTATGCCCACCACTACAAAACCGGCGAGCTCATCCCCGACGAGCTGGTGCAGAAAATCGACCGCGCCTCCACCTACGGGCAAGGCTTCATCAACACCGAGCTGCTCGCCGCATCGCTCCTCGACATGGACTACCACACCGTGACCGCCCCTGCGAAGTTCCCGCAACCGGCTTACGAGGAGCAGCAGATGGCCAAGATCGGCTTGATTCCGTCCATCATCTCAAGATACAGAAGCCCATACTTCCAGCACATCTTCGCCGGCGGCTACGGCGCAGGCTACTACAGCTACACCTGGGCGGCCGTTCTGGATAACGACGCCTACGAGTGTTTTCGCGAGCACGGCATCTTCGACCCGGCGACCGCCACCTCGTTCCGCACCAACATCCTGGAGCGCGGCAACACCGCCGACGCGCACGACCTCTACCTCGCCTTCCGCGGGCAGGAGCCGTCCATCGAGCCGTTGTTGAAGAACAGAGGGCTGAAGTAGAGACGCGATTTATCGCGTCTCCAGCGGGAACGAATCCTAAGACGTAAAATATGATATTGAGAGCCGCTGCCGGTATGGTGCGGCTCTTTTTCAATCCAAATTTTCCGTATCTTTGCGCCTTCATTTTAACCCGAAAGAATTATGAGACATATCAAGCTTTTGACCGTTATAACATTGGTGCTGACGATGTTCTGCGCCTGCAACAAACCCGACCCCATCGAGCCGGAGCCCCCGGCACCGGCAGAGGACACCACGGTGGTGGGACCCAAAGACGACATCTACCAGTTCTCCGTGCTCAACGGCAGCGGCGACAGCGTCTCCCTGGCGCAGTACAAAGGCAAGGTGCTGTTGGTGGTGAACACCGCCACCCAGTGCGGCTACACCCCGCAATACACCCAGCTGCAGCAGTGGTACGAAACCTACCAGGACCGCGGCTTCGTGATCCTCGACTTCCCCTGCAACCAGTTCGGCGGTCAGGCACCCGGCTCCTACGACGACATCCACGACTTTTGCACGGGCACCTACCACATCACCTTCCCGCAGTTCGCCAAGATCGACGTCAACGGCGCGAACGAGTCGCCGCTCTACACGTGGCTGAAGAGCAAGAAGCCCGGCAACATCCAGTGGAACTTCACCAAGTTCCTCATCAACCGCGACGGCGAGGTGGTGTACCGCTACAGCTCGGGCTACAACATGAGCAAGGTGGAGGAGGCTATCGTGGAGCAGTTAGGAGAATAGCCACCCGCAACATCCGTAATCCACAAGCACCACTACCGTTTGCGCGATTTCGCGACACGGCAGTGGTGCTTCGCTATTTCTTTGCCCAGCCGTTCCATCTCCGAACGCAAGGAGGCGGGTTCTAACACCTCCACGGTTTCGCCCATGCAGAGCAGTTCCTGCGTGAAATCGAATGTCGGGCGCAGGTAATAGCTGAACACAGCGTAATCTTTGGTGCGTTCCTCCTCATTCTGGGAATGGTGGAGCGGCAACGAACGCAGATAATTCGCTTGGTAATCAGCCACTTTCAGCTTGATAATTTGTGGTTCCTCATCACCGAGGATGATGCCGAAACAGGTGGAGAAATAGGCGTTTGCGTTGAAATTCTGCGGCATCGTGAAGTCCTCGAACTCGATGTCGATGTTCAGGAAACGATCCAGCGCGTAGATCTTCAGCGGGGAGTCACCGTATTTTCCTAACAGATACCAACGACGTTTGAACACCTTCAACGCGTAGGGTTCCACATGGTACAGGCTCGACACCCGATCCTCGTCCGCCCAAAAGGGTTTGTAGTCGAAGGTGATCATCTTGCCGTCGCGCATCGCCTCCAAGATGGTGGAGAGAAACTCGCCGCCAGAAGGGTTGTCTTCCAGCAAGATGCGGTCCCGCAGCTGCGCGTTCTCGTTAATGTGGTTGTTCACCGCCAAAGTCTCGAACATCCACCGGCGGAAACCCGACGAGTCGGAAATCTCCTTGCTATCGACAATATAATAGCTGTTGTTGAACTTGTGGCAACCGATTTCAATACCGAAGATGTCCCAGATGTCTTTCTTATGGTGCATGAAGGTGCGCCGGGGGTACTCCTCACCGTTCGACATCAACCTGTTTTTTACCCATTTATCCGAAATCTCGCGAAGCGTGATGCCCGTTGATCCTGCTTGGTAGATGGTGTCCACCAGCCAAATATACCTGTTAATCAAATTCTTGCTCATAACAATACCGTTTTTTGACGCGGCAAAGATAAACAATTGGTGTGAAAAAATGTGGCACAGTCGTCTTGTTTTAGCTGTGCCTGATTCTGGCTCAGTCGTGCACTTATTTTGCATCGTTCAAAAAATGATAAAGCAATGAAAAAAGAAAACAACCGTATGATGAAGATTGTGAGCTATCTGTCATTGCAGATGGAGAACTCGAAAAGAGATTTGATTAACGCCATCTCCCCTGGCATTTTGATTGAGTATGAAGAGCCAAAGGAACGTTCCTCATGGCGCAGAGCTGAACAAGAGAAAGATGAACCGCGCTATTCGAAGGAGACCATCCAAAAGGTGGTTCGCAAAAACAAGGAACTTGCCAAATACCTGAATGTCACCCCGATTCAAGCCGCCATTTTTGTGGCGGGCTTTTCGCTGAACATCAATGGCAGGGACTTTGACACCGACAACATTTGTAGCTATTTCTCCCTAAACACGATGGAGTTCCTGCCTTTGCAGGCTGATTTCGATGAGTTGGTGCGCCTCAAGTTCTTCCTTCCCGACCGAGAAAGACGATTCAGCAATAACACAGACCACATCATTAACCCTGCCGTGAAAAGCGCCGTGATGTGTGGCAATCCGTTGGGTCAAAATGCTTTGATTGAGCCTGATTTTGATCGTTACAAATTTGCGAAAACGATTTCCGATCTGATTGAGAGTCGAAAAAACGAAAGCGCCTCCACCTTTCGATTACTTAATCATGTTAAAGAAGAAGAAAAAGACCACCAAGACTTGACCTTTGTGGAGAACACGAGGAAAGTAATCGCCGCATTGGAAGACAGAGTGCTATTTTATGAGATATGCGATGATTACATATCGGTAAGGGGCCGTGAAAGCGACGTAGAATGCACCTTGCGTGACATTTACGACAACCCCAGCGTGCAATTCCGCATCGGGAAGGTTTTGATGGACGAGGAACACGAGCTCCAGAAACTCGGTCTCATCGAACTGAAAGAAGCCGGTATGTTTTCCGATGCCTGTATGGTGCTGACCGAAAAGGGCAAGCGGCTCTTTTTGGAGGAGGACTTCGACCTTTTCAGCTCGGAAAAAGAGGTTCGGAACCAAAGCCTGATCTATCCCGACAAAATTGCAGAGAAAGCACTCTTCTACGATGAGACGTTAAAACGGCAACTCGCTCTTTTTCAAGACAATTTAGCGGAGGAAAAATTCTCTGAACTCCAGAAGCGATTGGAAGAGAAAGCCATGCCCAAGGGGGTGATTGCGCTATTTCACGGTCAGCCCGGCACCGGCAAAACCGAAACCGCGATGCAGATTGCCCGTGCCACGGGACGGGCGGTGTGCCACGTGGACATCAGCGCATCCAAAACCTGCTGGTACGGCGAAAGCCAGAAGCTGGTGAAGCGCATTTTCACCAATTACTCCAGTATGTGTGAAAAAGAGAAGCGCAAACCGATTTTGCTCTTCAACGAGGCCGACGCGCTCCTCAGCAGCCGCCAGAACATCAACAACGTGCAAGGTTCCTCCAGCGTGGCGCAAACCGAAAATGCCATCCAAAACATTCTGCTGGAGGAGATGGAGAAGTTAGACGGCATCATGATTGCCACCACAAACCTCACCGACAATCTCGACAGTGCATTCGCCCGTCGTTTCCTCTTCAAAATCAAGTTCGGGCAACCCACGGTGGAGGCCAAGCAATCGATTTGGAAGAGCAAGTTGGAGTGGCTTCCCGACGAGGATTGCCGGAAGTTAGCCACGAAGTTCGACTTCTCCGGCGGCGAAATCGACAACATAGTCCGCAAAATCACGATGAGCGAGGTGCTCGACGGCGTTCGTCCCGACCTTGCCGGCATCGAGGAACTCTGCAGGAACGAGAAGATCGGTGGAAGAGAGACGGGAGGCATCGGGTTTAAAGGATGAGTGAGAGAATGAAGCGGCGTAAACAAACGACAACGATTATGGAAAGAGTGAAACATATCATCATCCCCGTGGGTTTTAACGCGGAACAGAGCAAGGAAGGCATCATGCAGCAGATGCCCGCATCGTACGCTTACGAATGGATGGAGAGCGTGGATTTCGTGAGGGAGTATCTCTATTGTGCGAAGGAGGGGCCTTACGATCCGCCCTTGGAAGTGTGGCTGCTGGTGTGGGATTCGCCGTCGAACATGGCACACCGAGCGCATCCGAATCCGAAGATAAAGCAGGGTTGCTCAAACACCGAGTTGGCGCTCGCGGGCATTCTGGTGAACCTGGTGTGGTGCAGAGCGCATCACACCGGATTGCGGGTACACCTCATCCAAATCATAACTCCGCGATTCACCCCCGAAACCTCCGCTCCTACCGTGCGACACTATTTCCCGGAAATGGTGGAAGACACGCACCTCATCGACATGCAGGAGGAACTTTCGAAAACCGCCGGCAACACCCCGTTGTCGGATTTCCTCGAAATCATCGACCTCCGCGTAGCAGAAGTGATTGCGGGAAAGAAGCCGGGGAGGGAAGGTGAGAGGTGAATTGCTTATGGAGTGAAAAGAAGTTTTTTGTAGTTTTGTAGGGTAAAAATTTGAATAACTACTATATTTCAATACCAATACATATGAAAACTGATTATATAGCATATTGTATTAACGAAGTTGCGAATTGGCTGACCCCGGAAAGTGAAGTGCAATTGCCTGTAGTGCAACGTGGATTTGTATGGACAGTGTCACAAATTGAGAGATTGTGGGATTCCATTTTCAGAGGATACCCTATTGGCGCGATGTTGTTATCTCGTGAAGGCGAAAACTTGATGCTGCTTGACGGACAACAGCGGGCTACATCCATCGCCTTGGGCTTTTATAATCCTTGGGAGGAAGATACGGATCATATCGGAAATGCCAACAATCTTCCAGTTGTTTGGATTGATGTCAATCCGAGAAAAAAAACAGAAACACAAGAATTTGTTTTCCGCGTCGTAACTCGATCGCACCCTTGGGGATATCAACTTCAACACAACGAAAAAATATTGTCGGTTCCATCTAGAGGGGCTGCATCAACACAATATAGGAAGCTGTTCGATGAGCGGTTTTACACGAAACTTCTGTCCACTCAGCGTCTCCCATATGATGCCACATGCCCCATACCACTATGCTTCTTGTTGGAAACCGCGAGAAATAATCACGACATCAAATGGCTAATCGAGAAATGTAGGAAATACATACCTGAAGAGTTTCGTACTTCAGGTATGATAGAAGGAGAAAAATATTTCACTATGCTAGAGTCTTTAGTTGATTCCAAGGATTTTTCTTCGCTTTTAGGGACAATAAAAGACAGGGTGCTAACAACAATGATACCGACTATCGTGCTTCCTGAAGAATTGCTTTTAGACAAAACAGATACATCTCCTAACGAGTCCACATTGTTTGTCCGCCTCAATTCTCAGGGAACCAAGATTGAAGGCGAAGAGTTGATGTATTCTATGTTTAAAGCAGCATGTCCTGAGGTAAAAAATCTTGTGGATTGCATAGGTATGAACATTATTCCACCTTCTCGAGTAATTACTCTCACTTCTCGTTTGATCCTTTCCACCGATAGTTTTGTTTCGGGTTTATCATTGGCCCAGTTCAGAAAACATGTTCAAGATGAAGGTTTCATCGTAAAATTGAAAGATAAAATTGGGGATGATAAGTTCAGCCCTATCAAGGAGATAATTCAGTGTGCCATTAGTATCCTTAAATATGGTAATGTTCCGGATGTGGTTGTAAAGAATTTTATTCGAGAATCACCTAATGGCTTCTTGTTACTGATGCATTGGTTATTAGAAAACAAAGGAGTACAGATTGACGAAACGAAGAAAAGGGAGATTGCCTCACGTCTATACAGGAACCATTGGTTTGGGAACGATTTCGATTATTTTGTACGAGAAAACTGGAACAAAGTCTCAGAAACAGACTTTTGGAGCGACAAGTATTTTGACAATTTAGATTGGATTAGACAATATCCGCTAATAAAACCTGAACAGATGTTGTCTTTCTTGGAGCAACGCCTCGAAAGTCCTGCAGAAAACCACGACATCAGCCCCAATATGCCAGATTGTAGCGATATTTGGCAAATTTGGGAGTCGTCACTTCCTCGTCCAGATAATCTTACAGATGAGCAATATCAAGACAGAGTATTAGGATCATGGAAAAATTTCTTGTGGAAATTTTTAGGCTCTAGGGATAAATCATTAATATTGTTGGCACAAAGAGATTATATCAATCTTACATTTTCGGATTTTAATCAATTGGATGATCTTGAAGACACAAACACTCCTTGGGACTGGGATCATATCTATCCTAACAGCTGGGTTTATGGCCAATGGTATATTGACCCACGCACCAGAGCATGGGAAAACCGCATTGGAAATTTTCGAGCTATGTCATTGACCGATAATAGAAGCGAAAACAACAATTTATCACCAGCTGAAAGATTCGATGCTCCAAACGTTAACTTTTTCATATGCGAAAACGATCTAAAATATTGGAAAAAATTAGATGCTTCGCATAAGAATATTAAGAACGATAATGAAGAATATGTTCTTATCCATGCAAAAGCCATCATCACCCGATCAGTAAATATTTATGAGAGCTTCTTGAAAATGTTTAGGATAAATTCTGGAACCAATTTGGAATAATTGTGAGCTGAAAATCATACGCCAGTATGATTACAACGCATGACAGCGGTTTTTCAGGGTTTAAACCCTTTACCTTTTATTCTTCCCCGCACCCCTCCTGGCGTGCGGTTTTTCATTTCTCAGTCCACTAATCATCGAGGATACCCCTGTGCCGCGTTTTTGCACACCTGCGCGCTATTTTTGCGGGCGTATTACAAACCTTTTAACAGTTGCGCCCGACACGTATCAGGGATAGAATTATGGCAAAAGTGTTCAGAATTACGCCCAAGACAACCAAACGCACGAACGGTTGCGTGCTGACTCCCGAAATGGAAATCATCGTCACATTGGAGCACCACAATTTGGACCCGTTCTACAACGGAGCCAAAGAGATCAAAGCCATGTATATGGACCGATATGGCTATGATTATGATCGGGCCAATGCCACAAAGGCTTGGTTTGAGTACGAGAGATTGGACTAACCGCATCTCAACCTGCAGTCCTCTTTTCTAGTGGGCGGGAGTTTCCTCCTGCCCATTTTTGATTGCGCTACATTTTGGCACACCCGTGCGCTATTTTTGCCGAAGAAATTCAAGTCAAACATTATAAATATGACCAATCAAAAAAGTTCAGAAATCATTAAGATACAAGAGCAAACCGACGCGGACTATTTGCGGCGGTATCTCAAACAGTGCGAGGGTGAGATTTTGAGGCTCGCTTACGATGAAAACGACAGGGAAATGTTCAATATCAGCAACGAAGACCGGATATTGGCACAGGCCGAGATCCGTTGGACGTTGCTGAACCGGATGTTCGAGTTGCATTGTTCGGAGGCCAACCTCAAGGATTTGGAGGCGACCAACAATCGGCTTCTGCAGAGGGAAGCCAAGATTTTGGAGATCCACAAACAGCGGTTCCAACAACTGACGGCCATCCATCCGGATTTTAAGCTGAGCACCAGTTTGACCTATTGCCACAATGCTCAAAATCCGCAACTTATCATGAGGGAGGATGACGATTTCTATGGTTCGCAGTGGAATGAGATAATAGAGATTCTCGACCTGATACACGGGGCAGAGATGACCGATAACTTGTATGAATGCCATGATAACTTTTTCGACTCCTACCACAACGGCTTGCCCCTCAAGGAGACGTGCAACATCGACATCGTTCTCCCCCGACACATCCCGTTTTGCTACTCCTTTTGCGAGCTTTGCAACCACCAGCATTACAGCATCCCCGACATCATGCGCATGACCACCTACCACATCCGCCAAGAGGTGATTTTGGATGAGGCGTTGGAAATGTAGTTGCTCAGTTTCTCACATTTTACTTATTTTTGCACCCTGAAAAAGAACAAATCATGCAGGATTTTGCCGCCATCGATTTCGAGACCGCCAACGGAGAGCGCAGCAGTGTGTGCAGCGTAGGGGTGGTGGTTGTGCGCAACGGCCTCATCGCCAACACGTTCTACAGTCTCATCAAACCCGAACCCGACTACTATGCCTGGTTCTGTCAGGAGGTTCACGGACTCACGCACGAGGACACGGACAACGCGCCGCTGTTCCCCGATGTGTGGCGACAAATAGAGCCGCTGATTAAGGGACTGCCTTTGGTGGCGCACAACAGTCCGTTTGACGAAGGCTGTCTGCGGGCGGTGTTCAAAGTGTACCAGATGGACTATCCCGATTACGAGTTCTACTGCACCTGTCGCGCCTCCCGCCGCCATTTCGGACGACGGTTACCCAACCACCAGTTGCACACGGTGGCCGAAGCTTGCGGCTGTCCGATGACGAACCACCACCACGCGCTCGCGGACGCAGAAGCGTGCGCGCGGATTGCGTTAAGGTTGTTGTGAGTTAGGTTGTGTT
>Ga0310696_10005703_pt1 | contig 14942 bp, 16 predicted proteins | sample AusTroGonzalo_MG_4_FD_203885 | JGI IMG/M metagenome (GOLD analysis project Ga0310696, IMG submission 203885) | Bovine rumen microbial communities from tropical cattle in Woodstock, Queensland, Australia - Gonzalo_02 (v2) (version 2) | ecosystem: Host-associated > Mammals > Digestive system >...
TTTGCTCGTGGGTTAGATGGTTGTATTTTTTCATTTCAACACAAAGGTAATCATTTTTCCCGGATTGTGCCGATTAATTTCGGCACTTTCTTTTTACCTAGTGTTGCACTTACAAGTTGAATTTAAGAAAACATAGATTTTTATTACATAATTCTGTAATTATCGAAAAGTTTGTATCTTTGCATTTTACTTAAATAAAAAAGCCAAACCATGAAATACAAAACAATTGTCGCAGCTGCAATGGTACTTTTGGCAGTAACCGCCTGCGTAAAAAAAGAAGACTTCTCACTGGACAACCTGCGTGTACAAGGGGATTTTGATCCGACATACGGGTTCCCGCTTGCATATTTAGAGGCACATATGGACACGCTTGTCGCTTTTATCCGTTCAATGGACTCGAGCGACAACCTGTATGTGAGCGTGAACACGAATGCGGAGTCGGGATTGCTGACGCTTTACGCGGAATACCACAGCACGACCAACCTGGACTTCACCAGCAGCAAGGGGAAGCGGACGGCGAGGAAGTCGGCACGAGCAGGGCGTAAGGACGGCAGCGAGCCTTACGAGCTGTACCGCACGACGCTGAGACACAACAACCCCGTGAAGCTGGGTCGCTACCTCAGGGAGAACGACATACGACTGAAGAACCTTTTCGTGACATTTGACGCGGCTCTGTGTCCGAACCTCACGGGTACAACCGACTCGCTGTCGAAATACGGCGTGGAGGTGTATATGGACACGATAGTGCTGACGATGGACCTGCATGTGCCGATGACAGCGGAGGCGATGCAACAATGCCGCGACAACGACGAGTTCTACGTGTATGACGGCGACGGGACGAAATATACCAAAAAGATACCTCTGACGAGCATTGGAGACGGAAGCAGATTGAGCCTTGTGAGATTGGCAAATGCCACCAGCGACGAGGCACGCACAATACGCATACTAAACAACGAGGACATATCGCACATCATCTTCAACGATGCGTACCAGATGCACATAAGCACGGCGCTGACGATAGTAGCCACCGACCAGGCCGCGCTGGCCATGATAGACCCGAGCCTGCTGACGCTTGACGACCGCCTGTTTGTGGAGAGCATGGATGTGAAGACACGCGCTGCCATTGAGTACTCGGCGCTGCTGTATGTGGGCAACATGAACGAGGTGGACACGATAGAGGCGGACTGCTCGGGACTGGCGCAATATACGGACTACACCTCGTATAACGAGAACGGAATATCGGTGGCGCTGAGAGAGGACGACACATGCAACTACCTGGTGCTGAAGGCAGAGAACTCGATGCCGTTCAACCTGAAACTGGAGCTACGCGGAATGGCGGAGGACAAGCGTACATACGTGACGGACAACCTGCTGAAGGGCGACAGCTACATAGAGTCGCCACGTGTGGAGCAGGTGCCGGCAAACATAGCCTACACGAACCCGAACGACCCCGTGGGAACAGCCTACATAGCGAACCGCTCGGTGGGGCACACGAACTCGGAGCTGAAGTTCCCGCTATCGTCGCAGATGCTGAAAGACCTGTCGAGGGCGAAGTACCTTGAAGTGAAGATGCACATAGTGTCGATGGCCGACGGCGCTGTGGTTGACCCGACCGACCCAGGGCATCCATACGTGATACTGCGCGAGCAGGACATGCTGAAGCTGAGGCTGTTCATCTCGGCCGGCGCTCATGTGAGCATCAACCGTAATCTAACCAACAAGTAAAAACCGACAAGCCACCGCAACAACTATGAAAACTATCAAACTTAATATATTTGTCTCATTTGTCTTCATGATGGTGTGGGCTTTGCCAACACGAGCCCAGCTTTTCAGCAACAACGACGTGAACTACCACTCATTCCGCTCACCGATGGCGACTAAACTGAACCCGTCGCTGTTTCCGGAGAACTCGAAGTTCTACGTGACGCTGCCGAGATTTGATTTCGACTTCTCGCTGCCTCTCGGTTTTAGTGACGTGATAATGCACGATAACAATGGAGCCGTAATACGGATAGACAGTATAATGGATAAGTTGACCGTTGACGGAAAACAGATGCACGCACGTTTTGGGCTGAACACGCAGTTTGATATGCTCGGTTTCGGGTTCCGAATCAAGGACATGTACTTCAGCTATAGCAGCGGACTACATCTGAACACCATGATTAACATTCCTCTCAACACGCTTCAGCTTCTGGCTCACGGTAACTTCAGCGAATATGGGCGCGAAGGCAACATAACGGATATAAACCTCGGTGACGACAATATATTCCGCTTGCAAGCATATATGCGCTACTCTTTTGGTTTCGCAATGAAAATCCCCAAGACCGACGCCACAGTAGGAGTGCGACTTAACCTGCTGAACGGACTTGAAATTGTTTCAGTGGACAAACTGGGACTCCATCTGATCACCGACTCGTCAAACACACGCCTGATGGCAACGACCGAGCTTTACACATACACAGCTGGTGTTGCACCTCTGGTGAACGACTCTAAAGGAGTCCGTATAAACACCGACATGTTCCAGAACTTCAGCATAAAAACCGTAAAAGGTTTTCTGCCGAAGAGCATGGGCTTCACCTTTGACTTGGGAGCCAAATACGAGTGGAAAGACTTTATTTTCAGCGCCAGTATCCTTGATTTAGGACCTGGCATCCACTGGACACAAAATCCTCTTCAAATCACTAGCAAAGGCAATAACAATGTACAGTTCGAAGGCATTGACCTGAACCTCGTAATGAACCAAGGCGGTGTTGATACAGGCTACACTAATTCGCTGAAAGACTCGCTTATGGCACTGCTCGATACAGCAGTGGCATCGGACAAGTTCTGGTATGCAGTGCCAACAAAAGTGTATCTCGGTGCATCCTGGTCTTTGAACCACATGCTGCGAGTTGCAGCCCTTTTCCACGGTGAGTTTGAGCCGTCAAAACACAGCAAGCTCATTTTCCGCCAAAGCACCAATCTGTCAGTACACTTCAGCCTATTCGACTGGCTGGAGCTCGCAGTTGGCAACTCATTCACTTTCGACGGAAAAAAACCAGACGCATGGAATCCAGCCGCATCGATAAGCTTTAACATCGGACGAGTATTCCAAATGTACGCGACACTCGACTACCTATCAGATTTCCGCATCGCCAAAGCAAAAGCGGCACACCTATATCTGGGAGTGAATATTGTTGGATATACCAAGCCTCAAAAACCAAAGATATCCAGCTACGGCGACCCGAAAATTGAAGTAGAATAAATTATATTGAGCCTGTCATAATCAATTCGCCTTGGATTTGATTTACAGTTCTGTTGTGTGACATTGCTTACCCCAATGTAGCAAAAGCCACAAACAGTACCATTGTTGAAAAACATTTTTCTTCTCACTTCTTTTAGTGTGACAATATCTGGCACACTTGGGTCATATATTTGCAGTATCGAACAATAAAACATAACACTATGGAAAAAGCTGTAAAAGAAACGAAAACCAAGAAGTTAGACCTTCTCGCCAGCGTATGCTTTCCACACCCTCTTGTGCTCCGTTCATACATCTCGCCAATAATCGTCTTCTCGTATGCCTTCAGCAACGAGTCGAGCGAGCACGTGTCCTTCGCCGCAATATCGTATATCACCTGGGGAGCCGAGTATCTGTCTTTGTGGTGGTAAACCTTGTTGTTGTTCCCGGGATTCACGTCCAGCAGCAGCACATTGCGGTGCACCTTGAACATCTCCACACTTTCAAACGACAACCTCGGTATGGGAGATGCCTATAGTCTTATGTCGGGCGGCTTGTATGGTCTTGCAAACAATGAGGGCGTGATGGTATTCCCGAAATACAATGAGATTTCTCTTTTGTATAACAATATTTTCTCTGTTCGTCTGGATGGCAAGTATGGATTGATAGACATTAACGGCAAAGCGCTGACCCCTATAATCTATGAAGAAGAGTTTATGTATAAGTATGGATGTTCTTGGGCTCATACATATTTGGATGGCCACAGGGTGTTCTTTAACGACAAAGGTGAGCAGTTTTGGAAAGAGTAAATCTATGGAATATCGTTCATATCTATTTCTGTGCAAAGCCCTTGGTATTGAACTGTGCAATAAAATGACACATAAGGCGTTGGTATTGTATGGAGAATCTAAATGACAAGATAGTAATTTACCAAACCGAGGACGGCAACACTCAGATTGACGTGCGGCTGGAGAATGACACCGTGTGGCTGACACAGGCTCAGATGGCAATGCTGTTTGAAAAAACACCGCAGAATGTGACTATGCATATCCGCAACGCCTATAATGAGGGCGAATTGGATGAAAAAACAACTTGTAAGGAATTCTTACAAGTTCGACTTGAAGGTAAGAGAAAGGTACAGCGCGTCCAAAAATATTATGACTTGGACGTCATCATATCTGTCGGTTATCGTGTAAAGAGTAAACGTGGTACAACATTTCGTATCTGGGCTCGTAACATACTGAAACAATATCTTGTCAAAGGCTATGCAGTAAACGAGAAACTCCGCAAGGAGCAGATAGGTGAGCTGCGGCAGTTGGTTGGGATGCTGGGGCGTACCATCCAGAATCAACAGGTGCTTTCGAACGACGAGACCAACGCGCTGTTCGATGTGGTGACCGACTACACCTATGCTCTCGATACCCTTGACAGCTACGACTACCAGCGCTTGACGGTGAACGGTACTACTAACGAGGCTTCTTTTCATGCCACCTACGACAATGCGATGCAGGCTATAAACTCGCTGAAGGAACGCTTTGGCGGGAGCACCTTGTTCGGAAACGAGAAAGATGATTCGTTCAAGAGTTCCATCGGTCAAATATATCAGACATTCGACGGTGTGGAGCTCTATACCAGCACCGAAGAAAAAGCCGCCATGCTGCTATACCTCGTCACCAAGAACCACTCGTTCAGCGACGGCAATAAACGCATCGCTGCCACGTTGTTTCTCTGGTTTTTGAACAACAACCACATCCTTTATCGCGAGGACGGCAGCAAGCGCATCGCCGACAACACCCTCGTGGCCCTCACGTTGATGATTGCCGAAAGCCGTCCTGAAGAGAAAGACGTAATGGTAAAAGTAGTTGTAAACCTCATAAACAAGAATAACCCATGACACCTTTAAAAAAATTCATCTGGCTGGTGGACACCGTCATGAGGGCGGGAGAGACCGGCCTCACATTGGAACAGATTGCCGACAAATGGGACCACGACGACGCTATGTGCGATGATGGTCCTTTCTCGAAACGCTCGTTCCATCGCCACCGCAACGAGATAGACGACCTTTTCAGCATCAAGATAGAGAGCTACAGCAACGGCAGCGAACACCGCTACCGCATAGCCGACGGCGCCCGCAAGGGCTATTTCAGCCGCTGGATGCTGGACTCCATAGCCGCCAACCGAATACTGGCCGACAGCAAGGACACCGCTCAGTTTATATCCCTCGAGTCCTGCAACGACACCGCTTTGCCGGTACTGCTGCAAGCTTTGAAGGAGCGGCGGATGGTGGCTTTCAGATACAACCCGTTTTGGAGCGAACGTCCTATCGATTACTTCAACTTTCAACCCCACGCACTGAAGATGTTCGAGCGCCGCTGGTATCTCCTAGGGCACTACGACTCCTCAAGACCACACCTGACCTACGGCCTCGACCGTATAACCGACTGTCGGCTGCAAGACGACCACTATGATCGCGACCCCGACTTCGACTTGGACAAGATGTTCGACGGTGTTTACGGCATCGATCGCGGCCGGTCGGAAAGCAAAGATACGGAAATTCCCATCGAGGACGTGTGGCTGAAGGTGGACCCCTACCAGGCAAACTACCTGCGGTCGCTCAGGCTGCACAGCAGTCAATACGAGGTAGGCGAAAGGGACGGGTATCCGATATTTTCGCTGCGGGTACGTCCCACATACGATTTCAAACAGAAACTGCTCTCGCTCGGAAGCAGTGTTGAGGTGCTGAAACCTGCAAGCTTGCGTAAGCTGATGAGACAGGAGATAAATGCCATGATGACCAAATATCCCAAGGACGATGAATGACTTTGCCGCTATAGACTTCGAGACTGCCAACGGCTGTCGCAGCAGCGTCTGCAGCGTGGGAGTGGTTGTGGTGCGCGACGGGGTGGTTGCCGACTCGTTCTACAGCCTTATCCAGCCGGAACCTAACTACTACAGCTGGTTCTGCCAGGAAGTGCACGGGCTCGGGCATGAAGATACTGATGACGCCGATATCTTCCCCAAGGTGTGGGAGCGTGTGGCTCCGATGATAGAAGGGCTCCCGCTTGTAGCCCACAACTCACCTTTCGACGAAGGCTGTCTGCGGGCCGTGATGGACGTTTACGGAATGGATTGGCCCGACTATCGGTTCCACTGCACCTGCCGCGCCTCACGCAAACATTTCGGTTCACGCCTGCCCAACCACCAGCTCCACACCGTAGCGGAAGCATGCGGCTACTGTCTAGAAAACCACCACCACGCATTAGCCGACGCCGAAGCCTGTGCGGCAATTGCGATTAAGATACTCTGAAACGGTTAATTTGACTGGATGGAATTATGCCAAAAAACTCTGCGGATCACTCTAAACCATATAGACACAATAATTTTGCGTCTATCCTTGAATAATTCAACTTTATTATGTATCATTGCATTGTACAAATCATCTTAAACCCGGTACTTGCACCAACACAGTACACTTATTATCAACATAATAACAATGTCATGAAAAACATTTTCAGAGTATTGTTCGCCGTTTTGCTCGTCTTTTCTATGACAAGTTGCAAGAAAGACAAAGGCGACAGCGCTTTCAAACTGGACGGCATCAACCTCAACGGGGTGAAGTACCTGGCCCTCGGCTCAAACGGCGGCAACGCCAAAGGGCAGGACACACAGAAGATGCTCTACAGCATCGACGAGAGCGGCAACATGCAGCTGGTTGCCTACAACTACCAGTGCGACGACGAAGGCCTGGTGACCGAAATCCAGCGCAACATAGGCATCACCGTCTGTCAGGCCGTGCCGGTGGGCGAGAAGTATATCTGGTTGGTGGGATGCCGCTACTATTGTGACGACTATTCAGGCTTCAGCGAGAGTATGCAGGACCGTATACGCGGCATGGTGGACCACAGTGTCCAATATACTGAGAACTTCCTCATCCGCAAGAGCGACGGTAAGATATTCGACCTCAACGGCATCAATGCCTTCCCCCTCTGCATAGTCAACGTGCCAGGTTACGGCAATGCGGGAGTTGTTGGTATTGGAGGATTTGACGGCGTGCCTCTCGATGGCGACATCACCGGCGACCGCCTGCGTAAGCTTGGGCTCATCTGCCAGCATAACGGCGACATCTTCCTTGCAGGTGGAACCTACTATGGAGGCCTCTCGCGCCTGCACGACAACGGCTCGTCACTCAGCGTGATGGACGTTATGCCCGGCACAGCCGACCAGCCAATAAACATCGCCTACGCCGTCACCGACAACAGCGGACACCTCGGCACTTGTATAAGTTATGGCAGCAATATCCCCCATGTGGCATCCATTATGGCACCAGACGGAACACTGCCACGCATACAGGGCATTCCCACCGAAGAATCAAGTTACCCCACGATGCGCTACATCGGCGGAAAATACTTCGTCTCTGTTATGACCGATGAAGGTAGCAGTATCTACCTAGTCAACACCGACGGCAACCCAGCCACAGCCACCAAAGTGGCCAACGGATATTTTGGGTCTTACTACGGCAATGAAGGTGACTACAATACTGTGTACGTTAGCGACGAGGAGAACTATTCGTGGACCAGCGGTTACTCTCTCTTCACTTTCAACTCCAATACCTACCAAATCACCGAAAACACCCTCCCGTCCGACTGGCCAATGTATAGCGAGTTCGATGCCGAAGGCTTCTATTACAAACCGAATTTGAACAACGGACTCCAGAGTTTCACCATCTACAACCTCGCCACAGTACCGCAGACGGAGGAGGTAACCTGCAACCGCTCGCGGGTGCCAGCATTCAACTTTGGTAGAGGTTGCACGTACGACGGCGGGATGAAGGCTTTTGTGGAGAGCCTCATCTTGGCCAACGGCGCAACAGTCACCATAGTGACACCCGTGACGGGAGCAGAGCGCGGCGTTTCGCGTGTAGAAAGCCAGACCGAGGCCAACAACAACGTGGTGGTTGGTACGCTGATACCGTTGAATTAGTGAATCGTGATTAGTGATTAGTGATTAGACAAATGTTTTTAAACCACAATATTATGAAACAGACATTGAGACTTTTGGCAGCTGCCGCGCTGCTTTTCACCTTTGCGGCATGTGACCCCACAGAGGACAACGTCACTCCCGACGACAACACATCAACGGTCACTCAAACCGATGTGGAGTACACCATAGGCAACGCCGAATGGTCGGTAGAGAACAACTACACTTACGCCACCATCACGTGGACGGCGAAAATCAAGACCGAAGGGCTGCACCTGAGCGAGTTCTTTGACGAAGACATGCAGCAGAGCTACAGCTACGGCATCGGCTATTTCCCCGTGGGAGCAGAGAACAATCTGCCACGCTATTTTAACGGCAGCAACAACCGTGAAGGAGAGTATCACCGCATTGTCAACGTAAACTCGGACAGCACGGAATTCACCGTCACATCTCACATAAGAGTAGATAACCGTAAAGAGGCCCGCGCCTATTTGTATCTTGCCAGCGCCACAGGCAGCGGCGACTTCTACTACAGCGAGCGCTTCTACATGGACCCCGCAGATATGCCCGGACATAGCGGCGAGGCCTCGATAACGATTGACAACACTGATTACGACTATGCGAACGAGGTGCTTACCGTGTTTGGAACGGTTAATTTAGGTGATGTTGATATGCCTTACGCAGTGGGAATGTGCTACAACTTTTCCGACCCCGAAGACATGGAGAACTATCCTACCATCGATGACAACGTATTCAACGTAATGGACCACGTCACCGGCCCCAACGAGTTTGACGATTCGGTCAACTATCTGCGTATGAACGACGACGGCTCATATAGCATAAGCTTTAATGTGCAGATGAATCAAGGTCCGATATACAACATCCGCGGATTCCTGCAGCTGGAACGCGGAGGAGATGTGATATACTCGGAGAACCAGATATTCATGCCTTCGGCAAAGAAGTAAGAGATAAACATCCAACAGATCAGGCGGTCAGACAGCATTGCGCGACCGCCTGTTTTTTATTCCATCACAAAAATATTTCTTTTGGATAGATAATATTCGCTATCAATTTTATGCGTAAATTTGCAACCGTTATTGTGGCGAGAGTTTTGCCAAGCAAATGTTGAAAGCATTTGTATGTGACACGATATGGAAATTTGCCCAAATTCCTTAATCGCCAATGGTCATTGATACTTATGCCTTTTGCTGATCCGCAGATGTTACGGCATTTTTTCTTGCACATAGCGTACAGCTTAGGATAATTGTAAGATGTTTCTATATTGGCAAAGGTCGGGCAAAACCTCCATCGGTAGAAACATATAACATGAGTTCTATGCTTTCTTTATAGACACAACTGCCGACACACGGAACTCTATAGGCAGAATATAAACACCAACACAATGGATTACACCACGGAAACCGAACGACAAAAAAAATACTATATCGGACTTGAGAATGCCGGCAACATAGCCGAAATAGAAGCCATGCACTCGCTGCTTGTAAAGGACATCGAAGAGTTTGCCGAAGAACAGTTGTACGTCAAAACTCTCCGCCTTTGGCTATATTCTGTGCTGCCACTATACCACAAACTCGCCTATGTCGTCAACAACCGCCTTATACACGAAAACCTCACCGACATCCTCACCGACGATACAACCAACGTTCACACACCGCAAGAAATCTACCGCTCGCTACTTCAGCTTGCGCCATATACCGCCGACGAAGTCATCCGCACCATTGGTTGCAACGCCTCAACAATGGCAGCTATCGCCAAGGCCTTCAACGACGAAGACATTGACAGGTTTGTCTATCTGCTCGACAGTAAGCACTGTGACCTGCGTGGCATAAGTCGCATCTGCGACCAAATATGGGTGGAACCTCTGTTTTCGGGCGACTGCGACGACGAAACCCTCGCACTTCAGATTGATACTGCCTGCAGCATTGTCTGCGAAAACGCCGACGCCCCGCTCTCAACAGATGCTATGCAAACCAGCCGTGCTTTCGACCACACCTTGAACAGTGGCGAAGACTTCGACCAATACCTGCAACAACTATGGAAGTACAACTACGACTTTTACGAATGGCTCTCTTCCTACTACGACGACCTCCGGCCCAGGCTCACCGCCCGTGAGCAGCGACAGATAGAGCCGTATATTGCCCCTATCGAGAAACCGGCTGCCTCATTTTGCCTGAACGACGACTTTTACACTCATCGCATCAGCTCTCGCCACCACGACGAATACTTCGGACTTAGCCCCATGGTCTTAAACGCAGGTCCGGCACCGCTGCAGCAACTGATAGATTATCTCGCTGAGCAGGGCTACATCGAGAACACCCCAACCACCAAACGCCTCTTCGCCTATCGTTTTTCGGGATGCCAACGACCAGACGAACTCAACACCATCGAATGGAACGGCAAAAACAACCGACCCTACGAGCTCATCTTCCTTATAAAGTACCTCACACGACGCGCCAGCTACATCAAGATGCGCCGTTTTTTCAATGGTCCGGAATGGGTCAAAAGCCAGGACAGCAGCTACGCCGTGGGAGCAGACACCCACCTGCGGGCCACTTTCGACCAGCTGTTCCCAAACCTCGTCGCAAAGGCCTAACAAAGTTTGATTTATGTTATTTTTAGTGGCAACCTACGAGCTCTATAAGTATTAGCCGATAGTTCTCACATATAGCTTATATCATCCAAGTTCCCCATCTGCCGCGCCCCTCTGGCGCGGCTTTCTATTTTCTTCTATAATCTTCTATAGTTTTGGTAGTGTGAAAAAGTGTGCGTTTATTTGCAATCGATATAAACGCAACACACCCGCTCTACACTACTAACGCACTGTTATTTATAGAATTAAACCTAACACAAATTAAAATACAGGAATGAAATCACCTGTAAACACGAATTGGGGACATCCGACAGGTTTACTAATCCACACTGAATATTAAGAGAGGTATTGTTGGCCACTAAACATAAAAAACATGGAGCAAAATACGGACAAGCAAAACGAAAAAACAACTCCACCGAACAGCAAATGGACATCTGTTCGAGAACATTTGAAGGAGATTGGCCGAGTAATCTTGTATATTCTCGCTGGACTTCTGGTGGTCGCAATATATATATTTATTGGCTATATAATTCAACAAAGTGGAAACGAAACCCTTATACAAAACTGTAAGAGAATAAGAAAGGTATCGGACTTTGTAGAATTACTTATAGCTATCCCCTTATCGGTAATGTTTATCGTATGCTTGATTGGATACATGGTAAATATATTCAGACGCATATTTGGAAGTGACAACAACAAGTGAATTCTATGAGAGCATTGATATCATTAATCCCACACGATAATAAGAGATGGAAAATTAACAATACCTTTCAAGTTTTAACAATAGAAACACTTTTTAAACAAATACATACACTATGATTTACAGATTTACAGTAAAACAGAACAAACTGACTAGCGGAATACGCGTAGAGCGCGGCATGTCGATCGATGTAGTAACCAACAGCATGAATAATCCGGTAACCACAAACGGTGGACAACCAATAGTAGATGCCTTCATGCGAATCTATGGCATCGACCTCCGAAAAGTAGGAGCTTTAAATATGGCATACCTTGATGTTGAACGAATTGGATAGGATGGCAAATTACAGAACATCTAATGATTCTTGCCGCAAAAGAAATTGGAGAAGACAATGAATGGGGCAAGCGGAGGGCATATATTACTTGCTATAGTCGGCATAATTATTAAAGCACTGATATTCTTCGCAGTAATTCGTAAAAAAATAACACTTATATAAAATTCATACATATGGATAACAACATTCAATTCGACAAGTACGAAGAGTACTACAATGAAGAAAATTTCTGGAAAAAAGTAAAAAAAACGGCAGTCAAAGCCGGTGCAAAGGCCATATACCTTGCATTGAAACTGTATTATGCCATGAAAGACCCTGATACTCCTGTCTGGGCCAAAGGGACTATAGCAGGAGCTCTAGGTTATTTCATCCTACCTATCGACCTAATACCAGATGCTCTGCCTGTTGTCGGTTTTACGGATGATATTGCGCTTATGTCCGCCGCTCTTTTGGCTGTAGCCAAAAGTATAACACCTAAAATCAAGGAACAAGCCCGCCAGAAAATGCTTGACTGGTTTGGGCCTGATGTTATCGACAAAATTGATGACTGATAACATATTATCTTCTATGATGAGCTAAAGCTGCAATTAGCAGATCCTAGTAATTAATAACAACCTACACGCATTTATTAATCCGAATACTATGAATTACAATGTATCATTCTCGGAAATAAAAGACCGGATACCATTGCCGGTGAAGTTTTCGTGTGTGGACGCACACACTTTGAGAATCAAAATCGCCTTTACACATATCGATGTGGACGTGAAACGGATTGATGGCCCTAAAGTATATTTTGACTCGGCTAACGGCGACAAGCTGATTGTCATTGCCAAAAAAGTGGCTCCGAAGTATATGAACATGGTTGAGGAACTTGGAAATGGCGAGTACATCTTGCATCTCGACAATAATCCGAAAGTAGCAGAGCTCGCGGGTAAGTTCGACTTGAAAGACCTTAGCTTCAACGAAGAAGGAGCAGTGGTAGAATACAACATAAAAGGATGAACAAAGTAGGGAAAAACATTCAAGAACAATATAAACTAATTTATCATGAAGAATTTTAACCCAACAATTGAACTTGAAAAACGAATTGGCAACCAAATTTACGAAGCTCTTCAGGGAGAAGTGGTTGAGGAACTTATGCGCAAAACAAATGTATCAAGTGACGATGTTTACATGCGCAGCCGCATGGAAGGGAACTGCCTGAAGGTACAACAGGACCTCCTGCCGGATTTCTACCATTTATGCCATGAAGTGAAACACAAGTTGGACTTCGACGAAGCGGTGGACTTCTATATTACTGGCGATGCGGAAATCAATGCTTACTCAATATCTGGAGAGGGAGGTAAGCCACATATCGTCAATCTCAATTCAGGCCTATTCAATATAATGAATCAGGATGAACTGCGTTTTGTGGTGGGTCATGAACTTGGACATATTATCAACCGTGATTCGAAACTCAAACATCTGATTAATTTTGTATTTCCGTCTGACGACAGCCAGCACATCTCATTACGGTACAAGATACGCCTTCATGACCAACTGGCAGAACTGGTGGCTGACCGTTACGGCTATCTTGCCACAGGGAACCAGAATACCTGTATTACGGCTTTTTACAAGATGAGTTCTGGTTTGGATTTGGAAAAAATGGACGTGAGCATCGACACACTGCTGGCCAACAACAATCGAGCACTGGACTTTTTCATTCATGACAACGGTATGAGCATCTATGAACATCCCGTAAATCCAATTCGGGTACAATCGCTAAACCTTTTCGCAACCGCAACGTCGGAAGACGAGCTGAACAAGGGAATGGACGAATTGATAGGCATATTGCTAAGAGGCGGTGCCTCGGAAATTGACGAGTATATTTCACGGTTCATCGTCTCAGCCGGCGTTATAGTAGCCTCTCAGAACAAGGACCACATCAATGACGACGAGTACAAAGAAATAATTGATACTCTGGCAGGTTGGCAAATTTTCCCACGTGAATATTTGGACGATGTGGTAAACTCTGGGGACATTTACGACACATTCGATCAAACCGTAGAGAAAATACTGGACATAGACCCAAGCAAGCGCGAAGGTTTAATGGAGTATATGATTGACATAGTGATGAGCGACAAAAAGATTACACACGACGAGGTTAAAACTCTCTACAAAATTGGCGACTATCTAGATTACAGCGAACAAGAGGTAGCACAGGCCATTGCACATTCCATACAGACAAAATTCGTTCCCAGCTTGGAGTCAATTTGTTAATCTGCCTTATTCCTGCACTCCGAGTACTCCGACATGAACCCCAGGGGGTCTTTTACGGAAATCATGGGGTTGATAAACAGCAAACTGCCGATACCGTTGCCACTGTCTTTCGCTTGCAAAGATTCGCATACTTTGCAGTTGAAAAAACGAATTCCTCTCACCAGAGATATTGAAGTGGAGGTTGAGCATGTTGATGACTCTATTGTTTATCTCAATATGAAAAGCGGAACCATAGAAAAGGCATTGGAAATTGCCAAGAGGTTTGCCAGTCTCCAATGCTTTGCAATGGTTGAAACGCGCAACAACCGCATAATCCTGCACCTTGATAGGAATCCAAAATTTGCCAAGATATTGAAAAGAATAACCCTGCAGGACATCTCATTCACCGACAACAGTGCGGTGGTCAAATTCACTCCAAACATTTGAATGCCGTATGAGTGAGGGTTGTTGCGACCAGCAGCCAGTCGAGCATGGTTGTAGTCGAGTCTGGCAACCAGGTTTCACTTAATCTGCTGAACATCGGCTGCAACAAACGTAACATCTCAAATCTCTCCGACTGGATTTCAAACCAAGTTTACCGCCTCTGCAGCGACGAGGAGCTGCACTTGACCAGTCTAAGGATGCGTCCAAGAACCAACGAAATTCACTCCCGGGAAGACAAATAAAAACAATAAGACATTTTATCACACAGTAAACCAACTAATAAAGTACAACAAAAAAAGAGCATCACTTTTAGGGTGATGCTCTTTAGAAGGATGGCGGCGACCTACTTTTCCACAAATAAATGCAGTATCATCGGCGATGTGAGGCTTAACTTCTCTGTTCGGAATGGGAAGAGGTG
>Ga0310696_10005704_pt1 | contig 14942 bp, 16 predicted proteins | sample AusTroGonzalo_MG_4_FD_203885 | JGI IMG/M metagenome (GOLD analysis project Ga0310696, IMG submission 203885) | Bovine rumen microbial communities from tropical cattle in Woodstock, Queensland, Australia - Gonzalo_02 (v2) (version 2) | ecosystem: Host-associated > Mammals > Digestive system >...
TGCTTAGGTTCCTTGTTCTTATACTTCTCAGCCATTGTTTTGGAATAGAACTTTTCAGTAAGATCACTGACAAATACGCCTCCCCAACTATACGTTAACAGATATTCACCGTTATTGATTATTATGTTCTCAAGTTTTGGAGTTATAAATGCAAAGTGGAATAGATCCGGCTGATCATTACTTGCCTTATATGTGGTAAATGATAGTGAATGAAATGATGTGAATATATAACACTTGTCAACACCAACCTTATCGTCCTTTTTGAATGCATCATATAATTTTTCGAGTTCTAAGACAAATGGTTTTGATGTCACCCTATTTGGGTTTGGATATTGCGAAAAATGGACAACTGTTGTGTTTATATGGTCTTTAACCCTAACATCAACCGCTGTTGCAAACTTATCTATTGTAAACCTTGTTAGCGTTGGGTACTCAACCGTTATCGTATACTTGTCATTAAAGTTCAATATCTCACCCACCCCTTCGCATATTAGTTTATTTTCTTGGGTGAACCTGTAGTTACCCTTTTCATCTTCTACGATATCCTTTTTAACGGCGTTTCCACCACCTATATATTCATATTTGGCTGATTCCCTCTCAACCTCATATGTTCTATATCTAAGTTCCTCAACCTCTTGTGTTACTTCACCCTTAAGCAAGTGTTTTGCAACGCTTCTATCACTCACTTTCTGTTCTGCAACAACATTACCGTCATGATTTCCGCCATCGTTACCGGTTATTTCGCTTTCAGCGGCTTTCATTCCGAATGGAAGCGAGTAAATAATTGATTTTATTTTACTTAGTATGCCCATCGTATATTTCTAAAAGTTTTTTTGTTATTATCTCATTTACGATATTATAGAGTGAGAATAGTTTGTTTCTTTTTTCACTCATTTCCTTTGCCCACGATGTATCTATATCATAAACACCGTTGCTTAGCGGGTCCTTTTCCCTTGCGTTACTCATCATTGTCTGAAACTGTGTATCATATGTCTTACATAAAGTTTCGGCTTGGTTTTGAATCAACGACAATTCTTCAATTGTCATTTCATTAAGACTTTTTTCTTCCATTTTGTACTTTTATTGGATAATGTTTTTTATATTTTTCATTGAGCGCTTCTCTTGATACATACCAATCGTCTCTCATTTCTCCTATAGAATTATGTGCGAGCCTTATATTGGTGGTGACTCCTATCTTACATGATTTATCGAGAAAATTATCAAGGCAGAACGAAATGTCATAGAAGTCGAATTTGAATGATTCGTCAAAACCGTGATTAATTCTACTTCTTGATACAGCCATGAAAAGGCCATCTATAACGCATACTTCTTGTAAGTCTTCCTTGAGGAGAGGTGAAAACGCAGTTACCCAAGATTTACCATCGTGTCTATGCAGAACTTGGCCATATTTGTCATCATAGCCCCACCAAGCAGCCTTTTCGTCAAATTCTGCTGATCCTGCTACGCCTATGATGCCGTATGCTTTATGGGTATTAAATAGTCTTAATACTTCAGCACCCCAACCCTTTTTGAGAAAGTCTACATCATCGTGTACAAATACTGTAATATCGTTCTTATTGTCTGGGCTGAAAAGATATGTGTTATAAATTTTAGTTAATGGAAAACCGTCGGGGTTGAATATGAATAGTATATCATTATTACAACCGCACGAATCCTTTATTTTTTCAACGATTTTTTCCCTTCTTTCATCATTATACCTTGAGCATACTACAATACTTATTCTATCTTCCATTTCTATAGTCCTTGTCTTTTATATAAGATAGTTGACAACAGCAGTAAGTCAATAAAACAAAAAAAAGAGGAAAGGAGAAATCCTTTCCTCTAATGGTTAAGTGCTTGGTTTTCGCATTTTTTTAAGCAAACGGCATTTTATGCCTTGTCGTTAACCACTCGACCCCAAACCCACTTGCCTATGGGCGTTTTTAAGTAAAAACTATTTATTTATTACATTTTTTACTGAGGGCGACACAATAACAATATCAGATTTTCTAAACTCATCAAGGTTATGAGACCCCGTATATGACATTGCCGACCTTAAATAGTCTTTAAAATTATCAACCCAACCTTTCATATCATATTTAATGTCTATCGTTTTTGTTATGCCTTCACTTGTGTGTGTTTTTTCTCCACCTATTGCAATCTGTCCATCCTTCGATGCCATACCATACATTATGGCTTTTATTTCGCCTATGAAATTTTTTCTTTTTTCCGGCTTATGGCCCGACATCGACATCTGACTAATGAATTCATCTGTGTAATCCCCATACCATCCACCTATGCCCTTATATACCCGTTCGTATCTGTCCATTGGCAATCTAAGCGGTATGTTCTTTGAATTAACAGATTTGTATTTTATACATGCTGACTCCAGCATTGATGCAAAAAGTGAACCACACATAACGTAGTCTGCACCAAGAGCCAATGCCTTGATTATATCAGAATAGTTCTTCATGCCACCATCGGCTATTATCTTCGGGGCTGATCCACCATTCCTTACGAGATAATCACGCAATTCACAAGTTTCGGCAATGAGTGATGCCATGGGGTAATGTACCGCCGTATTGCTTGTAGTTATACAGCAACTTCCGGTGCCAACGCTCAATCTAACATAATCTGCCCCAGCAAGAAATGCTGATGAGTATGTTTTTGGATTTGCAATGTTTCCAACCATTATTGAAATACCATCGTGATAAATTGACTTTGCTGTCTTTACTAATGCGTACATTTTTTCCATGTGTCCATTTGCGATGTCAATAAGTACTCTTATCTTGTCGCCTTCCTTATTGAGTATTTTCTCTTCATTTGTAAATGTCTCTTCAAATTCCGACAACGAATATGCTGCCCATAAACCCTTTAGCGAATAGTATATTCTCGTATGGAGTACCTCTGTTCTTGGTATTATCGGGTTTATACCGTTTGATGTGAATAGTGGCGCATTGATTGTCGATACAACACTATCCATTGGGGCTGTGAATAGCGGTAGCATCCCTTTATCATCAAATACATTGCATTCTGACCTATGCTCGATATTACTTATCGATGCGGGTGATATCATTATATCGTCGAGACAGTATTTTACTTGTTTATCATCTAATTTTGACATAACTTATAGTGATTATATGTTATTAATTTTTAAAATCATAACTTATTAATTTTGAACTGAATTTTGACATTGGTATCCACCTTTCTGTTTTTTCCTCTGAGTAACTGCTTTTTCTTCTCCTTGAAAGGGATTCGTATGATACCTTTACATTCATTGATGATTCACTTATTGAAACAACTGTAACATATATTGGCGTTTTAGTCTCTTTTGCCCTATTTCTTGATAATAATGCGTATTTCGGCATTTTTATCACATCTCCAACTTTTATTCTTACAATTGGCTTTACGTATTTTTTAAATTTACGATAAAGTTCTTCATATTTATGGAAATCATATGCTATTGGTTTTGACAAACAAGGCTCTCTCATTAGTGTCAGATATGCCCCATATATAGCAAGAGTTATACTCCCGTACATGCACAATCTCTTATCGTACTTTCTTCTGCATGTTTCATAACGTTTAATGTATTCCGGCCCCTCTTTTATGATATTATTTGATATAGTACCATCTTCTTTAAGGATTCTCGTAATCATCTTTGAAAAACTATTAGCCATATGTTTTCTCCCTCTTGAAATTGGATAAAAGTCCACTATCGTTTCTATTTGATGCCGCGTTACCTTCAACGAATGTTTCTGCAAAGTTTGTTATAGCCAATGAACATACAGTGTCACCGATGCTAAATGGCGCTTTACTTAATGCATATTCATGCCACCACTTATCATCCATATCATCAACGTGTTTTTCTCCATCTTCGAGTTTTGAAATTCTGCTACTAAGAGATGCCATCATGCGTTGATGCTTGATAGATTCGTGATTCTTATATACTACTGTTATCTCTTTATCTAAATCTGCATGGTTAGGACGTATTATGAACTTATCATTTAGTATGAACGACTTGTTGCAGCCATCAGGTTTTAACATTAGTGCCATGAAAGCGGTATGCTTATCCAAAGACAAAGACATTTTAATACCTGTATGATATATGTACACATCAGCGTTAGACTCATAATCAAATCCTATACATGATATATCAATCGTTGGTACTTCCCTGTCCTTAATGGATGGCATTTCGCCGCGTGGGTCTGTTTTTTCAAATCTTACGATGCACCTACTAAAGTTTTCGGACATGTATGATTTAATCTTAAGCGTTGATACGTCGCCCTCAATGGAAAGCATTCTTCCGTTTATTGATGCTAACTTGGCAGAACTATTATAATTGCCATAATCATTAATTGCAGTAGTCCACACTGTACCGTTTGGTACGTAGGCAGCATTTGATGATATATTATTGGTTGTATAATAACCCCAATTGTTATCTTCTCCCATATAAAATTATTTTTTATTGTTAAATTCTAGATAAACCATTTCACTTGCTTGTCTTACCATACAAGACATGATACTTGAGTGGAACCTTGATTGCATGTCTGTCATGTCACGATCGTTTACAGTCATCGCCTCAACTTCATCAATGCTGAACTCTATCCCACACTCGCTGCACATTGCAAGTGAATGGAGTCCTGTACGTATAGCAGGCATGTCGTTCTTATATTTAAACACCATTCCCTTGTTCTTGACCTCCCAATCGTTAGTGTTAGGTTCGATTCTAACAGCCTTTCCGAGTTGATGTAAGAGGCAAACCTTTATAATGCTATCCTTGCTTGCGCGAATTGGTTCAGGGAGCAATTCGTTTAGTCTTATTGCGTATGGAGTTAGTTTATAAAGAATCGCATAAATTAAGGATCCTTCATATGCCAATCCACTGTCTGCTGTTGTTGAAAACGTTGCGTTCTTTATAAGTTCTCCATATTTTTCATCGAGTTTTTCGGTTGGTATTCCGATCTCGTTAAGTTTTGTTAAAAACAGTTGGTAATTTTCTTCCTTATTCATTTTTTCAAAGTCTTTGTGCAAATATACAAAAATATTTTTAAAAAAGGTAATAATTATCTCTTTTTATTTTTCAAAATATAAAAAAAATATCCGGGATATACCCGGATATTATTATATAAATTATAATTTTTAATATATTATATTATTATATATATATTAATTCTTTAACGATCGCCAACAATTTTCTTATAGAACTCAACCCTGTCAGCGCATACTTTTTCTATTGAGTACGTATCCTTGACAGTATCCGCAAGGTTCTTCTTAAGGTCAGCGACGTATTTTGGGTTTTCAGCAAGTTTATTTATGTATTTAACCCAATCTTTATGGTTCTTCCTTGAATCAACCAACAACGCGTTACCGTCCTCGTTAATCTTGCCACCAAACTCAATATATGGCTTCAAGTCGATAGTGTATGGACCATAGTTCTGAGCAATTATGGCTGTGTTGGTGAATCCAGCCTCAACAACTTTCAACTGACTCTTAACATAGTTGAATTCGCACTCCTTAAGAGGGGCAAGAAGAACGTCTACGTTTTGATAGTGCGTGGCGTAGTTATTAATATCCCTTGTCCACATCCTACGGTATTTTTCATTAACGAAAGGATCATCAATACCAGGCATAAATTTGTCAAGGAAATCCTTATGTTCTTTGCTTAGTGTTGAGTAGTTCTTAGTGATAATTTTTTCATATTCATACCAAACGCTCTCCTTTGGAAGTATTGGCCTTCGCTCCACCTGACCGGTATCTTGATGATAGATTGTCCTTGTTCCATTTGTATCAAACCCGCATAATAGTATCTGTACGTTGTCGTCAGTTGTACTAACCAAATCACCGAGTAGTTGTATATCATATAGATGTGATGAACCACATATGATACCTACACGAAGTTTGTCAGATGGGTTCTTTTCGGTGCTATATTGTTTTACTGATTTGTCAATAGCATTTGGAAACACAAATACATTTTCATTATGCTTCTTTAACATGTCAGCAAACAATGGGGTTGTGGTGGTGACATAGTCAGCAAGTTTTAGGTGGTTGATGATTGGTATGTGCCATTTTTCTTTCTTTGCAGTAAGTGCCATAGGATGATAATGACCCAAGTTGTAATTATCATCAATGTCAGCAATAACAGGTATTCCCAAGAACTTTATCATGTTAATCAGTTGGCAATCCCTGTCGAGTTGTTTATGAAAATGTATTAAGTCATATTGTTTAAAAAAGTCCTCAGTGTTATCCTTTGGTATATCGTATACGATATCTATGTCAAATTCGTCTGAGTAGTGTTCAGCTATATATACATGTGGACTTACTGAGCGAAATGCCCCACAACCAAATCTATCAGACGGAATAACCAACATTTTTATTTTTTTATCCATAAACTTATGTTTTTTTTTAATCGTTTATATTATAGTTTATGTTTTAACGTTTTCAACAAAAAAAGGAGATATGTAAACATATCTCCTTTTAAACATGTATGGTATCAGTAACACTTAAACTGTCACAAGAACTAAACCAACTACAATTATTACAATTGAAGCTGCGAGTAGAATCTTATAGAGTTTTTTGTTTGTTTTTACCCCATCTACATCCTCAGAACAGTTAGGGTTTTCGGGTTCTTTCATCATCATCTTTCCGGCTATGAGAACAATAAGCAATAAGATGATACCAAACACAATAAACGGTACTCCGATTTCTGCTAACATAATTACTTTTCTTTTAGGTTTTTCTTAAACACCATATTGGCTTCGTACACATCACCACCTTTTGTAACCATCATGAATTTATCACCAGTGAATTGTACAGCCTTTATGTTGCCATCAGAATTATTTATCTTGCTTTCATTTAATAATTTCTTTCCAAGTGCGTTTACGTATTTTTTTACACTACTCTCGATTATGCTTTTAATAAGTTCGTAGTCGATACCGCTTGTTTTAGGTAGTGACTGTTGTTGAACTATTTCATTAACTACTTGTCTTGGCTGCGCTGAAACGCTTTGAGTGCTTATCTGCGCAAGGCGTGGGTCAAATGCAGATTGATCGATGTAGTTTTCACTGAATGACTCCAATATCTCTTTGGGCATCTTTGAGTTTGAAAAGTTTGCTGTCTGTTGCTGAGGCATTTGCTGAGCGTTTCTGGATGCCATGTACTCATTCATCCTTTGATCAATTGCCTCGTTCAGTCTGCTGTCATCATAATCCATTGACGATGAATATTGCTGACCCCCAATTGATGTTACTGTGTCGTATGATGAATACTCATCCATTGGTTGTCCGCGATAAAATTCTGAACTATTCCTATCACGAACCCTTTCACGTATGATGTGCGAATCTTTCTTTGCATCATCGTGAATCATTTTCCTTGCTCTATCTTTTATTGCATTAAAATCCATATTTTAAAGTTCTTCTTCTTGATCAATATCAGTTTTAATCGGACCGCTCTTTACATTTTTTGGCTTGCTAACGGTGCTTGCGATTTTAGCATCATCCTGTGCCCTTCTTTCCGCTTCGGCTTTTGCCCAAATATCGTCATTGAAGCGATCTATTTCGTTTGCCGTATCATCGATATTTTTTGCATATTGCTGATACCTCTTCGAGTTCGGCTGAGACGTGTACACGTTCTTCTTTCTCTGTTGGCTTGCGAATGGTACGGGTCCACTGCTAATCTTAGGAGCAGTCTTTAAGAAGTTAGTCTGATTCCTGATAGAGTCAAGAGAAGTTTCTGCTGACATACCATCGAATTTTACTTGTGCCACGACGTTTGACATGGAATTATCACCATTTTCATTATAGTTTTGCGCATCAGCATATCCATGTATTGGTGGAGGTGTGTTAAACGTCTGTTTTCTTGGCCTCCATGCTATTATCCTATCAAGTCTGAAGAACTTCCACTTTGGCCTACCCCTAAGCGAATCACCAGATATTTGAAATGCTCTTAAGACAGGGTTTCCTGCCTTAGTAAAGCCATATGCATATGGCTCAATCAACCTAACACCAGTAGCGTTAGAATCTTCGTCAGCATAATTTATCTCGACGTAGTTTCTATTCTCTATTGCGCTTATTACCTTATCTGAATCTACCGATTCATTAAGTACTGTCTGTAATGCTTCGTAAAGGTTGATTCTAATCATTTCTCAGTTTATTTAAGAATTCTTAACGGTTCTTCCATTAAAGAACTGACCTTGCGCGATATTCTCAGCAGTCTTGACGAGATTTGCACCATATTGATTTTCTTTATTGTAAAGGCTGTAGTTAATAACACGGTTTCTACCGCCAATACCATTTCTACCCTCGATGTCATACTGACCACCACCATGTTCAGTATCGAAGTTTGAATAGTCTATAGTACCCGTTCCTTTTGTACAGTCAGGAAGGAAGAAGGTATGTCCGCCATGTCCTGTTCCTTTACCGAGAGGATCGCCGTCGCTTATGGCATCCTTGTGAGTTGGGCCGTATTGGTTTTCTATATTATAATCATTACGGGTGATTTCTTCTTGCCTTTCGTCAATACCCCTCAATTCAAGACAGGTCTGACCGTTTTCGTTTACTGTTGCCATATTGAATTTTATTTTACTTTAAATATTTTAGTTAAAGTTTTTTCTAAGGTTCTCAAGTTGTGATTCCTTGATAATTATTTTTCTTTTTATGCCCTCAAACACGGTGAAGTTAGCATTGCCGATTTTTACGTTATTATCCACGTCTTGTGACTTCAACGGATTTTTTACAAGTTTTGGAACCTCAGGAACCTGCTTCACTTGTTTGTTTGCACTTCTTATTTTTCCAAGTTGATCGTGAACCCACTGCTTTGTGTCGTTTCCAAGCATCTGATACTCAAGGTTATCTTTCGACGGGTCCATGTGCCTCATGTCAAAGTCTATCTTCTTTAAGTCAGAAAATGATACAATCTTTCTACCGTCTTTGGTCATGTTAGGTTTATCCGACCTTCGATTATAATCTCCGGTCAGAGAATTAAGCCTCTTCCAACCCTTGCTTTTTGTATATTGGGAGAAAGAAGCCTTTCTTTTTCCAAGTTCGTCTGAAAGTTTTTTTGGTACTATTGCTTGTTTGCTACCAAGTTTCTTTCCTTCGTCTTCTTTAAGTATCAATGGCATATTAAAATCAAGGCATTACTCTTGCTCCATTATGTGCATTTGCCCACCAATTCTGCATTGCGAGGAAATCACCAAGTATGTCGTCAGTGTCTTCTTGTTTTCCATACTTAGGGTTACCATCATCGTCGTGGACAGTCGTGGTGGTACTTACTTCACTACCCGGGTATTCTTTCACGTCACCGTCATTGAAGTTTGGTGCCACTTCACTTTCTATGAGTTTCATTATCTGTGATTCTCTAAGTTTTATTACTTTCATAGCTTATAATTGAAACCTTTTCATCTATCTAAATATTTAGATATAGGTAAAAAAACTTTTTAAATGTCTAACTTAAAGCAGAATAACTACAATAATCTGAAACTCAGAATCAATAAGGATGAGTATTGGGATTTTTTTATAAACAAGGATTCATTTGGTGCATATAACGGATATGATGGAAAGTTGGTAGATAGGTGCCTCATATCCTACATAGACTCATCGGATGAAGACTGTGTTAGTGGCGACACGTGGCTATTCAGCAAGAGTGGTTATTCATGGGAAAGTGCATATACAATAGACAATACACTTTCAAACATAGGTTATACGGGAATAGATAACGGACTTATAACGTATAGAAAAGACAGAATATCAAATAAAGACTTCTATAAGATTTTTACCGAGAGTAAGTATGATATAGAAGGGGGCGACAACCGCCTTAAACTACATGCTGTAAGTGGTACAACCCAATTATATGACTACCCGCTATCGGTCAAGGATGGTGTTATAGAGTTAAACGGTGGTTTCTATCAAGGTTTTTTTAAGACGAAGTGTGATGAGTATTACATATTACCTTCTTTGCTTGACAATGATGATTCTTGGGAACTTGAGTTCGAAATTAATAAGTGTGAAATGGAGAAAGTGTCCGATAAGACACTTAATGATAAGTACCCTAATAATAAAGGTATATTCTTCTATATAGGAACGAGGGCAGAGAACAAGTGGGTATATCTGTATGATGAAGAAGACAGATATGGGATGGAATCATGCTTTACATTATCCTATGATGACTATATTGAGGATGCGCATGTAGACAAGAAGACATATATTATAGGTAATTTCGGTGATGTAGAACCTGAATATTATGAGGATGATATTGACAACTATCTGAATTTCAACTATTACCCCGAAGAATTATATCATCCTTCAGAAGAAGAGTTGATGTCTGATGAAGTTGATTGCGAGGGAGATAGCCTTCTTGATGACTATATTGACATGCCATCAAAGCCAAGGGTTATAGATGAGTCACTTCCACATGAGACGCTTGATGGGTGGTGTTGTAATTGTGAAACCGGTAAGAAAGGAACCGTACAAGTTGCTTTCTTCAATGCGTGTGGATGTCTACAGTTTAAGAATGTAAGAAGGAAAACTGCTTTATGTGGTGGAGAGGTGTCTTGCAGTGACATCTTCGGAGAAGATTTATATATAGACGATTTTGATGGTCTTGAGGAAGAGGGCAGTTACTTCGAACCGGAACTTGATATAAGTGACTTTGAGTATGAGACAACAACAGGGTTTAATTTGAGGTCAGCAAATGACTATTATTTCTTCACCGATAATAAATTCATGCTCTTTGACAGAACAAAGAAGGGATATACTGTCAGCACGTGGTCCGAAGGCACTAAGATGATGTATTACGGTAAGAGGGACAAGTTCAAGGGCAACTTGTTCATACTTATGAACCGCACAAAGACTGGGTACACAGTAAACAACATCAACGAATTGAGGGATAAGGCAAATAATGTATATGATTCAACATTCTCTGACATATACGAGAATGCGTTCGCCCTTAGAATAACTGATGATGGTGAAGTTGGCTACAGATATCTTGTTAAGGATTGCGATGCTGACAACGTAGGAAAATACTCAGTGCTTGAAGGATATTCATTCAAGAATGTCATAAGTGACTGTGAGTGGCATACTGTACATGTAAGGATAGCAGCTATGTTTGATAAGATGAAGCTGTATTTTTATGTGGACGGCAAGTTGGTATATGTGACTAAGGAATTGCCGAAGTTAAACCTTCATGAGTTGGATGACCTTTACGAGAAGCAAGAGGGCGTGCCATTCAATATATCTCTTGGCGGAGGAACGCAAGGATTGGCTGAAACCGTGCTTTATAACTATATGTTGAACCCAACAAGAGTTTATCCACTTGAAGAGAACTTTGCAGGTAGTTTTATTGGTTATATGAGGTCGTTCAAGTTTTATAACTGCAAAATGGATTATACTGACATAGTAAACAACTATAGGTTTGAAAGAAATCAGTATTCAATATAATTGTTTATGAAGAAATCATCGATTATGCCCAATTTAAGAGCTGCCCGATATGCAGTTTGATTACCTTTGAAAAAATCAGTTTTTGTGCGATACTTCAACGCCTCTTTTTCTATGGTATTATATGTCCAATAGCCCTTTTTATGCTGTTTTTGCTTAACGAGCCACTCCATTTCACAGACATACCCATACTTGTACGCCGCAAGAAAGGCATATAAATTGCCTTTTTTAAACTCTTCTTTATTGGAGTATTTCTTAGCCTCATTCATCATGTTTTCGCGATTTTTCCAATAGTTTTTCTTGTGTGACATAAAAATTGTAAGGTTTATACCAATAAATACTACAAAAATTGTAACTAATACTATGATTTAGGTATTTATTTCAAAAAGAAAAAAAATAACATGAGAAAAAGTATAACGTACTACAAACTTTCGAGCCCATACTCAGAGGATCAGACACGTATGTGCAAATTAACCGTGAACGAAATTGACCAAAACTTCCTCAATCTTAAGGATATGGACATCGAGAAGGCTGAACTTGATGCAGAAAACTATGCTGTTATCCTCACAAGGAACGATGGCGAACAGTACGTTGTAGACCTTACCCCAATTCTTAGTGGTGCAGTATATGACCTTGAAGTTGTATACGAGAACCCATCAGATAAGGAGTCTGGTTCTTGCGACGGTGCCAACGTGTATGTTACGTACAGCATATTGACAAGTGGAGATGTGAAAACCACAGTAACAGTACCAATCACAGGGCTTGTTACTACTGAAAATGTCAATAGTGTTCTTGGAGGTGGACTCCTTTCTGAAGTTACGACCGATGGAAGCCTTAAGGGTAAAGGGACAATAGATTCCCCACTTGGAATCAAGGATACTGAGAAGAATCGCCCAGCAATAAAGGTGATTGACAAGACTGTTGGCGAAGAACTCCCTGAAACATTCACAAAGGGAACAAGGTACATTACAAAGGAGTACATGAGCGAATTCGGCTACCTTTACAATTACCATGCTGCCGAAAAGATTCAAGAGCAACTTGATGCCGAGGGTCGTGGTTGGCGTATTCCAACAAAGGCTGATTGGGATTGCTTGCTTAACTCAATTGAGCCATGCGACTATCGTGATCACGATTCAGCAGTGTGCCATCAGATACTTGGTAAGTATGCCGGTACTAAACTTAAGTCAGCGTGCGGTTGGCTTGAGGAGCCTGACTGCGAATGTAAGATAACCAAACCTTTATCAGGTGATTATTGTGGAAGCGGTGACACGAGTGGCGATACAGCCGATGGTGATGATACGTTTGATCCAGATGGTTCTGTTATAGGTGATGATGATATCACACCATCTGAGCCAAGAGCACCTTATTGGGGAACTGATGATTTTGGCATGAGAATATTGCCAACTGGATACGGTGATGGAAATGAGATAGAGCATTATTTCAACAAGAGCACTGTATTTTGGACATCAACTCATGTGTACAATGACATTTCACAGGACTTATATGTAAAGAAGTTCGATTGGGATAAGTCAGGCGTAATACAAGAGGCTGATTGTCCAGACGCAATGTTCAGTATAAGGCTTGTGAAAGATTATACGGGTGGTAATCACGAAGAGGCAGAAACTATTGATGGCATAAATTATAAGACTATACTCTTCCCTGATTGTGGTACGGTTTGGACTGCATCTAACTTTGCAGGAACAAATTACCCACATGCAGAAGCCAATATGGGACTTAACCCTTATAACCGTGTGGTTTACTTCATTAATGTATGGAATGGTAAATCTTGGGATAAGAGAGCCCTTGAAGAAGGTGAGTCTGTAGTGATAATGGAAGGTAACCCTGGTTGCCAATACAATATTGAATACCGTGTTTATACTGAGGATGATTGTAATCAGATTCTCGTAAACGTTGATGACACTGTGGTTGAAAGAGTCCTTGAGGAACTGAAGCCACTTATTGATCAAGAAGCAGAAGAAAGAAAGGCTGCAGATGACTTCCTTTCAGGTGCAATAGAGACTGAGCGTGAGGAGCGCATTGCTGCTGACGAATTGCTTCAGAAGCAGATAGATGACGAGGTTCTTCGTGCTAAGGAGGTTGAGCAGCAACTATGGGATGGTCTCGACGCAGAGCGTGAGGCTCGTGAGAGCGTTGACAATCAGATTTGGGATGCGCTTAACAATGAGATACAAGGAAGGCTTGACGTCGATGCTCAGATGTGGGACGCCATTAATGCGGAAGCAACTGCACGAATGGATGTCGACAATCAGATTTGGGCAGCAATCAACGCCGAGGCATCTGCACGAACTGACGTTGACAACCAACTTTGGAATGCCATTAACGAGGAAGCAACTGCACGAATGGATGTTGATGCGCAGCTTTGGGATGCAATCAATGCGGAAGCGGCTGCTCGTGAGAGCGTTGACAATCAGATTTGGTCAGCACTCACAAAGGAGATTGAAGACCGCATTGCTGATGTTGATGCAGAAGAAGAGCGTGCTAAGGGAGAAGAAGAGAGGATAGAGTGTCAGATTATCGACAATGCAGAGAACCCTCAAAACGAAAATACTGCTGCCCTCGGACCTAACGGTTATGTTATGCATGTTGTTAACGGCATGACATTGTTCTCAAAGTGTGGTACGAACGATATTCCAATCAAATTTGATGCGGATTTCGGTACTTTCTAATAATGATTAAAGAAAAATAGAGATATAGATAATGGAAAATATATTCAATAGACTTAAGTTTGTACACCACGACGAGATTTTCGCAACAAGGGAAGAGGCATGCAGTTATGTTATAAATCATCAGGCTATAGATCGCCCCACGGTTGTTGCTGAGCCAATGGTTCTTCTCTATGAAAGTGGTAGTGAGGAGAAAGGCCCAAACGTAATACTTGCAATTGGTTCAAGGGGTATTGGAACTCAAAGCATTACTAATAGAACATTCTTCATTGATACAAAGAAGACGGAAGAAGAATTGATAGCACTTGAGGATAAACTTGACCAAGCAATCAGGGAACTTACGTTGATACCTTTGGAAAGCAATACCCTTAAGTTGTCGACAGAGGCAACAGAGAATGGCACTAACATCAGTGGTGATGTAAAGATTGCTGATTATCAGATTGTGGATGGCATTGTTAAAAACAATATCATAACTGAAACTGAAAATGGCATCTATGCATTTGTTGATGTTAACTACGATGAAGCAACATCTAAGTTGACATTCACAGTAAACGGGGTAACAAAGGAATTCCAACTTCCTGCAGATCAGCATGTGGTTAAGGGATGGTATGATCCAACAGAGGAATCTATATTCATTAAACTTGCTGATGATAGTAAGGTTCAGATTCTTGTAACTAAACTGATAGAGGAGTGGACTGTAGATGACAACCCAAAGACACCGATAGTTCTTAGGAAGGATCATTTCAGTGCCGTTAGTGTCGACCATGAAGGAATTTATGATTGGCAAGACATACTTTCTGCTGATGTAAGGATAGCAAGGCATATTCCT
>Ga0310696_10005705_pt1 | contig 14940 bp, 9 predicted proteins | sample AusTroGonzalo_MG_4_FD_203885 | JGI IMG/M metagenome (GOLD analysis project Ga0310696, IMG submission 203885) | Bovine rumen microbial communities from tropical cattle in Woodstock, Queensland, Australia - Gonzalo_02 (v2) (version 2) | ecosystem: Host-associated > Mammals > Digestive system >...
TTTTAAGTTCTTTAGTGATAATCAATAATAATCGCACCTGGATATGTCCGTTATATAGGAGTTAGTGAATATATCATATCTATTCACAAGTTTTTAAGAACCTACTAACCCAATTCATCTCGTACTAATCTATTATTAATTATTTGGTTAATCTAAAATCAACCCAAATTCACATTGTGAAGTACACCGTTCGTAGTTTTTCTGTATCTTCACGTTTTTTGTTTCATGTTTTTGTTTTACCCCTGTTTTGTCATAAATTAGAAGTGAATTTTTCGACCTACCCCGCTCTAACACGGTATACTATCCAATCAATGCACGTTGATAGCTACCCCAAATATGTCCGGTATGATTCCCAAATCTTTTTCTTTTTTTATGACAAAAAAATGGTAGCAATATTGCTACCAATGTCAAATAAAAATCGCTAATTATTTAGATTTATTTTTATACAGAGAATCGCTCAAAAATAACATATAGGTTAGCAAAAAATATCCACCGAAAACCAATATAATATATATAAAGAGATTCATGTGTTGAACTGATAGGTTGTATCATCGATGAATTAGGACTCAAATCAATATTGCAACGGCTATTCTCCGGATTTTTTGCCAGATATTCAGATCTTTTAGAGATTGCTGCTGATATAATCTATATAATACTAACGCGATTAATCCTGTGGCGATGAAGTGTAGTAATGAGGTAAAGATTCACCTTCCGAATACTAATCCCCAAATTCATTCCTGATCAGCTGAAAGGATTTCACTTCATAGGTAGAAAAGATTTTCTATGATGCTGAATCAGAGTGCTATAAATATAGAAAAAAATAATAAGTCTGATGAATAGAATTCCGTTTTACTTACTTCATTCTCGGTTGCTCAGATTTTCAAGAATTCCTCTGAATATGCCAATACTAAATAATATATTATAGTCGCAGAGATTCATGTTTTAATTCCAAAAAATCCGACTACTGCGAATAAAATCATCCAAATCAAAAATAGGAATCGAATCTGCTTTTTCTTCCAGTTTCAGTTTAGTAAAATCAGGAATAAGAACACCAATCCACAGTATAATAAGAATGATCCATACCGACTAAGCGACATCGTCCCATCCTGAATGGCCTCCACTCCAGGAAAAATAGCTTTAACTATATAATTAAAGGCTAATAAAGATCAAACCAACAAAAAGCTGGTTCAGAATAATTTTCGAGAGATTTTTTTTTGTTGTTTAGCAAAAATATGATTTATTAACCAAATCCAAAAATATCATAATAATATACATATAGCTATTGCTCCAACAATTTTCATATTTTACTTGAGAATAAATACATAATATTATATATAGTTTGTATCGTATATTTTTGCACAAATTTTTCAAGTATGGAAATCTATCTTGAATTTATCAAGGAAATATTTACTATTCCTTCAACGTTGATTCAGGTGTGGCGGGCTTAGCTCAGCTGGTTAGAGCATCTGATTGTGGTCCAGAGGGTCATGGGTTCGAATCCCATAGCCCGCCCCAGAATTAATGTTCCAATAAAAATAACCTAAAAATTTGATAAATATCCGTTTGGTTATTTTTTTCTTGCCAGAATTTTCTGAAGATATAATAAAATAAAAAGTTGAACAAAATAAAATATAAAGTATGAAACCTGCTATCCAATCTTGTAAATTGCCCAGATGGGCGACATTTCTCTTCCCTTACGAGTGTGAAGAGTATATACTGAAAAGTGTCATCATTCCCATTATTATACTCTTATTAGTGGGGATTTCGGTATCGTTGAGTGAATTCTATGAAGATTTCTGTCCACCAGCCTTAATGGTTCTAATCTTGGTTGGGTTGCTTTTCGTCATTGTAGGGTGGTTACTTCGCCAGACTGATATCTTATATGCTTTGAGAAAAAGGCTTATCACCCATTATAAGATTACCACGGATGAAGAGGAGAAGCTCAGGACGAAAGAAAAACTCAAAGATTTGTGCACCAAAGTCTAAATTACGTATTAAACCTAGGATTATCTATTCTAGGTTTTTTATAAAATTTCATCTTTTAAAAAAGTCTGATTTTTTTTGACTTTTTTTGCATTTTCGAATATAATTAGTTATGGATTTTAAATTACTTTACTCATTATGACCAAAAAAGAGTACATCCTAGAAGTATTAGATTTATTCCCAGATTGGGAAATGTGATGGTGAATCAAAGCTATGGTTCAGAATGACCAGCTTGAAGATCATACCATGAATTTGCTTGTTATCGCATTAAAAAGGGCAATGGATAAACTTACTGAGACAATAAACGAAAACAAAATGTTAGAAACTATTCAGGCAGTAGAAAATTTTGATAAAAAGAAAAAAGAACAAGAAAAAAAAGATGAAAATAAATTGAAAGAATTAGATTCTAAACTTAAAAACCTTTAATTCCTTAACCTCATAATAAAATGACAAAAAAAATAGACAACAAAGAGGTGAAGGAAATTAAAGCACCTCAGATGGATATCCTTAAATGACTTGAAGCTGACCTTTGAGCATTAATTGTGGATGAATCAAGTGGATTATCAGATTTAGGTTCTCTTTCAAAGAATCTTACTCATGGGACAACTGAAAAAAAACTTACAAAACATAATCTTCATATTATCAAGGATGATTTACAGGATGGTTGATTAGTTGATTTTGAATCGTGAGAAAGAAACGGAAAACAATTTTGATTTGAAGTAATTGGAAATGATATCGAGCCAACTCTTACTCCGAGTGGAGACTGTATTATCCCTATCAATTTCCGATATGATTCACAGAGAAGAACTAAATTATTAGTCCTACATATCGAAGATAAAGACTGAGAAAATGTATATAGTATTCCGAACGGTGATAATAAATATGAAATTCAAATCTGAAAAGAATCTTGGATTTATTCACTTAGCCAAGATGAAAATGGTTTTCACTTATTACTTAATAAATAATTTTATTCTTTAATCGTATTAAAATGGCATCACCAGAAGTTAAAAATTATACTCCAGAAGCTCCACAAACTCCAGAAGCTCCACAAACTCCAATAGTTAAAGAAACTATTAGTGAAGAAAAGGCAAAAGAAATGGTTAAAGATTTTCTTAAAGCTCCAGAAACACCTGAAGCCTTATTTAATTTGCAACAAATAGAAGAAAAATATAAGGCTGGATCTCTTCCAGAGAGTGTAAAAAATCTTTATAAAAAAGCAAAAGAAGAAGCTATTGCTAAGTTGAAGGACGATAATAACTTTAAGGAAGCACTTAAACAAGTTTGAGCTAATATAGAAGGGTTATCACTTCTAGAAATTTGAAAAGAAGATGCTAAAAATTTAGCAGATGGAATTGTAGAAGATCCAGAAACAAAGCAACAAGTTGAAGATGCTAAAGAAGTAAGGAATAATTATGTTATGTTAAGTCCAAATCAACAACAATCTTTGGAGAAAGGTGTACAAGTCTTCAAAGATTCAATTGAAAAAGCAAAAAAAGAAATTTGAATTGATTAATTAAATAAAGACAAGAAAAAAAGCTGACTAAATGTCAGCTCTTTTTCTTATGTAAATATATCCACCAAATATTGCTAAAGTTGCTAATATAATTCCTATCAAAGTTCCACTCGGTCCAGTCTTTGGAACTACAGGTATCACAGTTCTATTTGCTGTAGTATCTTCTGCAGCTTTAGTTTCTGTAGTCTCAGTTTTTTGTTCATTCAAATTTTCCATGTCCTCTCTATTTACTGATCAGTTAGTTTTACCATCCTTTATAGTAAACTGATATATTTCATCTTCTTTGTCTCATCGATACATTCTAATTTTTTGATCTCAATTTCCTGGTTTTTTATATTCAAACTCTTGTTGGCTCATCTCTATTTCACCCATGTGTCTCCATCCATTTGTAGAAGAATCTGCTACATCTATGCTTACATATCATCAATTTGATACATCTGTCCAATACAATTTAACATTATCTCCATTGACTGTGTATGAAGGAGTCAATATAGAAAGTTCAGCGAATGTAAATCAGATAAAAAGTCCGAAAATCGCTGAAAGAAGTATAGGTAATTTCCTCATAGAAAAATAATGAAATAAAAACATAACACCGACCTTATAAATTTTCATATATAAAAATCAAATTAAAAACACATATTGGTATTTGATAATTATTTATCCATAGATAAAAATATTGACATTTTATATAATATAGTTATATTAAATAAGTCAAATGATTATTTTTTATCTTCTAAATAATCTGACAGATGTGATTTAAAAATAAAGCTTTAGCTACAGCGTTTTCTTTATATGTGTTAAGTTGAACGACAAATTGCGCATGAAATGATATAAAAAATAATGGTAACGAAAGCTATAAACCTGATTCTACCGAACTTCTAAAGTTCCCTGAAATTTTAGAACCAGACTCATTCAATCCTAATTGAGGTAGTTGAGGAGTTACCGAAAATACAGAAAAACAGTTATCTTTATGTTTGGAAACAGATACTCCAGAAGTATTCACTACAACAAAAGCTTTGGAAAGCGTTAATGATCCAGAAAATACTATATTAGAACTTCCACTTTCACAGTTATTTAAAAAATATTGAAATCGTCCACATCCATTAGCTGTTAGATGAATCGATAAAAATCTTACATCATTACTTTGAGAACATTGAATTGAAGAATTGAGTGATAGTATTCCACAAAAATTATCTCCTCGTAAAGAAAAAATAACTAGCGAGACACAATACGAAGCATGAGATACCCTTAGATTTGCCTTGATAGATCCGTTCTTACAGTGAGTTTTTCCACAAAATTTATCACAACAACTAAAAGAAGACTGATTCGAAACTTTTTCAGATTCAGATGCTTCGGATCTTGCCAAAAAGATAAAAGAAAACCAAAATTCTGAGAATATAGATAAAAAATCAGATTTTATTTATGATATTGTTGTTAAGAAACTTCCATCATGAGAATGAGTAATGGGACTCTATAGAGATTGAGAACTTTTTATGGCAACGTATGTTTCTGTTTGATTGAATAGCAGAAAAACCAAGACATGACAGTTTGAAGTATTATGAACAAATCCATATTATTTTTCTAGAAAATATAAATCGCCTATGTCTGGATGAGTATATTTTGATGAATGATGACGTTGGTTTCACCAGTGAAAGGTTAGAAGCAGAAATCATGAGTGAGTAATAAAAAGATGATTTCCGGCTTCTCATGGATGTATAAGATTGCCAGGAGCTTATGCTTTATCTTTATATTCGTTAGTGAAAGGTAAAAAACACGTAGATGTGTTTATAAGTACAAATTTATATAAATAAACAAAAGTAAATATTTAATTAAAATTTTATAAAATAAGAGAACTTAATTTTACAATAATGCAAACATTTCTGTTTGCATTTTTTCGATATAATATTATAACGAACTTTGTAGTACATTTATTGTTTTATATATTTTAACCTAACTCATGAAGAAATCATTATTATCTTTGGTTGCTTTCGTATTTGGAATTAGTGCGTTTGCTGGTATCGCAAACTGATTATCTATATCTGATATCTTTTCAAATGGAGAGCCTTCAGTTAATACTGCATATACACAATTATTAAACGAATATAGTAGTGATTGGTGATATTTGGATGGTGTTTCTCTAACATGTGAAGTTGATGGAAATAATGTAACTATCGTTTCTCCAAGAATTGGAGATTCTATAGATGAAACAGCTCCAGCTTATCGTTTATTTATTAGTCCATATCGTGTTAGTCAGATAAAGAACGGAGAACCTACAGTAGATAATTCAAAAATAAAGATGATAGAGCAGAAAGTTGATACTAATGTGTCAGAGATAAATTTCAAACTTTCTACAAGTGATGTTAGTGATTCTCAGTCATATTACGGATTTATCACTCCATTGGATATGTACGATGTAATCTGAACTCCATCAAAAGAAATCTGTTTTCAAATAGATAAGAACGTTTGTATGTTAGATACAGATTGTGATACATTTGATTTAGTTGTAAATCCTACTAAAACTGAACCAGAGCCTGAGGATAATCCAACTCCAGATGAACCAGGATCTGAAGTAAATCCTGAACCAGAAGCAAATCCTGAAGATGGTCACGGATCAGCTGATTGTGTATCAATGGAATATGCTAACGTAAGACATACATCAGATGGTAAAAATATTACTCTTACATGGACTGATGTCGGAGGAGGTGATGTAGATATAGCTATCTATAATCCAGATGATGAAGTATTCGAAAAATTAGCTACAGTAAAAATGAGTGATGAAAGATATGTATACAAGATGAGATGGAATGGAGTACAAAATTTCATCCTTACAAATGAATGTTGACAATCTAAATATAAAGCTGATGAAGGAATCACAGAATGAGAACCAGAGAAGATTGTAACTCCTGCTACAGGTCCTGCAGAAAATATTATGTACATAGCTATTGCAGCTATTATCTTATACGGAGCTTATGCAGTATTCTTCAGAAAATCAGATAACTAATAAACCAAAGATAAAAGATGAAGCCGATCTTTAGTGGTCGGCTTTTTCGATATGATTTGATTTTAAAATGATAACATATATAATATTATATATATAGAAAAAATTTTTACATAAACATAATATATACATGTATATACCTAGTCCAGAAATTTTGGAAAAGTATGCAAACGTGATGGTAAACTTTGCCCTCCGATGAGGAAAATGAATCAAACCATGAGATGTAGTTTTTGTTCAGATTCCAGAATGTGCTAAACCATTCTATATTCCACTTCAGACAGCTATTCTCAAAGCATGATGACATCCAATTATGCAATACCTTCCAGATGGTGTAGCTAGAAATTTTTATGAATATGCTTCCGATGAACAGCTTAGTTTCGTGCCAGAAGCATATCAAAAATGAAAAATAGAATCTATGACGAATAGTATACGAGTTATAGCAGATTCAGATTTGCATGAATTGGATGGAATCCAGCCAACTAAAATTATGGAAAGGACCAAAGCAAATAGAAAATTTCGTTATTTGAGAGACAAAAAAGAATCAGAATGAAAATTCTTTCGAACTGCTTGCATGTATGGTACAGAAGCTATGGCAAATGAGGCATGAATGTCGCTAGAAGAATATCGAAACCAGATTATAGAAGCATGTTTCCTAAATGAATCAGATCCAGTGAAAAAATGGGAAAAAGTGACCGCTGAAATACGTCGTGTGAGAGATAAACTCAATGAACTTAAACTAGAATATGTACATGTGATTTGACCAGACGAAAATTTAAAAATAAAAATCTGAGCTGACCGTTTATGGGCTGCAGCACGTGGATGTAATATCCCATCTTTTGAGGTGTTTACTTCTCCAGACTGTAGAGATGTAAATGGATGGATAAAATGTAACCAGCCATTATATAGATATTGAAGTTTAGTAGAGTGAATCAGACTTGAATTCAAAAACTGAAAACTCATCAAGGCCAATGCAGACAAAAATGAAGATATCCTACAAGAAATGGTCAAAATTGAATGAATGGATCATTTATGAGAATTTAGTTTAACAGATGCTAGAATATCTAGAATTACACGCTTTATGGCAGAAACGCTTTTTGATGAAAATGTAGGATGAAAGTATGGTAATACACACGTTGCATTATGAACGTGATTCGATGAATGTTATGCCTGAGATCAATCAAAACTCGCTGATCCTAAATTTAAAAAATCAATCTGACTAAATTTTTCAGCAGAACATGTGGATGTAATTTCCACAGCAAAAAGGGAAGCAATCTGAATTTTGCCAGATGGAAAGGAGATTTTAATCTATAAAGATTGAAAATTTACGATATAAAAATTTCAACCAATACTATATAATAAAATATAAAAAACGCAAGTATAATATTTGACAAAATTATTAAAATATTTGCGTTTTTTTTAATTTGGGAATATAATCGTATTAAAGATTTTTTATATCTTATTTGCATAAAAATGAACAGATTTAGAGTTAATTTACATCCTGCATTCTTCAAAAACCCTGATGCAGCACCTGACGTACAGGAAACTCAGGAATTAAATTTGGAGCACGCACTGAAAGAATTAAAAAAACCAATTATGCAGGAATTTGAAACAGCTACGAACAATTTCTTGACAGCTGTAAATCAAGGGCAAGAACAGGAAATTATTTCTAGATATACCAATAAAGATCAGCTCAGGTCGGATCAAAAAAGATTTTTTGAAAGAATAACAAAGGATGAATATTCTAAAAAATGGAATGAAAAAATTGTCCAGGGTTTCTGACATTTAATCGAAGAATTAAAAGAAAATAAATATTTTAAAGGAAAAAATGTTAAAGAAGAAACAGCAAAAATTAAAGAAATGTACTGGGATGAAGTAAAACAACAGTATATAGATAATGTGTGGTTTGCTAGTGACAAAAAATTTGAGAGAGTAAGAGACGATCTCTTTTGAAGAGAGTCAGCAAATTATCCTGCAAATAAGATTTATTGTAAATTAACATGAGCTACAAGCATCATTAATGTAAAAAGAGCTTATATTGAATGATATAATACTGATGTTTTAGAGTCAATTTCATTAGATAATGATAATGAAGCTACTGATAGCATGAGTGATAGACAAAATAGAAATTTCTTATCAAATGATTTACCTGAATATTTATGGGATATTAGAAAAACTCCACGAATGTTAAAATGACTAGCTATTCTGCCAATTTTCAGTGTAAAGGAAGATAGGCCTTCAAAAGTTGATAGAAAAGCAATCAAACAGTTTTTAAAAGTTTCATCTAAGATTGAAGTAGAATGAAATAAAGATCAAGCAACAGCTTTGATGGAAGTATTGCATGATAATAAACTTAATACAAATTCATGAAGAGATGAATATAAAGAAGCCTTAAGAAGACATGGATTAAAAGTTGATGATAAATACATAGATGATATCGTAAAAGTTTGAAGTTTTTATATAAAAACACAAACATTGGATAATGATGCTAAAAGTCAACATGCTATTTATCTAAGTGTGTTAACAGCTATAGAAAAAAAAGGTTGAGTAGAGAACGCAGTTAGTTATTTTAAGCCTATAGTAGAACAAGCTGAAAAAGACAAAAAGGCAGAGAAAAAAGAATGATATGAAAGTGGAGATTTATTATCTGACGACTTGAGAGAATTGGCTAAAAAGCTTGAAATGACAGATCTTGCAAGTGTAACTAGATTATGCAAGAAAGAGTTATCATATTTTCAAAAAACATCAATTGAAAACATTATTGCCAATTTAAATAATGATAAAGCAATTAATGCTATGGATAGCATTACTGGATGATCTAAAACAGGAATGCAATTTTTAGAAATCTTTAGAGAGGTTAGCGGTAAAATATGAGAGGATGCTATATTGAAAAATTTATTAAAACGTGCAAAGTTGAATAATGATTCATTATGACTTGGTCTAGAAGGAAAATTATTTGATTTAGAAACGGCTAAAGAAAATATAAGAAAAGGACATTTTGGATTAATTTTATTATTACAAAATATAATTAGTAGACCAGGAACAGACTTACATGCATTATTATCAGGAGTTGAAAGAACTGAAAAACAAGATTTGGCTAGAATAGAAGCAGAATGAAGAATAAAAGAAAAAGCATTCATTGAAGCATGAAAAATTTTGAAAGAAAAAGCATTTCTTGAAGAGTATAAAGAACTTCTCAAATGAAAAGATAATGTAAATATTCAAAATTTTGCTGACTTACAGGCATCTTTAGCTTCATGTTTATATGATAACTATAAACTTGGAATATGAGTATGATCAACATTATCATTTGAAGATTGGGCTAAATGATTACAAATCTGAACTTGAGCTCAAGTTAGAGGTGATTGAGTTGTACTTTGATTGAGTGTATCGTATAATAAAACTTTTAATGTATGAAAGGGTTGGACAATGACGCCAGGTCTTTCTGCATGAGTATTTTTGCCAATAGTGTCATGAAAGAAAGATGTATTTGCCAGTGCATGATTACATCTTACGGCCGATAAAAAACAAATAAAATTGGATACATGAACAGTTCGTCATTATGGATTTGATGCTTGATTTAATGTACTGACAGATACTGCTTATTTATGATGGCATGATGAATGGAATAGAGCAGAATGAATAGATGAAGCTGCAAAATTCCAAGGTAGAAAATTTGAACAAGTAATAATGTGGAATTTGCTAGATAAAATTAAAGATAAAACTTGAAATAAAATAGATATAACTAACGCGAAGGTAAAAGAAATTATAAAGGAATTAGTAGATGGTCAGGAAGATATAAAAGAATCAGATAAAGAAAATGTAGTGAATGGAATGCTTAGAATGTTGGCACCTTACAATAATAAGGACCTTAGTCAACCATGAGTAAAATATGCAATTGCAGAGTGAGTTGCAGAACAATATGAACATTCATGGTCAGAAAAAAGGAAAAAAGATATTACTAAAAATATCTATTTATCATGATATGGTGTTTGAGCATTTTGGGTGGTATGAACACCTGTGGCTGGAGCCTATGCCCAGATATATGCCACAGAACATGATTTAGATGGATATGGAGATAAGTGGTGAAAAGAGTATGGTATAGACCATAAATATGCAAGTGGATGGACAACAGATTTAATAAAAGCGTTTAATCAAGAAGCATGATTTGAAAAGGATCAATGATTAAAGGTAGAGAACGGATTTGTTATTATTCCAAAATCTCTTGCTCATATTGTTAATGTAAATAAGAAATTGGAATGAAAAATGAAAAAAGATAAAGATTGAAATATTCTTCTTCATTTACAAACTCCAATGGCAGCAAAGAGACAAATAGGAGCAGCTTCACAATCAAAAGAAATAATTATCTGATGAAAAAAATGAGAAGACTTTAGAAAATTGGATACAGTATGATCATCATGGTTTACATCATGAAATATCGATATGAACGATGTATTAGAATTAGAAGAAGGAATTGATATATATAGTATGGAAGCTTTGAATAAAGTATTAAATGAACTCAAAAAAACAAAATTATCATGAGATCCAATTCAGAATTTTGATTTCTCTAAATTATCTAGTGTAGAACAACAAGGATTAATAAATAAAATGAAGGCTGTTGAAAAAGGTAAAAAGGTAAGAATTGTTATGATAACTAATGAAAAATGAGAGCTATCTATTAATAAGGTAGAAGCTTGACTAAATTGAAGATGAGTAGAAATAGATTATAAATCTAATCTTGATATGATTGATCAGAGAGCGAAATGAATTGCAACAGCAGTATATGCAGAAGCATTAAAACTAAGAAATCCAAAAATTTTAAATTCAGTAAAACATGATAAACCTAGACATCGACCAGAATATGATCCTTTTAGAGATGCAATGAAAAATAAGGATTATATAACTGCTAGAGAAACAATAAAACCAATCTTTGCAAAATTGGATCAACAAATCCCTGGTGCTAAATTCTCTGAAATTTGAAAAAAATTAGATGAATTTACGAATGAAAAGAAAGAAACAGATGTTTATGCATTATGACAGGCTTTGATGTCAATCAATAATATTTTTGCTAGATCTGTAAAAGTAGTATGATGAAGTAGCGAGTACAGATTCACAACTAATATGTGAAATATTATTAAAGAAAGAGAGGGACAAATCTTAACAACAATTCAAGATTATGATGGTGAAAATATTACACCAGAAGTAAAAGCATGATATAAGTCATTGATTGAAGCGTCTGCGAAATATAGAGAGAAAAATCCACAATTATTTAATAAAATGAGTGCTCCTGCAGCGCAACTAAGAAATACAGTTTGATTTAACTTATGAGACAGAGCTAATCCAGAAAATCCGTTATTCAATCCTGAGATTTATAGTCCAATGGTAGATTTAAAAGAGCTAGAAAATCTTGGATTTGATAAGAAAGCAAAAAATAAGTTACATGAACGTGCTATGAGACTTTTTGCGAATAATGAAGCATTAATTAATCCTATTAAAAAAGTTCTAAAACTAGAAGGTGATTTTCAAATTAAAGAATTCAATACAGATTGAGAAAAATGAAAACTTACTCTTGACATTAAAGATAAAAATGGTATAAAAAGAGAAGTGATATTGAGTGCATGAATGGAGTTTGGATACTTTACTCAATGTGTAAATCATACAGTTATGCTTACTGATATCTCAGTAGAAACTGATGATGGAGCACATTTAGACTTTAATTCTAGTGTATGGGAAGAAACAACTCAAACAGAATGAAGTAAACAATCTATCAATTCTAGTGTAAGATACGGAACTGGTTTCAGTGTGACTTGGGGAAAAGAGGAGAGAAAAGAAAATAAATCTGAAGAGCCTAAGGATAATCCACGATCAAATCCAAGTGATGGAAAGCCTGGAAGTATCCCAGAGCAAGAGCCAGCAACATGAGATGGTGAGCCAGATGATATTCGGACTGAATGAAGCCATGAAGGTTGACCTGCATGAAACGATGAAGATTGACTATAGTTTAATGTGTTATAAATATTTTATAAAATAATTTCATTAGAAGATGAAGAAACTAATTGCTAGTTTATTGCCAGTACTATTTATAGTTGGTATTGCATCAGCATGAATTATTACGGTAGAGGATGTACAAAAAACATCATCATGTAATTCATCTGAAAGCCACGATAGATATTACTATATACCATCGAACAGTAGTGTAACAATATATCCAGATGATACTTTTGGTAATACAGTAGATTCTTTGATATCAAGAGGACCAGATACATCCGTACAAATCTGGAGACATTGAGTTTTATCAAGCTGTAACGATTGGTGAAGAATAAGTAATGTAGTATCTTCATGAGATGTTAATGGAGCATTAATAATTCGTAATGATGATGGTTGTGTGTTAGGTAAACCAAACTATACAAAGGTAAGTGACCCAACAGCAATAGATGCACAGATACATTATACAATCTGATACAGAAATATATTTAATTGAGGGGCAAATACACTAAATTCTAGACTGTATTATAGAGATCAATGAGTAAATAGTTGGACATGTTATCCAGGATGAAATACAGAAACAGATTCAGATAAATGTCCAAAAGTTACAGTTAAATATGGGGATCAAAAATACCATGTATGAGAATGTTTGAATTATAGAGTATTTTGGTGCGGGGACTGATTAGTGAACAGACCAGATTGAAATAAATATTACGCAAACTGAACATACACAGAAGAGTGTGATCCAGAATCTCCAGATTGGAAAAATAGAGCAGATTGAAAGACATGTAGTGCGACATGTAAAGAAGTAGCACCAGCGAAGGTGGATCCAGTATGTAGTAGTACATACAACAATAAGACAAAATACACAGATACATCATCAGCATGGTTAAGTTCAAGTGATAATCTATGTGATAAATGAGAAGTTAAAAATTTCAATTATTCATGAGAACCAAGAACATTTACATGGGATTGTAAGAATGACTGAATATTAACATGATGTACAGCTAAACAAGAGCGATGTTGAGATGGAGTAGTCCAACAAGATAAAGAAGATTGTGATGATTGAGCAAATAATGGAACAAGTAGTTCATCATGTTCAAGTACATGTAAAACTGTAGGTGGGGTGACATGTGGATCTAAAGATAAATGAAAAACTTATTTTGATACAAAAAAAACTACGCCATGGTTAACAAAAACTTCAGCATGAATGTGTGGAGATGGATTGACTGTATGAGATCCTGTTGTTAAATGAACAGATGATCATCTAGAATGGACGTGTAGTAATGTAAACGGATCATCGGTTACATGTAAAGCATACCAAGAATATTGTGGAGATGGAGTAAAAAATTGAGGTGAACAGTGTGATTATAATGATCCAGATGAAACAAATTGGTGAAATGATGGATGTGATCAATCATGTAAACAAAAGATTCAATCATCAAGTGAATGTAAAGATACATTCTATTATACATTAAGACATAAAGAAAAATATACTTTTTATGATAAATTTATACCTTGAGCAACACGTTATCTTTATGATTTTAGTGTAACTTTTATCGAAAAAAGTCCTTATGATTATAATCAATGACCAAATCCATCATTTTATTGGATGGATGATTTATGAAACGGAGTATATAAACAAATTTCTGATACTAGAAGGGTTATAAAGTCATCTCCATTATACGAGATAAAAACTCATCCAGATGTAAGGTCAAAAGATAATTTGTACATAGAATATGATATAAAATACGCAGACAAGGCATATTCTTCAAAGCCAGATGATTCAAAATTAAAAAGCCACAAAGAATGTGTATATTATGAGATTTCACGATGTGGAGATGGAGTACTAGATGAGGATTATAATGAAGAATGTGATCCAGGATCAGCATGAACAAGTACATTGCCTGACGGAAGAATCTGTAATTCTGATTGTAAAATCAAAGATGCTCCTAGTAAAAAATGAAAATTAAAAGTAGAAAAGACATTAATATCAGAAAGTAAATACGTAACAGAGAAAGGACAAGAATTAGAGTGGCAGATAAAAGTGACAGCAGTAGACTGAGATGTTAAGAATGTATTGATAACAGATAAACTTCCAGAAATATTATCATATGTTAGTTATACATCAGAATTGCCAAGTGGAGTAACGATGAATTCATGACAGCCAACAAAGTCAAATAATGACAAAATTATAAAATGGAAAACATCATGAACATTGAAAGAATGAAAATCAATAATTTTGAAAGTAAAAACAAAAGTAGAAGTAATGCCAAAGAAAACAGATAGTTATAACAATGTAGCATGTGCAGAAGCAGATAATCTAGATGAAGAGTGTAAAGAGGTGCCAATAATAACACCTTGAAAATTAAAAGTAGAAAAGACATTAATATCAGAAAGTAAATACGTAACAGAGAAAGGACAAGAATTAGAGTGGCAGATAAAAGTGACAGCAGTAGACTGA
>Ga0310696_10005706_pt1 | contig 14939 bp, 18 predicted proteins | sample AusTroGonzalo_MG_4_FD_203885 | JGI IMG/M metagenome (GOLD analysis project Ga0310696, IMG submission 203885) | Bovine rumen microbial communities from tropical cattle in Woodstock, Queensland, Australia - Gonzalo_02 (v2) (version 2) | ecosystem: Host-associated > Mammals > Digestive system >...
TAATGGTAATATTAGATACTATCGTAATGTTAGTGCTGCTGGTTATCTAGCAACCAATACTACTGCTTATTACTTACAGTTGAATACTAAGGCAGGTGGCACTACTTATCTCACAAATACCACTGCACAAACATTAGTCAATGCAGGTCAATTTGTAACTGGGGCAATAAAAGCACAAGTTAATGCAGGTGCTATAGATTCTCCTTCTGCTACTGTAAATCAGAATAATGGTTTGGTCACTGTTTACAGAAATGTTACAACAGCGGGATTCTTATCTACAAGTACTACAAGTGGTACGTTGCAGTTAACTACTAAAACAGGTGCTGGTTCTAATTATCAAAACAACTTATATGTAACTCCATACACAAATGGAACTGCACAAACTATTATGAATAGAAATGAATTCCTTGTTGCTAACCATCTAATAGTTAATGGTGTTAGCGCCGGTACTCTTGCGGCAGGTAGTGCTTCTGTTCTTAATAATTCTAATGGAAATATTCGTTATTACAGGAACGTTAGCGCAGCAGGTTATATTGCAGCAAATACAACAGCTTACTATTTACAACTTAATACTAAAGCAGGAGCTACTTATACAAATATAACTACTACTGCTATAACTGTTATTAATGCAGGACAGTTTGCTACTGGTGCAATAAAAGTATCTGCTCCGACAGGCACATTAGATGCTGGTAGTGCATCAGTATTGAATAACAGTAATGGTAATGTAAGATATTATAGAAATGTTAGTGCCGCAGGGTATATTGCTGCAAATACAACTGCCTATTATCTGCAATTAAATACAAAAGCAGGTGGAACATTCAATGTCAATTCAACAGGTAGTACATTAATCAACGCTGGTCAGTTTGCTACAGGAGCTATAATAGCAAAAGCAATTATGGACAACTGTACTTATGATTCTGCTAATACAAAACTAACAATTCCAACAGGGTTGATTACTGTATAAAATATTGTAATATATAATAATAGTATCTTAAGATAAATTGAAGGATGAAATATGAAAAATATAACAGTTGGTATTCCTGCATATCATGCTCAAGATCATATTTGTGATGTATTATCTTCTATTAGAATACAGACTTTAGTTAAAGACGTTTCCATTATAATCGCAAAAGATGATCCAAAAGATGATTATGAATTTGTAAAGGATAGATATCCAGAATTAGATATTACAATATTAGATTGCGAAGTAAATACTGGTCCGGGTCTTGCGAGACAAAGAGCATTAGATGCTTGTAAAACTCCTTGGATAACCTTTATTGATGCAGATGATATTTTTTTAAGTCCATTTTCATTAGAAAATCTATATAATTCTATTGAAAGTAACTGCATAGAAGTCATGGGGATATTTCTCCAAGAAGTTACCGATAATCCAAATATAAGAGTTATTAGAATAGATAATGCTACCCACCCTTGGGTATTTGGTAGACTTTATAACGTAAACTTTTTAAGGTCAAATAATGTAAGATTTTCTGAATTAAGAGCTATGGAAGATGGAGAGTTTAATTCTAAGATAAATCTTATTACTGCTGGAACAGGTTTGATTGTTAAACAAATAAATGCTGAAGTTTACTTATGGAGAGTTGGGTCAGAACATTCTATTACAAGAATAGGGGTTGAAGATGGAATCCCCCAATATAATTTTGACCTTTGTGCAGTTGGTGCAGTTGTAGCAGCAATCAATGCGGTAAACTTTGCAAGAAGCGTTAACCCGTTTAATGGTAATATAACAAGATACATTGTAGAGATAATGATAAATTGTTATTTCACATATATAGAATGTTTAGTAAAGAGACCAGTATTTGCAGAACAGTGCTTCTTTAATGCGAAGAATTTTTATAATGCCTGTTATAAAGATATAGAATCTCAGATAAGTAAAAAGATATTAACCGATTTATATACTTCTTCTTTAACTACTAAAGCTCAAGATTTGATAGGTATCATTCCTGAAATCACTTTGTTTGATTTTCTCGATGAAGTAAAGAATGCAGAATTTAGAGGTCAAGAAGAATTCGAAGAAATAAGAGCTAAATTACCTGAAGAAATTATTCAAAATGATTTAAAAACAGGTGTGTTTGGACATAAAGAAATTACAGAGGAGAAGGAATAGAGATGTCTTATATCAGTCAGATATCTCCTGATAATGGAACCACTACATACAAGTTAACAGATTGTTTATATGGTACTTGTAGCACTGCGGCAAATACTGTTGCTAAAATAGCTGTATGTGAAGATTTCAATGCCCTTGTTCATGGTGCTACAATTCGTATCTATATGACAAATCAGAACACTGCCACAAGCCCTACACTAACTATTCAAGATAAGGCTTCAAGTCCAACTGTAACATTTGGCCCTAAACCAATTTTAAGATATGCTTCCACCGCAGTTGGAACAAATGCAGAAGCTAGTTGAACTGCTGGAACAGTAATTATGCTTTTATATGACAGTACGTATTCTAGTAATACTGGTGCATGAAGGGTTGTAGCACATAGAAATAATACAACCTATAGTGCTATGTCAGTATCAGAAGGACAGACAGGTACAGCAACTAGCGCCAGGTCTATGAGGGCAGATTATTTATCTCAGATAGCCGGTTCATGAAGCTATCCTGTTATAACATCATTAACTTCGGGTAGTACTCTTGTATGAAATAGAGAATATAGATTAGGTTCAATTACAAGTCTCACCTTTACTATTCCAGCTATACGTACTAATGATGCTAATGAAATAAGAGTTGTATTTACAGCAGGAAGTGCTATAACAGCAGCTATTACTGCGCCATCTGGTGTGACATTATATGGTATAAATGATGTTAGTATTGCTTCTGGTAAGGTATATGAATTATCAATTGCCACTATATCAGCTTCAGCAGTATCTGTTTTATGTAAGGAGTGAGGCTAGTGTTATATAATAGAGATTATGGTAAATTAACTGAAAATAACCTGGAATATGCTCCCAGAAATATTCAAATAGATCTAACATGATATATACCTGGTCAAGAAGAACATTATCTTCAAGCAGGATATCTTCACATAGTACACACACCATGCCCCGATGATGGTAAATATTATGAATCTCATTGAGGCATTGTTGATGGTCATATAACAGAGGTATGAGAAGAAAAACCAATTCCTCCGGAACCGGAACCTGAACCAGATCCGTTCCTCGATTTACAGGAAGCTACGATAGATCATGAATATAGAATAACCTTACTTGAACTAGGAGTATAAAATGTTATTTAGGACTATAAAAGCTCTTATTGAAGCAGGAAGAACTGAAGGTCTTGAAGAAAAGATTGATATATTTTTTGCTGCTGGAAAACTTACTGAAGAAGAATATAATACTTTGATTGAAATGCTAAGAGGTAAAGATGCTAACACTTCAGAGTAATAAAGAAATAAGAATCAATAAAGGGGATTCTGGAATGGCCCCTTTATTTATAAATATAGGAGACAACTTAAGACCGATTGGTTATGAGTTTAATATTCCGATTGATATTAATATTGTTTCCACACTCCCCTATGTAATTAAATTCTTACATTATAATGATGGAGCTATAGCAAGAGTAGATGAACAAGATCATACTCTATATCTAACTAATATGGATAGTAATACTCCAGAGCTCAATATTATCTTTTATGAAGATACTTGGAGAGAAAAAGTAATTAATGCTGGTTATTATCATATATGGCAAGAAGATAGTGATTGGTTGTGGGATGCAGGAACTCCGGGAACAGAGGAAGTAATTGATATTTCAAAATATGGATTTGTATTTCCTGGTAATGGAGTTATTGTTGGCGGGATTGATATGCATGTTAATTATCAACTTATCACTAACAATTCCTGTATTTATTTTGAAATGTGGCCTATATTAGAAAACCCACAAGTTCCTTTATTAACAAAGAAAATAACTCCATCGTTACAATTAGTTGAGACTTATATGAATGATAATTTATTATATAGCCAACATACTAATACAGTAAATAGTTATGGTGAAATACTATTAAAGTTTAATCCGGAAGATACAGAAACTATAGAAAGAGGAAAATATCTATATCAATTAAGAAGTTATTTATATAATTCTTACTCTGATGTTTATGATGTTAAAACAATAATAAATAGAACTCCTTTCTATGTTATTGATGATAATTTTTCACAAAGAATTTGGTAAGTTATGGGTATAATTAGAAGAAGACTGTTACTGAGCGATGAAGGTGGGTTATTACCCAAAGGTCAGTGATTATCAGCACCACAATACACTGCTTTTGAAAGTTGGCCTATATATACTTTTATGTCAGCAGACGGTAATCATGCTGGAGTTATAACCGGATATAATGGTTCTAACATGTCTATGTATTCTTATGATTTCAATTCGGCTGTTAACTCTGAATATCCTGTTTATGCTAACAGGCATAAGTATGTATCTGATGCCGGTAATTTTAAAATTTCTAGAATTGGGGATAACTTGATATGGGCAAATACATACTCCAGTATTACAAATACAATATCTTCATATCTACAGCAGTCTATAGGAACTACTAATATTTCTACTACTTATAATAATGCCAGTTATGTACCTATATTAGTAGATGATGGTTATCTGTATACAATGAGGAGTACATCATATAGGTATAGAACCCAAAATCTAACCTCCTTTACAAGTCAAACAACTTATTATTGTCCTTCTGGTAGTTTATTATATACTTATGGTGGTAATGGTCATGCCTTCTTTATAAATACAGCTGCAAAATTAAGCCAGTATAATATGACTGCTAACAGCACTACTCAATTGACTTGTACCTACTTGCCTTCTGCTAGCCTTATGTTTAATAGATATAAACAAGGACTATTATATGACGGAAATTACTATTTTCCATTTTCCTCTGATTCTGCTTCTGGTATATTAAAATATGATAATAGTACTTTTTCAGTTTTTTACGATGATACGGAAACTGGCATAAGCTCTTCTAGTGTGGCAAGTGCTGGAGCGTTATGTTTAGTTGGAAATTACATGGCTTACGCATCCTTTAATACTAATGGGCAGTTAGCTATTAAATTTTTAGATCTCTCCAACGGAACAGAAATAAGCAGAGAAATTGTTATGACTACAACTTATTCGAATAATAGAATATATAACGTTACTTCATTAGCGTTAGATATAAATACTGGTCGTGGTGTGACTGGATATTATATATGGACACCAGCATCATCAGCATATTATGATTGAGGTATACTAGCAAGAAAAACATCTTAAATATAGATTAAGGAATAAACTAATGCTTAGAAGAAGATTATTAATAAGACAACATAATAAAGGTACAAGTGGATTTACTAATCCTATTATAGTAAATTTACCCAAAGTGCAAGATGGGGAGCGCCTCATAACTACTCCAGTTTACTATCCAGACGCGGGGAAATATTATACAATAAATGGAGATAAAAGCGGTCATATATCTACAAGTTCTTATCTTGATTCAGGGTATACTAATACTTCCCTAACATTTCCTTGGCCTTGGAATGGAGATTATGCCGAAACTTACGATTATATATATTGTGGCGGAGTAAATGATACTCTATTTATAAATAAATCTTGAGAAAAAGGGGATGAAAATTATTCAGTAAGGTACATAAATTATGATTCTGATAATCATACTAATTCTATTTTAACTTCAAATCTTCTTGGAAAAGGTAGATCCTATAATACTTTACTGCTTAATGGTGGAAAAATAAATGATTTTGTTGCATTTGTAACTACTCGGCATAACTGAGATAATGATTACTGATTTACTTATGGAAATACAAATGACTGACGTAACGTTAAAGAGTCCGATGATTTTGGTCATTCATCCAGTGATAGGTATGCAAGCGGAGCTTCAACTTATCCATTAATAGAACCAGAAGAAGATAGAATCACTATTGCTGGATATGATTATAATATGTATTCTGGATCAGGGACTAGAACTGTGTACGGAAACTTAATTATATGGTCTATAAGTACAGATGGTACATTAACTAAAAGTTATATACAAAAACTGAACGGTAAAAGACTATATAGATGGTGCAGATGTAATTCCTTGTTTAAAATAAATGATACCTATTACTTATACTATATGGAAGAGAGTGATGGTATATGGCAGTTTGCTAAATCAGATAATCTATTTTCAGACGACTGGGTAAAATGTTCAGATGAAAATCTTCCTACTGGAATAGAAGTATATAAATTCAAACAATTAGGAAATCATGTTGTAGGAGTAGATATTAAAGAAACTGAAACTACTATCTATTCAACTGATAATTTAGTTGATTGGAATACCGTTACAATCGAAAATGATGGATATACATACACAAACTATAGAAACTTTTCCTCTATTTCTGGTGTTCCAAATTGGCAAGAAGATGATGAATATTATTATTACTTAGTATCTAACGGGCAAGATTTAAGTGGTTATCCAATATATAGGGAAATAGGACCTTATGATAGTAGATTAATAAAATTTAGAAAATAAAAAGACCTACAAATAAGTAGGTCTCCTTATTTATATAAGAGATGCTAGTAAAAACATAATAGCAAATAAGTTTATAGAAATGATATCATTTCTAATAATTCTGGGTCTCTTTTTATAATAAAGAATTCTACAAAAAATTTGAAACCTAAGTTCTGCAAAAATAAGATAAATAGCGGTACTGAAATATCGATGTACTAATGGCGCCAGTCTGATAGATCCTTCCATACAAACACCTCCAATGCTAAAAGGAATCTTTTCTTAAGGTCATTGAGTTTATATTTAAGAGATTTTCTATGTCCTCTCTTAATTCTTGATCTCCTTATCATTCTATAGGCATAACGAAGGGTTTCATTATCATTTATATGATATACCCCCATGTTATTAGTTTCTGTATCATCTGCTAGCATGTAGTTAAAAGATACAGTTCCATCTTCATGACATTCAATATTGATTGAATTATAACCAGACCTATCGGATCTTTTTAATAAAGACAAAACAAAATCAGCAATATCTTCATTAGAAAAGTTGTAACTCATTGATTACCTCCTTATTATTTATACTTATTATATAATAGAATCATTGATAAACCAACTAAATTGAGATAAAATAATGCTAAATTATTATATAATAAGGAGATAAAAATATGGGATACGAACCTAGATTAGTTTGCCCAGAAAATGGGAATAAATACTATAACAGAAAAGTTAATGGTGGTTATTCTAAGTGTGTAAGAGGAAATAAGTCTAAATCTTGTTTTAACCCTAAGTTAGATGTTCTACCAAATTGTGTGGGATATGCTTGGGGAAGATTTAATGAGATTGGAAATTATGGAGAGTTCAAATACTTTACTAATGGTAATGCTGAAGACTTATACGTAAGGTGCCAAACTATTGGATTAGAAGTTGGTCAAGAACCAAAACTTGGTTCCATGATAGTTTGGAGAAAAGGAAAAGCAGAAACATCTTCAGATGGTGCAGGACACGTAGCAGTAGTAGAAGTAATAAACGAAGACGGAAGTATTGTAACTTCTGAGTCTGGCTGAGATGCTAATAAGTTGTTCTGAACACAAAAAAGACAAAAAGGCAGTAAAGGTAATTGAGGACAAGCAACAACTTATACATTTCTGGGTTTTGTTTATAATCCAGCAGTTAATGAAGATATTCTTAGAAAAGGAGATAAAGGACCGAAGGTAAAACAATTACAAAAAGATCTAAATACTTTTGGTTGGTACGATCTTACTATAGATGGTTCATTTGGTCCGGGTACAGAAAAAGCAGTTAAAGATGCTCAAGGTAAACTTGGTCTTACTGTAGATGGAATTGTTGATAGTACAATGCAATCTAAACTAAGTGAAGCTAATGAAATGGCAACAGGTTCTACTTTAAGGACAATCATAGTAGACGGAAAGCAAAGACAACTTCCAGGAATGTTAATTGATGGTTGGAATTTTATTAGACTAAAAGATTTAGATTACAAGTTTGATTTAGCGGGTGTTACTTATAATACGAGTAAGAAAATGCCTGAAGTAAAAACGAAGTAATGGGAACAAAAACTAAAGCTGAATTAGAGCTTGAAATTAAAAAATTAAAAGAAGAGCAAAAACAAAAGTTGGAAAATAAATTCACAACTACAAAAAAAATATTGTGGTTATCATGAATATTATTTATAGCTTTGATTGTTGTTACTGCTTGTGGTATAGAAACCGGAATGGCTATGGAAATAGTTGGTGGTGTTGTAACTGCTGTAACAACCCTTGGATATCTGTGAAAAGCAAGATTAGAAAATAAAATAAAAATAACCTTAAGTATGTTAGATGAATTAGAAAATAGAGAAAACTTATCAGAAATTACTAGTATGTTAGAAGTGTTATTTAAAAACGATTAAATGTAATATATTATATCTTAGTAACTGGTTGGTTATGGTAGGCCTACCAACTAAGATATAACCATAATCAATCAGTGAAAGGATATTTATTATGACTTATAATGAATTTATTGATTCTATTTTAGAGTCTAGAGGAAGATTTGGAATTACTGAAGGATATAAAGAAAGACATCATATTATTCCAAGATGCTTAAATGGATCCGATGAAAAAAATAATTTAATTGATTTATATGCTAATGAACATTTTATAGCACATTATTTATTAGCTAAAGAAAATCCTGATGAATATAAATTATCATTTGCACTTTATGCAATGTTAAATTTAGAAAGTGGGATTATGCATAGAAAAATTAATTTAGATATAGATCCTTATATATATGAAGATGCAAGAATAATGGCAGCAAAAGCGGTGTCTTTTATGAATAGTAAAGAAAATCTTTCTGAAGAAAGATTAGAAAAATTAAAACATCCTAAAAGTGAGATTCATAAACAGCATATAAGAGAAGCTTTAATTGGAAGAGAAATACCTGAACGTACTAGAAAAGCAGTATCTGAATCTAATAAAAAGAGAATAGGTGAGAACCATCCTATGTGAGGGAAAAAATATTCTGATGAATGAAGGAATCATATAAGTAAGGCTTTAAAAAATAGTCCTAATATAAAAGGTGAGAATCATCCTATGTATGGTAAACATCATTCAGAAGAAACAAAAGAAAAAATAAGGATAAAAAATAGAATTAATAGTTCTGATGAAAAAAATCCTATGTACGGCAAAACAGGTAAAAACAATCCTAATTTTGGAAAACATAGATACAATAATGGAATAAAAGAAATTTCTGTTTTTGATGATGAAGTTCCAGAAGGATTTATTAGAGGAAGACTTAAAAAGAAAATTAATTAGAGGATTAAAATGGCTACGCAATATACTGCAAAGATACCTTTTAGTAGACTAGTTAAGATAGGTATTTGGTCAAATCAAAGTACTAAATATGCTATGTCTACTATTTATAGTAAATTAAAAACTAAATATCCAGGAAAAGAAATATATATCATAAATGGTGGATTTTTTAACATGTCAACCTTTAGGGCTATATTTGATTTAAAAGCTGATGGTACGACATATTCAAAACAATTTACTATGGCATATATGGGAATGAAAGATAACAAAATCAAGTTTGATTATGGGGAAAAGAATTCTTCACAATATACCGATATTGTTACTGCATATCCAATACTTATAGAAAAAGGTGTCAAAAGTCCTAATTTTGAAAAGCTAGATGGTGCTGAAAGAGGAAGAAGTATGTTAGGGTATAATGATAATGAAGTCATTGTATCTTGCATACAAGACGTAAGTAATACGTCTGATTTTTCTATGAATGAAGAATTAAATTTCATGCTTTCTCAGAAATGTACCTATGCTATAAATCTTGATGGTGGTGGTTCTTCTCAATGTAATTTCAATGGAAAAATTATTAATTCATCAAGAAAAGTTAATAACTTTGTTTATTTAGTTGCTACTCCGGCTACTAATGAAAGTAATACCACTCCTTCAAATGCACAATATCCTATTGGATCAATTGTTAAACTTAAAAAAGGTGCTAAATGAATAAGTGGTAAAACTGTCCCTGACTGAGTTATGAATTCAACATTATACGTAAGAGCAGTTAACGGAAACAACATTACAATATCTACTCAAAAAACTGGAGCCGTTACTGGAACGGTATTATCTAGTTATATTGAAGGTAACGTATCTTCTTCATCTTCATACCAAGTGAAGATAACTGCTCAAACACTAAATGTAAGATCTACATATAGTACATCAGGAAAAATAGTGGGCAAAGTAACAAAAAATCAAATAGTAACAATTGTGGAGGTAAAAAATAATTGAGGAAAACTGGGAGATAATTCTGGTTGAATATATTTACAATACACCAAGAAAGTTAATTAATAGAAGGTAAATATCAGAAATGACAGTTATTGAAATTTTAGAAGCCTATTGAAAGGAAGGTTTACTCTATGTAATTTTAGGATGCGGAATAATTCAGATTTCTCCAATTAAAATAAATCCGTTTTCTTGGTTAGCAAAACATATCGGTAATGCTTTGAATGCTGATGTTATCAAACAACTTGAAGACCACAAAAAATCATTGGATAACTTATCAGAGAAACTTGAAAAACACATCAAAGAAAATGAAAGAGAGTACATTGATGAATGTCGTAGAAGAATACTAACTTTCAACGAAAAGGTTATAGCTAATGACCATATTACCAAAGAAAGATATGACAGTATTCTAGAAGACATAGATGAATATGAAGATTACTGTAGATTAAATCCTGGATACCCGAATTCAAAAGCTATCCTTTCTATTCAAAATCTAAAGGATGATTATCTACACAGATATCAGAAAGAATAATTATGGATTATATAATTCAACAAATTTTAGAAAACTTAAAGAATGTAGGACTAGGTTGTGGTATATTTGTTATATCATATTTATCAAATATGATTTTAGGTCTGTGGTACAACATTAAAGTTTTAAATCAAGAATTCGATTACCATAGACTTATCAATTCAGCTCTAAAAATCTTAGCATTTGTATTTGGTACTTCACTTCTTGCAATAGGAATTACATTAGTTCCAATATTTGCAGATTATGTTGGAGTAGTGATACCCGAAGAATATACTGATGTTCTACAAGCTATTGCAATAGTATCTTTATTTATTATTTGCTCATGTAAATATCTTGTTGAGGCTTATAATAAATTTAGAGCTATTCTGTTCGGCGAAAGAAATGTATAATATTATTATAAAGAGGTGTAGCCTCAGCAACTGGTTATATTAGGGTGCCAACTGTTTTTGCCTCCTTTACAGTAAACATATACTCCTCCTTTCTTTACTAATATAACCAGTTGTTTTCTTTAGGAGAATTGACTATGAATATGTTAAATGATATCTTTAATCTTTGCATTGTTCCATTACTAGCTGTTTTGGTTACTTACTTAGCAATCTTTTTGAGAAAAAAGTCTTTAGAGTTACAAACCAAAGTAGATAGTGAACTAGCAGCTAAATACATTAACATGTTAACTGAAATAGTTATTGATTGCGTACAAGCAACAAATCAAACTTATGTTAATGAATTAAAAGAGAAAGATGCTTTTGATGAAGCTGCACAAGCGGAAGCACTTTGCAAAACATACAATGCAGTTATGCAACTGCTAAGTGAAGATGCAAGAGAATTTTTAGAAGAATTCTATGGAGATCTTCCTTTATTAGTAAATCAATTAATAGAATCATTTATCTTAAATAGTAAAAAATAGATAGATTGTATTGAGATAACAAATTAAGTTGCCTATGACAAATAATTTTGAAGAACTAAATCAATTAAGTGATAAGGAAAAAGAACTAGCATTAAAGATATTAGAAGAATATAGTAATGCTGGTAACTCTTCAACTTACACAAATATAATATATGAAGATTATAATGAAATACCAGTTGGTATTGAAGAGTTTCTTCATAATCCAAAATACCTTGGAAATGCATTAACTGATGCGGAAGGTAGATTTACTATCTATCCTTATTGAGTGGATGTATTGAAAAAGATATTTCCTGACCCGTTAGAACCAGCTCAGTATAATACAGCAGTTTTTACTGGGGCAATAGGTTTAGGTAAATCAACTGTAGCAGTAATAGCAATGTGTTACGAGCTATATAGAATGATGTGCTTAAAAAATCCTTATGTTTATTATGGGTTACAGGAAATAGATGTTATAACTTTTGCTGTTATCAATATAACAATAGATGCAGCAGAAGGAGTAGCCTGAAGTAAGATTCAGAATATGGTTCAAGCGTCTACTTGGTTCATGGAAAGAGGAACGGTTAACAAGGCAGATCCTCCGCAATGATTTCCTCCAAAGGGTATTGAACTTATATATGGTTCCAGACCTCAACACATAATTGGTAGGGCTTTATTCAGTTGCCTTGATGGGGACACAGAGATACTAGTTTCTGATGGTGTACGAAATATTTCTTCACTAGAAAATGAACCTATAAAGGTTTATAATATAGATGATAATAATAATTTAGTTTTAACTGATACGTGCACTGTAAAAATGTCTGGTTTATTTAATGAAGAATATCATTTAGAATTAGAAGATGGGACTATTATTAAATGTACTCCTAATCATAAATTTATGCTCAAAAATGGATTATATAAAGAAGCACAGTTTTTAACAGAAGATGATGAATTAGCTGATATATAAAGATAATAAAAACAGGTAGCAAAGGAAGTCATGAGCCTTTGAGATAACAATGCTCCTTCATTGAGCTGTTTTATTAATATTATTTAAGGAGAAATAATATGAATTATGACGAATATATACAAAATATAATAAAAGAACGAGGTCAATGAAATATTCTAGAAGACTAAAAGATGAAAATTAAAAGTATAACAAAAATAAAATTAGATACTCCAAAAAAATTTTATGATGTTATAAATGCTGGAGATTATCATAATTTTCTTATAAAAACGAATTCCGGATATATAGTTTCTCATAATTGCTTCCAAGACGAGGTTTCATTCCGTCAAAACATGGATGTTGAGAAGCAAAAAAAGGCTGCTCAAGAATTAGTAAGCAGTGCCAGTGCTCGTATGCAATCCCGTTTTATGAAAGGGGAAAAGAATCCTACATTACTAATTCTTGCTTCTTCAAAAAGAACTGAACAATCATATCTAGAATCATTCATAAGTCAGAAACAAAAGAATGAAAGTAAGACTACTTTGATAGTAGATGAACCACAATGGGTTATTCGTACAGATAAAGACAGTAAAGAAAAATTCAAAGTGGCAATAGGTAATAAATTCTTAACTTCAGAAGTATTACCACTAAACATTACAGAAAAAGACTTAGATATATATAGAAGTAAAGGCTTTACAATATTAGAAGTTCCGATGGGTTATTATGAGAACTTCATTGATGATATTGATATTGCTTTAACAGATATAGCAGGTATTTCCACTTCTAATGTTACTAGATATATTAGTGGCGCAAGAGTAGCTGCTATTGAAAAAGAAAATTTACAAAACCTTTTTACAAAAGAAATAATAACTGTTGGTGATGCCCCTGATGATTTAACTCAGTATTCAGAGTTCATAGATATTGAAAGATTGGATAGAAAATATCTTGATAGACCTATGTATGTTCATCTGGACTTATCTGAGTCAGGGGATAAAACTGGTATAGCTGGAATATGAGTCATAGGTAAAAAGCCGCATCAAGAAGGCATACCAGATAGTAAAGAGCTATACTATAGATTAGCTTTTAGTGTTGCTATAAAAGCACCTAAAGGTCATAATATATCATTTGAGAAGAATAGACAATTTATATATTGGTTAAGAGAAAATGGATTCAGCATAAGAGGTATATCAACAGATACTTTCCAATCTTTTGATACCGGCCAAATGTTGAAATCAAAAGGTTATAACTATGAAACAATTTCCGTTGATAGGGTGGACCAAGATAGAATTTGTAAACCATATCTTACTCTTAAGAATGCAATATATGAAGAAAGATTACAATTATATAAAACTTCCTTACTAAAGGAAGAGTTAATAGGGCTTGAAAGAAATAATAATGGTAAAATTGACCACGGGCCCAGTGGAATAAATAGCAAAGATACAGCAGACGCATTATGCGGTGCTCTTTATAATGCTTCAAAACACGCAGAAGAATTTGCTTTTGAATATGGCGAAGATATAGAGGCAACAATAAGCGCAAGTGCAAGTACCAATGCTGATTATCAAAGACAACAAATAATAGTTGATTTTGAAAACGAATTAAAGAAACTGCAAGATCCAATACAAAACAAAGTAGCTAATCAAGTACAAGAAGATAATAACTATTTTATGAATTTTGGATTTGGAGTTGCAAAACCTGTTAATCAAATGTATTTAATGAATGGAATTATACTCTAAGCAGATCATATCTGATAGGAAGGAATTTAGATGCCTGAAGATAAGAATAATGGTGTATTAGGTAATCCAGATTTATTTGGAAAACAAATAAAAGCTATACCTGTACCTGAAAAGAATATAGGAATTGATACAGATAATATCTTATACGATAATATTATCAATGCCGTTAAGGTTGGTCAGATTGACATGACGAGCATTGAATCATTTACTCAGATGTCTCAAAGTAGAAATCTGATATATGATGTATTAGATATAATGGCTGAAGATACAACTATTTCATCTATGTTAGAAATATATGCAGAAGATGCAACTGAAGCAAATGAATCTGGTCATATTGTATGAGCAGAATCAGACCAGACTGAAATTAGTAATTATATCAATTTTCTACTTGATGAACTTAATGTTGATAAGAATGTTTATAAATGAGTTTATTCATTATGTAAATATGGTGATGTATATCTTAGGTTATTAAGAAATTCAGATTATAGAAATGTTGTTTTTAAAACTAGATTAAAAGGTATACTTGATACAAACGAACGGGATATTCTAGAAGAAAAA
>Ga0310696_10005707_pt1 | contig 14939 bp, 7 predicted proteins | sample AusTroGonzalo_MG_4_FD_203885 | JGI IMG/M metagenome (GOLD analysis project Ga0310696, IMG submission 203885) | Bovine rumen microbial communities from tropical cattle in Woodstock, Queensland, Australia - Gonzalo_02 (v2) (version 2) | ecosystem: Host-associated > Mammals > Digestive system >...
CACCGCATGACATACCAGAAACGCAAATGTTCTTCGTGTCAATCTTCTGATAGAATGGGCTGTTCTTATCGGCATTCTGTGCGAAAGCCCAATCCATCGACTCTACCTGCTGTTCGGCACGTGACTGGCTTCCCATTCCGCCACCCATGCCGCCCATGCCGCGAGGTGCGCCTTCTTTAGGCATAGTACCTGTTGCAAGGACCAGATAACCGTAAGATGCAATGTCATTCAGGAATTTCTCGTGTCCACGAGGAGAGTTAGCACATCCGCCATTGCCCCATACCAACACTGGCAGTGCTTTCTTTGCATTGAATACCGACAGATCCTTTGGTGCGAACACAGTGTGCTCCTTGAATCCTTCTACTTCATACATTACTGCTTTGTAAGGGCCTGTTCCTCCTTCTTCAAGCGTAGTTGCATCAGTTTGAGCAAACGTACTTGCACATGCCACAAATGCAAGGGCTAACGTCATAAAAAGTTTTGTTTTCATTCGGCAATTGTTTTAAGTATTAATAAAATTTTCTTTAAGTATTAATAAAATTTCTCTTAAGTACTAATAATTTTTTTCTTAAGTATTAATAGTATCGAAGTTATCGCCTTGCTCGAAATTATCGGAGTTAACGACGGCACAAAATTACAAAATTATTGGCAATTGACACTAAAAATAATCATTTTTTTATCATTCTCTTCACTCTTCACTCTTCACTCTTCACTTTTTTATTATCTTTGCATCATGAAATGGTAAATAGTAAATGGTTAAATGGTAAATAAAACGATGAAACGACGAACGAAGCGAGAGCAGAGTCAAGCTCGCTTGAACCATACCTTGCAAGGAGGAGTTGCGATGAAATCGAAACGACTTGCATTTTTGCATTTTTACATTTTTGTACTATGCCTCGCACTCCACGCTCAGGATGATCGCACGTTTAGTGTGTTGAAGAATCTTGATGTGTTCCATAATATCTATCGTAATCTCGATGCTTTTTATGTTGACACCCTCGATGCTGATAAGGTCATCAAGGTGGGTATTGATGCGATGCTCCATTCGCTCGACCCCTATACAGAGTACTATCCAGAAGAGGATCAGAGCGATCTGAAGATGCTTACACAGGCGAAGTATGGTGGCATCGGAAGTGTCATCCGCATGATGAAGGATTCGACCGTCATCATTGCCGAACCTTACGAGGGAATGCCGGCAGCAGAGGTCGGGCTTCAGGTGGGTGATGTGTTGTTGAAAGTCGATGATAAGGACCTGAAAGGAATGGGAACACCTGAGGTGAGTAACCTGCTACGTGGCGAACCAGGCACGACGTTTGTCTTAAAGTTTCAGCGCCCAAACGAATCCAAACAGCGTGAGGTAAAGATTACCCGTAAGAACATCAAACTTCCCTCCATCCCCTATTACGGCATCATCCCCTCCCCCTCTTCACTCTCTACCGTCGGCTACATCAACCTCAGTCAGTTTACGAATGACTGCTACAGCGATGTGCGCAAGGCAATCATCTCGCTGAAGTCTCAGGGAGCGAAGAGCCTTATATTCGACCTTCGCGGCAATCCGGGAGGAGCACTCGATCAGGCGGTGCGTGTCGTGAATCTTTTTGTACCAAAAGATATTACCATCGTGGAAACAAAGGGTAAGGTGCAGGGAGGAAATCAGACATATAAGACGATGGATCAGCCTTTAGATGAGGAGATACCTATCGTCGTAATGGTGAATGGCAATTCTGCTTCTGCTTCCGAGATTGTGGCTGGTAGCCTGCAGGATCTCGATAGGGCCGTTATCCTCGGCTCTCGCACCTATGGTAAGGGTTTGGTGCAGTCCATCCGTGAATTGCCCTATAACGGCAATCTGAAGCTCACAACGGCAAAGTATTACATTCCTAGCGGACGTTGCATTCAGGAGATAGACTATAAACAGAAACGCACTTCTTTAAACGCATCATCCTCAACTCCAAACGCTTCACGCTCCACGCTCCACGAAGATAGCACCGTCTATAAGACTAAGAACGGTCGTCCTGTGATGAGCGGAAAAGGCATCAAACCCGATGTAGAGGTGAAGCACGACACGCTACAGAATATTGTGTACTATCTCTCCAACGACGATGTGCTGATTAACTACGGCACAAAATACTGCCAGACCCATCCTGCACCCAAGTCGGTAGCAGAATTCAAACTCACAGATGCCGATTTCGAGGAATTCAAGAAGATGGTGATAGAGAGCGACTTCAAGTACGACCGCTTGAGTGAAAAGCGTCTGGAAGATCTCAAGAAAGTAGCAGAATTCGAAGGTTATTATGACGAAGCAAAGGCAGAATTCGATGCACTTGAAGCAAAACTGACGCACAACCTTTCCCGCGAATTGGATCATCACGCCAAGGACATCCGCCAGCTCATCTCGCTCGAAATCATCAAACGCTACTTCTACGAATCAGGTTCTGTGCAGGAAATGCTCAAAAGCGACACCGACCTACCACGTGCCATGGAAATCCTGGCAGACAAAAATGAATACAATAAAATCTTAAGCGGCCCCAAACTTCAATAACCAATAACCATTATCCCATGCGCAACTCAAAACTTATCAAGAACAACCGCACTTTCATGTGGGCAAACATCATCCTCGCCATTGTCGTGATTGGTGTTGTCGCCCTCTTCATGTACTTCTGTGGCTACAACATCTTCTGAACATAAAAAAGAGGGGCGCACCCCTCTCTTTTTATTATTTGTTTTCGTTTTCGTCATCGTTGACGTTATTCCGTGGCGGCTCGCTTCTTCTCGTTATCTCGTCATAACGTTATAACGTCATAGGCCACTCATCACTTGATGACAACCTTGCGAGCGTTGTGGATATACACGCCCTTGGCAGTAGGTTCGTCTGTGAGGCGCATGCCGGTGACGGTGTACCATCCGTCGTCCTGACGAGCATTGCTCTTGAACTCACCCTTGTTGAAGGTGGCAGGGTCGATTACGGTTGTCGTGCCGTCTGGCTCATCGATGATGATCATCGGGGCTTCCGTTGACGTGTTCTGGCTGAAGTCTACGTAAGCACGGAGGGGCTTGAGGTTCACGGGCTTCTCTTCTGAGAAGTTGCGGGCATCATACCACGTTCCCTTCGACATGTACCAGATATGACGGCCATAGAGCTGAATGGGGCTGAAGGTGCTGATGAAACGGTTCTTGCAGGCATCCTCTTCAATGTACTGTGCCTCCACCTTCTTCAGTTCCACCTCCTTGAAGGTGACTCTCTTGAAGTTGGTTGGGGTGCGCTTCATCTTGCCCACGTTGATGATGAACGGGGTTCCGGCTGGAATGACGCCGCTGACCGCCTGTTCGAAGTGGATATTTCCGTCGGCGTTGTCCTTGACAAGCATGTCGATGACGTATGATCCGAGGACATTCTTGAATCCGGTAACCTTGACGTCGAAGGGCAGGCACCACACGTTCCAACCTATCGTGTTTTTGGTCTGATCATCAATATTAATGGGACGGTCCGTAAAGGTTACATTATAGGTACCTCCTGCTTCTGCAGCCGCATTGATGATGGGAACAAGGTCCTGTGTGTCATCGAGCGTCAGATCCTTTGACTGCGCCTGAGCGCCAACTATACCGACCAGCATCACAGCCAGTGTAAGTAGTGTTTTCTTCATAATGGTTCTATTGTTCTTAACTCAATTTAATCTATTTATTTCGTTATTACGTCTTCTGACGGCCGTTTTTTTCGTTATGACGTTATAACGTTATAACGTTATCACGGGTTTTTCGTCTTTGCTTCCGTCCTCACTCCCCTCCTTGGGGGGAGGGGCTGGGGAAGGGCTTTTTAAACAGCGAACCGGAGGTGCGACCCTCCTTTGGAGTGTGCATCTCCGGCAAGCTTTAGCGGAATTGAATCTCTGTGCAATTAATCTGGTTCGTCGTCATCACCACCACCACCGCCGTATGGAGGCTCGTCACCGCTTGCGCAGAGTATTGGGCTATATTTCAGTTCAAGTACCTCCATCTCGGGTACAATGTATTCAATCTTTTTCATTTCCTTAAATTTGTGTTTAATGCGTTAATACTAAAACTGGTTTTTAAAGTGAAGAGCCGCTCACTAATCTCGATATGTCACTTGAGTTCATTTGTTACGATCAAGACTCAGGTGAGCGGACTCTTCATTAATTAAGGGAATTACTTAACGAGAACCTTCTTACCGTCCTTAATGTAAGTACCCTTCTCTGTTGGAGCAGCGTTGAGCTTCATACCGTTAACTGTGTACCAGCCTTCTGCCTCAATCAACTGACCTTCAGCTGTGATACCGCTGATTGCTGTGATTGTACCGTCTGGCTCTTCAACGAAGATGCGAGCAGTTTCTGCACCGTCTGCAAACTTAACGTATGCGCGGAATGGCTTCAAAGTAACATCCTTTGTGCGAGTGCTTGTGTCATACCAAGTACCCTTAGACATGTACCAGTACTGCTTGCTTCCTGCTGGCAATACAGTCTCTGCCTGGAATGTACCGATGAACTCGTTTCCTGCTGCGTCTGGAACAGCTTTGTTCGTACCGTCCCATACATCAACGGTTACATTGTGGAATACAACCTGGTTGAAGTTGTTCTTAATGAGACCTTCGTCTTTAGTTGTCTTAACGATGAACGGAGTGTAAGCTGGGATTGTACCGGAAGAGATAATCTTGAAGTGTACTTCGCCTGGAGTGCTTCCAGCCTCGTTGAGGATGTCAACAGCTGCATAGCCGAATGCTTCAGAAATCTGAGAAACAGATGCCTCGAATGGCAGAGCGCATACGTTCCAGTCACCGGCGTTGATTGTACGGTCGCCGAATGTTACGTCAACACCTTCCTTCTTCACTTCTGGAGCGAAGGCTTCATTGTCAGCGAGAACGATAGCCTCGGCAGAAATGATCTCGAGTTCTGCTGATTTAGCAGCGATTGTGTAGTTGTCGGCAACTGCCTCATCAACTGCGAGTACAAGGCCATTAGCGTATTTACCTGGGTCACCTGTTACGATACCGTTCATGTCAACAAGACCTGGAGCATCTACATAGAAGAAGTCCTCGTCACCTTCTGCAATACCCTCAGCAGTGAATGCAGTCTCGTCGAGAGCCTTGCCCTGCTGTACCTTCTGAGCAGTCAGAGTTGGGGTAACAGTTGCCTTAGTGATCGTGTAGATAGCTGGCATGTAAGTAAGCTCGTAGTTATCTGCATTACCGCCGGCGAGAGTGATCTGGTATTCACCTACGGTCATAGCAGTACCACCACCGACAGTTGCTGTAGGAATAGTAGTGATAACATCCTTAGTATCATCACCGATCAGACCAGTTACAACCAGGTCTTCAAGAGCTGGAGTGTAATCTGCAACAGCCTTGCCGTCGTAAACTGAAGTACCAGGAGCAACAGATACTGTCAGAGTAGCCTGAGAGATTGTGAATACGTCGTCAGCATCATCGAATTCAGTAGTAGCAGTGATTGCTTCATTACTCTTAGTGTAGTTAGCGAATACGGCAGCTACTTTACCACCTACAACAGCTGGCATCAGAGTGATATCATAATCACCTACATCTTCGCCTTCTTCACGAACGATAGCAATATTTGCAATGATCTCAGCTTCGTCAGCCTCAACACCAATAACTTCTACGTTAGCAGCTGTAGCTGTGAGAGCAGGATCTGCAGTACCATAAACCTTAGAGAAGCCGTCAGCCTCGTCATTCCATGCAACTGCGAGAGGAGCAGGAGTGATTGTGAATGTAGCACCGGTAACATTCTGAACTTCATAGTTCGCAGATACGAACTTAGATGCATCGAGAACGATATCGTATGAACCGACATTCTTTGAAGCGTCCTTAATGGTGATTGCACCTTCTCCAGCTACGATAGCGTCAGCATCGCCTGGAAGCAGACCGCCGTAGGTTACATCAACCTTAGTCTCGCCGAGACCAGCAACACCGTCATAAACCTTAGTTGCATTCTTAGCTTCTGCGATAACCTTAGCTGGAAGGATTGTGAAGGTAGCGTCAGCACTGCCCTCGTAGTTGCCGTTACCGCTGAATGTGAATGTGTACACACCTGCGTCGGTGAACTCTGTGCCTTCATAAGCAACACCGTCCTTCTTAACAGCTACTGTGTAGTCAGCTTCAGCACCTTCTACAAGAGTCTTACCATTGAACTTCAGTTCAGGAACGAACTTATCCTTCTGGTCAGCCTTGTTGTAAGTAACAGTTACTGCATTTGGAGCAATCATACTTGTAGCCAGAGGAGCAGGAGCAATCTCGATATTGCGAGTAACTGTAGCGTTACCGTAGTTAGCATTTGTAGTGTAAGTAAATACATAAGTACCTACGTTAATCAGCTCAGTAACATCTTTTCCATCCTTCTGGATAGTCAGAGTGTAGTCTGCCTCTGCTACAACATCGGTACCGTCCTTCAGAGTCAGGTCTGTAGGCATTTGGTTCTCTGTGGTGTAAACCAAAGCGTCCTCACCTGTAGCGTCTTCGAATGCCAACTGAGCATCCAGCGTGTTAGCGGTGATTGCGCTTGCGAGAGCAGCTGTAGGAATATAGTTGTTGTGGTTCTTGTCACCCTTAACCATGTACCATACTGGGTAGCTGCCAGCGTTGGTCTCAGCAGGAATAGCAGTAGCCCAATCCTCTGCATCCTCAGCAGGAGCAGTTGCGCCCTGTGCGAATACGATACCAGTAGCATAAGCTGTGAGAGTAGCACCAGCACTTGCGAGATTCTGAGCCTCACCTGTGTATTCTGGAGTTTGAGCTTCAGGAGCAGTGAAGTCAGTACCTGCTTCGAGGTTAGCCTTATTGATGATGATTTCTGCCTCACCAGTGAAGTTTGCCTTGTAGTTCTGTGGTGCGCCATCAGGATAGCTCATTTCCAGTTTCTTGAAGTGGTATGTACCAGCGTCACCAGCAGTAATATCTTTTCCGTCCTTATCCTTCTTTGGGAGAGAGAGTGTGAATGGAATTGCATATTCGTCAGCTGGAGCAATTTCACCTGCGCTGAGCGTGTAGATCTTATCAAGATCCTTAGCAGTGAATGGCTGACCGTCCCAAACCTTATCCATGTTGCTCAAGTCGAAGCCAAGCTTAATCTGATTGATTGTTACGTCAACAGGATCAACTGTACCAGCGTTGTGGTTGCCGTCTGGAATGAACAGTGTATGAATCTTATATGAACCTGCGTTGATAGCTGTAGGAACAGCATCCTTCCATTCCTCTGAAGTAGCCTCAGGAGCAGTCTCACCTACGAAGTACTTGAATGTACCGTCAGCAGATACTGCAGCTTTTACAAGTTCCTGAGCTGTGCCGTTGTAAGTCAGATTCTTCGATTCTGTATCAGTGATAACTGGATCTACAGGAGTGATCGTGAAGGTAGCAGTAACAGTAGCAGGAGCCTCTGGATTCTTATAGTTACCGCCTGTAGCAGCATTGAATGTGTAGGTGTAAGTACCAACATTAATCATGTCACCAGCAGGAGTGGTAGTGTATGTGAAGTCTTTACCTTCGATAGGCTCGCCTGCCTTAGTAGAAACTGCAGGATTCAGTTTTTCACCAGTGTATTCTGCAGTAGTTGCAGAGAGTTCGAACATATCGGCTGTAAGAGTCTTCTGGCCAATTGTAATCGTTGCAGTAGTAGTATTCTTGTAGTTGCCCTGACCGCTGAATGTGAATGTGTATTCACCTGCATCCTTCAGTTCTGTAGCTGGTGCACCGCCGAACGTAACCCCAGTCTCTGTGAAGTCAGCAGCTTTGATGATATTATTTTCACCATTCATATCTGTTGCGGTTACAGTAACAGCAGGCTTCTGGTCAACACCTGTGTAAACAAGGTTGTTCGGGCCGAGAGTAATCGTAGCAGTAGCAAGATCCTTCTTATCGATAGCTACAGTGATATTCTTAACACCACCAGTGTACTCATAGAATCTGTCAAGGCTTGTAGCTTCTGTAGAGAGCTCTGCCTTATAATATACTGTGTACGACGTAGCGTCCGTACCAACGATCACCTCTGCCAGGTTGTCAGTATAAGTACCTGCTGCTTCAAGGCTGTAAACAACCTTACCGATAGCAGGACCTGTACCACCTCCGCCTTCTGCCTTATAACCAACAGCAGCATCTTTTACCAATGGCTGGCTTTCACCCTTGTAAACGAGAGTACCGTAACCAACTGGGGCACTCTGGATAGCTGCCTCTGTAACCTCGATCTTCAGGTTACCAGTAGCACCGAGAACATTAGCTCTATAGTTAGTTTCGTTCTCATCGTCTGGAGTAGCAGTAAATTTAACACTGTTATCGCCGAGCTTAAGGGCATCGAATGCAGGAAGTTCTGCCTTAACGATAGCGCTCAAGATTTCAGCTTTCTTAGCATTATCTACAGCCAGAACTGAAATGTCATTAAGGAAGACGCTAGGAGTGAACTTAGGAGCAATAGGCTCTGCAGTCAAGTCATAGAGATCCTCGATCTTACCACTATACTCGTTACCGGCAACAATAACTTCCAGCTTGTCGATCAAAACAGTTCCGAGTGTGGTTGCATCTACATCATCCTTATGGTTGTCGTCGTCTGCGAAGAACTTATAGCTAACAGTATAAGTGTCATTAACCTTCTTCTTAACATCAGAATACTTTGTAAACTCTGTTGCAGCGGCTTCTTTTGTACCCTGTGCATAATAGATACAGTGACCACCCTCAATGCCAGAGAAATACTTACCTGTCTGAAGCAGAGGCTGATCAGTACCGTCGTATGTCAAACCTGAAACAACAGCAGGGTTTCCTGTACGCTTCACAAATGCCTTAGCAATGTTTGCATTGCCGATTGGCAGAGGAGTAGTGATTTCCTCGAAGTTAGAGTTTGTAGGCTTGAATGTATAAGTGATTGCATATTTAGTAGGATTTACCTCGTCTGCATCCTTACCTACTACATCTTCCCATGTTCCAGTAACTTTTATACCGTCAATATAATAAGTGAAAGTACCTGCGCGGCCTACCTCCATGAACTCTGGCAGAGGGAATTCACCCTTCAAGAGTTTCAGTGGAGAACCAGTGTATTCCAGACCATCTACAATGTCATTAGCATCAGCTGCAGCAACTGGAGTGAGTGGAGCCTTATCAATAGTCTTTTCAACTGCTTCTGCTGGTTTACTTGTATAATCTTCGAAGTTCTTAGCATCTTTAATTGTCCAATAAACTTTATATGTATCAGCTTTAGCTGCACTATATGCAGTTGCACCAGCCATTACGGTATAATTCTCACTATCTCTTACGTCATAAATAACGGAAGCGCCAGCAAATACAACTGGAGTTGATTCCTTGAACACAGCAGGAGTAATCAAAGCCTGATTCTTTGCGGTGAGAGCAGGCTCTTCTGTATAAGTAAGTTTTCCAGTTACTGCAGTAGGAGGTGTGAAGTAATCTGCCCAATCTGCAATGTTGGTAATTTTAGCCTTCTTAATTGTGAAAGGAATTTCTGCAGAAACTGCCTCTTTGTAGTTGATAGTCTCAGGAATTGTAACCTTTACTTTGTAGTTTGTACCAGCGTCTGTAGGTATAGTAGCACCCAGAGACTCAGTACCATCGAAGAACTCGAATGTTGCAGTCTCTTTACCATACTTAGCATCTACGGTAATCATGTCAGTAGGATCATTAACTTCATCTCCGTAAGTCCAAGTATCTTTAACGGTAACGCTATTAATCACATTCGTTGTCTGAGTGATGTTCAGCTTAGCAGCAGCATCGTCGATGTGGATAGTGTATGAAGGATGAACACTTGTGAGAGAAAGCGTATAGTAATATGTACCTACATCAGTACCGTTGTCAACACGCTTAAACTGCAGGTGATCCTTAACGTCATTCCAGTTGGTAGTAGCACCAGTAACTTGACGTAACGCAGCATCAGCGTTAAAATCACCAATTGTAGGCTCAACATATGACTCTCCCCATTCCTTTGTGATACCGAAAACCTTTACTGTAACCTCAGGCTTACTTGTAATCGTGAATGGCAGATTGAACGTTTTGTCATCATAGGCATTAACTTCCCAATACGCCGGGGTATAATCCGGCCAACCAGTAGCTGAATGGTAAGTAGCTTGCGATACGTAGTGTGCAAACACTCTCAAAACATAGCTACCACCAGCTACCATATCACTAGCAGCTATTGGGGTTGTAGCCGTCTCAGATGCGTAGATGTTGTAAGTGTATTGGGCAGAATTACCCGTTGGATAAGTAGTTCCAACACCCTGTGACGCGCAAGAATAGGAATTTGTATGGCTCCCTTGAGTCACACTACTTTGTACATTAATCGCACTGACGAAGTTTGGACTGGGCAGGGTGGTATAGGAAAATTCATGAGTGGTTAAACCACTTTTCCATTCCCCCACTGGAGTCGCGTAGGCTGCCCACATTGCCAATGGCAAGAGAGCTAACCAAAGCAAAAGAAAACTTTTCTTCATAAGCTTAAAATTTTAGATTAATAAAAATGTTAATTAAAAAATTTGTTCGTTATTTAAAATTGTATACTGTCTTTCTCATCTTCATCAAGAATTCAAAAAGTAAGTATCATGCACATAGTTGAGGCACTAAGGAGTGTCCCAGACAGACGATCTCCTGCGCGGGAGTTACATTCATTCTCAATTCTTTCTTTTTCTTTTGTCATTGTTTTTTAAAGATGGATTATTAAGTAATTTATTCTACAGCTCGCTGCTTACGCAGGGGAGGGCTGGGATCGTGCGGCGAAACGACGGCGTTTTGCACGTCAATTTGGTGCTCCGACACGTCGAAAGACACCTATTCACGGTAAAATCCGCGGCAAAGTTATGTTATTTTTGTAAAACGTGCAAATTTTTTTCACTATTTTTTTCATTTTATAGCGTTTTTATGTGTTTTTTTTAGAAAATAACCCGTTTTTCAGCATTTTGAGACGTTAATTGTGTAAAATTAGGTGTTTTGACACGAAACGCTACGCTACGAGACGGAGCAAAGCTCCTACGTCACACTTCGTTACGATACGCTAACGCTACGAAACGTGGCTAAAGCCACTACTAAACGTGGGCGCTCCGATAATGAAGTGGGGCGGCGGCTCGAGAATGGGAGGACTGGATAAATAACGAAGGGTTACTGGGAAATAACGAGGGGTTATTCTGCAATAACGAGGGGTTATTGGAAGATAAAGGGGGAGTCGGAGAGGAGCTACATATAATATAAATATAAAAAAGGTACGCGCGCGAGAAACAGCAGAGCTGTACGAAACGGAGCAAAGCTCCTACGATACGCTGACGCTACGTCACACTTCGTTACGAAACGCTGCGCTACGATAATGACTGAGTACCGAGGGAGTACCGAGCCACTACCGAGCATTTACCGAGCATTTACCAAGCCTTTAAAGAATGCGAGGGGATTAGCTTACAGCTTACCACTTCGACACCTTCGACAGGTTCAGGGCAGACAAGCTCAGGGCAGGCAGCTTACGGGTTACGGGCTTTTCCCTAATTTTTCCATTTCGAGGGATGCCCATATAAAGGGGCCGATGCCTTTGGGGTCGTTATCACGGATGGGTTCGGAAAGATAGTATTCATAGCTGCCATCGCGATGGCGGTTTTCATTGAGCGAGCCCTGTGGATTGTATTGTTGCATGGCTTCCTTTACTTCAGGAGTGGCAGCCGGCCCTAATCCGGCAACAGAACAGCATTGGGTCAATGAAATGGTCTGATCGGCATTGATTCGAATGAAATGACGGATGATGCCCTTATAAGCCTTGATGCCTGCATCACGATAGCGCGTGTCAAGGTATCCCTTGCGATATGCATTTAATAAGGTGTAGGCAAACATCGACGAGGCGGTCGATTCCAGATAATTACCTTCTTGTCCTGGCGAATCCATCACCTGATACCACACGCCCGACTCCTGGTCCTGCCACTTGATGACGGCATCGAGGTCTTTTTGCAGCAAGGCGATTACTTCGTCACGACGGGCATAGTTTTGGGGGAGTGCATCAAGGATTTCTATCAGCGCCATCGTGAACCACCCCTGTGCGCGCGCCCAGCAATGTTGGGAGAGTCCCGTCTGTGGGTCGGCCCAGAAGGTATTGCGAGTCTCATCGTAAGCATGACGGTTGAGACCCGTTTCGGGATCTAAGGTACGTTCGTAGGTAGTAAGGAGCTGATTGACGGCATCGTTGTAGATGGCATTGGGGGAGACAGCCCCCTCCGACTCCCCCTCAGGGGGGAGAGAAGAGGAAAGTGAAGAGTGAGGAAGCCCCCTCTGACTCCCCCTCAGGGGGGAGAGAAGGGAAGAGGGAAGAGTGGCGGCTGTGAGGCAACGAAAGGGAAGTCCCATGAAGATGCCATCGAGCCACACCTGATAGGCATAGATGGCTTTATGCCAGAAAACACGATCGACTTCGGTGCGAGGCTGGTTCTGCAACTGTTGCATCAAGGTATGGATTGCCATCAAGTTCTTCGACTCAGGATTCAATTGATACATACGTGTGAGGAAATGACCTGTGCGGATGTTATCGAGGTTGTAATCGAGTAGGTTGTAACCTCGAATGGTTCCGTCTGCAGTAATCATCGTATCAATGTACTGCTGACAATATCTCAAGATGTCATCACCGCCATGAGCGAGATAGGTGTCGAGCATACTTTCGAGTTCGATACCCATCACATAACTCCACTTCGGTTTTGAGGAGAAATCCAACAGGTAGGATTGGGGCGTCCGCTTCATTTCCGAGCGGGTCATCCACTCGCTATAATACTGAAATGGCAAGTGGGTAAGCACCAACGAATCATTGATAAAAACACGATGAAATCGCACTTTTTCAGCTCTTCCGACAATATAATTGCCAGATTTTACCCCATCAAAACGACAGTTGTTGAGATGGATATTTTCCACGTATGTTCCCTCGTCGAGACCAATGATTTGGGTGGCATATTTCGATTGTCGGCTGGTGACATTCTCCATGTAGATGTTACGAACCGTGGGGTAATGACCTCGTTCGCATACTTCGTTGTGTTCATAGTCGAGATTGATTTTCAGCACAGCCTCTTTGCACACCCCCACCTTGATATCTTTCATGCTTACGTTTTCAATGACTCCCCCTCGGCAAGAATTGGTTTTGATACGGAGCACGCGTTCCAACTGAGGAGAGTCCATCACACAATCATGCGCAAAGATATTGCGTGCCCCACCGCTGATTTCGCTGCCGATGACCACCCCACCATGTCCGTTACGCATCTCACAATGGCGTACAATGATGTTTTGAGAGGGAATGTTGCGACTGCGCCCGTCACGATTACGGCCGCTCTTGATGGCGATACAATCGTCGCCGGTATTGAAGAAGCAATCCTCTATCAGTACTCGGTTGCAACATTCAGGGTCGCATCCGTCTCCATTCGGACCGTCGTTAATCATCTTCACACGGCGAATGGTGATGTCCGTCGATTGTAAAGGATGAATGACCCAGAAGGGAGAGCGCAACAAGGTGACATCTTCCATAAGGATTCGCTCACATTTATTGAAGTTGATCAACTGTGGACGCAGTCCGTCTTGAGGGCCGAACACACGTTCAGGACTTCGCCGTCCTTTCTCATCGTACATAGGAATTCCATCCTCTCCATTCTTCAATAATCGGGCACGCGATCCGTGATTTTGGCCGATTTCATCGGGTTTTGCACCATATTTTGGACTGCCGCACCAAGGCCACCAAGTGTCGGTTGAACCACCACCGTCAATGGTGCCTTTACCCGTGATAGCGATGTCGTGCGCTTGGAACGCATAGATGCAAGGCGAGAGATTGAAACATTCCAACCCCTCCCATGAAGTTTCGACAATGGGATAGAGATTCGGCTCGAACGCAAACAGCAGTGATGCCCCTTCCTGGACTTCGAGGTTCACTCCGCTCTTCAGTGCGATCGCTCCTGTGAGGAACGTCTGTCCGGCAGGTACCACCACACGTCCGCCACCTTTCTTCTCACACTTATCGATGGCCTTCTGAATGGCTTTTTGGTTCTTGGCGGCTGTCGCACCGGATTTGGCGCCAAAGCGGGTAATGTCGTATGCCTCGTCAGCAAACTGAGGAACACAGATGCTCTGCTCAATCTGCCGATATAATGCTTCATCCCACTCCTGTGCCGCCATTGACAGGGAAGTCAGCAATATGAACACTATCAGGTATATTCGCTTCATCGTACAATTTGAATTGCTCTGCAAAGATAGTTATTTTAATTTATAATGCACAATTCATAATGCATAATTTAGTAAATCCTGCTTTATTCTTGCAGGATTGGAAGAAAAGATGTATATTTGCAGCGGAAAAAGGGCGGCTAAACGACGTGATGACGTTATAACGTTATTACGGAATAACGAAAGGGAACGGCCGCAATGAGATAACGAGAGGCAGCCAGAGGCGTGATGACGTTATAACGTTATTACGGGATAACGAAAAGGAGAAGGCCGCCAGAATAACAAAAGACATAACGAAAAAAACGAAACAATGCTCCAAATCACAAAGTTCAGTTTCTATTGGCTCGACACTTGGGTGATGGCAAATGTTATCCAACTTGCCACTCAGGACTTCTGTGGCAGGTTTTTGAACCACACAAATGACCCTTGCGGACGTCAATATGATCAGATGACACAAGCGGCGCGTTCTGCCCCTGCAAACATCGCAGAAGGTAATTCACGCCACTCCACATCGAAGGAGACTGAGATGAAACTGACCGATGTGGCTCGAGCCACGTTAGCAGAACTCGCTAATGACTACCTAAATTGGCTTCTCAGGCACGATAAATTACCTTGGTCAATCTATTCGCCAGAGTATACGCAAGTGGCGAATATACAGCTCGAAAAGCCCGAATATCAGGACGATGTGCTGTATCAGAGTAGCATTCACATTCTCAAGCAGAAACATCGTTTCGATACATGGCTCCAATCAGAGGATTCCATGATT
>Ga0310696_10005708_pt1 | contig 14937 bp, 14 predicted proteins | sample AusTroGonzalo_MG_4_FD_203885 | JGI IMG/M metagenome (GOLD analysis project Ga0310696, IMG submission 203885) | Bovine rumen microbial communities from tropical cattle in Woodstock, Queensland, Australia - Gonzalo_02 (v2) (version 2) | ecosystem: Host-associated > Mammals > Digestive system >...
ACTCTTTGGGGTATTTGTTTCATCATCAATTGTAGTCCAATACCCTATTACATTATCTCCGGCCCAAACGGCACGCGAGAAAAACATCACCATTAAAAAAAGTATTTTTTTCATGTCAATCTCCTTGTTTAATTTTTCACATTTTTAACATACAAAAAGCCATTTTTCAATATCAGTTTTTAATCTGTGCATTCATCTTATTCTTTGAAGATTTACAAACAAAAAAGGAGCAAGACATCTTGCTCCCTTATTGTGTATTGTCATTGGAATTAAAGCTTGAAATCAATTACTCCGTCATATGCATAGCGATACATCTGCTCAATTTCCTTAAATAAAGGATAGCGAGGGTTTGCACCGGTGCATTGGTCATCAAACGCCAGTTCCGGAAGTTTTTTCATTGCTTCTTCCCAATCTTTTTCGCTGATACCCCAATCTTTAATAGACATCGGAATGTTCAGTTTTTTCTTCATTTCCTGTAAAGCGTTAATCAAATTATTAACAGCTTCATCATCTGTTTTACCACTCAAACCGATACCTCTGGCAAAAGCCGCATAAGCTGCTTTGGTGTTAGGGAAACGATATTGCGGGAATGTGGCTTGTTTCGCCGGACAATCATTAGCATTGTAGCGAATAACCTGACAAATCAACAAAGCATTGGCAAAACCATGCGGAATGTGGAATGCTGCACCCAACTTATGTGCCATTGAGTGACAAACTCCCAAGAAGGCATTGGCAAAAGCCATACCTGCAATTGTTGCGGCATGATGTACTTTTTCTCTGGCCTCTGCATCTCCTGTTTCATAAGATTTAATCAGATTTTCATATATCAATTTTCCGGATTCTACCGACAAACCTCTGGTATAATCGGTTGCCATACAAGAAACGTAAGATTCCAAAGCATGGGTCATAACATCTATACCGGAAGCGGCGCACAAACCTCTTGGCATTGTCAATACCAAATCAGTATCAACAATAGCCATAGACGGTGTTAATGCGTAGTCTGCAATAGCATATTTTACCCCTGTTTTATCATCTGTAATAATAGAGAACGGAGTAACTTCCGAACCGGTACCCGAAGTAGTAGGAATAGCAACCATCTGCGCCTTAACGCCCATGGACGGAAATTCAAAAATACGCTTTCTGATATCCATAAAACGACGAGCCAAATCTTCAAATTTAAGTTCCGGATGTTCATACATAATCCACAAAATCTTACAAGCATCAATAGGAGAACCGCCACCCAAGGCAATCAAGATATCCGGTTCAAAACTTTCTACCATATCACGGGCTTTGTTGATGGTGGTTAAGTCAGGATCAGGCTTAACATCACTGAAAATCTTGTATTGAATATCAAGAGTATCCAAAACATCTGTAACTTTTTTGGTATATCCTAAATCAAACAAAGGTTTATCCGTAACAATAAATGCCTTTTTCCTACCTTTCAATTCTTTCAAAGCCAAAGACAAACATCCAGGTTTGAAATAAATTTTCGGCGGAACTTTGAACCACAACATATTTTCCTCACGTTTTGCTACAGATTTAATATTCATCAGATGTTTTACTCCCACATTTTCACTAACCGAGTTACGCCCCCAAGAACCGCAACCCAAAGTCAAAGACGGTTCCAATCTAAAGTTATAAATATCGCCGATTGCACCTTGTGCTGCCGGACAGTTAATCATAACTCTTCCGGTGGTCATGGTGTCACCGTATAATTTAATACGTTCTTCATTGCGCGGATTGGTATATAATATAGAAGTATGACCGTTACCGGCAAATTCTACCAATTGTTTGGCTTTATTCATGGCATCTTCAAAATCTTTGGCATGATACATAGCCAAACACGGAGAAAGTTTTTCATAAGAAAATGGCTCTTCGGTTCCGATTTTACTTACTTCTCCGATTAAAACTTTGGCATTTTCATCAACTTTTACGCCGGACATCTCGGCAATTTTAGCGGCTTTCTGTCCTACAATCGCCGCATTTACTTTACCGTCCTGAATAATGGTAGAAGCAACTTTGGCACGCTCACTGTCATTTAATATATAAGCACCGCGTTTGATGAATTCGGCTTTAACTTTATCATACATACTGTCTACAATGATTACCGACTGTTCCGAAGCACAAATCATACCGTTATCAAAAGTCTTAGACATTAAAATAGAGCTGACAGCCATTTCGATATCAGCGGTTTCATCAATAACAGCCGGAGTATTACCAGGTCCTACGCCGATAGCCGGAGTTCCCGAAGAATAAGCCGATTTAACCATTCCCGGTCCACCGGTTGCCAAAATCAAATCAGCTTGTTGCATCAAATATTGAGTACGCAAAATGGTCGGTTCATCAACCCAGGCAATAATATCTTTCGGAGCGCCGGCTTTAACGGCTTCTTCCAAAATAATGCGAGCCATTTCGATAGTACATTTCTTTGCACGCGGATGCGGAGAAAAGATAATACCGTTACGAGTTTTTAAGGATATCAAAGATTTGAAAATAACCGTTGAAGTAGGATTAGTGGTAGGAATTACCCCGGCAATTACTCCGACCGGTTCGGCAAACTTAATTATACCGTTATCTTTATCTTCTTCAATAACGCCGCAAGTTTTAACATTTTTATATTTGTTGTAAATATATTCCGAAGCAAAGTGATTTTTGATAACTTTATCTTCGGCAATTCCCATACCGGTTTCTTCAACAGCCATTTTGGCCATATCTATACGAAGCGAGCTGGCTTTAAGCGCCACACGACGAAAAATTTCATCAACCTGTTCTTGCGAATAAGTGGCAAATTTCTGTTGTGCAACTCTTACTTTGTTAACCAAATTGCTGATATATTCGTGTTCAGCTTTTTCATCAATAATTGTATTATCCATTATTTCCTCCTGTTAAACTGCGGTTATAATATAAGATAAATCGCAAAAAAGAAGTCTTTTTTTTTATTTTTTACTTCACATTTTATTACTATTTATAACATATCATCTTGAAACTCTTAAATCTATACGTATATTAGATTAGGAACTTTAGGTTTTAACAAGGAGAATACAGAAATGAAAAATAAAATATTAGCGTTGACTACTGCAATCGCCATGATTTGCGGGGCTTTCTCCGTTCAGGCTGCGAGTATGAATTCTGACGGTACGGATAAGCCTATAAGTCATGTTTCTGACGTAAAAAACATGCCTGATGATACTATGGTATATATTCAGGGTTACTTAATTCAAAATTTAGGTAACGAAAATTATACTTTCCAAGACGACAGCGGAACCTTAACCGTTGAAATAGATGATGATTTGATGGGAAGCAATATGTATTCACCGACGACATTAGTTTGGATTGCCGCCGAAGTTGATAAGCAAGGAGATATTGTATCACTTGAAGCTGAAGAAATTCAGTTTTTACCGAATCAAGCTTCCAATACATCGGGAAATTAAAGTAATTAAAGCCCCTGCGGGGGCTTTTTTTTCTTAACGGGAAATATGCTCATCCGCTGCATGGGTGCGCATATAGTCATACATTGCTTGTTGGCGGGCAAAAAAGTTTTCGCCGCTTTTAATGCAATCCGAACATATCGGAGGCAAATTGTAAAGTCTTTTGTTTGTCAAACGTGCTTGCGTTATATCATGAAAATCGCCGTCCATTCGCTGTTGCATGATGCAGCCGTCATTAATACAATGGGAACCTAATTGTTGCGAAGTATTAGTTCGCCCCTCGTGAGTAAGTCCGATTAAATGTCCGAATTCATGCATAACTACGGTTTTAAATCCTTCAATATCCAGATGATTATTCTGATCCAAAAATCGTGCCGTTGAAACAATGGAAAAGGCATTTTCTTTGGAAACACCCAAACAAAAATTGAGACCGTCGGCATATAAATCATGTTTGGTAATTAGAATTGACCACTGCGGAATCTTTTTACAATACGGATCGGAACTGAGGTCTTCCCAAAGCTGGTCAATAGAGATTTGCTTCTTAGTTTGCCAACGATTCTGTTGGATTGCCTTAACTTTAGCACGACCGATGTACCATTCAACGCTTTCCCATGGTTTCAAACAAACACTTCCGTCCGGCAATCTCTGTTTAGCATTTTCGTTTTGCCAATTTCCCAAAGTTTTTATCGGATAGTTTGCTTTATGTTGCGGAAAACAATCCATCATTTGGTTGATGAAATCTTCCAAATGCGGTTTTAACGGTTCCAAACCTTTTTCATAAACTATGAATATATTTTTAATCACTATTCATCATCCCTTCGGGATGTGTTATAACATATTTGACAAATTTTGTAAAGAAAAAAGGTGGGAAAACAGCCGGCAACATACAAGTAAAAACTTATATCATTACAAACTGTTTTTCCACCTTTCTTATGAAAGAACTCTTGCGAGTATTTCATCTTATGCACTTAATCCTTCTTCAGGTTCCTTTTTCCAAAAAGACGAACCGATAGCAACAACTGCTATAACCACGAAGAAGACTACTACTTGCGCATCGGCAAGAAAATTAATAATTGTGTTCATAATTTCTTAAGTCTTAGAGTTTTCGTCTATAATTTAACTATTTTTTTCATATCTTGTCAATAGTTAATTTTCATTTTTTGCAAAATTATTTTGCTCATCTTTTATTTTTTGTACTTCCGCACGAGCCAAAGCGTCACAACGTTCGTTTTCGGCATGACCGGCATGTCCTTTAACCCATATCCAGCGAATCTCATGTTTTTGCGTTAATTCATCAAGTTTTTGCCACAAGTCGATATTTTTGACTTCTTTCTTTTTATTGGCCGTACGCCAGCCGTTTTGTTTCCAATTCGGCATCCATTCTGTTACTCCGCACATCACATACTTACTGTCGGTATATAAAGAAATATTGCATATAGTTTTCAAAGCGCTTAAGGCTTGAATGACGGCCATTAATTCCATACGGTTGTTGGTGGTATTGTCTTCTCCGCCCGAAAGTTCTTTTTCGATATCTTTATAGCGCAAAACGGCGCCCCATCCACCGGCTCCCGGATTTCCGGAACATGCACCGTCCGTATATATTTCCACTCTGGCAACCATTTAAAAGTCCTTTAAAAATTCGTTGAAAAATTCATTTATCAATAAGCCCGTATTATCTTCCGAGCGCAAAGCCTTTGCCACAAAAGAACGTAAATTGTTTTTTGCTCCGTATATTCTGAATGACCTCGGCATGGCACCATCGGCACCGACCACACCGTTAATCAACATATCTTCATCAACGTATTCGGAAAGTACGATTTCCATACGGGCAAATTTTAAAATACCGCGCGGAGGCAAGCGCATTTCCGGTTTGGTTATCAAATTAATATGCCCTTCTATGCCCGAAAAGTTCGCTAACATGTTATATTCGCCGAAGCGAACGCGATTATATTCACCGCCGGTATTTTCGGTAGTACAAGTGAAATATAACTCACGAGCAATCACATTGCTGTCATTGGAACACTGAATATCAAAACTTATTTTAACATACTTTTGCGGCGGAGTATCAATGGTGCGCGGATACAATATATCTTCATCGTCATTTTCCAAAATTTCCAACTTCTTATTTTCGAAAGAAAGTTCGACATCCGGTTGCGGACGACGTCCGAACATACCGGCTATAACCGCATACGGTGCCGGTACATTATTGGAACCGGAACGAATATATATATTGTTACCTATGGTGGTCATTAACGGAGCTATTTCCGAGCGCGGAATATAAGTTGCCAAATAGCCGTCACCATTTTCATCCGCATATATAATATGATTACGAACTTTATTATGACTTGGAATGGTGCAACCGGAAATGGCACTTTCTACCCAACTCATAAAACGATGAACATTTTGCACTTTCACCTTGGCCTTTGCCACATCTCCGACATCCATATCACGAGAGCATTCAACTCCCCAAACGATGACTCCGCCTTCCGAATTACCGAAGCCGGATATGCATTTGGCCAAATTTCTTCGGTCATCGGGACTTAAAGACCAGCCGTGCTTACCGGTAGAATTAGCTTGTTTAAAATCCATAAAAAGCTCTTCGGTTTGATGTTCTCTGATAAACTCATCAAGTGCATCTTCTCCGAAATAAATCAACTTTTCGAAAATATCTTCGGCACGTGACATGATAAATCTCCCTTTTATATCTGACCAAATGACATTACAGAATTATTTATTGCACCATTTTAGCTATATCTTCATAACTTGGATATTTACTCAAATTGCCCAAAAGTGTATATGTCGGTACACTGCCGAATACATATTGAGCAGCCGCCAGCACGGAAGCCTTGTTTACTTTTTCTATTTTCTCGACAATCTCCTCTATCGGAATATTTCGATTATGGCAAAGTTGCTGTCTGGCTATTACTTCAGCCGTAGAAGAAGAACTTTCCAATGCCATCAAAATATTGGCTTTCAGCTGTACTTTTACTCTATCCAACTCTTTATCGCTTACCGGTTCGTTGACGATTTTTTTAATTTCATCGCCTATCACCGGCAGATAATTTTTAATTTCTTCTTGGTTAAGTCCGGCATAAATTCCGAATAATCCGCTTTGAGTATGTGAATTGGCAAAACTGTAAACCGTGTAAACCAATCCGCGTTTTTCACGAATCTCCTGATACAGGCGTGATGACATTCCGCCACCCAAAATATTAGACATTATCGATATCGGATAATATAACTCATGATGATAGTCTACTCCGTTGAAGCCCAATAAAACCTGAGCTTGTTCAATATCACGCACCTTTATAAATTCTCCGCCGGTATATAATTGCTTTTCTTTTTGATACGAAGTTTTTTCTCTCAAACTTCCCATTCGCATTTCAACCATCTTTACAAAAGCGTCATGATTTATGTTACCTACCGCAGCTACCGCAATATTTTCGGCCGCATAATTATGTTTCATATATTCACGTAATTTATCCGCATCAAAAGAGCGTACCAAATCTTCCGGTCCTAAAATGCTTCTACCCACTGATTGGTCGGCAAAAGCCGTGTTTTGAAAATAATCAAATACGATATCACTCGGGTCATCATTGGTTTGTTTAATTTCCTGAATTACTACTTCTTTCTCTTTAATCATTTCTTCACTGTCAAAAGTCGGTGCCATTACCAAATCGGCCAGAACATCCAATGCCAACTCGGCATCATTTTTAAGCATTTTGGCATAAAATACCGTAAATTCGCGTGAAGTATATGCATTTGTATGTCCGCCCACGTTTTCTATATCTTCGGATATTTGCAAAGCATTACGTTTTTGCGTTCCTTTAAACACCATATGTTCAACAAAGTGTGATATACCGTTGATATCGGCACTTTCACACGCACTTCCCGTGTTTACCCAAATTCCCAAAGAAACGGTCTCCGTTTGTGGCCTCTCCACCGTTACTACCCTTAAACCGTTTTTCAAAGTAGTTAAATTAACCTGCATAAAAATCTTTCCCGTACTTAAAAAATAAATTTGACAGTATTATATGACAGATATACTATAAATCAACACAAATCTTTAATATTTAGGAGTATTTTATGGAAAAGAAACCTCACTTTGCCGTTGTGTTGTCCGGATGCGGACGTGCCGACGGTTCGGAAATTCATGAATCGGTATGTGCCTTGTTATGCTTGGAAAATATGGGATGCACTTATCAGTGCTTTGCTCCGGATATCAAACAAGCGGCGGTAATAAATCATATCAATAATAAACCGATGGATGAAAAACGTAATGTTTTAACCGAAGCGGCACGCATTGCCCGCGGTAATATTCTGGATATTAAAGAATTTAACACCGACGAATTTGACGGCATTATTTTTCCGGGTGGTTTGGGGGCTATCACCAACTGGTGTGATTTTGCCGAGAAAGGTACGGATTGTACCGTAAATACCAGCATTTATTCGGTTATCAGACAATGCTACGATAAAAAATTGGTTATCGGCGCCATGTGTATTGCTCCGGTTTTAATCGCTATGGTATTAGCCGATAAAAAAATTCATTTTACCTTGGGAGCCGGCGGAACTACCGCTCAAAAGCTCGAAAAACTCGGTGCCGTTCATGAGGAAGTCGGAGTAACCGATGTTTGCATTGACCGTCAAAACCGTATTTGCACTACACCGGCCTATATGTTAGCGACCAATATGTTGGAAGTATGTCAGGGCGCACAAAATATGATTGGTGCCATGTGTCAATTAATTAAGGGATAAAAATAGATAAAAGGCTTGCAATCCGTAAATTTTGTTTTATGCTGTCGCTAAATGTAACAAAATATGAGGAAAGCAAAATGAAAACCAGAACCAGATTTGCCCCAAGTCCGACCGGATATATGCATATCGGTAATTTACGCACGGCTCTTTATGAATACTTAATCGCCAAAGCCAATGGCGGAGATTTTATTTTACGAATTGAAGATACCGACCAGAAACGCTATGTTGAAGGTGCTACCGATATTATATATAAAACCTTAAAACGCGTCGGCATGAACTGGGACGAAGGTCCGGATATCGGAGGTAATTATGGTCCGTACGTTCAATCTGAACGCCGTAGCATATACGCCGAATATGCGCACAAACTGGTAGAACTGGGAGGCGCACATTATTGCTTTTGCGCTCATAAAGAAGAGAACAACGAAGACGAAGACGAAGGTGCGGAAAGTCATACTAAATTTCATGACCCGTGCAAACATATACCTTTGGAAGAAGCCAAAAAACGTATAGCTGCCGGAGAACCGTTCGTAGTAAGACAGAACATTAATCGTAAGGGCACTTCTGTTTTTCATGATGTGGTTTACGGCGATATTGAAATTGATTATGATGAACTTGATGAAGGTGTATTACTGAAATCAGACGGTCTGCCTACATATAACTTTGCTAACGTTGTAGATGACCATTTAATGGAAATATCCCATGTGGTACGCGGTAACGAATACATATCCTCGACACCAAAATATAATCTGATATACGAAGCTTTCGGTTGGACACCGCCGGTATATGTACATGTTCCGCCGGTAATGAAAGATGCGCAACATAAATTAAGCAAACGTAACGGAGATGCCTCTTTTCAGGATCTGGTAGCTAAAGGATATTTACCTGAAGCAATTTTAAACTATATTGCTCTGCTCGGTTGGAATCCAGGAGACGAAAGAGAAATCTTTTCACTTCAAGAACTTGAAAAATGTTTTTCAAGTGAAAGATTAAACAAATCTCCGGCTATTTTTGATATAACCAAACTAACCTGGATGAATGGTTGCTATATTCGTAACTTGACGCTTGATGAATTCCATAAATTAGCAGAGACTCATTATTCAAACATCAAAAAAGATATTAATTTCAAGGCACTAAGCTCTGTTCTTCAACCAAGAATTGAATTACTTAACCAAATTGAAGAAGAAACCGATTTCTTTGCCAATGTTCCGGAATATGATATATCATTATATGAAAACAAAAAGATGAAAACTAATCCGGAAATTGCCGCCAAAGCCTTAAATTTAGTGCTTCCGATATTGGAAAATGTAAGCGAGTGGACTAATGAAAACTTGTTTGAAACACTGAAAGGTGTTGCGGTTGCCAATGAAATGAAAAACGGACAAATTCTATATCCGGTACGTATTGCCCTCTCCGGTAAAGAAACCACACCGGGCGGTGCCACCGAATTGGCATTCATTTTGGGTAAGTATGAAACCTTGGAACGTATAAAATCCGCCCTAAATAAACTGGGATAAAATGAGCAAATCAACCAATTTATTTTGGAAAGGCGTTTTAAAATACATATCCATTGGGATAGCTGTATTTCTGTTCTTCTATCCGGCTTATGTATATCGCCTGATTTATCCGTATATTTTCGGTAAGCCCATAGAAGGAAGATTGCAGATTTCATCAGAGGATTATTTCTCCGACTTGGAAAATCCGCAAGATATCCGTATAAAAACGTCTAAAATGACCTTTATTGCTTCTCCTAAGGTGAAATACTCGGTTACCGGCAAAGTTGCCTACGTCGAACGCTATTCCGGTTGGTGGGAAAAATTTGCCCACGGATACGATGCATCCCATACTTTATATAACTATTTTTCTCCGTTAGATCTAACTTTGGTATACGGCCCGTTAGCCAATAAGGAAAAGTATCAGCTGATAACTTTCGAGCATGAATATCGTACAGCTAAATTGACTTATCCGCCAAGTTTAATTAAGTACGGCGATTTAATAAATTATCTCAACAATTATCATATAATACCGGCCAATAATCGCATACGCAGAGTTTTAGATACCATTTTAACGAATGATACCTTATATATTGAAGGCATGTTGGTAAATATCAGTGCTGTCGAAGAACCGCGTTTCTTTCTTAAAACCGGCTTAAGACATAACCAATGGCATGAAGAATTATATGGCGGTAATTATGCTCCGATGTGCTTTGTACTCTATACCACCAAGATAATTATGAATCATCGAGTTTACGAATAAGTCTTATTTTCTCTCAGTATATCGAGATAAGATAATCTCTTATTTTCCAGCGGATTGGCAAATTTTTCAATTCCGCATTCTTGAGCAATTTCGGTTGCCTTTGCAAATCCGGCGGTAATATTCTCACGTTTATGAGCATCATCACTGAGCAAAACCGGAATATCATATTCGGCCAGCAATTTCATGATACGTCTGCTCGGATAAGGTTCACCGGCATCAAAATTAAAATGACTGGTATTTATTTCTACCATAACGCCAGACTGTTTAATCGCCTTAATCGCTTTTTCTTCTTCATCGGCCCACTTTTCATCTTTACCGAGCCCTACTTTCTTGATTAAATCAAGATGAGCCATAAAGTCAAACAATCCACTGTTTGCGGCTGCTCTTACATTTTGCCAATAATTGTATACCAGTTTATTCTGTTCAATCGGAGAAGCATTTTTCAGGTCATGAGAATTGTACAAGGTATTTTTATATTCCACAAAATGCGCCGAACCGATGATATAATCCGGTTTCAAAATACGCAAAGTACGGTCAAAACCTTCTCGCCACTCGTCGGAAGGAAAAAAGTCGACTTCCATTCCTTTATAAATTTTGATATCGGAATTTTTATTCAGCTCATCAATTTTTTCATAGTGAGGAACAAACTTGGCGATTGCTTCGTCAAAATCGGAAGAATAAATGCTTTCATATCCGCCTTTCACCGCATACGGATACATATTGGTTTTTTCTATATTCGGGTACACTATAAAGTGATTGGAAAAGCCGATTTGTTTCAAACCGCACTCTTGAGCCTTTTCCAACATTTCTTCCTCGGTATTTCTACCGTCAAAACCGCTTGTATGCATATGAAAAGAGAAATTTTGCATCACAACACCTCCATACATCTTTATAAAACACCTGAGCTCAAAAAGCAAGCCCAAAACTTATAAAAATATATTGAAAAAACAAATAAAAATTGTTATTTTAGTATATAATCTGAGGTTGTTGGAGATTTTTTATGGCTGATACCGCACAAAGTGCAAACAATCCTGAAATTTCGGTTATTGTTCCTATATATAACGTGGAAAAATTTTTGCCTCGTTGCTTGGATAGTGTTTTATCGCAAACATTTAATAATTTTGAATTGATTTGCGTAAATGACGGAAGTCCGGACAATTGTGCCGCTATTCTTGATGAGTATGCATCAAAAGACAAGCGCATAAAAATTGTTACCCAAGAGAATCAAGGGCTATCAATGGCGCGCAATAACGGATTTAAAATTGCCACAGGAAAATACGTTTATTTTTTGGATTCCGATGATTTTATCCATCCCAAATTATTAGAATATGCCTATAATCTTTGCCTTAAAAACAATGCCGATTTGGTTGGTTTTGATTATATTAAAAACAAGACAAACGAAGACATAAGCACTCTTTATCATGAACTTCCGGATATTTCCAATACGGACTGCTTTGTAACCGATACTCCGCTTAAATACTGGAGCAAAAAAGGCAAACACCGCCTTTCTTTCAACGTATGGACCAAGTTCTATAAAAAAGAGTTGATTAAAGATTTTGCCTTTGTGCCGAGAATACATTACGAAGATTACCCGTTTGTTTGTTCGGTGCTGTCTAAAAAACCGCGATGCGTTATAACAAACCTTAAAATGTATTACTACACCTGCAATCCGGATTCAATTTCCAATCAAAAAATCAATCCTCAGCAGTTGAAGGACTATCACAGCGGTATTAACTATATATACAATGTTTATAATAAACCCGAGCTTGCCGGAGAATTAAATTTCTTAAAAAAAGAATTTATACCTAATATTTTAAAGCAACAACTTGCAAAATGTCAAAAAGCCGCTAAGAGTATACAACCGCTTATGTACCAAACTTTTGCGGAAGAATTAAGGGATTTAAACCAAAAGAATTTAATCAGCTGGCGCGGACATAATTTTTTCCGCTATCTGACCTATAAAAGACTTATTGCCAAAGGATAACATAATGCCGAAAATATCCGTCCTGATGCCGATTTACAACACCAGTCTCACTTATTTGCAAGAAGCCATAAATTCTGTTCTGCAACAAAGTGAGGCGGATTTTGAATTTTTAATTCTAAATGACAGTCCCGACAATACGGAATTGGAAAATTTTGTTTTATCTTTTGATGACCCGCGAATTAAATATTTGAAAAACGAAAAAAATCTGGGAATTTCAGTTTCGCGTAATAAACTTATTGATTTGGCAAAGGGAAAATATTTGGCCACTATGGATCATGACGATGTATCCATGCCCGAGCGTTTCAAAAAAGAAGCCGATTATTTAGACACTCACCCGCAAACCGGTGTTGTCGGCAGTTGGTATCAGCGTATGGGAAAAAACAAAATTGTTAAATTTCCGACCGATAATCAGATAATATCAATGTATTTAACTGACGACAGTTATATTTCTCACTCGGCCAGCATGATACGCAAATCTGTATTGGATGAAAACAATATTCGCTATGAAAGCGAATTTACACCGGCGGAAGATTATGCTTTATGGTATCGTTTAATCGGCAAGACCGAGTTTCATAACATTCCGGAAGTTCTGTTTTTATACCGCAAGCATGAAAATCAGACCAGTAAACTCCAAACCGATAAAATGTATGCGGTGCGTAACAAAATACGAAACCTCATACGAGAGGAACATCCTGATTTATATCAAAAATTCTTAAATTTGCCGGCCGTAATGAGCTTTAAGTTATTCGGATTTATTCCGTTGGGTAAATATAAAATGCAAAGCTCACGTATACCTTCGTTTTTCAGATACATACCATTTATAAGTATCAAAATAAAGCATATATAAATAAATACCGGATGTATTCCGGTATTTATTTATTACCTATACTGTCATCGGTTAAATCGAGGAAAAAATATAAAAATTAAAGTACGTATCTTTGTGATTTTACAACAACGAGAACATAACGACGGCAACCTTATCGGCATATGCATCGTTGATACAAAAAGCAATATTCATTTCATTTATTAAAGTTTTTCATCAGTAATTTTTAAACGGTAATACTCCATAAACCGTGCAAATTACAATATTCATAAGCTTTAATGACTTCATCATCTTCAGCAATATAGAATACGGCATGCGGAGCCTCGTTCGGTTTCAACACCTTGCGCTGATTACCGTATTTGGTTTCCAAGGCAATCCATTGAATATAGTGTTCCGGTATCATCGGATGGTCGACACTGCCGATATTAACTTCGACTTTCATCCCGTTTCGTGTAACAACGGGAACATGCTTCTCCGTAGCAGCATCGGTAGTGTTTTCGGTTATCTTTTGCATTTCTTCACCGCAACAAACCACCTTAACACCTGATTTATGTACATAAGCGATTATATTACCGCAATGTTTGCATCTGTAAAATTCCATATTACTTCTCCTTATTGATTGCTCTCTGTTATGAGTATATGCAGACATTCTCAAATTTCAAGTTTTTTAGACGGTTTATTATGGATACCTACATCTCTCTTTTAAGCTGTTCCAAACGGGCAAGTCTGTCTTTGGTGCTGGGATGGGTGCTGAATAAACCGGATAAATTTCTCAAACCGCTGAACGGATTGATAATAAACATATGTGCCGTTTGCGAAGTGGCATTTTGCATACGATATCTCTGCGCATAACCTTCCAATTTTGAAAGAGCACTCATTAACCATTCCGGATGTTTGGTCAGATGTGCAGCTCCTTCATCAGCCTTATATTCACGAGTTCTGGAAATGGACATCTGAATAATGGTGGCGGCAATCGGCATCAGAATAATTGCCAATAATTCACCTATTCCGCCTTGCCGACGACCGGAAGAAGATGATTTGTTATAGCGAGCCATATTGGCAAGCATGGCAATTGCTCCGGCAAAAACAGCGGCTACCGAACCGATTAAGATATCATAATGTTTAACATGACTCATTTCATGTGCCAGAACTCCCTCAACTTCTTGTGCGGAAAGAGTATTAAGTAATCCTTGCGTAGCAGCAACCGCCGCATGATGAGGATTACGCCCTGTGGCGAACGCATTAGGTATTTCGTCCGGTATGATATATACTTTCGGCATCGGTAAATCGGCAGTTTTAGCCAACCTTGCCACAATGGAATACAATTCCGGAGCGCTTTGCGCGGTAGCCTCTTTAGCTTTATAGTGCTTCAAAACCATTTTATCGCTGAAAAAATAACTGAAAAAGTTCATAACGCAAGCCAGAAAAAAGGCAATCATCATCCCCTGTTCACCGGCAACGGCATTACCGACAAACATAAAAACAAGCATTAAAATTACCATTAATATAATAGTTCTTACCATATCATCCTCCGTCTAATCCGTTATTTATCACTTTTTAATTTCGACCACACATTGGTATCGGTGATTATTTGATAATAAGGATTCCATCTGTCCTGCCTTAAAACACCGTCTAAATGATATCCGGCTCGCTTTGCCACATTTGCCGATTTGGGATTTTGCTTGGCATTTCTG
>Ga0310696_10005710_pt1 | contig 14934 bp, 13 predicted proteins | sample AusTroGonzalo_MG_4_FD_203885 | JGI IMG/M metagenome (GOLD analysis project Ga0310696, IMG submission 203885) | Bovine rumen microbial communities from tropical cattle in Woodstock, Queensland, Australia - Gonzalo_02 (v2) (version 2) | ecosystem: Host-associated > Mammals > Digestive system >...
ACATCATCAGAAAATAATTACGACTGGCTCAATTTCTACCTTGATGGTCAAAAGGTGGATCGCTGGTCCGGCGTGCATGATTGGACTTATGTATTTTATGACATTCTTGAGGGGGAACACACATTGGTATGGGAGTATGCCAAGGATTACTCGGTGGATGGCAACAGCGACTGTGTGTGGATTGACGATGTATGTCTGCCGTTGGACAATGACGCGGAGCCGCAGTTGCAGATTTCGCCTTCGTCAGTGGCGCTGACGTGTGGTGCAGAGCCGGAAACGGTGACTTTGCAGTACGAGTCGGTCACACCGATTTATCTTATCTTTGAAAATCAGATAATTAATGACAATAATAGTCCCATCGGTTGGGCTTCGGTGGATTATCAGAGTGGCAGCTTGAATGCCTTGGCTTCGCGCGACCTCCACCTTACGGTGAATCTGGCGGGAATGCCCGATGGTATCTATCGTGCAAATCTTGTCGCCACCGTGGAAGACGGCAATGCCGTAACCGTGCCGATTGAGGTGACCGCCATTAATACGGGTGTTGTAGAATATATGGCTGAAAATCTTTACGTTAAGGTATATCCGAACCCGACGGCCTCCTCAGTGACGGTTGAAATTGACAGGGGAGGGGAGGGAACGCCGCTGCTGTGCCGCCTTTTCGATTTGTCGGGACGTATGTTGCAGAATTTCATGGTTGTGGATGACAAGTTCGAGGTTGATATGGAGAACTTTACCTCGGGAATCTATCTGCTGCACATCCAGTCGGAGGACGGTACTATGAGGCAGGTGGTCAAAGTGGTTAAACAATAGTTGCGCCTGTGGTTTTCAGTTCGCCCGTCTTTTTATTCGTTTTTCTTCCCATTCTGCTGATAATCTATTGGTTATCTCCCAATAGAATAAAGAATCTTGTGCTGTTGTTGGCAAGTTTGTTCTTCTATTCTTGGGGAGAACCCCGTTTCATTTTGGTGGTGGTCGTTTCGGTTGTCATCGACTTTTTTATTGCCAAAAAAATTTCTGTGGAGACGGATAAAAAGAGAAAAGGGTGGCTTGCTCTTTCTCTCGTTTTGAATATCGGGCTGCTGCTCTATTTTAAGTATGCCAATTTTTTTGTGGAGAATGTGCGGGCGTTGTATGCTCATTTCGGAGCACAACCTTTTGATTGGGTGAAAGTTGCCTTGCCAGTGGGCATCTCCTTTATCACTTTTCAGAAGATTTCGTATATGGTGGATGTCTATCGGGGGACGGTGGAGCCGCAGCGGAAGCTGACGGATTTGATGCTGTACATCCTGATGTTCCCGCAGCTGATTGCCGGCCCGATTGTGCGTTACAAGGACATTGCGGCGCAGCTTACGGAAAGATACGCTGCCGACACCTATGAACGGCGGGTGAACGGCTTTTTCCGTTTTATGGTGGGATTGGCCAAAAAGGTGCTGATTGCCAATGTGCTGGCGGAGTATGTGGATGCCGTTTTTGCCGTCTCTCCCGACTATATGTCGTCGGCGACGGCGTGGGTGGCGACCTTGGCCTATACGTTCCAGATTTATTTCGACTTTTCCGGCTATTCGGATATGGCGTTAGGTTTGGGGCAGATGCTGGGATTCCGCTTTCCTGAGAACTTCAACTTTCCGTATATTTCACAGAGTATCACGGAGTTCTGGAGGCGTTGGCATATTACCCTCAGTTCGTGGATCAAAGATTATCTTTACATTCCGATGGGCGGCAATCGCGTCCCCGTCCCGCGGATGTATTTCAACCTTTGTTTTGCCTTTTTCATCTCCGGCTTTTGGCACGGTGCTGCATGGACGTTCATCGTTTGGGGCTTATACCACGGCTTCTTCCTTGTTTTGGACAAGATGGGGATGCTGAAGGTGCTGTCGAAAATAGGGAAGCTGCCGTCGGTGGTGCTCACCTTTTTCGTGGCGATGATCGGGTGGGTGATTTTCCGTGCCGACAATATGGGTTATGCGTTCTCCTTGGTTCGGAAGATGTTTGCCTTTGACGGACGTTACGACGAGTTCTATTGCGACCACCGGTTCTGGTTCGTCTTTGTGGTGGCGGCTGTCATCTCCTTTTCCGGATTTTTCAAAAAGATTGAAAATATTCAGTATAAGGTATATACAGACACTCCGTCCCGTTTCGTGCTGATTGGGGGCACCGTGTTGGCGGTGATTCTGTACATTTTGTGTGGTGGTTCGCTTTTGGCCGGCGGACTTAATCCGTTTATCTATTTCCGGTTTTAGTTTGCCTTTGTTCAAGGCAACATTTTCTTTCAAATATTGTATCTTATTGCAGATACGTAAATTTTTTTGATTTTTTTTGTAACATTTTGAAATTGGGGGCGTAAAACCTCATCGAACAACAAAAGGATGAAAAATCCTTTACGTATCATTAAAGGTTAATGGTTATCAACGGCGGAGGGGTCCGCCGTTGTTTTTTTATGTCATTCGTCAAATTCGGAATCCGCGATGGCGATGTCCTTCTTGTGGTTGCTGAACGTGATGGTGGTGACATCCCCCTTCTTCTCGTTTAGCTTCACCTTTTTCGCTAACAGCGAGGTCGGGTCCAGATAGACCTCGATGGAGGCATACATCTCCTTCATCGTCTTGTCGGTGGGCTTCATCAGCACCAGCAGCGACTGGTCGGCGCAGCGGTAATAGGACGTGGTGAAACCGTTGCTTTCAACGAGTCCGTCACCGTTGATGGTACGGAGCAGCAGCTTGCAAAGCCCCTCAATCATTTTGTTCTGAACGGAACCCTTCTCGTTCTTGAAAAACGCGCCTTTCTTGTTTAGAATGATGGCATAGGTTTTCGGTGAGGTGTAGGCCCAGCGGAGCAGATTGCTCTTTTTGTAGGTCATATTGCCTTTCGACACCACCTTGTCGGTGAAGAGTTTGGAAGTTTTCTCTTGTGTGAAATTCACCTTCAGCGTTTTCAGGCTCACCGATTGGTTCTTGATTTTCTGTACGGTGGTCGCTTTTTCGCTGCTGCTGAGCAACTTGCTGCCGGCCGGCTGAGCTACGAGCGCCGTGGCGATGCACAGTGCCAGTATGGAGAGGACGATTTTTTTCATAGTATGATAAACTAACTTTCTTTTCATTTATTGTCCCAATGGCTTGGAATGAAAGCGGCGGCAAAAACTCAATCTTCGTCTATTTATAGCCAATCATCTATTTCAATATATTGTTTATCAATAAATTATATTATATTGATTTTTTCATTGTGAGGGTTCATATTTCTGCTGTGAGGGAATAAATTTCTCTCCTAAAGTTGTATTTTTGCCCTCGATATTTACGAAATGTATCTGTAACGAGAATTCACCAAAAACAAATTTTATGAAACATCTTTTATTTCCCTTGATTTTTGCTATTTTGATGCCCCTGTTTGCAATGGCGCAGTCCGTTTCTGTCTCATTTACCGGAAGGGATGCCAATAACCGCTGGGTGCAGCTTGACCGCGTGGTGATTACCGACCTGACCAAAGGATGGTCGGAAACGATTGTCTGGCCCGACACCACCCTGACCATGCAGAACGGAACAGGTATATACGATGTAGAGACGTGGTGCACATCGTCTCTACAATTATCCCAAAACAACCCCAACCCGTTCAACGGCACCACCGACGTTTTGTTGACGGTGGCAGACGCGGGCGCGGTGACATTGGAAATCACCGATGTGAACGGACGTGTGGCCGTTCCGGCAACGGATATATCAACCATCGTACGGGCGAATAATCATTCGCCCCAACACCAATTCCGCATTTCCCTGTCCATCGCCGGCACCTACGTTTTGACCGCCCGCCAAAACGGGAAAACGGCATCCATCAAAATGGTGAACAATGGTGGCGGGAAGGACGATGGTATTGAATATGCGGGAATCGTAGAGACGATGTGCACATCGTCTCTACAGCCCAAATCCGGCACCCGCGGCAACACCACCAACCCGTTCAATATCGGCGACCAGATGGAATACATCGGTTATGCCACCATCAACGGCGAAGAGTGTGAAAGCCAGCATGTCACGCAGGCACAGGAGGTGTCAGAGACCTTTCTGTTGCAGTTTGCGGAGGCACAAGCATCTCTAGACGGACAACCTTGTCCTGGGACTCCAACGGTCACGGATATTGACGGAAATGTTTATAACACTGTGCAAATTGGAAACCAATGTTGGATGAGAGAAAATGTACGAACCACTCACTATGCTGACAGCACAGCTATTCCAGCTGGTGATAGCATCAGTCTCACTGAGCCTTATCGATATGCGCCGAACAATAATGAAAACAATATTTCTATTTACGGCTACCTGTACAATTGGGCTGCAGTGATGCACGGAGCTTCTGCCAGCACTGCCAATCCAAGCGGGGTTCAGGGTATCTGTCCCACAGGGTGGCATGTGCCGAGTGATGCGGAATGGACGCAGTTGACCAACTATGTGAGCAGCCAGAGCGAATATGTGTGCGGTAGCAACAACGTCAGCATCGCAAAATCGTTGGCAGCCACGACCGGCTGGCAGAGCAGTTCCAACGCGTGCTCCGTAGGAAACGTGCAAAGCAATAACAACGCAACGGGTTTCTCTGTTGTTCCAGCTGGCAACTATTACAGCAACAACGCCTATGGGGCCTTCGGTTATTATGCCCATTTTTGGAACACTACCGAATATGGTTCTAACGCGTCGATTCGTTTCTTCGGCTGCTATAACACTGATGTGGTCATAAATAGAGACAATAAGTATGTTGGCTATTCCGTCCGTTGCCTGAAGGATTGATCCGGATTTCCGCGGCATCAACTTTCCCTCTTTTCCGTACCTGCCGCCCGTGCCGCGGGCGAGCGCACGAGGCCTCCGCAATCCCCATACTGCGGTGTCACTTCGTTCCACCTTGTAAGGGGTTACTGAAATCTCACCCCTCCGGGGTGAACGATGCTTTGCACCGCTCCGTCCGTCCCAAATGCGAACGGAGTGAGCAGAATGCGGGCGTTAGCCCGTCCAAATGTTCGCGTCAGCGAACAAAATCAAAAATGTGAGCGGAGCGAACCCAATGCGAGCGTCAGCGAGCCAGCTTCAGGAACTCTTCGTCGGCGTGGAAAATTTCGGCGATGCGGAGCGCCTCTTCCGGCACCTCGTCCGAAGTGGTTTCCACCAGCGTGTAGTCCATGTAGCGGGAGAGGTTGCCCGGCGTGATGCCGTCGGTGACTTGGTCCACCCGCAGGCCGTTGACCCGCAGCCGCCGGCACTTTGCCGCCACCCCGCCGTAGTGCGTGGTGATGACCGACAGCACCCCGTACTTCTGCATCATCAGCACGAAGGCGTTCACAATCCGCTTGCCCTCCTCGGGGTTCGTCGTGCGCGCCAGCTCGTCCACCAGCGCCAGCACCCGCCGGCCCGACTTGGCACTTTCGATGATGCGGTTGATGTTCAGCACCTCCACCGCAAACGACGAAAGCCCGTGCTTTTCCGACTGCGCGTCCTCAATGATACAGAAGATTTCGTCCATCAGCATGATTTCCGCTGCTTCGGCAGGTACGAAAAAACCGAACTGGAACAAGTGTTGTGCCAGACATAACGACTTGAGCACCACGGTCTTGCCCGACATGTTAGCGCCCGTGATCAGGCACGGCTCCGGACGAAGCTCCAGATTGACAGGCTGGAACGTCTCCCCGCGCTCTTCCAAAAGATGCTTCACTTCCGGCTGGAAAAGTCCCTTGTACAATGTCTTCGTTTCCGAAATGACGGGACGGCAGAGGTTCCATTCCACAGCCATCTGCGCCTTGGCGTTCAGCAGGTCGAGTTCGGCAATCCGGTGCAGGTTCTCCTCGATGCTTTTCCAGTATGGATGAAGAATCTCCGTCAGCTTCTGACGAACCCTGTCCTCAATCTGCAATGCTTTGTACGTCAGTTCCTCCCGCTGTTCCGCATCTTCCGTATTCTGGATCTGCTTGCGCAATTCAGCCAATTCGTCATCATATACAGAATAGATGTAGAAGTGGGCGATGCGGCTTCCTTCCGGATCCAACGTCTGCACCACTTTCGACAGGTCGTGCAGATGCAAATCCTCGTATTCCGATTCCTGCATCAGCCGGAGGATGTACTGGGAATTGAGGGCGAACTTCTTGATTTCGAACAGCTCGATGTCGTCTAAAACCCGCAGATAGCGGAGGTTCAGGATGGTCTGGCGGATGTCGTTGAGGGTGTGCAACGCGCCCACCAGATTGCGGACGGCATCGGGATATTGCTGCAAAAAGCGGATATGGCGTTCCGTCTTGTCGAATTCCTCACGGAGCAGCTCCGGCTTCGTGCACGGCAGATGGTGTAGCAACAAGCCTTTACCCAACGAAGAACAGACCTTGACGTTGTCATAAACGTACTGAAGACCGCTGACTTCCGTGATAAAATGCTTGAACTGCTTCATCTTCGTGAGAAAAACGGGACGATAAATTACTTTCTGCCTTTTTGTTGTTGCTTGGCTAACTGTTGCTGCTGTTTGGCCAGCTCTTCCATCTTCAGCTGCCATTTCGACTTCTTCACCGGCTTGCTCATGTTGGTCAGGAGCTGCTGGCGCAGTTTGTCTTCATTGATCAGCACACGGAACAGCCACATCTGGAAGAATGTGATGAGGTTCACCAGCAGGTAGTAGTAGGTGAGAGCGGCGGAGAAGCTGTTGAACATGCCAAGGAAGAGGATGGGCATCAGGTACATCATAATCTTCATCGACTTCATCTGCTGGTCGTTACCGGCGGACATCATCTTGTTGTTCAGCCACGTATAGACGAGGGTGGCGATGGTCATCAGCAGGGTGAACAAGCTGACGTGGTCGCCGTAGAACGGGATGTTAAAACCGAAGTCGAGGATAGAGTCGTAGGTGGAGAGGTCTTCCGCCCAAAGGAACGGCTGCTGGCGCAGTTCGTATGCCGACGGGAAGAACCGGAACATGGCGATAAGGATCGGCATTTGCAGGAGCATAGGCAGGCAGCCCGACATCGGACTCACGCCGGCCCGTTTGTACAGGTTCATCGTGGCCTGCTGTTTCTTCATCGCATCCTCCTGCTTCGGATATTTTTCGTTGAGTTCCTGAATTTCCGGTTTCAGGACGCGCATCTTCGCCGATGACATATAGGTTTTGTAAGCAATCGGCAGAAGCACAATCTTGATGATGATGGTGAGTATCAGAATGATAATACCGTAACTGAGGCCGTAGGCTTCCAACCAGTTGAAAATCGGGATGACGGCGGCGCGGTTAATCCAGTGGAGCAGGAAGAAACCCCAGCCGAGCGGCACCAATTTCTCGAGGTTCATATCGTAGGGCTCCAGCAGCTTGTACTGGTTGGGGCCGATGTAGAGGCTCATATCGAAAGTGCTGTTATCCAAATCTTGCACCTCGAACGAAAGGTCGGCGGTCATCTTCTTGATGAGCGGGCGGTGCTCCTCTTTCGGAAGCTCCACCTCAAGATGTCCTTTTTTGAAGGAAGCCTCTTTTGCAATCAGGATGGAGGTGAAGAACTGCTGTTTGAAAGCCACCCATTTGAGGTTGGTCGTCAGGTCTTTGGAGTCGGAATTGCGCTCGTTGAGGTTATCGACATCATCCAGATTGTCCATATAGTAGAGGGTGGTGGCGTCGCGCTCGTAGTCATAGTTTTTCTCCACGTTGTTGATGTCGGCGTTCCACAAAAGGTCGAACTCGCGGCGGTTCTTGTAGATGTAATTCGACAGGTTGACGAAGCGCACAGTGTAGTCGAAGCGGTAGTCGTCGGGACGGAACGTGTAGCGGAATTCCAAGTAGCTGGCCGTGTCGAGGGCGCTGGACGCGGCGGAGTCACCCGTCAGGTAGGGATAGACCCGCAACGAGAGCGTCTGTTCTTCCTCGCCCGTCACATCGAGGGTGTCGGCGGAGGCGGTGAAGTACAAGTCGCTGGTGTTGACGACGGTATAGTCCGGCAGTTTGAAGTCGAACCCCATCTTGGTACTGCCGTTGTCGAACAGCACCAGTTTTTCCTTGGGCTGGTCTTTGGGCGTATAACGGTAGATGTCGGGGTATTCGATGCGGGTGATGTAGCCGCCGGTGCGGGCGAAATGGTACTGCGCCACCTTCGTATTGACGACGTAGTCAGCCGTTTGGGTTTCATCGGTATAACCGAAGGCACCGAAGTTCTGTGCGGCGGGGGCGGGGGAGGAAGGCTGAGGTTGGAGCGAGTCAGCGGCGATGCTGTCGGCAGCGGCCTGTGCGGCCATTTCCATGTCCTCCTGAATCTGCGCCTGCTGTTCTGCAATCTCCTTGGCTTTCGCTTCGTTCGCCTTCTTCGCCTTGTTTGTGGCATAAAAGCTGTATCCCATCAACATTCCGAAAATGAGTAACAGCCCGATAATCGTGTTTTTATCCATTTATTTAGGGTTGAAAAATAAGGCGGCAAAAATACGAAAAAACTGAAAATTGAGCACTGAAAATTGAGCACTGAAAGGTGGAAAGAAAGGGGGAGTTTTAAGGCAGAAAAGTAGTACTTTCGATGCTTCAAACTTTATAAACTAATTCGTACTTTTGCACCTCGTTTTTGTATGCAGTTATGATTAAGCAACGACAGAACGGCGGACGGACGGAAGTGTTTGACATCATTCGCAAGAAATGGGTCCCCCTCACCGAGGAGGAGAAGGTGCGGCAGTATCTTATCCACTTTCTGGTTTCGCAGAAGAATATTCCCGAATCGCACCTTTCGGTGGAGCGGCAGATTGCGGTCAATGGCCTCACGCGCCGCTACGATCTCGTAGTCTTCGACCGTGCAGGTGTGCCGTGGCTCGTCATCGAGTGCAAGGCCCCGCAAGTGGAGCTGACACAAACCGTGGTGGAGCAGGTGGGACGTTACAACAAAACACTCCGTGCCCCCTACATCGCTGTCAGCAACGGACGTCAGCATTTCTTCTTCCAGATAGACTTTGAAACAGAAAAGATCACCTATCTGGAGGATATGCCGGAATATCAGTAATAGGTAAAAGGTAATAGGTAGAAGGTTTGAAGAGAGGCAGTGCGCAAGCAACCTACCACTTTTTACTTATTACTTTTTACATTTTACTTTACAATATAGCAGACAAATAATCGTTATTTACATTTGCGTTTTTTACACCAAAAATTAATTATGGCAGAATCGAAAATTTTTACGCCGGTCACTTTTGGACCGCTCACATTAAGGAACCGCACCATCCGTTCGGCTGCATTTGAAAATATGTGCTACGGCAATAAGCCGTCGCAGGATCTGTTCAACTACCACACCGCCGTCGCAAAGGGAGGCATCGGTATGACCACCATCGCTTACGCTGCCGTGAACCGTAGCGGCGTCTCGTTCGACGGGCAGTTGTGGATGCGGGAGGAGATCATCCCTGACTTGAAGAAACTCACGGATGCCATCCATGCAGAGGGTGCGAAAGCCTCCATTCAATTAGGGCACTGCGGCAACATGACGCACCGCAGCACGTGCGGCCAGATGCCGGTGGGCGCTTCCGGCGGTTTCAATATGTATTCCCCCACCTTCGTCCGACAGCTGAAGGAGCAGGAGATTTACGGACTGGTCAAGGATTTCGGCAACGCCGTCAATTTGGCCCGCAAGGCTGGTTTCGACGCGGTAGAGATCCACGCCGGTCACGGCTATCTCATCAGCCAGTTCTTGTCGCCCTATACCAACCACCGCCACGACAAGTTCGGCGGTGACCTCAACCAGCGGATGACTTTCATGCGTCTGGTGATGAACGAGGTGATGAAGGCGGCGGGTGACGATATGGCCGTTTTCGTGAAAACCAACATGTACGATGGTTTCAAGGGCGGCTTGGGCATCGACGAGTGCATCGAAGTGGCGAAGGAGCTGGAACGGCTCGGCGCCCACGCGCTGGTGCTGACGGCCGGTTTCGTGAGCAAGGCCCCGATGGCGGTGATGCGCGGCTGCATGCCGTACAAGACGCTCGCCCATTATATGGATCCGTGGAAATTCTGGTGGCTCAAGATCGGCGTGCGGATGTTCGGCAAACTCCTGATTCCGGAAGTGCCGTTCAAGGAGGCTTATTTTCTGGAAGACGCAAAGAAATTTCGGGCGCAGCTCAGCCTGCCCCTCGTGTATGTGGGCGGTCTGATTTCCAAAGCTAAGATGGAGGAGGTTTTGGATGCCGGTTTCGACGGGTTGCAGATGGCGCGTGCGTTGGTACACGACACCGACTTCATCAACAAGTTGGCGGCGGGCGAAGAACGCAGCGGCTGCAAGCACTCCAACTACTGCATCGGCCGAATGTACACTTTGGAGATGAAGTGCCACCATTGTGTGGACAATCTGCCCAAGAGCTTGCAGAAAGAGATCGATTTCTTCGAGGCTACTAAATAGCGCATAAAAAATTCCCCTTCTTTTGAAGAAGGGGTGCACGTAGTGCGGGGTAGTTGTATAAATATTGAAAAGTCCTTATAAAAAACGCGCTCCTTTCGGACCGCGTTTTTCATTTCAGGGCTTTTGGTGTTGCGATTATCTCACAACGTTGACTTTCTTGGTGATGACGTTGTTGCCATTGGCGATGCGGATGATGTACATGCCCTTGGCAAGGTTGGAAGCGTCGATGGTCTGGTTGGCAGAAGCGCTGTTGACGCTGCTGACCATGCGGCCGCTGAGGTCATAGACGGAAATCTGGGCACCTTCGGCGTTGTCGATGTTGATAACGGTGGTGGCAGGATTCGGATAGACGTTCACTTCGTTTTCATCAATTTCGGTGATGTCAACAGTACCGCGGTTGACCGTGATGCAAGCCTGGTTGTTGTTGGAAACGGGGTCAGTGGCGGCGCCGACAATGCGGATGGTCCAGCACATCTCCAAAGAACCCTCAAATCCCATTTCGTCCATTTCTGCAGCACTGAATAATTGTGCACCCAGTGCTGTGGTGTTACCAGCAGTCAGAGAGGCCATTCCAGAACCAAGTTGGTATAAGGAACCGAAGGACTGAGTCTCGAAAGTTATATCCAAAAACACAGTGTCGGCTGCGGCAGGAACGTCAGGACCATTGTTCGTGATGGCGACGTACGGAACGAAATCATCCGTTAATGAAAGGTTGTAAGCATCGGTCAGTTGAGCTTGTTGTCCAACGACTTCACAAAAACCGATCAGTTGGTAATCAACGGTTTGAGCATTTAAGGCAACAACAGTTACCATTGCAGCGAAAAGGGTAAAAAGTTTTTTCATAATGTTTTGGTTTTGGTTAAACATAAAATTTTACGAGCGGCAAAAGTACAAAATTATTTTGGAGGTTGTAACGGCGGTTTTGAATTTTTTAGATTTGAGAGATTTAAAAGATTCAAAAAATTTGAAGATTTGAGAGATTTGAAAGATTTGAAGATTTGAGAGATTTGAGAGATTGGTGTATTGTGGTGCTTTATGGTTTGTATTTTTGGCCTTTGTATTCAGAATTTTTCAAATAGTTGATAAAGTGATGTATAGAAACAGAGAGATCGATAAGCTTACATACGAGAACGTCATATTCCTCTTTAGATATATAAAGGCAGTCGAAAGCTCGGTGGATTTGGCTTCGGGTTTCGGCACAGGAACCGTTAGCTATATATAAGAATTGAATGAATTCTTTGTTTCCCCTCCTTTCAAAGCCTTCTGCAATGTTGTCCATAACAGAACCAGAAGAAGCTCGAATCTGACTGACAAATCGTAAATCTTTGGAAAACTCATCGTTTTTTGTGATTCTATATATTTCTTTAGATAATTCTCTTGATTCCAACCAGATAGGAAGGTCTTCAAATTTTGTCCAAGTCGTCATAATTGTATTTTTTACACACTATTAACAAATAACTTTCCCGAAGGTTCATCGTTCATCAAAAAAAATTTAAATGTCCGCGACAGCGGACCCAAATGCGAACGCAGTGAGCATTGAATCATCAAATGTCCGCGACAGCGGACCCAAATGCGAACGCAGTGAGCAACAAATCTTTCAAATGTGGAACAATATTCCAAATATTTTTCGTACTTTAGCGGCCTTGTTGTGTGAAAAACCAAAAAATTGATAATCAACCTATTAAAAACTTAAATTCTAAACATTATGGCATTTAAAGGAGCTTTAGTCATTGACACGGAAAAGTGCAAAGGTTGTGCCGTGTGCATCACCGGATGCCCGAACAGCTGCATCGCGCTTTCCAAACACGTAAATGCGAAAGGTTACAACTACCTTGAAATGGTAAATGAGGATGCTTGCATCGGATGCGCCAGCTGCGCAGTCATCTGCCCCGACGGCGTCATCGAAGTTTACCGCGCAAAGGAATAATGGTAGCCTTTTTCGTTTTTATCAGTTTTAAAATCAACAAATTAACAATTAAACATCTTTAAAATGGCAAAAGAATTAAAATTAATGAAGGGTAATCAGGCCATTGCAGAAGCCGCTATCCGCTGCGGTTGCGACGGATACTTCGGATACCCGATTACGCCCCAAAGTGAGGTTCTTGAGCACCTGATGGCTGAGCGCCCCTACCTGACAACGGGTATGGTCGTCCTCCAGGCCGAAAGTGAGCTCGCCTCCATCAACATGGTTTATGCCGGTGCCGCTGCTGGCAAACGAGTGATGACCTCCTCCTCCTCCCCGGGTTTCTCCCTCATGCAGGAAGGTCTTTCCTATATCGCCGGCGCTGAACTTCCCGCCCTCTGCGTCAACGTCGTGCGTGGCGGCCCAGGTCTCGGCACCATCCAGCCCTCACAGTCCGACTACTTCCAGACCACCAAGGGTGGCGGCCACGGCGACTATCGTCTGATCACCCTCGCCCCCGCCTCCGTGCAGGAAATGTACGACTTCGTGGAACTCGGCTTCGACCTCGCTTTCAAATATCGCAACCCCGTCGCCATCCTCTCCGATGGTGTCATCGGTCAGGTGATGGAAAAAGTGATGGTGGACGACTACAAGCCGCGTTGGACCAACGAGTACATCGAGAAGAACTGCCCGTGGGCTGCCACCGGACACCGTTCCACCGGCAAACACCGCATCGTCACTTCTCTTGAACTGGAAGCCCTCAAACAGGAGGCTATCAACGACCGCATCCAGGCCAAATATCGCAAATGCGAAGAAGAGGACGCCCGCTACGAAGCCATCCAGTGCGATGACGCTGACTACCTGTTCGTGGCTTACGGCTCCGCAGCCCGTATCTGCATGAAGTCCATCGAGCTGGCCCGCGCCGAGGGCATCAAAGTCGGTCTCGTGCGCCCGATCACCCTGTGGCCCTTCCCGACCAAAGCTGTCGCCGAAATCGGTGGCCGCATGAAGAAGATCCTCAGCGTGGAGATGAACGCCGGCCAGATGATCGAAGACGTGAAACTCGCCGTCGGCTGCAACGTGCCCGTCGAGCATTACGGCCGCTACGGTGGTGTCATCCCGACCCCCGTCGAAATCTTCGATGCTTTGAAAAAAATGGTTAAATAATTAATGTATTGAAATTATGACAAGAGAAGATATCATCAAACCCGAAAACTTAGTGTACAAACGCACTCCGGTTCTCACGGATGCCATCATGCACTATTGCCCCGGCTGCGGTCACGGTGTGGTTCACAGAATCATCGCCGAAGTGATCGAGGAGATGGGCATCCAGGACAATGTCATCGGTATCTCACCGGTCGGCTGCTCCGTTCTGGCTTACAACTATTTCGACGTTGACTTCGTGGAAGCCGCCCACGGTCGTGCTCCGGCCTGCGCTTCCGCCATCAAGCGCCTCCGTCCCGAGACCTTCGTGTTCTCGTACCAGGGCGACGGTGACTTGGCCTCCATCGGTTGCGCCGAAGTGATGCACGCCTGCAACCGCGGCGAGAACATCACCATGATCTTCATCAACAACGGTATCTACGGTATGACCGGCGGTCAGATGGCTCCCACCACCCTCGAGGGTATGGAGACCGTGACTTGCCCCTACGGCCGTGACCCCGAAATCATGGGACACACGATGCGCCTCACCGAGATGCTGGCCCAGCTGCCCGGCACCTACTACGTGACCCGTCAGGCTGTCTATACGCCCGCATTGGCCCGTAAGTGCAAGAAAGCCATCCGCATGGCCTTCGAGAACCAGAAGCTCAACAAGGGCGTCTCCTTCGTGGAAGTCACCTCCAACTGCAACTCCGGCTGGAAGATGACTCCCGTCCAGGCCAACAAATGGATGGAAGAGAACACCCTCAAGTTCTTCCCCCTCGGCGATATGAAGGTGGACGGCAAGTTCGATCCCAAGTTCATCGAAAGAGTGGCTACTTTCGACCAGCCCAATGAAACCCGTTTCTCATTGAGAAGTAAATAATAACCTTAAATTCAAAAACAATGACAGAAGAAATTATTATAGCAGGCTTCGGCGGCCAGGGCGTACTCTCAATGGGTAAGATTTTGGCATACGCCGGCATCATGCAGGACAAGGAGGTCAGCTGGCTTCCGTCCTACGGCCCGGAAATGCGTGGCGGCACCTCCAATGTCACGGTTATTTTGAGCGACGAGCGCATCTGCTCCCCCTACCTTAACCAGTTCGACACCGCCATCATCCTCAACCAGCAGTCTATGGACAAGTTCGAGTCAGCAGTGAAACCTGGCGGTTTGCTGATTTACGACCCGAACGGAATTTCCCACCATCCCACCCGCAAGGATATCAACATCTATCAGGTGGCCGCTGCCGACAAGGCCAGCGAACTGGGTATCTCCAAGCTGTTCAACATGATTATCCTCGGCGGTTTCCTCAAGGTGAAACCCCTTGTCACTCCCGAAATGCTCCACAAGGGCCTCGAAAAATCCCTGCCGGAACGTCACCATCACCTCATCCCCAAGAATGAGGAGGCGGTTGAAATTGGCAAGGGCCTTTTGAAAGCCTACCACACCCTGTAATCGTTCCGACGGTTACGGACACGAAAAAACGGCGAGCCGCAAGGTCCGCCGTTTTTTTTGTTTTGTAAAAATCTAAAAAAGGTGTATT
>Ga0310696_10005713_pt1 | contig 14924 bp, 12 predicted proteins | sample AusTroGonzalo_MG_4_FD_203885 | JGI IMG/M metagenome (GOLD analysis project Ga0310696, IMG submission 203885) | Bovine rumen microbial communities from tropical cattle in Woodstock, Queensland, Australia - Gonzalo_02 (v2) (version 2) | ecosystem: Host-associated > Mammals > Digestive system >...
CGATAAAGTCGCGAACTTAAAAGAATTATACGAAATGGGTATGTTAACCAATGAAGAAAGACATAAACAAGTCGTTGAAGTCTGGGAAAAGGTCAAAGACCAAGTTCAAAAGAAACTTGAAACACAATTCAAACAAGATACACGTAACCCAATCTTCATGATGTCTGATTCCGGTGCTCGTGGTAATATCTCCAATATTCTCCAATTAGCCGGTATGAGAGGCTTGATGGGTAGTACTTCTGGTTCTACTATCGAACTCCCAGTTAAATCATGTTTCCGTGAAGGCATGAACGTGTCTGAATTCTTTATCGCCACCCACGGTGCTCGTAAGGGTGGTGCCGATACCGCGTTAAAGACCGCTGACTCTGGTTACTTAACTAGAAGATTAGTCGACGTCTCTCAAGACGTTATCGTCCGTGAAGAAGACTGTGGTACAGACCATGGCTTCGAAGTCTTTGAAATCAGAGACTCCGCAAGAGATGCAGTCATCGTTAAACTCGAAGATCGTTTAGTCGGTCGTTTCGCTCTCAACGATGTCGTCAATCCACAAACTGGTGAAGTTATCGTTGCTGGTAACACCATGATTCACGAAGATGAAGCTAAAGCTATCGTCAATGCTGGTATTAAATCCGTCATGATTCGTAACTTATTCGGTTGTGAAACAAAAGATGGTGTCTGCGTACACTGCTATGGTCGTAACTTAGCGACAGGTAGAAGAGTTCAAGTTGGTGAAGCAGTTGGTATTATGGCTGCTCAATCAATTGGTGAACCAGGTACCCAATTAACCATGAGAACATTCCACACCGGTGGTGTTGCGGGCTCTGATATTACTCAAGGTTTGCCTCGTGTTCAAGAATTATTCGAAGCTCGTACTCCAAAGGGTGAAGCTTTAATTAGTGAAATCTCTGGTACAGTTACAAAGATCGAAGAAAAGAATGGTTGCTACTTAGTGACTGTTAAGAACGATCTTGATGAAAAAGAATACACCACAAACTTCGGTGCAAGATTAAGAGTCAAGAAAGGTGACTTTGTCAAAAATGGTGGCAAGATCACTGAAGGCGCTATCTCACCTAAGAAGTTACTTGAAGTCGCTGACGTTACAGCGGTTGAAAACTACATCTTAAAAGAAGTCCAAAAGGTTTATAGTGCTCAATCCATCGGTATTTCCGATAAGCACATTGAAGTTATCGTCAGACAAATGTTAAGAAAAGTCTTAGTCATTGAAGCTGGTGATACTGATATGTTAAGTGGTACACGTGTGAACGTTAACACCTTCACCGCGAAGAACACTGATGCCATCTTAAGTGGCAAACACCCAGCGGTCTTCTCGCCATTAATTCTTGGTATTACAAAGTCCGCTTTGGAAACAGAATCATTCTTATCCGCGGCTTCCTTCCAAGAAACAACCCGTGTCTTAACAGATGCTGCTATTAAAGGCAAAACTGACTACTTACACGGCTTAAAAGAAAACGTCATTACCGGTCACCTTATCCCAGCGGGTCGTGGCTTGGTCAACGATTCCATCTCTGATGAAATCTCCAACAATTTCGATGTCTTAGACACCATGAGAGAAGTCAGTGATAGATACGTTGAAGAACACGAAAGAAAAGTTAAAGAAATTAACGAAAAGATTCGTGTCTTAGACGAAGATAAGAAGTAGTTAAAACTTCAAACAATAAGAGTCATCCAAATGGGTGACTCTTTTTCTTTACTTGTTCTTATTGAAAACAAAAAATCTATTTGAGAAAATAACAAGTGATTATCAAGAAATAAGATAATCGACTACGATTAAATAGATAAAAAATAACAGTTTTTCTATTCTAATTCGTCTTAATAAGTGAGAGGTGCAAATGAGCATTTCATCAAAAACCATCCAAGGCTTCATCCAAGGTGATCAAGAAGCGATTGGTGAGGTCTATGACGAGTACAAGAATCTAATGTACTTCGTTATCGCTTCCTATATCTCTCTTCCAGAAGATTGCGAAGATGTTTTAAGTGAGGCATTCATAAAGGCTATTAACTCTAGAAGCAGTATTAAAGATCCTAATAGTCTAAAGACTTACTTAACCGCGATCGCTAGAAATCAGGCATTAGATTTCTTAAAGAAGAAAAGAGAAATCGCTAATAGTGAAGTCATTGATGAGATGTATGGTGAAACTGACCAATACAATGTCATGCTCAACATGTTAGAACCTCTCCTCACTAATAAGGAGACTATTGTCACTTATTATAAAGCGGTCTTCCAATATACCTGGCCAGAAATCGCGGAACTTACAGGTATTAAAGAAAGCACCGCGAGAAAGCTATATGCTGAGGCACTAGAGAAACTCAGAAAGGAGCTACGTTAAGATGGATAAGATTGAAAAGAAACTAAGAAAACGTGGTATGCAGAAACTCGATAAGTTCGCGCACAATCCATATCATGTTGATAAACCTTCATTTTTCTCAAAAATTCCTTTATGGGGTAAAATTGCTATCCCTGCTTCTTTAGTGACCGCTGTAACAGTTGTGGCTTTCTTTGGCCTTATTAATGGTTTAGGTGCTAAAGCTCCTCAAGCACCAAGCAAAAATGACAATGAAACATCCCATAAAGCTCCAGCAGGATCCACAAGTGAAACAAAATCCACTCCACAAACTTCACTCAGTGGTGATAAAGGAGGAAATCAAGGCCAAGGCGAAGGCTCTGTTCCGGGCGAAGCGGATTCCTTTGTTTTTGCAGAAAAGAAATTTGAACTCCTTTATTGCTATGGACTTGGTGACGCAATAGTTGCTGAAGGTGGGGTTGGTAACTTAATAGGCGAAGTGGTGATAAATGAAGGCAAATCTAATGAGCAAACCGCCAGTGTATATGAAATTAACAACTATTCTCCTAATGTCGCATTAGCTTTAAAGTTTGTTAACAATCAAAATTACTATTCTTATTTCAACACTGAAGCGACATTTACCACAATTGATGATTTGTTAACACAAGCTCCACTTATGTCTGATTCCTATGTATCAAAAGGTCAAATGAATTTGATAGAAGTCCACCAATATATGTATCAGATTCCGGACTCGTCAGCCACGACTGTTAATTCAATTATCTTTGAAGATACAAACATTCCTAATACTGCTTCAACTTTTACCCCAGATAATAACCAAAGATATATTACTTGGGATTATGGCACAATCACACTTGGTGGTGAGTGCCTTAAAGCCACCCTATATGAGTCAGGACATTTAGTAATAAAACCTCGCATAGGAACTGGATTGAATGTCTACCAAATAGGTGCAGAAAAGTTTGACAGTTTAAGAAGTTACGTAATCGGATTACCGCTCCTTAAGTGATTAGTGCTATAATATCTTCCGCAAAAGGAAGTATATTATGGAACAATATAAAATAGTTATTGATTTACTAGGCTCCGATAAAGGTCCAGAAACAGTCCTTTTAGGCGCCTCTTTAGCGTTAAAAGAATTTCCTAACTTATTTATCACCCTTGTCGGTCCCGAGGCTCTCGTGAACGAAAAGAAGGATGAATTAGGTCTCGATACTTCTCGTATTAAAGTTATTAATGCGGAAGAAACAATTACAAATTATGAAAATCCTTATACAGGTATTATGAATAAAGCCAATGCTTCTTTAGTCTTAGCGATGAAAGAAGTGGGCGGAGAAGATGAGAACTACGCTGGTATGATTACCGCTGGTAACAGTGGTGCTATTCTCATGGGTAGTTTTAGATTCTTAAGTGATGAAAATAAGACAAGACCATGTATGGCCGCTGTTCTTCCTAACGGAAAAGGCGCTTATAGCGCTGTAGTGGACACAGGCGCGACAATTGACTGTTCCGCTGGCCAATTACATTCATTCGCCCGTTTAGGCTCTGATTTGATGAAAAGAATGTATAAAATCGAAGCCCCAAGAGTTGCTTTACTCTCCAATGGTGCGGAAGCCTCTAAGGGTAACCACTTAGTCAAAGAAACATATCCTCTTCTCGCAGAAGATAAATCTATTAATTTCATTGGTAACATTGAAGGTAACCAAACATTAACTGGTGACGCTGATGTCATTGTTTGCGATGGTTTCGCTGGTAACCAAGTTCTTAAGAACGTTGAAGGTGTCGCTAGACAATTAATTACCGATATCGTCAAACTCTCTAAAAAGAGAGAAAGACCAGAATTCATGGAAGTTGCGCAATACTTAATGAAGTCTTATGATATCTCCGCTTTAGGTGGCGGTTTAGTGTTAGGCGCGCGCAAACTTATTATTAAAGCGCGCGGTAATTCTGATGAAAGAGCAATCGTTAATATCTCTAGAATGATGTTAAATCACGCTAGTGGTGAAGCAGTCTTAACCAAAAAGGAAAGAGAGGATGCTCTTCGTTGATAGAAGTTTACTATTTTGGTAAACTATTAAAGTTGAGGTAAATAATCATGTTAGAAAGATTAAAAGAATTAATGAAAAACGTTGATCCAGATCTTAATTTAGATAACGTTACTTTAGATACCAAACTCGTGGATGATCTCCATTTTGACTCCTTAGGTATTATGATGTTTGCGATGGCCATCGAAGATGAATATGGTGTTTCATTTGATGAACCAATGAACTTCGTCACTGTTAAAGACGTTGTTGATTATCTTGAAGCAAATAAGAAATAAGACAACCACAAAATAGAGAAAAGAGCCGGCAAAATCGGCTCTTTTTCATATAAATCTTATATAACGCTTGAAATACTAGCGCGCATGAGTGCATAATACGATTAACAAGAATACATCTTGATAATGAAAAGAAACTAAAGCGTCGGTCTTAGTTTCTTGAGAAAGGAATTTTATGAAATTTAAAAAATGTTTAGGCGCTCTTGCTGTTTTATTAGCGCTTACTACTGTTGCCTGTAATGGTGGTGGTAACTCATCTGCCGCTCCAAACAATGGCTCAAAATCAAACAGCCAACAATCAACATCTGTTCTTCCATCTATTAATGTCACAGCCGCTGATAACAAGAAAACTTTAGAAGTTGATGAAACAGTGAAATTAACCGCTGATGTCGAAGGTGTTACATGGGAATCCTCCGCTCCAGCAGTTGCCACAGTCGATGGTGAAGGTTTAGTCACAGCCGTTGCTGCTGGTACAGCTAAAATTACTGCTAAGAAAGATGGCTACAAAGATGGTTTTGTTTCCATTACAGTTAATAAACCAGCAAATCCATTATGGACTCCATTACCACGTACCTACACCGATGGTGAACCAGCTCAAAACTCCGCTGGCAAAGAATACATCCCATTAAACGATGCTGCTGCCAACAAAGTTGGTGTCAAGATTGCCATCAAAAATTACGAAGTCGCTGAAGGCGCTACCGCTACATCAAGCTTGTCTTCCGATGGTAAAATCGGTCCAGTTAACGATCATGAAGCCGCTCTTGCTTGGAAAATCAAAGCTCCAAAAGCCGGTAACTATCAATTAGTTATGGTTGGTAAATGTAAATCAGATGCTGCTGAATACACATTGGCCGAAAGAGCCTTTGGCGTTAAACTCAATGGTGCTGAAGTTAATGTCGATGCCGAAGAAAGAATCGCTGTTACAACAGAAGCCGCTCCATTCGTCGCCGCTCCAACAATCGCTTTAAGCGGTCCAGAAACTGAAGATGTCATTGCTATTACATGTACAGACTATCGTATCCAATTCGATACATCTTCATTCTTGCTCTTCCAAGAAATCTAATCTAAAGATTAAAGTGAATATAAACCATCGGGTCAAACCGGTGGTTTTTATTATATTTTGTATATATGACACACCAGGACTAGTGTGTAGTTTTTTATATTTTTTATTGCGCGTATTTTATTCCTTATATATTATATATGAGCGTGTGCAAATCACACCCTGACCAAAGCGGGTCATTTTTTAAAGGAATGATACCGATACACCAGGAACTGTGGTGTGCACGTTATGAAACAGTTATTGAAAGGAGCAATTATGCCAACAATTAACCAATTAGTGCGTCAAGGCAGACAAAATAAGACATTCAAGTCCAAAGCCCCTGCCCTTGGTCAAAGATGGAATTCTTTGAAGAAAAAAGAAACAGCACAACCTGCAGCGCAAAAACGTGGCGTTTGCACCCGTGTTGGTACAATGACACCAAAGAAACCTAACTCAGCTTTAAGAAAATACGCTCGTGTTAGATTAAGTAATGGTTACGAAGTCACTGCTTATATCGGTGGTGAAGGTCATAACTTACAAGAACACAGTACCGTCATTATTAGAGGCGGCCGTGTTAAAGACCTCCCAGGTGTGCGTTATCACATCGTTAGAGGTACATTAGACTGCGCTGGTATCGAAGCTCGCCGTCAAGGCCGTAGCTTATACGGTACTAAGAAGCCAAAGAGTGAAGAATAGGAGGTAGTAAAACTATGCGTAAAGGAAATGCAACCAAACGTGATGTCTTACCAGATCCAATTTACAACTCAAAGTTAGTCACACGTTTAATCAACAAAATTATGCTCGATGGTAAGAAAGGCACCGCTCAAAACATTCTCTACAGTGCTTTTAAGAAAATCGAGGAAAAAACTGGCAAACCAGCTATGGACGTCTTCGCGACAGCCATCAACAACATCATGCCAGAAGTCGAACTTAAGATGAGAAGAGTCGGTGGTGCGAACTTCCCAGTTCCAACCGAAGTCTCCCCAGAAAGAAAAGTTACATTAGGTTTAAGATGGTTAGTCAACTATTCACGTTTAAGAAATGAAAAAACCATGCAAGACCGCTTAGCTAACGAAATCATCGATGCCGCTAACGGCACAGGTGCGTCAGTTAAGAAAAGAGAAGACACCCACAAAATGGCAGAAGCTAACAAAGCTTACTCACATTATCGTTGGTAATCAGTTAGGAGTATTAGAATATGGCCCGCGAATATGATCTAGCACATACACGCAATATCGGTATCATGGCTCACATCGATGCTGGTAAAACCACAACAACCGAACGTATTCTCTACTTCACTGGTAAAATCCACAAAATTGGCGAAACCCACGAAGGTTCCGCGACAATGGACTGGATGGAACAAGAACAAGAAAGAGGTATTACCATTACATCTGCTGCTACAACAGCCACATGGAAAGGTAATCGTATCAACATTATCGACACTCCTGGACACGTCGACTTCACAGTCGAAGTTGAAAGATCTCTCCGTGTCTTAGATGGTGCTATCACTGTCTTAGATGGTAAGAACGGTGTCGAACCACAAACTGAAACAGTTTGGAGACAAGGTTCCAAATATGGTGTCCCACGTATCGTCTTCGTTAACAAACTCGACGCTATCGGTGCGGACTACGAAATGTCTGTTCGTTCCTTAAGAGAACGTTTAGGCGCTAATGCGGAAGCTGTCCAATACCCAATCGGCATTGAATCAACCTTAAAGGGTTGGATTGATGTCATCACACAAAAAGCATATGTTTATGCTTCTGATGTGAACGAAGAACCACATGAAGTCCCAGTTCCAGAAGAATATCAAGAAAAACTCTTAGAACTCAGACAAAAATTATTCGAAGCTTTATCTAACTTCGATGAAGACATCCTCATGATGGTCTTAGAAGGTCAAGAACCAGACGAAGAAACAACAAAAGCTGTTATTCGTAAAGCAGTTTTAACTGGTGAATTCCACCCAGTCTTCTGTGGTTCCGCCTACAAGAATAAAAACGTTCAACCTTTATTAGATGGTGTTATTGATTACTTACCATCCCCATTAGATATTGCTCACGCGAAAGGTACAGATGATCGTGGCAATGAAGTCACATGCGAACCAGATGACAACGCTCCTCTTGCTTGCTTAGCCTTCAAGATTGCTACTGACCCATTCATTGGCCGTTTAGCCTATGTCCGTGTCTATAGTGGTACATTAAAATCAGGTAGCTATGTCTACAACTCCACCAAAGGTGTGAAAGAAAGAATTGGCCGTGTCGTCTTAATGCACAGTAATCACCGTCAAGAAGTTCCAGAACTTCACGCTGGTGACATCGGTGCGGTCGTTGGTTTAAAGAGCACAATCACTGGTGACACACTCTGTGATGTCGGCAATACCATCGTCTTAGAGAAGATGGAATTCCCAGCTCCAGTTATTGAAGAAGCTGTTGAACCAAAAACAAAGGCTGACCAAGAAAAGATGAACATCGCCTTACAAAAACTCGCCGAAGAAGATCCAACCTTCCGTGTGAGAACAAATGCTGAAACAGGCCAAACCTTAATCGCTGGTGTCGGTGAATTACACTTAGACATCATCGTCGATAGAATGAAGAGAGAATTCGGCGTTCAAGTTAACGTTGGTGCTCCTCAAGTTGAATATCGTGAAACAATTAAAGGTACAGGCGAATGTGAAGGTAAATACGTCCGTCAAAGTGGTGGTCGTGGTCAATACGGTCACGTCTGGATCCGTTTCGAACCAAACGAAGGCAAAGGCTTTGAATTCGTCGATGCCATCGTTGGCGGTACTGTTCCAAAGGAATACATCAAACCAACTGAAGACGGTTTAAGAGATGCCCTCAATAGAGGTATGCTCGCAGGCTTCCCAGTAATCGATATCAAAGCTACTCTCTTTGATGGTAGTTACCACGATGTCGACTCTTCTGAAGCCGCTTACAAGATTGCTGCTTCTATGGCCTTAAAAGAAGCCGCTAAAAAATGTCAACCAGTTATCTTAGAACCAATCATGAAGATTGAAGTTACTGTCCCAGAACAATACTATGGTGATGTCTTAGGTGATATCTCTCGTAGAAGAGGACAAATGACTGGTGAAAGTCAAAGAGCTAACGCTAAGATTATCGAAGCGGAAGTACCATTGAGCGAAATGTTTGGTTACGTCACCGACTTACGTAGTATGACTCAAGGTAGAGGCAACTACGTCATGCAATTCGATCACTACGGTGAAACACCAAGATACGTTCAAGAAGAAATTTTGAAAAAAGCGGGAAATATCGCTCGCTAAAAAATAATGTGTAATATCAAATGATATTGCACGAAACAAATTAATGCTATATTATGATTTCGTTGCAAACTTGTTATTAACGAAAGAAAGGAGATTTCAATTTTATGGCAAAACAACATTTTGACAGAAGTAAACAACACGTCAATATTGGTACCATCGGTCACGTTGACCACGGCAAAACAACATTAACAGCCGCTATTACATCTGTCTTAGCAAAACAAGGTGGCGCAGTCAAAACTGACTATGCTCAAATCGACTCCGCTCCTGAAGAAAAAGCTCGTGGTATTACAATCAACACCGCTCACATCGAATATCAAACAGCGACAAGACACTATGCCCACGTCGACTGCCCAGGACACGCTGACTACGTCAAGAACATGATTACTGGTGCTGCCCAAATGGATGGTGCTATCCTCGTCGTCGCCGGTACTGATGGTGTTATGCCACAAACTCGTGAACACATCTTATTAGCCCGCCAAGTCGGTGTCCCATACATCGTTGTGTTCATCAATAAAACAGACTTAGTCGATGATCCAGAATTATTAGACTTAGTCGAAATGGACGTCCGTGAATTATTAAGTTCCTACGGCTTCCCAGGTGATGAAGTTCCAGTTATCCGTGGTTCCGCTAGAAAAGCTCTTGATGGTGACCCAGAAGCTGAAAAAGCTATCACTGAATTAATGGCAGCTTGCGATTCCTATATCCCAGCTCCAGCTCGTGAAAACGACAAACCATTCTTATTAGCTATCGAAGACGTCATGACCATCTCCGGTCGTGGTACCGTCGTTACAGGCCGTGTCGAAAGAGGCCAAGCTAAATTAGGTGATGCCGTCGAAATCGTCGGTATCAAACCAACACAAAACTCTGTTATTACAGGTCTTGAATCCTTCCGTAAGATTCTTGATTACGCCGAAGCCGGTGACAACGTTGGTGTCTTATTAAGAGGTATCAACCGTGACCAAGTCGAACGTGGTCAAGTCCTTGCTAAACCAGGTACAGTTACCCCACACAGCAAGTTCAAAGGTCAAGTCTACGTCTTAACAAAAGAAGAAGGTGGCCGTCATACAGCTTTCTTAAGCAACTACCGTCCACAATTCTACTTCCGTACAACCGACGTCACAGGTGTTATCACACTTCCTGCTGGTGTCGACATGGTTATGCCTGGTGATAACGTCGAATTAACAGTCGAACTCATTCACCCAATCGCCATGGAAAAAGGTACCAAATTCTCCATCCGTGAAGGTGGCAGAACCGTTGGTGCTGGTACAGTTAGCGAAATTATTAAATAATTTAACTAAACTAATCAATAAAACTCATCTCAATAGAGGTGAGTTTTTTTGTGCATACAAAATAATAAATAATGCTATAATGCTCTAATAGGAAAAATACTATGAAAAAAGCACTAACTTTATTAGGATCATTGTTCCTACTTACTGCTCTTACAGCGTGCCAAGCGACCCCAACTTCTTTTGAGTTTAAATTAAAAGATGCAGGAGAAGCTTTTGACTTCCATACTGAGCTACAAAATAAATACATCAATAACGAAGATTATACGAACACAAATGGTATTGCTGCGGGTAGTTCTTCTAAAGAACAACCAATGCCATTAGCTATTAACTGGGAAGAATCAAAATCTAATACCGGTAAAAAGCCAAAATACTATATTGTTGATATCTATGAAGGCAATAATGAAACCCCATGGTTTACTAAGAGTAATATCACTAACTTTGATCAATACGAATTCTATAACTTTAAGTTAGATACCGAATATCAATATCAAGTCACGGCCTATTATAGTGACTCAGTACAGTTTAAAAGTGAGAAAAAAGCCTTTAGAACAACGAATAAAGGCCCACGTAACTTATACGTCAATAATGTCATGAACATTCGTGATTTAGGCGGGCATGGCATTAAACAGGGTTTAATCTACCGTAGTGGTCGCTTTAACGAGAACGCAGATCAAGCTGGTGCATCTTTATTAGATGAACAATCTAAAGATGTTTTATTAAATGTTTTAAAAATTAAAACAGAAATCGATTTAAGAAGACCTGGAGAAAACGGCAATATCAAAGTCTCACCATTAGGTGAAACAGTCTCCTATAATCATTTACCAATGTATTATGGTGGCGAAAACGTTCTCACATATGTTGGCGAACATAACTCTTTCTTATATGATAATCCAGCGCGTATTAAGGAGTTCTTTGAACTTCTTAGTAACAAAGGTAATTATCCTCTCGATTTCCACTGCGCGATTGGTAAGGACAGAACAGGCTGTATGGCTTATTTAATCGAAGCTTTGTGTGGTATGGAAGAAGAATACCTTTACCGTGACTATTTGTTCTCCAACTTCGCTAAAATCAGCGGTATCTGCGAAACTAAAGATATCGATGATAAGTATGGCGCTACGCTTAAAGCCTATGAAGGCGATACCTTGCAAGAAAAGACATACAATTACTTAAATAAAGTCATCGGTGTTGAAACCGCAAAGTTAGACGCAATTAAGGATATATTAATCGATAAATAGTAGGTTATGGCTGAAGAAGAGACAGTAACACAAGAAAATTATATTGATATTCATCCTTTGAAAAAGGGTAGAAGGATCTTAGTTTTCCTTGCTGATTTCTTTATACACTTTATTTTGACCTATCTTATTTTTAATATTGCTGTGGCGCCAATTGGCAAAGTGGCCACTAATTATGAAGCCAAAAATGAAGAGCATGTGCTAACTACTCTTGATATGTACGATCATTACTACAATGCAAAAGTACTACTTCGTGATAGTAGTTTTGATCGAACAGACGTGACCGCAGGTGTCGAATATACATATCGCTGCTTCCTAAGTTATTTCGTTTTAGATAATGAAGAAAGTATTGATGGTAATGTCCCACAATATGGTCATAAAAAAGAAAATGATACCGTCTATCATTTCTATCACGATATTAGAAATAAAGAACAGAACTACTACGATAGTTTTGACTACTATAACAAGAAAGATAATTACTTCGAATATAATGATGCAACAAAGGAATATAATTTAAAAATAGAGGTTAAAAACGAACTCTATGCTTACTTTGATCCAAAGGACGCAATGGGTGATGTTGGTAAGCAGTATTATAAGGATATATCAAACAATCTTTTTAATCCCCTTTTAGCGGAAGTAATGAATGATATCGAAAAGAATGACTTACATTATGAGGGTGAAACTCGTTCTTTCTTAGAATGTAAGAATCGCATTAAAGAGCTTGAAACATATCACGGAAACTTGATGACTGTATGCGCTTATATATCACACGTGATTGTATGGTCAGGATTATTCCTTATCTTTCCTTTAATAAATAAGAATAGAAAAACACTAGCGATGCTTTTTATGAAAATCGAAAGAGTGGACTTCTATTCTATGAATCACCCTAAAAAACGAATGGTGGTAGCTAGTGCTCTATATAGCCTATTTATTACTTTATTAGGCATTATGTTTATTCCATCAATGCTTGTGCCTTTTAATACCTTATTTACTTTAAATTACCTATTATATGGAACAGTGTTCTCAGGCATTTTGTTATTAATTAGTCTTTTCTTTTTAATTTTTAACCAGTATAATCGTTCTCTTACCGATTACTTATCTAACTCGCTATATTTAACTAGTGAAGAGATGGATAATGTTTATCGTGCTAAAGGATATAATATTTGATCATGGAAGACCATATTAATGAAGTCGTTTCTGATGCAGAAGTAGCAACGAATAATCAAGACACAAATGTGTTGTATTATCGTCCTAAATTTACTCATCGAATTTTCGCGAATCTCGTGGATATTTTGATTTTCATTTTTGTCTTCGTTTCTTGCTTCCTAGGCGTACGTGAAATTATTAGACACACACCTGGTTATCAAGCTAAACAACAAGAACTAACACAAATGCGTGTAGACTCTGGCTTATATGCCTATGATGATGATAACGTCTTAAGAGATATCATCTCTGTATTAAATTACTCCAAAGGCCAAACTGCGAAGTCACATATGACTCGTTCTAAAGCGGCAATTGAAAAATTTATTAAATACATTGGTGACTTATCAGAAGATGAAAAGTACGTCGACTACAAGACTGAATTAGTCAAAAATCTCAATGTTGTAGTTGAAGATTATAGAAACTATCGTCTTTCTGAAAGCATGGTCCATAATGATACACCAATGTTTATCGTTAACGAATCAAACGAAGTAGTGGAAAACCCTGCTTTATTTGAATCAGTGGAAAGCATTAGCTCGCAAATCTATACTGTGTATTACGAAAAAACATATAAACCATTTATTGATGACCACTGCCAAGCTTATATAGTCGTAGTGGTTCCTCACTATAAAGACATTATTAACTATCAAACAAACTTATTACTTTGGGTTAATATTTTTGCCGTTTATTGCTTTACAGGATTACTTGTTTATCTTGTCCCATTGTTCATCTTTAGACGTGGTAGGATGACCATTGGAAAAGCCTTATACGGTATTGGTTTAGTGGACTCAAACTGCTTATCACCATCCTTACCACGCACTTTAGCGAGATTTGCGATCTTTTATTTCGCAATTCTAGTGCTATCTTTATTCACTTTTGGACTACCAATCATAATTTCTTTCTCGATTATGGTTTTTTCTAAAAATAAACAAGGTTTTCAAGACTATATGCTACGTCTTACCGAGGTCGATGGAAAAAGAACAAAAATTTATTTTTCTTTTCAAGAAGTTGAACTCGAAAAGACCACACCATATAAAAAACCTGTTGATTTTAAAACTAGGAATTACGACTAAGAATAATGTATTGCGTAGCGCAGGCATATGTATGTATAATAAAAATGATAAAAATGGAATGCTGGAGGCCACTCATATGGTGAAAAAATTTGTCCTTCCATGTTTGCTAGGATTAATAAGCCTTTTTTCGTTGTCATCTTTTAACGCGCCCGTAGCGAAGAATGATACCAAAACAGCATCTCTCAACCAAACATCTTTGTTAGAAAGAAAAGCCGCTGCACCTGATTTCTCTAGTGAAGTTGAAATTCCAGATGGTAACCTTATGGTTTCCGCTTCTTCATCCACTAAGACATCAATGGGGCAGTCTTTTACTTTTATGTTCTCAACTGGTGGTCAAGGTTGGTGCGATGCTACCTCTTCCTACTTGTTAGCGCCAGATGATGCTAACTTTGATGAATATCTCAATGAATTCAACACCAAGACCGCTGAAGAAAGAGAAGCGATTACTGAGGCATATGACAAAGGTGAATATGAACCTGTTCACTTCAACTCTTATGTTTATAGCTTAAACGCTACTGCTAGTGTTACTGACATCGTTATTCCTCGTTCTTTAACTAGAAACCACATTTTCAACCTTGATGTTACTCGTTTAGGTATTAATGTTGTCCCAGATTGGACAGGTATTACTTCTATTACCATTCCTCAAGAAGTTGCTGAAATCTATTCAGAGTCCTTCCAAAACATTCCAGAAGGTATGGTATTTAATGTTGAACCAGCCGCTAACTTAGAAGGTTGGGCCAGTGACTGGAACCACGGTGCTACAGTTAACTATGGTGCTAATTTCCCAGCCGCAAAAGCTGAACCATTATCTAAAGCTGGTGCTTCTAAATATGGTGATGAAACACAAAACTTCATCATTGGTTGGTATCCAAAGAGTGGTGAACAAAAACCTCTCGTTCTTGAATACAAAGTATCCGTTAATGGTGCTTCTGAAACTCGTTATTTCGAATTTGCACCAACAAGTGACACATCTTTATTCGAATGTGTTGGCCGTCAAGTTAACGACTATACAAAATCTTTATACTGCGATATCCCATTAGCAGAAGGTGAAGAAATCGATTTCTCTAGCACAGTGTTACATAACATCTATCGTGCTAAAGTTGGTCCTAATGATCAAGCCATTACAGAACCAGATTTAGCTCAAGCTTATAGTATTGCACCAAAACAAGGTTTCTCCAGAGC
>Ga0310696_10005714_pt1 | contig 14924 bp, 10 predicted proteins | sample AusTroGonzalo_MG_4_FD_203885 | JGI IMG/M metagenome (GOLD analysis project Ga0310696, IMG submission 203885) | Bovine rumen microbial communities from tropical cattle in Woodstock, Queensland, Australia - Gonzalo_02 (v2) (version 2) | ecosystem: Host-associated > Mammals > Digestive system >...
GTCTTCTCTTACATATGAAAAATCTCACAGTTTTAAGGTTTTGGAGGTCAAATACTTATAAAAAAGATTGGAAATCAAGCGATTATGAGTGTTTTTTCATCTTTTTCTCAAAATCATCAAAAATGTATCTTATTGATAAATAACATATATGAATTACTCTAAAGACACACACTATAAGCAGCTCATCCAATCAACTAGATGGCAAAGAGTCCGTAATCAGTTCCTCAAAGACCATCCAACCTGTGAAATATGTGGTAAACTTGCTACAGAAGTACATCATCGTATTCCATTGAATAATTTTAGGAATGACCCTATAAAGATGGAGCAGATGGCATTTGACCCAAACAATCTTCAAGCTCTTTGCCATGATGATCATATACATGTTCATATTGAGCTTGGTAAGTTCAATCATAAACAAGAATATGCTGCTGCTTATAGGAAAGAGAAATTAGATACATTCTATAAAAATTACTTTGAATGATTATGGGAAGAACAAGTGAACGAATGGATATTCTGTCAAATATATTAAATAACTCTGAAGGTGCTCACGTAGAAATAGATAATGCTCCTGGTGAGTTTCGAAAAAAATCTCCGGGGAGACCGAAGAAGAAAACAATTGAGTTTTATTCATATTGTGGAATGAAAGTTCCTAATGAAATATATGATATATGCATGTACTTGGAGAACTTACTTAAAGAACAAGGTAAATGGTCACCAGCACTTGCAGTACAGGTATACAATTGTGCGGTGCAGCAGTGGGTTTACAACGATTTGATAACCAATAAGATAACTCAAAAAGAAGTTGTACCTACAAGAGCATTGACAACAGCATCAGAGTCTTTAAGACGAGCACTGCAGTCTACAGGTTTAACTGTTACAGATAAAAAATCAGGTATTACTAAGGAACAAGTAGAAGTAAATCCATTGGCAGAGTTCCTAGAGAAAATGGATGACAACGGACCCGATGAAGTAATAGTAAAGAAACCAAAAAAGAAGGTCAAATGAGACCTTCTTTCTTCTTTCTCCAGTATTCTTTTAATGATTCAGATATTTGAGCTGCTGTTTCTGCAGTATGTGATTTGTTGTAAAATCCATTATGTTCACCTTTGCTGTCACATCTTTTTGACTTCCACTGTTCTTGCAACATATCTGAATACTCTTCAAAGAATAATGAATGTATTTGTGCGTGCTGCTTTCTTGTGAGAGGAACAACATTGCATAACCTGTTGTCTGAATGGTCACCGTTAATATGATGAACTTCTATTCGTATTCCATTTCCAAATACTTCTGGCCAATACTTCTTTGCAAGCTTTCTGTGACCGTCTTTTCTATCATCTCTTTCATCAGAGTCAAATAAGTTAATACAAAATACATTAACAAGATAATCCTTTTCTGCTTGAACCTCTTCTGGGCTCAAAATACATTTCTCTTTACACATATAAAATTTTAGAATTTGATTTGCTTACAAATTCTATCATCCATTGGGGCAGAAGTTTAAGACTCCTGCCCCTTCTTGTGTGAAATAAATACTTTAGAAAAAAATGATTTTAAGAAATGCGCAAGATTTTTCCGCAAACAGACCTCATTATTGAAGTTCAAGTATTTGATGCAGAAGGCAACATAATTCCTATGCATCAAATCAATTATTTGGATATATCATTGTTCACATGCTTCAAAGATATGTCAATTCACTATTACAAGAATGATATTGATTCTTCTGGCAATCTTTGTATTCCATCACAGGATTTAGCAAAGCTTCCTTCAGGAGTAATGAAGTACAAGTATCAAGTTAATTACATTGATACAAGATTCCCTGATGATGCTTATGACTATTCAGATGTCATTCAAACAGATTGTTATCTTATGAATACATTATGTTGTGAAGGTCCAAGAGAGCAATATTCAGACCAGTATGTAACTAAACTTTGGCTTGCAAAACACGGTTTGATTGATAGTTCAACTGATGTGTTTGTTACAGAGTACGAGCTTGCTGCTGCATTGGAAGCATATGCAAAAGCTGAAGGTACTCAAGGATATATGGGTACTCAGGGTTATGAAGGTGCACAAGGATTCATCGGTCCTCAAGGTTATCCAGGAGTACAAGGTGAAGTCGGACCTCAAGGATATGAAGGAGTTCAGGGATATCCTGGTGAACAAGGTATCCAAGGTGTTGAAGGTACACAGGGATTCATCGGTCCTCAAGGTTATCCAGGTGAAGTCGGACCTCAAGGATATGAAGGAGTCCAAGGTAATCCTGGTGAGCAAGGCACACAGGGATTCATCGGACCTCAAGGAAATCCTGGTGAACAGGGTAGTCAAGGTCTTATCGGACCTCAAGGATATATGGGTGCTCAAGGATTGCCAGGTATGCCAGGTACACAAGGTTTGCAAGGAGCACAAGGATTCCCAGGTGCTCAAGGTGAACCAGGCGAATTTGATTATGAGAACTACTACACCAAGTCTCAAGTTGACGCATCAATCAATGCTGTTTACGGAATCATATCTGAAGATGAAGAGATTACTTCACAGACATTCCTTGGTATCAACGGAAGACTTGATGGTATTGATGCTTCTGTACAAGCAATTGAAAACTTCTTACCAGGCACACAAGGCTACATAGGTACTCAAGGTTACGAAGGTGCTCAGGGTTATCCAGGAGTTCAAGGACCAATCGGTGCACAAGGTGAACAGGGTGCTCAAGGTTATCCAGGTGTACAGGGAAATCCTGGTGAAGCAGGTACACAAGGTGAACAAGGTGCACAGGGTTATCCTGGTGTTCAAGGTAATCCTGGTGAAGCAGGTACACAAGGTGAACAAGGTGCTCAAGGATATGAGGGAGCACAAGGACCAATTGGTACACAAGGACTTATCGGACCTCAAGGATATCCAGGTCCTGCAGAGCTCTCAAACTACTACACAAAATCAGAAGTTGACTCTTCAATCAATGCAGTATATGGTGTAATCAGTGATGATGAAGAGACCACTACACAAGCATTGCTTGGTATCAACGGAAGACTTGATACTATTGATTCTTCTGTACAGGCATTAGAGAATGCATTCCCTGGCACACAAGGATATATCGGTACTCAGGGTTACCAGGGTGCACAAGGATATGAAGGACCTCAAGGCCCAATAGGAACTCAGGGATATATCGGACCACAAGGAAATCCAGGAGCTGAGGGAGCACAAGGACCAATAGGTACTCAAGGATATGCTGGTGCACAAGGAGAACCTGGTCCTGCATCAACAAACTACTACACAAAATCAGAGATTGATGCATCACTTGGAGTTTGTGTAACATCACCAAACATTAGAGTAATTGTTGAAATGTCACAAACTGATTATGACAACTTAGGAACACATGATGCAAGCACCTGGTATATAATTAAATAATAATCAATTACGTATGATTATAGATTTACAAAATAACTATATTGGTGATAGTTCAGTTTCAAGAATCTATCAGGGGGAGACTCTCGTATGGGATGCTAGCATCCCTGATATCCGTTTGGATTGGATAGCAAACGGAGCAGATGATGCTTCTGCAAACCCTGATGTATACTTTGATACAGGATTCACTCCACAATTAAGTACAAGAGCAGAAGTAAAGTTTGAATCTCCTACACTTGCAATTGCACGTGTATTTGGTTGTGGTAATTCTGCTACTGCATCTTCAATGTTCAATCTTAACTTTTATGCAAATGGTCCTACTCCTGCTGGTAGTAATAAGATGTCATTGAAGTTCTTCTATCGTGGAGGAGCAGTATCAGCACCATTTACACCAGAGATAAACACTCCATACACAGTATCATTATTCGGAACATATTCAGGCAATACAGCTTCCGAAATAAACATGATTGTAAATGGAACAAAGTATACACGTTCAGTAGATGTTCAAGCGAATATAACAGACGGACAATCAGCATATATTTTCAGATGGCATGGAAATGTTAATGAAATTCCAGCTGGTGTGAAGTTCTATTATGTTAAGATTTGGTCAGACAACAATCTCATCCGTTTCTACATTCCAGTCCTCCATTATATCAACGGTCAGTACACTCCTTGCTTCTATGACAAGGTCAACAATACTTACATTTACAACTTGGGAACTGATGATGTTGTTTACAAGATAAGTGGTGATTACTTGCTTGATTACTTGGGAGCTCAACCAGAGACAGAGATTCCTACTACTGCAAATGTTGCTTTAAGGTATGATACAGGTGTTATTGCAACAACATCTTTAGCAACAGATGTGAAGTTTAGATTGGTTTATGGTAGAGAGAACTTTGTATTCGGTACAGGAACATCTGGCAGTACTACTCCTTCTTGGCAACAATATTCTTTATGTTGTCCTGGTAATTATAATAGGTTGACTTATAATTTTGGTAGTAGAAGTCAAGGAGCAATCTCAACAACTCTTGTAATGGATTCAAGTACTGTGGTTGAAGTAAATAAGTGCTCTGCGTTTTTTGATGAGGGAAAAGGAAGAACATATTTTAATGATACGTTAGTATTTCAAACAGATTATATTAGTGAGTATATTTCATCAAATACAATTCATTTGTTTAACAGACATGGTGACAGTACAAATATCAATTCTGTAAAGGGTTCAAGAATATATTACATAAACTTCACAAACTCCAATATCCCAGCCAAGACATTCATCCCTGTCCTTCACAACAGCCAACCAGCATTTCTTGATTTGAACAGTAACACTTACATATACAACTTGGGAACAGACACACCTGTGTACAGCTTCCAAAAATAAATACATTAGAAAAATAATACATTAATATAATGGCAGATACTTTTACATTCGTTCGCCACATGATGAAACTCTCAGACCCTGAAGCAATTCAAGCTGCAATACAAGCAGGAACTTTGGCTGAACCTTACATAATCAATATCACCCAAGACTCATCCGTCTCAGGTTATGAGTCAAAGGGAATTTACATACAGGAATCTTCTACTGGTACTCCAAGTATGAATGTCAAGGAGTATGAAGAACCACAACAAAATTGGTGGGAAGAAGTTGATTGGAACCAAGATGGAGTTGTACTCACAGGAGAGAATATCTCAGTAAGAGAAACTCTTGAATCTTTCGCCGACGGATATGAAACAGATTTACTCGGTGAAGATGTTGTTCTTCTTATCAATCCTACTTTTGCGAACGGACAATTGTCAGGTGGCAGAGCAGTTCATTTTCTCCAAGATGAAGAAAATGAAAATGGAAGATACTTTGTAAATGCAAATCTTCAAGCTGGAGTACCTTGTTACATAGCTTGTATGAATGATAGCAATTATGTTCTTTCTGCTGTATGTGAAGAGGAATATGACCTTGATGGAATAAATTATTATATTGAATATGATGAATATAAAGGAACCCCTATAGTAAGGGTGGTTGTCGGTGAATGTTATGGACCAAATACTCCTGTTCCTGATTCTTCAGCAGACTGGTATCAATTGTACTTTGCAGAGAATTACAATGATTCATTCTATGATTACTCTGAAGAAAGATTCAGTGATATATCTGAATTGGCAGAATTCATTGACAGTGATGTTTATATGTATATGTTCGAGACCACAACTGCAGCCGTTGCTCTTGTTATTGACGGTTCATTCAATGACGGTTATGTAAGCGGTGGAACTTGTGTTCCTGGCACATTCACAGCAGATACAGAAAACTCAGGTACATTCAGATTTGAGAATTGCCAAATCTCAGACTCTTCAACAGTAATGTTATTGATTGATGCTTATGGAGAAGAAGAATGGCCTTATGATACTTCAATCAATGTAAGATATAGCAAGTTCGTTGTTGGTGCAGCTCCATTTGGTTACAACATTACTAACGGAGTTGAATGGAGTGTTTCACTTGAGATAAATGCTGACACTGGAGATACAACAATAGTTGTTGGTGAAATCACAGATATTGGAGATGAAAGTGGAGACTCTTCAACCGATTCTTCAACCGATGTTTCTCTTGGTTACAAGTTCACCGTAGGACAGGACAACTCTGCTTACTTCAATACAGATTACTACCCAACAGCAAACACTGTAGTTCAACTCAAGGGTATAATACAGCCTGACGGTAATTCATCTCACGGAATTGCTGGTAATGTTTCATCTTCATCTGAATGGACTTACAGGATATTCGGTTATGGAGGTTCTGTATATTGCGATAGAGAAACAAGTGATACTTCTTACAGGTTGTTTGCTTCAGTTGAAAACCTTGATAGTTCAGTTCATGAATATGAATTTGGTAACCTTTATATCAAGGTTGATGGAAGTACAGTTGCAACAAGTCAAACAAGCATGGCAAATTATGATACACCTAATTCTCCAATGTTCGTATTTGCTGGTTCTGTTTATAATAAAGATAATGATGAGATTGGTGTATGGCATCTCGCACCAGCAGGAACAGAGCTTGAGTACATCAAGTTCCTTGAACCAGATGCAAGTGGCAATTTGCAGTTGATGATGGATTTGAGACCTGGTATTGAATGGCCAGATGAGAACAAGGTTTTGTATGATATGGTTTCAGGTGATGTAATTTATCCAACAGGTCAGTACAATGCTATTGAAGCGACTGCTCTTGACAGCTCTTCAGGTGGAGACTCTTCAACAGAAATCCTTTCATTCACTTATGAACCTGCAGAAGCATATGCAGTTTGGGATGAATCAATAAATGTTCTTGATGTAACAACTACTATGGATTCAAGCACTTACAACAATTATCACGGTGTTTATTACCTTGTTGCAAATGCTGAGAATATCAAGAATGAATATTACTATTACATACATGGAGAAGAACCTGCTGAAGGAGAAGAAGTATCAATGCCATCTGCAAGTGAAATTATTGATTATTATGTTGCAAATGGTATGATACCTACTGAGGATTCTCCAGTTGAAGGAGCTGGATATGACAGAGAAAACTTTGACTCTGTAATATACATGGAGACAAATCCTTGCACTGAAAGCATAATGGTTGATGGTGGTTCATTTGAAATTGATGTTGATTATATCATAATTGCAATTCCTGCATATTGCAATGTATCTGAGATAGAAGGATTTACTTCAATTGATTACTACTGTGATGTTGATTCTCCTTTGATTTCATCTGAGACCTTCACCTACAGCGCACCAGTTGTAGAGTAATAATCTTTCTTCACATACTTTATTGTTTTGCCAGTGGGCAGTCCTTTAACGAGGATTGCCCATTTCTGATAAATATTATTGAAAAGAAATATGTTCTCAATGAAGACTATCAAAATCAAAATACACCCAAGCAAGCTTCAAGCAGATATAAAGACCAATGATGAAATTGCTCAGATAAATCTTGACTCAAGTGTCATATATTCTCCTCTTGATGCATCATTCATTAACAATCAAACAGTTAGTGAATGCATTGACAAGAATGGAAAGTACTTCATAACATATGATAGGACCAAGTACACTGGTCTTGACACTGCAGTTGTTGATGTATCTGTCAACGATGCTTCTGCTTATAACCGTGGAGTTGAAGAAGGTAAAGAAGAGCAGAAAGCTTTGATGACTTCATTGGTTGTTACAGAGAACGGAACCTACTCAAGACCTGATGGTTACTCTGATGTCAGTGTCAATGTCCCATCAGAAGTTCCTCAGCAAGATGCTTCTGTAACCTACACACAAAACGGAGAATACACTATCTTACCTGACCCTGGATATGCTCTTTCTAAGGTTGATGTATCTGTTGCTCTTGATACTTCTGCTATATATGAGGAAGGAAGGGTTGTCGGTAGGGTTGAAGGTTATGCACAAGGATATTCTGAAGGAACAATAGATGGTGAAGTAGCTCAAAAGGCAAAGCTTACACATATTGATGTATCTGCTAACGGACATTATGAACGTGAGGACGGTTATAATTCTGTAGATGTATCAATAGAAGTTCCAACATATTCTTCACAAACTAAATCGGTTGTAATTACACAGAATGGAGAGACTACTATACTTCCTGATGCATCATATGATGGTTTGTCAAGAGTTGATATATCTACAAATATAGATACAAGCATTTTTTATCAAGAAGGATATTCTGATGGACAGGCTGTTGGCTATAACAACGGGTATAATCAAGGAGAAACAGATGGATATAATCAGGGCTATCCAGCTGGAATAGCTCATCAGAAGTCTTTGCTTGATAGTTCAACATTCACCAATAATGGAACCTACAACAGGACAGACGGTTGGAACCAAGTAACAGTTGCAGTGGACACAAGCACATATTATGACCAAGGTTATGCAGATGGTAGCACTGCAGGAGCACAATATCAGAAGTCTTTGCTTGATAGTTCAACCTTTACTGAGAACGGAGTCTATAATCGTGAGAATGGTTGGAACCAAGTTGAGGTCGCAATTGATACTTCAATCTACTATGACCAAGGATTTGCAGACGGAAGTACAGCCGGTGTTGCTTATCAGAAGTCTCTTCTTGATACAAGCACATTCACAAACAACGGCATTTATTCTCGTGAAAATGGTTGGAACCAAGTTGAAGTAGCAGTTGATACAAGCACATATTATGACCAAGGTTTCGCAGACGGTTCTACAGCAGGTGTCGCATATCAGAAGAGCTTATTGGATAGTTCAACATTCACTGCTAATGGAACATATACAAGAGAGGACGGTTGGAACTCTGTCACCGTTGATGTCCCTTCCTCACCTGGAGGCAGTCTACAGGCAAAGACAACAGATGCATCAACCAGCCAGGTTACAGTCCTTCCTGATGCCTCTTTCTACGGCTTGTCTTCTGTCACTGTCAATGCTGTAGATGCATCAATAGACCCTAACATAATTCCTGAGAATATCAAGAAGGACATAACAATCCTTGGTGTAACAGGAACACTTGACTCTTCAACTGAACCAAGTGTAACTTATCAGACTTATGAGTATCTCCGCTATCCTAATGGACACGCATTCTATGACACTGGTGTGACAATCAACCTTGATACGATAATGGAGATTAAGACCAACATTCTCAATGACGGTGCAATCACACACGGTAACTATACTCAGAACAGTGACAATTCAGAGTTGAGAGTTTTCGGTGCAGGTGGAATGTTCTATTATGACAGAAGAGAAGGTTCTTACCGCTTGAACGGTGGAAGCAATGACGGTACAACAATACACACTGTTGAAGTAGGAAACTTCTACTTAAAGGTTGATGACAACATAATTGCAACAGGAAACACCATTACAGAGAATGACCAGTATGCTAAGTACTCTGTATCAAACATCGGCATATTTGGAGCTTACCGTAATCCAGATATGACACAATATCAATGTGCAAATGGTGATGTAACTGTTTACTATTGTAAGATTTATGATGGCTCTACTCTTGTCAGAGACTTTGTTCCTGCAACTGATGCTTCAGGTAATGTCGGTTTATTGGATAAAGTCAATCTTGAGTTCTATTACAACCTTGACTCTGGTGATGCATCACTTGGAACATATGCAGGTGACTATCCTCCATCTGGTTCAGTTGTCTATCAATCAAAGACAGTTGACCCTTCAACGAATGAACAGTTAATCACACCAGATGCAAGTGACGGTTACAATGCTCTTTCAAGTGTAACAATAAAAGCAGTTGATGCTTCAATTGACCCTGACATCATAGCAGACAACATCAAGCTTGGAGTCAATATCCTTGGAGTTGACGGTACATTGGTATCAAGCTACAACGGAAGAAACCAGACAAAGACAGTTGATGCTTCAACCGTTTCTCAGACAGTCACCTTTGACTCTCCAGATTATACAGGACTTGAAGAAGTTGTAGTCAACCCTTATTCTCTTGAGACATTGGTAGTAGACTCTTCAACAGGTTCAAGAACATATACACCATCAATCAATTACAATGGTATTGGACAAATCACTGTACGTCCTTATGTTCTTGACACTAAAACAGTTAATCCTTCAACCTCTGAAGTTGTTGTAACTTCTGATGCATCTGCTCTTTCACAGGTAACAGTCAATCCAGTAACAAGTTCAATTGACCCTAACATACAACCTGAGAACATCAAAGCAGGTGTAAATATCCTTGGTGTAACTGGTGAGCTTAATGATACAGTTGTTGTCAACCTTCAAGACAAGACCGTCACACCTTCAAGTTCTCAATTAGTAGTAACAGCAGACTCAAGTTATGATGGCTTAGGTACAGTATATGTCAATGCTGCTCCAGTTGAAACAGCCACAGTTGATGCTTCAACTTCTCAACAGACTTTGACCCCATCTTCAGGCAAGGTCGGCTTCTCACAAGTCACCATCAACCCTTATGTCCTTCAGACAAAGACAGTTGATAGTTCAACAACACAACAGACAATTGTTCCTGATAGCAGTTATGATGGCTTGTCACAAGTTGTAGTTGCTCCTTATGCTCTTCAGACAAAGACAATTGCTCCTGACACCAGTGTACACACATATACTCCTGACAGCAGTCACAACGGCTTCTCACAAGTCACTGTCAATGCTGTAACAGCTTCAATTGACCCTAACATACAACCTGCTAACATCGTACAAGGTGTAACAATCCTTGGTGTAACAGGAACTTATACTTCACCTTCAAGTGTTTCACTTGGATATGAAGAGATTTACAGAAGACTTATAAACATTTAATGAATTAGTATGGCTTGCAATTACAACAAAATAGAATACCCACTAAGTAAGATTTCAGATTTAGAGAAGTTGAGAGTTGATATTATTGATGCTCTTAATGAAGTTGGTGTCGCTTGTGATGCCAGCACATCATTCCACGATTTGCCAGATTACATTCTCAAGATTGGTGGTACAAACACTTCAAATTGGCCATTGGACTTGAGTTCAATTGGTTATAATGCAAATGACTGCCGTACTGCTTCTTACAGGTATATGTTGAGCTGTTTGAGAGACGAGAACAGTAATCAAAGAAGTTATTTGAACTTATCAAACTTGATAAACACTGCAATTAATACTGAAATTCCCAAAAGCCGAATTATAGCTAATATGTGGAACAGTTATCCATCATCATATAAAGCAACTAAAGAGATGATGTTTTATAATTGGGATGGAGCATTCTGTCCTATGATTGATACGACAGATGCAAGGACTATGACAAATTGGTTCAATGGTGCTTCTAAACTTGTTTATGTTCCTTTGTTGAATACGGCGAATGTTACGAGGTTTGGTGGTGTATTCGCCAATAATACACACAATTTACTTGAATGGCCAGAGTTTGACCTTAGGAGTGTTGATGCAGCAGAATCTATATATTACAACGGAACAGGATATGCATACATCTGTGGTTTCAAGAACTTTGGAAGAGACCCAAGCACAGGAACACTTAATCAGATTGACTCTATATATGCAGACTTCATGTTCTTTGCTGTTAATGCTGGTGCTTGGTGGTATCCTTGTCATGGAGGAATATTAGTTCATCCGATGTGGTTTTATAAGCCAGGTAGAGGTGATTTAGCAGTTTTTTATATGAATATACTCTCTTGTGATGCATTATATTATTATGACACGGACCTCAATATACAATCTAGCACAGATATATCATATAATGCTTTATACAATATAATAACTTCAATTGCTGATGTATCAAATGACCCTGATGTTACATGGACTCCAAAATTTCGTATAAAAACGAGTGTACACAATAATTCAGATGTTTGGGACCCAACATTTGATAGAATGTTACAAGATAAAGGTTGGGCAATTGAAATAACAAACTAAACTATTAAACAATGAGACGAGAAGATAGTAGTACATATGCAGCTTGCCTTGATGAGACTCTTAATGTTCTAAGAACAATTGAGTTCATGAAGACTGCAATCGCTTACAAAATGAACAATCAAAAAGACAACTTTGATGATGTGTTTGGATTCCTTGATTCCAAACACACCGTGTCAGACATTCCTGACCTCATCAGAAGTATGAAATACAATTCAACTCCTGGTACAGTTACACCTGATGCTTCAATGCAAGGCAATGAACTTGTGATGGGTTCAACTTGGAAAGCATCACACTCTCAGAGCAGCAGGTATTCAAGACTTGAGTTCAGTGTCACACCACAGTTCAACTTCAGTTCAATGACATTGACAAACGGACAATTGTCATTTGGGCAGAACACCTTCTTCGTATATTCACTTGCAGGACATTACACTATCAAAGGAATAACTCAAATGGGTTGGAATGTATACAACTATGTTTATGAACAAGAAAACAATCTTGAGATAGAGTACATAAATGGCAATGGTTATGAAGTTGTCAGACCTGTTTCAGCAATTCAGACAGTTGAGCTTGAAGGTCTCTTCAGAGGATTTAGAGCAAAGCTTGCTGCAGCATCAGAGTCAACATTCTCTTCTCCTGGCTGTTTCATCAAGACCCTTACAATACCAAAGTACATCAAAGACCTTGGTTCATATTTCTGCTACAATGCATACAGGTTGCAGACAGTCAACATACAAGCAGACATAACAGTCCTTCCGTCATATGCTTTCGCTTATTGCCCTGCATTGACAACATTGAACATACCACAGTCTATTGTAACAATCAAGAATGACTGCTTCTCTCATGACACAAGCTTGTTTGCAAATACAACTCTTAATTTGAACACAAATTCATTGACAACTATTGAAGCAAGAGCATTTGAGTATTGTTCAAGCCTTCAATCAATCACATTCGGACCAAATGTTTCAAGCATTGGAGAGTCTGCTTTTGCAATGTGTAGTTCATTGAACACTTTGACCTTTACAGGAACTACTCCACCTACAATTGTTCCAGACAGGACAGGTAATGGAACATCATTCTATGGTGTTGGTGCTCAAGGAACAGTCAATATCCCAAATGATGCTTCAGTTGGTGAGTGGGCACAATGGATGAGTAATGAAGTCGGACCTTATTCTCACCTTCAAGACTATGCTTGGAGTATTTACCAAAACAATACAAAAGTTTGGCCTCAATAAATACTTTATAGAGGAGTAAAATTAAGAACATACTATGGCATACACAGACAAGAAGTCTGTTGTCAAATGTATACCCAAATACCTTAAAAAGTTCAATGAAGATATTGATTATCTTGCTGACATAGACGACAGACTCAACACATATATAGACAATGTTCTGAAGACTCCTGATGCCCACAACAAATTCGAGGTATTAGGAGTTTTCAGGTTCCTTGACTTTGTTGATAAGTATTCCTTCAATGTAACTAAGTTCCGTAAGTTTGTCAAATTCTATGAGATGCTACAATTCCCATCTGAAAATGGTCAAATGTCTTTCAAGCTTACACCTGTTCAAGTATTTCAATTCGCATCAATCTTGGGCTTCATTAAAGACAATGGTTATAGACTTTGCAGGGATGCACTGCTTTATGTTCCAAGAAAATTCTCTAAAACAACTTCTGTAGCTGCAATTGCAATTTGGGATTTGATGTTTGGTCCTTCCGATGCGCAAGCATATATAGCTTCTAATTCCTTCAATCAGGCAAATATCTGTTTCAAGATTATCTCAAATACCTTGAAACCGATTGACCCTCAAATGACTTACTTCAGAAGGAATAGAGACCAAATCTATTCAAAGCTCCAAGGAAAGACTTCATTCATACAATGTTTGTCATCATCACCAGACAGGCTTGATGGTTTGAACTGTTCTACGATTATAATGGATGAGTATGCTGCAGCTCCTGATGCTGCCTTAAAGAATGTTCTGACCTCATCTCAAGGTGTACGTAAAGAACCACTTATTGTAACTATTACAACAGCAGCTACTAATCTTGATGGACCATTCACTTCAATTGACCTTCCAAACTACAAAAAGATACTTGAAGGAACAATTGAAGATGATACTGTGTTTGCATCAATCTTTGAGCCTGATGAAGGAGATGATTACGGTGACCCAGCAACCTGGCGTAAGGTACAACCCCATCTCGGTATCACTGTAACTGATGAATTCTATGAAACATCTTGGGCAAAAGCTTGCCGTTCAGCCAAAGACATGACCGAATTTAGAACAAAGCTACTCAATGTAAATACCTTACCTGTAGACAAAGAGTGGATTGCGAGAAAGGTAGTTGACAAGTCATTGATTGATATACAGCTTGAAGATATTACAACATTCCCTCTCGCAATGGTTGGTGTTGACTTGTCAGTTAAAGATGACCTTTCAGCAGTCACTTACGGTATGTACGATTCAATCAATAAAGCATTTACATTCTATACTGACTTCTATATCCCTAAAGATACATTGTACAGTCACCCTAATTCAGAAATGTATATCCGATGGGCAGAACAAGGCTACATACATATTTGTGGTTCAGAAGTAATTGACTATGAACAAATAGGAAAAGATATCATTGCTAATTCCAAGTACGTAAACATTCTATCAATTGGTTATGATGCTTACCGAAACAGGGATTTAACTAATTACCTTAAAGCCCAAGGTATCAAATGTTTAAGAGCATGGAAACAAACTTATGCGAATTTCACTTCTCCTGTTGAAGCTTTTGAACAATCAATCTATGAGGGAAGAATTCATATTGCAAACAATCCTATAATGGTTTGGATGCTTGATAATGTAGCGCTGGATTCTGATAATATGAAAAACAAAAAGCCTATTAAAAAAACTGCAAATAAAAAAATAGACGGAGTAATTACTCTATTAATGTCATTAGGACAATTTATGGAATGGCGTAGATGATTTTTAATAAAGTTCTGTCACTGCTGATAGAATTTATATGGAAGAGATTTTTAAGATTTATAAAAGAACAACAGACCAATGGGGTAAAAGAGAACGAGTTTATGAAGTTTCTAACCTTGGTAGAGTAAAGGTGAACGGTGTAATACGTGAACCATCATTACTTAATAGCGGGTATTTGGCAATCAATCATATATTAATACATAGAGCAGTAGCAG
>Ga0310696_10005715_pt1 | contig 14922 bp, 6 predicted proteins | sample AusTroGonzalo_MG_4_FD_203885 | JGI IMG/M metagenome (GOLD analysis project Ga0310696, IMG submission 203885) | Bovine rumen microbial communities from tropical cattle in Woodstock, Queensland, Australia - Gonzalo_02 (v2) (version 2) | ecosystem: Host-associated > Mammals > Digestive system >...
CCCAATTGGCAGTATATGTGCCTACATTACAAGCCGTATCTGTTATGGTTGGCGCAGTAGGAATAACTATATTAGGAACAACTACCTTCGTATAGTCACTTGCGAGTTTGGCGCATCCGACTCCACGTTGCTCAAGGTATGCACTCACTTTAACTAGGGCACTATCAATCTTGTATGTTTGAGGAAGGATAGCGGTAGCCGTATCGCAAGTGATGGTATCAATAGTGGCGAGAACAACACCTGCTGCATTCTTGATGATAAGTTTGTCATAAACTCCCCCTGCGGCTTTCGACACACGCCAACCTGCACGCAGCTGATAACGCTCAGCATCACACGCAACATCAACGGGCTTCACACTAAAAGAATGGAGCACATTGCCTTTGGGAGCAGTGAAACCAAACGAATAATCATTGCAATCAAGAGTCGAATTGTCTGACTTAATATATAATGTGTGCGGCTTGCCATCAGCGGTGAGACCGGATATAACAGTCGGAGTGCTGATTGTTGTGGATGTCGGGCTATACAGAGCAAGAGTAATCTGTTGACGCTTAGCCGGCACATTCTCATCCACATAACATGTGAGTGTTGAGCCTGAGAAGGCTGTATATGTGATACTTGGGATAGAAACGCTATAAATAGTACTACCGCATATAGGGAAATTAATCGTAGGATCCGTTACGGATATCGCCGGAACACCCGGAGCTTGGCAGTCTGCCTTATTTGTAGTGCCACCATGGTTAATACTCTTGGCATCCAAAACGGTCAGTTTAGCTTGGAAATTATGAAGTTTAGCATCCGCCTTAACGCTTGCTCTTTTGCGGACACCTGCATAACTGCCGCTCGTAAAGTAGCAAACGTAATCCGTAGAGTCACCACCTCCAACCGGTTTGGGCAACAAAGAGTCAGCCACCAAAGTGCCATAACCATCTTCAATCAAGTCTTTCAGTTCAAGACGTATATCGTGCGTTGTAATCTTCGGATAACGGAATGAAACCTTCAACGTACACGTATCCTTTCCACAGGCAGGCTTGGTCACCCACTCCACTTGCAAATTAACAGGTTCGGTTTTGGGTTCTTCGAACTTTATTTCGAAACGTTCACGTGTTCGGATTGTACCGGACTGAACTGAAACGGCACGGAAACGAATGTCGTCAAGGGCAAAGTCGTTACCGATGCGCATTCCTGTTGAGTTCTTATCCACAACGGAAATGGTAACCTCATCCGCATCAACAGGACTTGTAAAGGTTGCCGAGTTCTGATGCCATAAGTTGTTGAAATACTTGTCATCATTGAGGTCTGTTTCATCGCCCAAAAACATCTCCGAAACAGTTCCTGTTGCTTTATCCTTGTAAATAATTTTGAATTGGAGGATAGCGTTGTTTTTTGTACCACGGTTAATCATTTCACCGTAGTTATTCACATTAGCCACCCAGAACGAGAACATGTATGTTGTTCCTTTCTGTAAGATAAGATTCAGATTTCCAGATGTGCTTGCACTCCAAGCCACTTTCTCACCCGAGTCACCATCCATCACAGCAAAATATTTCCCGTCTCTTGCTTTGATGCGTGCCATTCGTTGCCAGAATATATTGGCATTTGTCGTTACGCCGAATACTCCGTTTCTGTTTAAATAGCCATTGTAATATACATCATTTTTGTTGTAACCGGGATCCGTTGAGACTGCAACAGGGTCAGAATCCCCATTACCTACCCATACGCCCGTGTAATCATATTCACTTATATCTTTATAGGCACTTGTCGCTACATCTTCATCAGCTTTGGCAGTACTCTCATAGCTACCATTACCCATCATATTTTCTGATGCAACAGGAGGGGCGTTAAATTCGGTATAATACAATACAATCGTCGTATCGAATCCATACGTATTTGTAAAATTATACCTATTGTCTCCCCCAGTTCTGCTGCTGAAGAATAGTTTTCCTATTGGATCAGTCCATGCAAAGGTATCCGTAGTCAACGCCGTTGGAGTTAGGGTAATAGGAGAAGAGGGGGATGCAGCTCCATGAATATATGTTTCCTTGGCCGGATCATAATGAGTATCATCTGCCGAAGAATACTCTTTAATACCAGCCTTAACATATGGTACAACAAATACGCTATCCACAACCGGACTACCATCAGAAAATGCAGCACGCAATGTGACTTTTCGCTCTACATCAGTCGGATTAGCCTTCAATCCGGCTATACTGAAAGTAAACGGACTTTCCGGGGACGGATCCGGTGTTGTGCTATGACCATCGCAACTAATAGTAAGACTACCGGCCGCCTTGGTGAATGCCACAAGACCTTCCACGCAATAGGTACTATCATTCACGTTAACCGGTGTCAGAACATACTGGAACGATGTTATCTCACTCGCTATTGTGCAGTCCACATTATGAAGGTGAAGCAGACGGCGGTTAGCTGCATTATTTGTCCACAAAAAATAATACGTATCAGCGGCATCTGTAATCTTTTCGTCACAGAACCAATCATTTTCCCCTCCCATGTTTAGACCCGTACGTTGACCAGAGACTGCGTTCCAAGCACTACCGTTCCATTTATACCAGGCATGCGAGCCGCTTGCATCATAATTGTAATCTCTATCCCCATCTTTCATCAACGGAACCAATGAGAATAGGTCCCCTTTCGACTGAGAGCAGACATTGATAAGTTCTTGCGACACTCCGGAAACCGTACCGGATGTCGGGCTCCCTGACGGAGCAAAAATATATTGTGCCCAATAACGGTGATCAGTAGTTAGTTGCGCGAAATTTTCGATGTAGTTGTTAATAGAACTTATAGGCAAATCACCGGTCTTCTGTTCTGATACTCCATCACTTTTAAGGATATTAGACCAACTGGGATTACTCTCAACACTATGTCTGGTAAGTATAACATGCGTCCAAGTGCCTTTAGGAACAGTAACTTTTAGAGCGTCTCCCCAGCCAGAAACACCTACGGCTTTAGTTGACCAGGCATTTTTGCCATCTACTATATTTAGGAAATACGCAAATTTTCCATATTCTGGGTCATTCGCATACCAATTCCAATTAGTCGGTTCTTTTTTAATATAGAGTACTTCCTCGCCATCAAAATAACGCATTGCATCCAACGCTTTCCACTCACTTGAACTACCATCTTTTGAGAAATTGTATAGATAATTCTCATAACCAATCAAGTCGACATTACCTGTTTGGTCAATTTTCCCAGACCAATCTTTGGTAGTATTATTTTTACGAACAATAATCACATGATCCCATGTGCCTTCAGGTGCTTCAACATACAAGATGTTCGGAGACTTTTCCCATTCTTTAGCCTCACTACTCCAGCCGTTACCACCGCCTTTATAGAAATAGGCAAAAATATGCGTACCACTTCCATAACCAGAATCAAAACCGCTCCACCAATCAGGTTTGCGATTTATATATAGTCTTTCACCTTTTCCATACGTATGATCACCTGCATAGAGAATTTCTATATTCAATGAACATAGCAATATAGTTAGGGCACTGATGATAATATTTCGAGTTTTCATGTTGAATAGATGTTTCATAATGGTGGGTGTTATGTTCTACTTCTATATTCCGACTATTGGTTAATCTGGTTCTATATGCTTCAGGGGTCGTGTTGCCCCTGATAATGGTTAACGAACCTCTAATGTATATTTAACAAATCACTAACGGTCGCCATCGGCTACGCAGTCGCACGGTTTGCACTTGTGCAATATAAACGATGCGTGCCTCGGCTCTCCACACCACAACTTTACAAGTTGCGTCGGGGACTCCGATAATAGCACAGCGTTCGAAAATTTGTATGACACAGTTTTATTATTTTGCAATGATACTTTTGATACTATGATACTTTCATTTTTATTGCGGGCGGGCAGGCTCTTTGTATATCAATCACTTACGGACAAAGTATCAAAAGTATCAAAGTATCATGTTAATTTTTTATTCGTCCAGCACAATAATTTCCACACGTCTGTCAAGCGACAGGTCTTCGTGCAGGTTGATAGCGTTGGTTACACTGGAGCCATAGTCTCTTACCTTCATGCGCGTGGCAGGTATGCCGCAGTCCACAAGGTAATACTTGACCATCAGCGCACGATAGTGCGCGAGGCGCGCGTTATGCGCCTGCGTACCTTCTTTTGATGCGTGTCCGCCGATAAGTATATTGTTCGGGATAGTCTTCAGTTGTTCGGCTATCTGCTGCAGGAACGCCATGGACTCCTCGCTTAACTGGTGACTGTCAAACGCAAAGTAGATGCGGTTGAGTTTGTCTATCTCTCGCTGTACACGCTCGGTAGCACGCGGAATATCCCGATGCAGCGTATCGATACGTGAGGTCCAAACGGTATCATTGCGTGTAACCATTTGCAAGGTTGTATCAGCATAAATGGTGGTCGTCGTCCGAGGCTTGGGCAGGCTGTGCCAGTGCACACCGATCTTCACACCGGCCTGCCATGGATGCAGTGCGCCGCCATTATCCAGACACTTGGTGGCAAGTATGCCTTTGTATTCCTCCATACTGAGGTTCGGGAACCGTTCGTCCTTCCAACCTATCTCTACGGGTTGCGCACCCTGAATATCCATTACCGTATAGTGCCCGTATACGCCTATCAGCAGGTCAGTCTGCTTGCTCATCTTCACCAGCAGGCCAAGGTCCACAAAGGCGGTTGCGGTGAACAGTTTCATGTTCTGCTTGCCCAAACGGTTGTCGTAACGGAAGGTGGTGAACTCATGAGCGTCATGGATCTGCGCACCGCCACGCTGCGGGTACTCGCCCCAATGCTCTATCTCGCCATTCAGCACACGGTAGTTACTCATGACAGTGAATGCCGGAGCCGCACCAAGTGAGGCGAAGAAGCCGGCCTTGTCCTTCTTACCCCACGCCTGGAACTGCAACGATACCGGCACACCGGCGGTGTGTATCGTCTGGCGCTCTTTCCACTGCTTGATCTCGGCATGGTGGGTATATTGCTCACTTATACCGTTTTTCACATCACTGTCCCACTGACCGGGGAAGACAAAGTCACCCGACAGTTGTCCCTCTGAGGTGTAATTGGCAAGCCAGGCACCCACGCCGACGCCTACATTCTTGTGGAAGAAATATGCATACTGCAGTTGCACCACACCGGAGAAGCCGGCCTTCTCGCTGCCTGTAGCGGAGGTGTGCGTAAGATTCTTGTTCAGGAATCCGTAGCCCACGTTACCTATACCTGCACCGGCATGAATCTCAACATAGTGTCCTTTGCGTGATGCCGAGTCACCTGCAACCTCTGCTGTTCTCTCGCGCTGAGTAATAGTGCGCAGGGTGTCGATATACGTATTGATATCCAGCGTCCATACTTCTACCAGACTGTCCTCCGACAGTGGGTCAACAGGCAACGATATACGCTGCTCTTCATGCTGCACCTCTGTCAGTTCTCGTCCTGCTATACGCTCGGTGGCTGTCTCCTGTGCATACATGCCAAGAGCCACGCCGAAAGCGATTAGGGTAATTAAGGTCTTTTTAGTACACATTTATCTTGACTGTTCTTTGGGTTGATGATCCTTGTAATTGCAACAGGTATATGCCTGTCACTTCAGGCATAGCCATCGTTGATTCGTCACCACGCAGCTCATTGGTGCTGACGGTCTGTCCGGTCAGGGTAAGCAGGGTAGCACGAACGCTGCCGGCAAAGGTCTTGCTTATCGTGATATTTGCTCCGGCTGGCACCTGCGTCGGCCATACGGCTATGCCGTCCAGCATAATGTCCTCGACAGCTGTTTGCTCTGCCGAACGCGGGAACTCGTCGAAGGTGTGCGGACAGGTCTTCTCTGTCGTTCCGTCCTTACGCGTCACCTCGCAATAATAGGTGTCACTCGTTCCTGCCATGGGCGTCTGTCCTGTATAGTAACGCTGCTTGGTCTCACCTTGCAGTTTCTTGTCGTTCTTATACCACTGGTATGCGGTGAATAGTCCCTTGCCGTTGTCAATAAACAGCACGTTCTCCCACTTGCGGAACATAAGACCTTCCACACAGCAGTTCGTGAACGCCGGTGCTGTGGATGAGCCCTCGGCGTAGGACTTCGGCCACTCGGCGAAGTAAGCCTTATACTGGTGCTCGGCAGGCTCAAGTCCGTCGATCTGCACGCTGACGGTCTTCGTCTTCTGCTTGTCCCAGTCGGCTCCTTGTGTCGGTACGGTACCGTTGAACACTTCCTTGCCTGCCGTCACATCCATGATTACCAGTTTGCCCTTAGGATTGTCGTAGGTCACAGTAATGGATACATTGTACGACGTCTCGTCACACGCCATCGGCTGCGCCGTAGCGGTGAGCTTATATACGTGCGGCTCATGGGTCTGCACCTCAAACACCTGCTGTATCCTTACCGCACGTGTGGCACTGCTCACGGCGCGGAACTGGATATCATCCAGCGCGAAATCGTTACCTGTATTCAATTTGTTCGTATTGAGGTTCACCACCGAGATGGTCACATTCGAGGCATCGGCATCCGCATAGAAAGTGGCGGAGCACTGATGCCAGCGGTTGTTGCGGAACTCCGCACTGCCCAGATCCAGCACCTTGCCTAACTTCTCTGTCTTACCGTTGTATTCAATCTGGAACTGCAACTTCGCGGCATTGTCCATCTCGCCGTAATTATTGATGTTCGCAGCCCAGAACGAGAACAGATACGTTGTACCTTTCTGCAACTTCAGATGCTCGTTCTTCGCGGTCTCCGCTTTCCAGGCTTTCTTGTTAGGCACGCCGTCAGAGGCTGCGTCAAACAGGGCAAAGTAGCTGCCTGCACGGGCTGTAATCTTGGCATAGGTGTAGAAGAAGTTGTTCGCATTCTTCACTACCGCAAAGCCGTTATCACTCAACCCGTCAGGGTTAACAGATGTGTTGGTGTAGAAATCTATGGCAGTGTAGTCGGTCTGCGCATACTTGCCCCAGAAGTTATAGTCACTGATGGTTGACTGCTGCCCTTTCGTACCGTAGTTGAAATCATCTTCGTAACTGCCGTTACTCATCATGTCGTTCATGTCACCCGAAGGAGGATTGAACTCACGGTAGGTATAATAGGTCGTGTTCTTCTCGTTGAACACGGTACTGCTCTGCTTGCCCTGCATCTCAGGTTTCTCCACGCCGTCAATATACCACTTGTGGTCGTTTTCATAATTCGCTCCGGTAGGGTTCAACGGCGTTGTCTCGCCGACCAACACGTCCAGATGCGTATGCACAATACCCTGTGTCACATTCGGAATATTCACTGTTGCCGTGGCTGCACAACCGCTGTTGCCGGTAAACGACGCTTTGGCGGTAGTGGTCTTTCCGCCGGAGGTCACAGCACGCAGCCCGGCAATGGAAAAGGTCTGCGGACTTTTTGCATCAGCCGCCTTGATGGTTACGGACTTACCGTCGCATGTGATGACAAGGTCTCCGTTCGGCTCGCCGAATGCCACCATGCCGTCCAGCGTATAGGTCGTATCGTTGGCATTCACAGCAGACGTGGCTACCTCAAACGCCGTTATCGTGCAGTCAAGATCGCAGTCCTTGGCACCGTCGGTTGTGACCTTAATCACCCGGCGGCCCGCTGTCTTGGCGGAGTGCAGATAGTAGTACACCGGTCCGGATGAAGGCAGGTTGTTCTTCAGAATATCTTTGTCTTCCTCGCCGTTGCGCATCTTGCCGGCATAACCGTCCACCGAGGTCCAACTTGTACCGTTCGTGCTCTTGAACCAGCCGTGGCATGCCACATTCTCATAATCATAAGCCGTCCTGTCAGCATTGAGTTTCACGCGCAGTGAAAACGGACCTCCCAGCGCACTCGGGCACACGACAATCGTCTCAGTCTTGCCTGACATCGCCGAGGCATACGTGGCAATCTTTTCCGTGGACGGTGTATACGTCTGCCACTCTGAACCGCCACCGCCATCCCAGAACTTGTCCAGACAGTTGCGGTCTGCGGCATCAGGAATTGTTATGTCGCCTGTCTGGTTCCACTTGTTATCCCAATTGCCTGCTGTTCCACTGCTATTCTTGCGTACGACTATGCACCTGTTATAGTCACGTGCAGCAGGAATGAGACCGGAGAAGATGTTGCCGTTCTCTTTGGTGAGAGTCACCCAGTCCTGATTACTCTGCTGACCGTTGTTCTCCTTCCAGATATACAAAAAGAGCTTCGCGTTGTCAGTCGACCAGTTGAACTTACCACTGCCGTCACGTCCGCTCTGGTCTGCATTGATATATATCATCTCGTCTTTCTCAAACTGACGGGAGAACATCGGTGCAGCACACAGCACCGTCAACAATGCGATAAATATATTGCGTGTTTTCATATGCATAGGTATTAAATTATTCGACAATTATGATTTCCACGCGCCTGTCCAGCGATATATTGTTATCCAACCTCTCCTCATTCGCCACGCGTGCGCCGTAGTTCTTAACCTCTAATTGTGCATCCGGAATGCCGAGCTGTACGAGGTACTTCTTCACCGCCGTTGCACGGTTCAGAGCCAACTGCTCATTGTACTCTACCTGTCCTTCTTCCGACGAGTGACCGCCGATGATTATGTGGTTCGGTATCTCCTTGAGTTCCTCATATATCTCACGCAGGTACTTCTTCGACTTGCTGTTCAGGTTGTAACTGTCGAACGCAAAGTATATCTTGTTCAGCTTGTCCACCTTCTTTTGTATCACCTTTATTTCCATCTTCGGCGCAAGTTTGAAGGTATCTATGCGCTCCACCACTTCGGTCTCCACACGCTCCACGGTACGCTCTGTCGTATCTGCGCGGAAGAAATAGTCGAAGTTCTGTTCGGTATGGCTCTTGGGTTTGTTGTAGTGGTGCCAGTGAATACCGACCTTCAGCCCAACTGCCCACGGACGGGTGGCGCCATCGCGCAGATTAGTGGCGTATAGTCCCTTATACTCATCCATAAACGTTTCCGGACCGACACGCTGTCCCTCACCCCAGCCGAAAGGTGCTGCATCCGCACCGGCTTCGGATGGCTGGAACCGGGAGGTGATCGTCTCCGTCACCACATTGTTCGGCGTAAAGTGACCGTACACACCGATCATCATATCCAACTGACGTGTCAGGTTCACCAGCATGCCAACCTCGGCAAACAGCGTTGCCATCGGTTTGACATTCATCCTGCCCTGTGCAGTCGGCTTGCCGGTATATAGGTTCGGGTCATCGGTATTGCGCGCATACTCATGGTCAGCCATCCCGTCCAGTGTTAGTCCCCAGGTCGGATACTCGCCAAAGTGCTCCACATCGCCCTCTATCAATCGGTATTTCTGCGCAATGGCGAACGCCGGCGCTATTCCTAACGCACCGAACACGCCTACCTTACCGGCCTCGTTCCACCACTGTGTCTGGATGGATACAGGGATAGCGAGATTATATATGGTCGCACGCTCGCGCCATGCGTACACACGCGCCGTATGATTGTACCCGGACTCGCCATCCGTATCTATACGGTCCTCATAGAAGAAGTCTGTATATTCCTTGCCGTTCGACAGCGACGCTACGGAACTCAGGTTCTCAAACCATAGTCCGGCACCTACGCCCCAGTGTTCGTGGAAGAAATACGCGTATTGTATTTGTGCCCTGCCCGAGAAGAAACCTGTGACCTTGCCGCCGTAGTTCTTGTCCAGACCGAAACCTATCGAGCCGTAACCTCCGCCTATATATGCTTGCACATAGTGTCCCTTACGGCTGGTGGAGTCCGCATAGGTTGTTATCGTGTCTATACGGGCGACACTGTCCTCGCTGTATCGGACAACGCGGATGGTGTCAATATAGGTATGGATGTACTTCGTGGTCACACGCACCAGACTGTCCGTCGAAGCTGCTACCTGGGGTAGCGTCTCGTGCTGCGTCTGCTGGTCAGTGATGAACGGTTTGTCCATACGCATCTCCTGCCGGACATTGGCCGGTACTTCCGCCCTGATCTGCCCTGCTAACAGCAGAACAGCAACGGCTAAGAGCGTAATTTGTAGATTATGTTTCATGGTGTATTGTTTTGCTGTCAGCCATGTTTGGCTGACTCATTATATTCGTTTTAGTTGCGCACCCGGATAGTAGTGCGCCAGTATCTGTTCGTAGTTGTATCCTTTATCCGCCATTACCGCGGCGCCTATCTGGCACAGCCCTACGCCGTGTCCCCAACCTTTGCCGTGCAGCACAAAACAGGTTCCTTCACGCTCCACCTCGAACGCCGAACTGTACAGACACGTCCTGCTCAGCCATTTACGGATCTCCAGTTCCTTGCCAACGGTCATCCGGTGCTTCTTTCCCACTATCTCCAACTCGTATATCCTTCCGCTCGGGCCCCGCTTTATCGGTCGCAGTTCTTCTATCTCCCCGAAATCTATCCCCGAACGCTCTCGTACAATCTCCGCCAACTCCTCCGCCGTGTATCGTACCGTCCATCTGTAGAAATCCTGCGTCTCCCGGTCGTAGTTGTTCAGCACCTGATTGAGCACACGCACATCTTTTGTATTGCAGTACGGACACTCCACGCTCTCCAGATACCTGTAGTGGTGCGGTGCCCAGGCGTTCTCGAACAACTCCGTCCGTCCGCCGCAGCACTTGTAGAACCGGGTATCACAAATGGCGTCATTGTCCGTCGGGTCCACCAGCACCAGTCCCCGTGTCGCCTCTACGGCCTCTTTCACACGCTTGGCAGCCTCTGCATCCGCATCCCGGCGGGTTATCCCCTCGTATCGCTGGCAGTGGTCATCCGCACAGACATCAAATCCCGTATGTGCATCCCGCTCGTACCAAACCATGCGCCTTGCAGGCGTAGCCGTTGGCTGTTGGACATTGGCCGTTGGCTGTTGGCTATTAGCTGATAGCAGAGGGCGTAGCACCCATGAGCGCGATATCACTGCGTGCGCTTTCAGCAATTCTATAGATGAGGTCGCAGACATCTCCGATGTGATAACCGAACTCAGATAGTCCTCCACATCCAGCGTATTGATTGCCGTCTCCGTCCCGTCACCGTTATCACGGATCTCCATATCTCCCTCAAACAGTTGGTCTTCCGTTCTGTCCCAATGAAAACCTATCCCTATCCGCACACCGCGCAGCCACACGCCTTCGGCGCATCGCTCGCACCGGATCTTCGGTGCCGTCAGTATGCCTACTCTGATATTCATGGCTATTGGCTTTTGGCCATTGGCTGTTGGCTATTACGCTGGAAAGACTAATGGCCAATGGCTAACGGCTAACGGCAATTTTATTCATTGCTATCCTAGCCTTCAGTTCCCATGTGCGGATGCGATCCTTATAGAAGTTATTGGCATTCATGGCCACTATATCGCAGTTCGCATCGGAGTTGTCCTCCCAGCGGCGGCAGTTGTACAGCACGTCATAAATCCTGCCTATCTGGTACTCGCGGCTCACGCGCAAACCTACGGCATAATCCTCACCGTACTTCGTGGTCGGGAAGTTGATGGTGCGCAGCAGCGGCGTATAGAACCCGCGCGGTGCACCCAGGCCGTTGATGCGCAAGGCGTTGTTCCTGCCGTTATCCGGCGTCCACTCCTTGTGGTCAATCACTCCCGGAGGCAACTGATTGCCGTCGAAGTCCGTCATCCGGTAGGTGCCTACCACCATGGCGCAGTTCTGCTCATGGAAGGCGTCAATGAACTTCTGCACCGTTGTCTCGTCATAGTACGTGTCATCGCTGTCCAGCTGGATGGCGAACCGTCCGCATTTCGGATGGTGCAGCGCCACGTTCCAGTTGCCGCCTATCGCGTGCCAGCTCTTGTCCTGTGCAATGTATATCAGGTTGTCGTGCCCTTCGGCTACAATCTTTTTGATGGCCTCCACCGTGCCGTCCTCGCTGTTGTCGTCCACCACAATCACATTGTACTTGTACGGCGCATTCACTTTCTGGCTCAGTGCACTGCGGATGGCGGTCTCGATGGTACGCACCCTGTTCTTGCAGGGGATAACCACCGACGCCTCGTACTCAAAATCTCCGCCTTGCATGTCCACGTCCTTGAACTCCGGCTTCAGGTAGCCGCCTATATCCTTCAGGTGACGTGTCACGGCTTGCTCCATCTCTATCTGCACGCCTCTGTTCTTCGGATCAACATAGTCGAACAGCTTCTCGCCGGACTTTCTCGTATCCAGTTCCACATCGTAGTACAGGTACTCGTTGATGTGCTCCAGCGCACCTTTCTGGCTGACCTTCAGGCGCAGGTCGTACAGTCCCGCATACTGGTAGTCCACATCCATCCGTCCGACAGCCTCCTGCAGTGCCGATGTCCGGTACAATAGCACCGAACCGAAATCAAAATCGTCACGCAACGCACCCATCTGGTAGTCTATCACCGGCGCATTGGTGCGCACATCGCCCGACTGGTTGAAGTGGTCGGCATAAGCCATCGCAGCACCGGTGTCCTCCATCAGTGCCTCCATACGCTCCAGCGCGAACAGAACGAACGACAGGGTCGTGTATTTGGTGTAGATGAGCGTATAGGGCGTATGGCTTTGGGATGCGATGAATCGCACGTTCGCCGTCGAACGTATATCGCCTTTCAGATAGTGTATCTCTGCCACCAGCTCCTGTTTGCTCAGGTTCTGAACAGTGGCTTGCACTTGTTGATCCGATTGGTACGGAACGAAACAGGTAATGTTTTTCATTGTTCTTTATTATTTTTGCGGCCTTTCGTGATTACGACATCAAGACATCTTTTCAGGCCGACGATGATTACAACGGATGATACTGTACAAAGGCTTCTATTGCTTCGTAGTTAGCCAGGCCGAGTTGGGCATAGAGTTCCGCCGTCGCATGGTTCCGGTCCTCGGCACGTTGCCAGAACAGACGCTCGTCATTGCCCATGAACGGTGCACTCTCCATCTGCGACTGGTGCTTAAGTATCGAGTTCCGCTTGAACCGCAGTTCTTCAGGCGACATCGGCACGGCCATCTCTATCAGGTCCACTCCCCACTCCATCCATGCGCCGCGGTACATCCATATGCGGCAGTTCTTCAGCCATGCATCCCACTCCTCGGTCTCCTTCAGGTCATCTATCGCCGCCAGCACTGCATCGGTACATACGCGGTGCGTTCCGTGTGGGTCAGCCAGGTCGCCGGCTACGAATATCTGGTCGGGCTTGATCTGCAGCAGCAGGTCTTCCACAATGCGTATATCCTTCTCTGTCAGCGGACCTTTCTTGATCGTGCCTGTCTCATAGAACGGCAGGTTCAGGAAGTGGATGTGATCCAGCGGCAGTCCCATGTGCCGGCAGGCGGCAGTCGCCTCACCGCGACGGATAAGCGCCTTGATGTCCAGTATCTCACGCGTATCCTGGTCACCGATCTTCTCTTTGCTGAAGAAGTGCAGATACTCGTCGTACTTCTTTTCTATCACTTTGTCTTCGGGCATATGCATCTGCTTGTACCCTTTGATAAAGTCCATGAACCGAACCACCTCGTCGTCGCACACCGCTATACATCCCGATGTCTGATAGGCTATATGCACGTTATGCCCCTGCTTGATCAGGCGGGCGAACGTACCGCCCATGGATATCACGTCGTCGTCCGGGTGCGGCGAGAAGATCACCACGTTCTTCGGGAACGGCTTGGCACGCTCCGGACGGTTGCTGTCATCGGCGTTAGGCTTGCCGCCCGGCCAGCCGGTTATCGTGTGCTGAAGGTCGTTGAACACCTTGATGTTGCAGTTGTACGCCGAACCGAACAGTGTCATCAGCTCAGCCAGACCATGGTCGTTATAGTCCTTGTTCGTCAGTTTGAGTATCGGCTTGTCGGTCTTCTGGCACAGCCACACGATGGCTTTCCGTATCAACTGGTCATCCCACTCGCAGCTCGTCACCATCCACGGCTTGCTGATACGCGTCAGCTTGTCCGCCGCCGACAGGTCGAGATAGATATGCGCGTTCGATGCCAGTTGCAGTGCCGAAGCCGGACAGGCCGGCGAGGCATCCTGCTCGATGGCGGCTGCAACCGGTATGGCTTTATGCTCGCCCCAGGCCACCAGTACTATCTCTTTGGCATGCAGGATTGTGCCTATGCCTATCGTTATCGCACTTACCGGCACAGCTTCCGGTGTACCGAACAGCTCGCTTGCGTCCGCCCGTGAGTTGTTGTCCAGCAGCACCAGACGCGTCTCGCTGTTGAACTGTGTACCCGGTTCGTTGAACGCGATGTTACCGCCGCGGCCTATACCCAACAGCATCAGGTCTATTCCGCCCAGTTCCTGTATCGTACGCTCATACGCTGCACAGGCGTCGATGATATCCTCTTTCGCCAGCGTTCCGGGGATGGCTATCACGTTCGCCGGCAGAATACCCACTTTCGATATCAGCTGTTCCTCCAGTTGTCCCAGACAGCCGGCATCCTCCGTGGCAAGCGGATAATACTCATAGCCGACCACCAGCACCACGTTCCTGAAACTCAGTCCCTCATCGTGCAAACGGATCAGTTCCGCGAATATGTCCTGCATCGAACGGCCGGTCATCATGCTCAGCACGAACTTCTTGCCTTCTTTCTGACGCTGCGAAACGAGCTCGGCTATATGCCGCGCAACTGCCACAGCACCTTCCTTGCCTGTCTCATAGACGGTTGTCTTCACTTTCTCCATCCTGCTGACGCGGGACAGTTCGAACACATCGTCGGGTTTGTACAGTTTCTTCGCCACCCGGCTCAGCGAGATATGCGAACTCAGGTTTGTTCTCATGGTTGGTAATAATTGGCTCTATTGTGTTATCCTGTTTCTATTTCCCCGATTTTGATTATTTAGTGAGCAGATTTGCGAGCTGTGTAAGGGAGCAATGTGGTGCATTGTGACCGCGCACAGCTCACAAAGATGCCGCTAAAGAACTAAATCGAACGCAGCGCAGTTTCCACGCGGCGCAGCACTTCATCCTTGCCGAGCACATCCGTTATCGCC
>Ga0310696_10005716_pt1 | contig 14921 bp, 22 predicted proteins | sample AusTroGonzalo_MG_4_FD_203885 | JGI IMG/M metagenome (GOLD analysis project Ga0310696, IMG submission 203885) | Bovine rumen microbial communities from tropical cattle in Woodstock, Queensland, Australia - Gonzalo_02 (v2) (version 2) | ecosystem: Host-associated > Mammals > Digestive system >...
ACACTTGTAGAATCGGCGGAAAAGCCCGTATCAGGATTGAAAGTGATTGCCATAAATGCACCCCCTAAAACTCTACGGCTACCGTTTCGCCGTTCTCGTTCGTCGAATGTATTGTTCCCGTCATAGCGCGGGTATCTGTGTCAAGCCCCGCTATGTCAACGGTTGCGTCTGCGATATTCTCCACGGCAAGGGCGGTTTCTCGATACACCGCGCGAACCTCGGACAAGGCGGGTTTCACGCCCAAATCAAGGTCAAAATGTGGCACTCCTTGACGTTGGCGAAGATATGCGTCATTCGTGAAAAGCCGCACCGCGTTCGCTACATTTTGCGCGTCGCAATACCTTCCTGCCGTCGTTGCCAAATTCCCCGCACCGTCAAGCGTAATATCCCATTTGTCATTCAAGAAAAGGCTTCGTTTGTTCATAATGCACCGCCTTTTTCGGGTCGTATATATATCGTTCTAAGTGATACACAATGCCTGTTGCCTCATCTTTGCACATAACTTGAAATTCAACAGGCTCATCAAGAGGGGGAAAGTCTTTGCATATTTCATAAATATCAACTTCCATACGCCCTCCTATTCCGGCGTGCTTGTCGTACTGCCGCCGCTTTGCACGCCGCCGTGAACGTGTCCCAAGAATGAAATTCCGCCTATAGTACAATCCCCCGCAATATCCATTGTCCCGCTAAAGGTCGCGCTTGGGCTTGTAACGGTCAATCCTGCGGGCGCAGTTATTACAACGTGCCCGTCTTGTTTTATCTCTACATAAACCGTAGGGTCGGCGTTGTGAAACCCGCCTATATAAAAGCCGTCGCTCATTGAGTGCTTGCGGAAACTCCCCGGTTGTTGCGGCGTGTCCGTCCCTGTTTGCACGTTGCTCGAATCAGCTTGCGCAAATACTGCCAAGCCCTTATCACCAACAACGGGGTCAAGGATAACCGCACCCACGCCCGCGTGATACCGAAATACGGGCAAATGAAAAAGCGTCGTTGGCTCAACGGCTTGCCCGTAACCATCAACGCTTGACACCAAAGGAAGAACGTCAACGAAAAGCCCGCTTACCGCTTGCACTTGTACGGGGATAGCTGTTGAAATACTGCTCATGGCGTTTTGTATCATAAATTGCAGTGCGTTGTATTCGCTCCCTGCCGTGTTTGGCTTCTTTTTCCCTTTTACGGTTTTCTCGTCAGCCATCTTCGCCCTCTCCCTCGGCTTCGTCGTTGCCCGCGTTTTCGGGCAAATACATTCCGTCAATACGCGATACCCAACGCCCTTGAGTATAGGCCGCTAAATCGTGACTTAACTTTGTGATTTTCCAATAGCCACTAGCACGCGGGACAATGCTTTCTATCTTTATTTGCCCGCCTAACTGTAGGCGCGGATTGTAGAAACATTCGCAGGAAATCCCGTCTTGCGTAAAGGAAGGATAACCAATCAAGCCGCTATCTGCTTTCAAAAGTACCGCGTCCCCGCGCGGCTTGTCCCACGGCTGAATAGTCCATGTTTCGTCGTCCATTAGCAACTCGCAACCTACTTCGTCTGCTACCGCTTGGGCTTTTTGAACAGACGAACCGTTAAAAGTGGCGTTTTTCACGCTTCCCGTTACGCCGTTATTAACGAAATTAAATCCTGCTTGCTGTGCAAATTGCGAAATCAAACTTTCTGCTGTTGCTTCGCCCTGAACGCTTGTCGGGCTGTCGGCAACCAGCACAGACCAGCCCGCCGTCAATGCTTGAAACTTCATTGTTACGTCCGGCGCGGTCGAAAAATCAGCACTTGCGGCGGTTATGTCGCCCTTGAAAACAACGGATAATTCGCCGCCCTTGTCTCCCGCTTCTATCAAGATATGATTCTTTCTATATTCGCCCGGAAGAAACGAGAGGAAAGTTAATTGCTCCATATCCGCAAGTTTCAAGCCTTGTATGCGTACTTCCGCGCTGTTCTTTTCGGGCAGTCCGGCTTTTGTGACTTGCACCGTTGTTGCGTAGCCCTCGAAAATCTTAGTGTTACCGCCGCCCGAAAATTCGCCCTCGCCTAGTATGATTGTCGTTTTTAGCGTTTTCTGCTTCATTCTCCCGCCGCCTTATAGAACAATCTCCACCGTTCACCAAAACCGCTATATAACGGGTCTGCTTCGCCTAGCATATCGACGAAAAGCAACTGCCCTTCAAAGGCGCTTTGCGCTATCTGGATTATGTTTTGACGATCACGGCAAATCGCGCCCGTCACAACTTGCGCACCGTTGCAAATCAAGTCAAGGTATGTACTGCCAAAACGATAATAGACGCGCATTTCGCAGTTTTGCCCGTCAAGTTTGACTTTGAGGCTTTGCGCAGGAACGGCTTGCAAAGGTATTTTCTTCATTACGCCGCCCCCTTAATCATAAAGCCATTCATGCAAAGATGACCGCTTGCGCCCGCCGCTTTCAGCCTCTTCTTCCGCTCCGCTTGCATTGTTGGCTTGCACTTCGCCATCGTCTACATCGTCACAAACAGAACCGTCCTCCGCGTCCTCGGCTTCTATCGGTTCTTCCGCTTCTTCAACGCTTGTGGTAGTTTGTTGCGGCGCGATTTCACGAATTTCCTTGAAACGTAAATCCACATACAAAACGCCGCGTCCGTTTTGCGCGTCGCATCGATAATCAAAGGATTCCAACATCATATTTTTATATGACTGTTCGGGCGTTACTAGTGTTATTTTCTCGTCGTTTTCGGAAAGTGTAGTCAATCGGTCAATTTCGTTTTGTAATTGTTGCGCCGTACCCGACACGCCCAAACTGCAAGTAATAGAACGCGGCTCGATTACGCGGTTATACGTCGCAAACGAACCTTTTTCTATAGGCTCGTCTGGAAGTCTGCTCGACTTTTCAGCGGAAAATTCAAGCATGGAAGAAAATGCAACCTCGGCAGAATCACCGCGAACAATCCACGATTTTTTAACATCGGCGAAATTAGTTAAAATCATATTTTCACCGCCTTAATATGCCGCGTTCGCCGCCGCCGTCCATGCTGACGCGCGGCTTTCTATGCTGTCCATAAACTGATTTCCTGCGTCGGTGCCGTCTGCCGCGCTGATATTGACCGTGCCGACGCTAACGCGGGTATCTGTATTATTTGTTACACTAGCCGCGCCACCCATCGGAAGGGCTTGCGCCGCCGATACGTCGATAAAGTTACCCGCGATCTTTGAAAGCAATTCAAGCCCGCGATTACGTTTGCCAACGCCAAGCGGGATAATTGCCTCGCTTCCTGCTTCACCGACAAGCGCACGCGTCGGGCTATTGATAATGCCGCCGTTTGACTCGGGTTCAAATCCCGAAGTGTCCATAGACGCACCCGCGCCCGCCGTGATTGCGCTTCCTTTTGCCGCCGCGCCGTTCAATACGCTTGAAATCTTATTGCCTAACCAGTCGAATTTTTCACCAATCCAGCCAAAGAAAGATTCAAAAGCGCTTTTTATCATGTCTATAAAATTATTGATTGATTCTTTAAGTTTGCCCCAAACCTCAATAATTTTATTAACTGTTTCCTCGGCGGTATTTTTAATTTCTTCCCAAGTCTTTTGGGCTTCTTCTGGGCTTCCAAAAATAGCCGCCCAAAAGTCTGCAAATGCGCTTTCTCCACCCTCAGCCCATACGACTAAATCTTCGACAATTAGCGCAAGCGCCGCAAGCGCCGCGACAACTGCCGCAATCGTCAATACCATTGGATTTGAAAGCCAAGCTATGCCAAGTTTGACAAGCGCGGGAATAAGTATCGCGGTAATAACCGTTGCAAGCCCGATGAAGAATGCTTGCACAAATCTTTCATGCTTTCGCAGGAAAGCCACGCCTTTATTTATCCACTCGACAAACTTTGTCATAGCGGGCAAAATCATGCGGAAGATGATTGCCGAAAACGATTTCATTACTTGCCCGAAATCCGCAACGCGATCGTTCCAATCGGCGGTCAGCTTCGCGTCCTCTTTGGTATAGACACCAAACTCTTTTTGGGCTTGTATTGCGTCTTTTAACGCAGTTCGCCCTTGCTGTAAAAGCATGATTGTTCCTTGGTCTAAGCCAAGCGAACGCCCTAAACCAAAAAACTCCTGCTTTCCCATCGTCTCAGCTTTTTCGGCCAAGTCCATCATAACGTCAAAGGCTTGCCGCTGTCTGCCGATTTCGCCCGCGTCAATGCCGACACCTTCAAGCATTTTTGCCGCGCGGCTTGTGCCTACGGTTGCCTGTCGTGCAAGCTGTGCCGTTAGTGACTGCAACGAACCTTGAAAACCCTCAACCGAGCCGCCAGCGCGTGCCGCCGCCTCACCCCAAGCGTGCATTTTCTCAATGTCAACGTCGAGAGCGTTTGCAAGTTTTCCCATGCTGTCAGCTTGTGAAACGTACTCACCGAACCGCGAAAAGACAGAGAAAGCCGCCGCCGCTGCCGCTGATAGCAAGCCCAGCTTTGCCGTGATTGCGGAAGTCATGCCCGATATGGTGCTTTCAGCTTCTTTTGCGCCCTTTTTTACGCCGTCCGTTTTAAGTCCAAGCGCAATAACAAGTTCATCAATCGTCATGATTTTTCGCTCGCTTTCCACTCGTTATAGTTATTGACCGCCGCGATCTCGTAAAGGTCTGCCGCGTCGTCCAAACTGTAAACCGTTTGAAGTTCGTACAGTGTCGCCAGCTTCCGCGTAATGATAACCGCAAGCATGGCGGGAAAACTAGGATAATTTATTAGCCCTTGCGTTTGATGTCCACCGGCGCGGGGGATTGCCCGAAGGCGGGAAGCCCGCGCGTCTGAAAAAAATCATTTGCCTTAAAAGCCTCCGCGCGTAACTGCAAAAGCGTGTTGCGTTCCGAAATAAAGCCATCAACGTTTTCTTCCGTCAGATTAACCTCGACGTTTTCTTTTACGATGGAACAACAACTCAAAAGCTCGGTCAAAAGCTCCTGTATCTTGTCATAGTCAGCGGACGCAAGCGAACCCAAAAGGCTTGACAAATCGCCCGTCTGAACCTTGCCGCCGTTCGCGCCGATAAGCAAAAGCAACTTAAACGTAAACCGCTCGGCCTGTGTTGCGCTCATTTGTTTAATTTTGAAGTGGAGGGTTTCCCCTCCATCTTCAACTGTCCAATCGACTACCTTACGCATTTACATACCCTCCACGCTCATGCCCTCAAAGTGGAATACCCACTGTGTCGCGGAAAGTACCGAATTGCCGTCTGGCAGTCCTTTATAAGACTGCAAAACGCCCTTCGACAAGGAATAGACTTTGCCGATAGACGGAATCGAAATAACCATCTGACACTCATACGGCTTTTGATTCGTTTCCTGCGCCTGTCTAAGCAGATTGAGGAACGTCATTGACGGGCTAGACGCTTCAAGATTGATTGTGACCGTCTTAATTGCGGGCGTGTAACCCGCTACCATCTTGCCGTCCACACCCATGCGCGTTTCTGCCGTCTGAATCGTGTCCGACGTGAAAGAAGAATCTGCGCTAAACTGTTGCAGATTGACCGCAAACAAGCCATTCACCGAAAGGGCGACTGTTGCGTTGGCGCTAGTAATATCCATGCTCATTGTCATTCACTCCCTTTCTTACAGTACCGCCGTACTTGCGACTTCAATACGGTTGACAGAACCTCCGTAGGTGTAGTAAACGGAAATGTTAGGCGAATTGCGACCAACACGAACCGCCGCGCCAGCGTCCTCGACAAGAATCGCATAGCCCCGTGTCAAAAGTTCCGTCGTAAGGTCTTTGCCCGTCTCGTTGTAAATCTGCGCTTTCTGACTTTCGGAAAGCGTAACGCCGGGGTCAATAACGCCGTTATTCGTTGCGCGGTTCACCGGGTCTTGCAACCAAGCGCGAATCAGTGCATAGCCCCTATCGTTATACGGGACTCGTCCCGCATTGGTAAGGCCATTCATGATAGACACTTGCATGACGTTTTTCAACCAAATGGTATTGACGAAAGCATCAATGAAGCCATAACGCCCGAACATAGCCGCAGGATAAAGGAACGTGAAAGCGTCGTTCCGCGTTGCGAATTTGCCGACATAGGCAACGTTCTTCGCGTCGAGAAGTGCCGCCGTCGTTTCGTCGGTAACCGTAGCCGCCAAGCCGTCCGCGTGTTTGAACGCAAAGTTAATCGTGCCTTGGTAACGCTCCCAATTGATAGAAGCCGCACAGCCAAGAACAAACGCCGCAACCATAACGTTATCATAGACAAGCGCCGTCGATCCGTATTCTGCCGCTTCAATCTGCGATGCAATATCCGACGTTCCGCCCTGTACCAAAAGGCGCGGGTCAGCCGTCCAACCGACATATAGATAATCAATGCCTTGGTTCGAAGCCCACTGTGCAAGGCCGAGATGCTCGGAATCCGTCGCCGTGTAAAGCGTGGTGAACGTTACCCAGTTTTGGCTTTGCTGTTTGATTGCGTTCATGTTCGCCGTCTGTGTCAAAGCGTCCGAACCCTGCGAGATAATTGCGCCCGCGTCCTGCGTAAGGTTCATCAGTTCTGCCGCCGTGCCCGTCGCATAGGTAATAGTTTCATTTGCGCCTGTACTAGGCGAATTGATTTGGAATGCCCCCGTCAAGCTGGAATAGGTGCAGGTAACGCCCGTAAGTTCAGACGCAAGGGCGGTTTCAAGAACCGTTGCCGCCGCGCTATAGGACGTTACCGACGTGAAATCCAAGCTCGTCAATGCAATCTCGGTTTCATTGATCGTGATATTCAAAGTGCCGCTTGCCATAGCCGCGAAGTCTGAAAGCGTGCCTGTAAACTTCGCGCCACGCACCCACGCGCCGACAGCAGAATCAACGCGCCGCCCAAACATCAAACGGCGAGGTTTTGAAAAGCTGTTGTTGTAGCCCAAAAAGTAAAGGCTTGCAACCGCGTACTCGTCGGACGTTTCACCGAAAAACGCGCTTACCGTTTCCGCAGACGTAAACGCCATCAAAGGCGCGTCGGCGGGAATCATAGCATTTTCCGTAAGGAAAAGCCCGTTAAACTCCAAATCCGTGCCGCCCGCAGGAATAAGACGCGGGTTAATCGCCACGATATACGAAGCAGGAATCGTCATATTTTTCCCTCCTTAGTCCGTAGGCGGGTATTCCGCGTCTACGTTTACAATACCGGGCAAGATAACCTTGACAGGCTCACCGCCGCCCGGTGGTATTACTTCTTTAACTCGTTGGATTTTCACATCTTCAAACCACGGTAAATTTTGCGTTATGCCGCAATTTATTTCCGTTGTGATCGTGACGCTCCAACGCTCTTCATACTGATTGCTTGCGTCAATGCCTGTCAGATTGCGCGGATTCTGCGCCGTGCATACTCGCACATCAACGCCCGACGCTTTGAAATAGTTTGTTCCCATATACGAACGGGACGCTATTTCTAACATTTGCGCGTTTTGTGCCGCATAGTCTGCGTAAAAATCCACTTGCACATCGACCAAAACAAGCGCGGTTATTGTGTCCACGCCGTTTTTATTATCGGGCAAGCCCTCAGCATTAAAATCATATACGTTTGTCCCGCGCCGTTGCCGTATAATCGGCGTATAGATACAGTACGCGCCTTTTTTAGGTAACACCATACGGGATTGATTGCCACGAAAGACAACGCCGCCGTCAAGCCCTGTCACCGCTACAATGTAGCCGTGCAACGCCGACATAAAGTCAGCTTCCGTCAGTGCCATCGTCGCCGCCTCCTTCCGGGTCAATCACAATTTCGGGCGGTTCATGTTGCAAAGTACCAATCACGCAAAGCCAACCTTCCGGGCTGAAATCGTCGCGAATCATATCTATCAACCAATAGGAGCCGTCAGCACGCTCTATTATGTCGCCCGCCGTTTCCTCGTGTCGGTTGATTGTATGTGCGCTTGCGTTGAGATAAAACTTTTTAACGTGCCGCGCATCTGCTAGGTTGTCAAAAAGTTTTAGGTCGCCCGCGTTTGGGGCTTGCACTTGCGCCATAATGTCCTGTGGCGTGTAGGTAACGTGCATAACGCCCGCCGTGTTGGTTAGTCCCGTGCAACGGTAAATCGTTACCATTTCGTGATGATTAACGCTCCCGATTGCGCCGGATACTATTGCGTGAAGGTTCATTTGTCTACCACCTCATAAGATACCGCCGCGATCATTTGCCCTGTGTCCATAAGCGGGTGGTCTGGTTCAACCTTGCCTTTGCGTCGTTTAGCGTTTACCGTAGCTTCGGCGTTTGGTTTCCACGCGCCGTTTTGTATGCTGTCCTTAATATCTGACTTCATACTTTCGCCCGCAACGCCTAGAGCCTGTTTCCAAATAGCGGGATTCGTTGCCCGTCCGCGAACGTGCCGCACCATTTCGCCTATCCATTGTTTAGGCTTTTCTTTTGCTACAGTTCGCAGGAAAGGCCGCGCCGGGATTCTCTCCCCGCCATAAGTTCCAAACTCGTTATATACGGCGTATTCTGCTATGCTTTTCCCGTCCGTGGCCGTTGCATTGTTCAAGATGCCAGCTTTAACGCCGCCCGCAATCTCCGCCATCTTGGCAAGAAACTTTTTGTATTTGTCTCCACCGGAAATCTTAACAGTGACACCCATCGAACCAAAGCCCTCCGTACCTATGCCCCTTGATAATTTGCCAATATGCCGCGCCGCAAGGTGTAGTCATGTACCAATCGCTTTCTTTGCCGTATTGCGGCGTGGAATACGAAACCGATACACTTCCCTCCGTCGCGCTTGACATAGCCCCTGCCGTGCCTCTCTGTGCGAGTGTGGCAAGGTGACAAACTAGCATATACCAAAGGTTTTGCTTCTCGGCATCGGTAAAGCCGTCGATAGTTTCAAGCCCGGAAATGATAAGGGCGTTTTGTGCCATGAAATTTATCTGATCGTCGGAGAGTTCCGCAAACTGCGGATAAACCGCCCGAAAAGCATCTACATCGAAAGTCATAGCTCGCGCCCCCCTTACATCATTTCTTGCGGGTTTTTTTCTTGCCCGCCTCTTCCTGTTTTGCCGCTCCCTGTCCGTTGTCAAGTGCGGAAACGTCTTCTTTCGCCTTTGCCTTTGCCTTTTCGGTTTCGCCATCTTTGATGAAGCCGCCCTTGAAAACCGGGTGTTCAGCATAAACAGCTTTTACCGCTTGCCACATATCAGCATCTACAACCGTCGCACCGAAAGCACCGACGGCAGGGAGAGGCGAGTTAACGCCCCGAATCCCCGCGCCACTGCCTTTAATGACAACGGTATGCACAAGCCCGGATTTGTCCGTCACATCAAATTCAATGTCGCGAACGCCGTTATAAAATACCGTAGTCTGTGCCACCGATTACACCCCCAGCATCGTAACGATTGCGAACGGCATATAGACGATTGCGCCATACGTGCCCGCGCTGATTTTCTGATACATGGACGAGCTGTCGCGGATAATGCTGTGAGCCTTATATTTTTCGGAATAGCCAAATTCAACGGTGGGCTGTCCGTTTACCTCGTCGGCAAGAATCATGGCAAGGTTGCCGCTACCCGTCACCATTTCCGGCGCGGAAAGGATTTCCATATTCGGATAGGTGTCAGCCAACATTTTCTTGACGCTTGCGCCGAACGCATTGACCTTGTTCAACTCCGCGAGAGCCGCAGGGGCAATCACAAGTTTCGTGCGCGTGTTGCCGTCAATCCAGCCGTTGGAACGCTCGTAAAGCTTTGCGTACATCTTGGCAAAGTCAGCCATGATTTCGTCGGCGGTTTTCAGCGTCCACGTATTGCCCGCCGTGCCCGTGGTCGGCGTGAGGTCGGCGTTAAGATTCGGGTCGTTCAACAGACCGTAGATGTTCAAGCCCTCCACGCCGTAGAACGCATACTTGTTGAAGCTGATTTCAAGCAACGTAGCCGCCGAACGCTGTTTCTCGGCGAAAAGGTCGATACGCGCAGCCGCGTTAACGTCCTGCTCCAAATCACCAACTCGCAAAGTCGTTTGAAAACGATACTGCTGCCTCGTCGGGAAGTTCGTGTTCACGTTGGCCTGACCGTTGGCATCGTAATCCTGATACGGGGTAACCGTGCCAGTCAACTCAAGGGCGCGGAACTGGGTGAAGGCCGTGCTCCAATCGCCATTCTTAACCTCCGGCGCGATAGCCTTATAATTCCTCTTAGCCGTCAAAATCTCGATAACGCGCGGGTTTGCGTACACGTTCATATACGCCGGGACGGCGGTATTCGGGTCAAGCGCATCGGTCACGCCCTTGTGCGGTTCCGCCGCGTCAAAAAACTTAGACGCGCCGCCGAAATCAAAGCCTTTCTGCTTTGCAAGTTCCATATCAATCATTGTCCATTCCTCCTTTAGCGTTTCGTGATAATCGCCATGCCGCCGCTCGTCGTGGCGTTCCAAGTCTTGAAGCCCGTGTCCGTCGCGCCGGAGCTAGACAGAGTAGCCGCGCCCGTGGAATTGTTGGCGTAAACCGTCGCGCCTGCGCTCGTGGTTGCATCAGCCTTGATGAAAAAGTCACCCTTAACGGCCAGCTCAACCGCCGCGCCATTCGGTACAACCAACGTTCCGTCCTCGGTCATGTCGTAATAGTGGTAATTCTGCACCCTCTCGGCAAAGCCTACAGGTGCGCCGGAGCCGTTGCCGACGGCCTGCCCGTTTGCGTTCTTCCACGCGAAGCCGCCCACCTGTACCGGGGCAAAAGCCGTGCCCAAATCCGGCGGGGTCACAAGATTTTCCGGCGTGTAGATAGCGGGCTGATTGTTGGCGCGATCGCCCGGAATCGCTTCTTTATTGTACTTGCCAACCTCTTTCTGATACGAAAAAGCCATTTGTCATTCCTCCTTATTAGCGCGATTTAATACCGCGCAATACATCATTCATCGGGTCTTCCTCGGCGGGTGCCGCATCCATAATCGGGGCGGCTTTCGCCAGCATCTTCACCATCGCGCCAAATGCGGACGGGTCAACTCCCTCCACCTCAACGCCTTTTGCATCAAGTGCTTTCTTGTAAATGTCTGCCGCGCTGTCGAACGCAAACGGATTGCTAATCTTGCCAACATACGGGGCGACTTCCTCCGCCGCCGTATACAGTGCCGCCGCCATCGCCTTATCAAAAACGGGCGCGGAATCTTTCGCGCATTTGTCCTCGGCGTTTTCCTCTGCCTCATCCTTGCAAGCGTCCTCGGCGGGCTTTGCATAAGCAATCCCAGCCATAAACGCTTTCTGACTTGCTTTGTCTTCCGGGTCAAGTCCTGCCGCTTTCATAGCCTCGCGCAACTCGTCGGCGAGAACGTCAACGGGTTCTTCGTCTTTCGTTTCCACTTCCGGCGCGTTCTCAACTGCCGGGGCAGTGTTCGTCATGTCGGGCGCGGATTCCTCAACGATCTTTTCTTCTTTGATTTCCTCCACGGTATCACCTCCGTTTTTCAGTGCTTCGGTAAGTTCAAAGAAAAGGGTTTTCCATGCGTTATCTCCCATGTTTTCACCCCCTTTCAATGCGGAATCAGCCACGCGAACATCATGTCCGGCGCGGCCTTCCCGCACCAGTGCAACATGGTTCCCGCGTATATTTTTCATGCGTCCATCGTAATGCTTGCCGTTAAACATACCGTCTAGCATTTCAACGTCGCACAAGTACCCTGCTGAAAGGTCGCGAAACTCTCCGTTTTCAATGCGCTTGATTGCGTCTGCATCGGTCACGGTCAAGCTGTTTGTGAGATACGGCGCGTTAAATTCTGCGTCAGTGCCAAGAGAACCGACAATCTTATCTTTCGGCATATTTGCCGCATCCATTTCCCAATGGTCGAGAGACAACGGAAGGCCGTTGAACGTATCCACCGCTTTCTCAATTTCGTCGGCGGGGCGGTATATCTGATAAATCGCTTTTGGCTTTAGTCCAAGCTCCTGCCAACCGGGAATTGTATCGCCAACATAGGGCACAACTTGCTCTTTTGTGATATTGCTCGTTGAAACGTGCAAATAGCCGTTTTCGTCGAATGTTCGCGCCGTTTCAAGTGGCGAAGTATCGAAAATCATGATTTCACCTTCTTTTTATCCTTTTCAGCTTTTAGCCGTTCATCAAATAACCTCAACAATTCTTTCCATTCTTTTTGGGTTAATTCACCAAGCCGCGCAAGTTCTGACTTATTCATTTTTCAACCTCCGCCAAGATTTCCTCAATGCCCGCCTCGGTTTCTTCTTCGCTCAACTGCGGGATAACAGGCCGACACACACAATAGCAGTTAACCAACTCGCCCGGCTGGATGTAGTCCTGCACATTTGGGTTAGGATCATAACAACCTTCGTCGATAAAATATTCCGCGCCGTCCATGCCGCCCTGCGTGTGGTCAAGGGAGTGTGTTTCGCGGTAAGTCTTGCCGCTTGCTGTGTGCATCCATATACCTTTAGTTATGCCGTACGATAAAAGCCGCTGACGCGAAAGGTTGTTGGTGGCTTTATTCGTCTGATCTCGGGCGATCATGCGGGCGCGTCGCTCGGTAACGCCAAATTGATGATGAAGTTCTTCCGTCATGCGTGCGAGGTCATGCCCTGCCTCGATATTGCGTAGGACAATGCCCTCGACCTGCGTCAAACTTTCCCGCGCGATGCTTTTTATCAGATTGACGTTTTCTTTGACGATAGCTTGAAAGGTCTGCCGTTCCCGTTGGCTCATATACGAAAACTTGAGATTAAAACCAAGCCCCGCATCTTTTAGCGGTTTCGTCTGCTGGATAAGGTTGCCCGCTACATAGCCGCGAATCTTCGACACAAACCAACGCGGCAAAGTTTCAGCAAGCTCGTTAAAGTTGCGCGTCCACTGCCTAAGCAATTTCCGAAATGCTTGCAAAAGGTCATCCGTCGCGCTGTCGCCTACAATCTTGCTTTCGTTGGCGCGGTATTTTGCCCGCAACCAATAGACAACGCTATGCTCCATTTCGCGCACAGCCTTTTTTAAGCGTTTCTCATATTCCTTTTCAATTCCTGCGGGCGGGAATATCGGTTTCAGTGTCCGTTTCATTTTCGCTCTCCATCGGCAACGCCATTTCCGGCATCGGTACTTCTTCGTCTGCGTCAATATTTGCAAAGCCCGACTCCGGGTCATTTGCAAGTGCAAGCCGCGCCTCGCTGGACGAAATTACGCCCCTGTCAATCAAGGTTGCGTATGTGTCGGCGATTGTTTTATTACAACGCGCTTTTAAGTCGCTATCTTCATCTGAAAGCGGGACAAACTCAAACGAAAGCGCATCGTCAACCGCGCCCTTGCTGTTTAGCTGGAGCAGTTTAACAACATACTCCAAAGGCTCACGGAAAAGTCTTTCTTGCAGGGCGTGAATGTGGTCGTAATGGTTTTTCATATCCGCCTCGCCCGTCGCGTTCAGTCCGCCCGGAGTGATACCCCATAACTTGACGCTCGGCTCCCCGAACATCGCCGCCACGATTTCCATCTGTTGTTTGACTATATCGGTCACGCCGGAAAGCGGCTTCGATATTTCGAGGATATTTTCCGCTTCTTTGTCGATTGCCATTACGCCGTCATTGTCACGGTCAAGGGCGAATCGCTGAATACGCTTTCTGATATTGCCATAACGCCCGCCGTAAAGTAACTCCTGCATATCCGTAGCAAATACCGTGCAAGAGAATTTTTGCAAAAGCCTTGCCGCCGCCGCGCTACATTCGCCAAACTTCCGCACGTTTTCGGCGACGATCTGCGCCAATGGTATGCCGAAGAAGTTATAGGCGGGCAACAAAAGCGTATTAGGCTTATCTTCCGCGAAGTACAAAAAGCGTGAAGCATGAACCTCGCGCCCGTTAATAAGCCAAGACTGCGGAATGAAATAATCTTTATCCAACGGATTGAAACACGAATAACGCCCCGGCGCAATATATACAGGCTCAATCAACTTGAAGCCTTTTAACGTGCCACGCTTGAACGTGTCAGCATCAGTACCCAAAGGCAATTTCAAATCGTCGCCCGAAATATCGCCTGTATCAATATATGCCAAGCACCCGCCGAAATATCCGCAAAGCTCGGCGGCATCGTGGAACAGTTTATCAATTTTAAGGCGCGTCATTTCCGCCTCGATATAGCCCGCCGCGTCCTCGTCGCTTGCCTCTCCGTTGTAGTTAAACTCAATCCAACGGCGCGTCATTTCATCCGCCCGCATCTGCACACCCGCACGAATAACGCCGTTTTGGGAAAGTGCGGATAGTACGCCATAGCCGAGAAACTGCTGGAAGTCATACAATCCTCCAACCATGTTATAAATTCCGCACCCACGCAAAGCCGCGTCTTGTGCCGTGCGAAGATTGCTATTGCCATAACCTAAACTTTCATACGGCGAGAAGTCGCAAAGCACGCGCTCACGCTCCAACGCCGCGTCTGAAATTGTCATTTGTTTTTGCTTTGCCATTTACTCACCACTCCCAAAAAACATAGACGCACCGCGCCCGCGCTGAATGATACCATCAAGCGCATAGCGTAAAGCGTCTAAACAATGATTCCAAGCGTCCACGATAATCGGCAAAATATCGCCCGTTTGCTTGTCCACCTTGTAGCTATAATGATTCAGTTCGTCGATTGTGTGCCTACAACGCGGGTGGACAACAATATCAAACGACTTCAAAAACTCGATACCGTCCTCAATACTGCCTGCCCATTTTTTTGCGCCGCTGATATGAAAACCGCGTCTTTTCATAAAGCTGATTGTTTCCGGCCTTGCGTTATCCGCTTTTATAGGCCAGCTTCGCGCCGTTTCTATCGTGTCAAATAATGCGGGCGTTTCGTCCAAATCAACGCCAACGCCCCACGCCTCTCGGTCAATAAAAATAGTGCGGTCTTTTAGATAGCACCGCACTAATACTGTAGGGTCACAATTATGAACGAGAACACCATTTGCGAAGTATTCCCCGTTTTCAACGGTTATGTCAAATACTTCTTTTTCGCCTCTCGATTGTAAGTTTATAGGCA
>Ga0310696_10005717_pt1 | contig 14920 bp, 27 predicted proteins | sample AusTroGonzalo_MG_4_FD_203885 | JGI IMG/M metagenome (GOLD analysis project Ga0310696, IMG submission 203885) | Bovine rumen microbial communities from tropical cattle in Woodstock, Queensland, Australia - Gonzalo_02 (v2) (version 2) | ecosystem: Host-associated > Mammals > Digestive system >...
CGCGCCTCGTGGGGTAGGAGGGGGTCCTCCCCCTGGTGCGTGGCCGGGGCGTCACCAATCGCCGTCCGGTGAGAACGTGGCCGCGGTTATTTGAGCGTTAATTCCTGCGCCTGTCCTGTCGGATTTCCTGCTATTGCAGATCCAATGAGCTGCTTGCAAGTTGTTCCAGTCGGCCGCGGCTGCCTCCGGGCTTTCATAGCCGAACTGCCTCCATTTACTCACCGGCCGGATCTCGTCGATCACGAAGCTCAGAGGATGCTGTGCGTCGCTTGGCTCGTCATAGTGAATCGGCCCGAGCCGGCCGTGGCAGATCCCGCACGGGCCGCCGGCTGCCTTGATCCGGGCGCGGTTCTTCCTGCGCAGGTTGCCGTTTGCATATCGGGGGTTATTCATGGCGAAATAAAAAGCCGGAGCCGACGATCACGTTCAAAGTGATTCATCGGCTCCGGCTCTCAAAGCACTGGCCCTGGTGGATGTCAATCTTCAGTTCGGTTTTGCAGTCCCGGCAGTAGACCGGGATGTGCTGGCCTTCGGTCTCCGGCAGCACCCGCATCAAGCGCCGGTTGCGCCGACAGATCGGGCACTGCAGCCAGCCGTCCTTTACTGTCAACATTTTCTCATGAAGCCCTTGATCTGTCAACACATTTTTCACCTTTGTCCTTAGAATAATATTGATTTCCAGTCAGAAAATTAATAAAAGTCAGCCGCGCCGCGATCGTTTCCGGCGTGCGCGGGGCGCAAGCTCGAAGGCCGCGCCGGAGATCCGGAATTTCAAAATGTGGAACGAGGCCCATTCCGTTGCCCTGCGTTCGTCGATCAGGACGACCGCACCGTCCGGCGGTTCCAGCCGGAAGTCGTCGCCGACGGTCTGCGTGTCGGTCTCCGGCCGGCGGGCGTTGCGCGTGCAGCTCCAGCCGCGCAGGCCGGGCTTCGCGTCGTACTCCTGGCACTCCCGCGGCTCCTTTGTCATATAGCGCGCGAGCGTCTCGTGGTTCTTCTCGGCGTCGACGCGGAGCTTCTCGATCTCGACGTCGCTGCCGTAGATCCAGCAGCTGCGGATCAGCTCGGCGTCGCGTCCGGTCGAATTGATCACAATGTGGAAGTGCCAGCGCCCGGTCGCCGAGGTCAGCACCTCCGGGCTCCAGAAAGCCACGAGCTCCGGCAGCCCGGCGGCCTTCCGCGCCGCGTCGAGCTTTTGCCGGAAGTATTTGAAGCGCCGCAGCGCCTCCGCCCGGTCCTTCGGCATGTGGTCGTCGTCGAAGGTCAGCGTGACGACCAGTCCGCTGCCGGGCGTCGGGAAGTTGACGGCGAGCGACAGCTCCAGTTTCTGATAGGAATAGATCTGATTCATGCGCCGCTGGGCGTCGCTGCTGGCCTGGTGCTTCGCCTGCCGGGCCTTCGGCGTGTCCGTCGGCGCGCATCGGTTATAGAGCGCCTGCACCCGCAGCGGGCCGGCGTAGACTGTCTTGAGTGTAAGGGCCACGATCTGCCTCCTGTGATAGTCAGACCGTGGCCCTCTCGGCTCTCGTCTTGCAGTATAGTTTTGTTTCTTATGTTCCGGTCCTCGGGATTGCCTCTCGCTGCATCCAGGCCGGGCCGTCGACGCAGCAGATGTAGTTGCCCGGGCAGTCGCCGCCGTTCTCGCCCGCGCAGGTCTCGCAGGCGGAGATGATCGGCATATGGTCCGGGTCACACTCCCAGATCGTATTCCAGAGGTCGAACAGGCCCCCGTCGCTCAGCCCGGAGATGCACTTGATGATAAATTCACGGTTCGTCATGCCGTTCCTCCTTCGGTTCCTCTAAGATCTCCACCGGCTGCCCGGTCAGGTCCCGCAGCGCGCAGCGGACGTCGTCGGTCACGCCGCAGGGGCCGCCGTGCTCGAAGCAGAGGTCCTTGCCGCAGGCGGTGTTGCGCGCGGGATCGCAAACGAAAGTTTTCATTGCTCCGGGGTCTGCCTCCATAATCATTTCTTTACGATCTCCTCGATCGTCTCCTGTCCCGGCCACTTTCGCCCGTCCGGCAGCCGCGGCATCGGCGACCAGAACTCGATCCCCTTCAGGCGCGTGTTTCCGACGCTTTTTTCCGTGCAGTCCATGAACGCCGCGCGGAAGTAGACCGACGGCACCGGCACGAGCCAGCGCGTGAACGCCATGACATATTGGCCTTCTTTCGGATACCGGTCGTCCACGGAGATCAGCGCCGGCCCCTCGATCCGCGCCTCGTCCGTCCGGCCGAGGAGATAATCGCAGCTGACGCCGAAGGCGTCGGCGGTCTTGATGAGCTTCTCCACGTCGTCGGCCTGCATGGAGTTCGTCCACGGGACCGCCGTGTGTTCGGTGATCTTCGCGTCCGGCCCCTCCATCTGCTCGTGCCATTCCTCGCCGCGGTAGAACGGGAAGAATTGATCGCCGCGGAGCTCTGTGATCTCCTTTGCGCTGAAGCCCTTCTCCCGGCGGAGCTCGCCGAAGCGCGTCCAGATCTTCCGCGTGATGCCCTCAAGCTGGGCGCTGCGCGCCTTCTCCGCTTTGATCTCCTCTGCGCGTTTTGCCTTCTGTGCCGCCTTCTTCGCGCTCTTGACGTCGATGACGTTCGGGCAGCTGTCCTTGCAGGTGATAAGGTCCGGGCACTCCTTGCAGCATCGGTAATTGCTGCAGCCGTGGTAGCCCGGCCCCAGCTCGACGGCGATCAGCGATTTTGCATAAAGGCACTCGCCGGGCTTGCTGACCTGGCAGTCCCGATGCAGCAGCTTGCCGACCGTCTTGGCGTAGCTGTCCACGCGCCACTCGGAAATATTCTCCGGATTGCTCGCCGCGAAGATCTGCTCCTGGACCTCCTCGCTCTGCTGCGCCAGCTTATAGGCGCAGGCGTGAGACAGCAGTCCCGTCTTCCATCGCACCCGCCAGTTGGGGATCAGCTTCTCTCGAATGACCTTCAGCTCTGCCAGCTTCGTCGCGTTGATCTTGCAGATCTCGGCGACGTGGTCCCGCATCCGGCCGGGAAACTCGACGCCCTGTTCCTTCAGCGCGTAAAGCAGCTCCGAGACGCGCTCGGCCTGCTTTGCCTGGTCTGCGCTCGTCATCCGCCGCGTGTCGGCGTTTGCGTAGATGAGCCGCAGCTCCTCCATCTCCGGGCTGGCCGCCGGCCGCTCGACGATGCAGGGCACCGTCTTCCAGCGTTCCGGGTCTTCCTTGGCCAGGATCTTCAGCGCAGCCGCCCGGCGGTGGCCGCTGACGATGACATAATAGGGATCCTCGCCCCGCAGGACGCGCAGCGGCTGCTGCAGGCCGACGAGCTCGATGTTCGCGGCCAGCTCCTCCAGGCCGTCGATGGAATAGAAGTTGCGCTCGTCGCTCACGAGCGAGCTCAGCGGGAGATATTCGATCCGTTCCCGCGTGTCGGTTTCCGACACATTTCCCAGCGCCTCGGCGAGGACGCTGCCAAGCTCGAATTTTGCCATTACCGTACCCCCTCAAGATACTCCGCCACGAAGGCGCGGTAATCGCGCCCGGCCGCGCTCTGCGGGCTGTAGGTCTGCAGCGACTGCGACGCGAAGATGCTCTCCGTTACCTTGTCGCTGCGGCGGATCGTCTGCGTGAAGACCGGGACGGAGCTCGCCCGCAGCGCTGCCTCGCCCTGGACGCACGCCGGCGTGTTGTGCCACTTGGTGATCAGAGCGCCGGCGACGCGGACGCGCGGCTGGATCCGGCGGACGGAGTTGACCTGCGAGATCAGCGTCGTGAGGCCGGTGATGGAGAAGAGATCCGCCTCGACCGGGATGATGACGTCGTCGCTGGCGTAGATCGCGGCGACGGACGCCGCCGTGAAGCTCGGCGGGCAGTCGATCAGGACGAAGTCGTAGGCGCTGCAGCCCTCCTCCGGGACGCCGTTTTCGATCCATGCGTCCTCGTTCAGGTTGTCAAGAAGGTCCTGGATCGCCCGGACGTTCCCGCCGCGCTTGATGCTGGCGATGTCCGCGTTGATGAGGTTGATGCTCGCCGGGACGAGGTCGATGCCGGGGAAGGGCGTGTGGAGGACGTAATCCTCGGCGAGGTCGCTGCGGCTGACGGATTCGTAGGCGTTCATGAGCTCCGCGAGCGTGTTGTCGACGGTCTTTTCCGGATCGCGGAAGCCGTAGAACTGCGTCAGGTTGGCCTGCGGATCGGCGTCGATCGCGAGGACCGCCTTCCCCATGTCCGCGAGGATCGCGGCCATGTTGATGGCCGTCGTGGTTTTTGCCGTTCCGCCTTTGAGGATGATAATGCTGATTGTTCTCATCGCTTTTTCCTTTCATCGTAAAAATTCGGATTCTCTGTAATTTCCGCCGGGCAGATCGTACTCCAGCGTCATCCAGCCGTTTTCCGGATGGATGTAGACGACCGTCGCCTCGACGGTGCGCTGAGCCGGCTTGCCGGTTCGGTTGTCGTGCTGCGGATCAAAGATCTGGATCCGGCGCTTGATGACGTCGCCGACTTGGATCATGATGTTTTATCCTCTCTCGGCGGCTCTGGGAGTTGCATCCAATGGGTAACATTCAAAAGAATTTCGCCCTCGCTTTCGCAGGAATAGCCGCTATCGCTTTCCTCGTGTTTGCCGATATATCCAATGAGATATTCGCGGTATCCATAAGACCCTCGCAGAGCGTTGACCGCAAGAACTTCGCCATCCGGCACCCGCTCTTCCACGGATATCCAGCGTGGCTTGTTGGCAACGGCAACTTGAAATCTCCTAAGTGCTTCTTCGGCTTCCTTTTTCCAAAACGTTTCATAGTTTCTTGACCGTTCAAGGTCTTTCGCCAGTTCCTCAATGGCATCGGCGGCTTTGTGTGCGATGCAGCGCTGCACGTAGCTATGATGTGTATGGTCTGCTTCGACAAGCTCCATGTATTGCATCGGGCAATCGCCGCATCCGATTCGCAGGCAGCGCAGCGCCTTAATCAGTCCCTCATACATCGCCGTCACCGTCCATTCGCGCGCCGTTTGCGCAGTACCAAGCGCCTGTTGGATAAATCCCAAATAGCGCGCATCTGCCTTGACATGACGAATCCTGTTTAGTCCACCATTTACACTCTCCGCACCGCACCACAGGCACAACATCGGCGGCGGGGATCGCATCCAAACTACTTGCGAAAATTACGGGCGGCGACAACTCGCCGTTTGAAAGCCGATAGCGGAACGATTTGCTCTTTGCCGTCTCGCGCTCGATATACTCAGCCATCCTCACACCTCCTCCATGGCGATCTGCTCGCCGCCGTCCTGCTTATCCTTTTTCCGGTTCCGCTGCGCTGCCTGCAGCTCCGGCGGGATCGTCGGCGGCGCGATGTAGGTAAACCGCTGCCGGTCGCCGTTGAAGCGCAGGCCCATCCTGCCGAGCCGGCCTTCCTTGTTCTTCGCGACGTAGAGCTGCCGGGCGGCGTCCTCGCCGCTGCCGGTGCGGTAGAGCAGCGCGACGACGTCGGCGTCCTGCTCCAGCTGGCCGGATTCACGCAGGGAGGAGAGCGTCGGCGCCGGCGTGGTGCCGTCCTTTTTCTTCTGCGGTCGGACTAGCTGCGACAGCTCAATCACGAGGAGCTTGTGCCGCCGTGCCATCAGTGCGAGGGATTTGCTAATCTCCGCCAGCTCCTCCTGCCGCGTCCCGCCCTTCCGGACGGTGCCGGGCGCAATCAGCTGAACATAGTCCAGGGCGATCACCTTGAAGCCGCGGGACAGCGTCACGCCGAGCACGTCCGCGGCGGTCATGCCGGCGGCCTCGACGATCTGGAGCTTCCGCCGCGTGATGTGGACGCTCTCGGCGGTGATCCGCTTCCAGGCGTCCGCGTCCAGCGTCCCGCGCTTGACCGCGGTGAAGCTGATGTCCGGGACGGCCTGCGTCATAAGCCGGTCCGTGAGGACCTGCGCGCTCGTCTCGAACGAGAAGATCCCGACGGGCAGCGTCTCGGCGATGTGCCAGCACCACTGCAGCATGAGCGCGGTCTTGCCGTCGGAAGGATAGCCGCCGAGGACGAGGACGCTGCCGAGGTCCACGGTGAGCCGCTCGTCCAGCTCGGGCAGGCCGACGCTGATGTAGCGGTGCTCGCCCTGCTGGTGGCGCTCGAAGAAGTCGGAGAGGGCCGCCGTCATGTCGGTCACCGCGACGGACTGCTCCACGGCGGCGGTCTGCGCCGTCTGGAGGATCTCCCGCGCCTCGTCGAGCGTCGCGGCCTCCGACAGCTGCGAGCCGAGCGAAGCAAGCCGCGTCAGGCGGCTCTGCTCTTTGCAGATTCGGATGTAGGCGCTGACGTTCGCGGCGGTCGGCGTCTCGTCCATGATCCGGACGATCTCGTCGCGGTAGGCCGGGCCGATCTTTTCCAGGACCGTCACGGGATCCACCGGCTGCCCGGCGAGCTGCAGCTTGACGATGGCCTCGAACATGGTACGAAAGTCTCCTGTCAGATCGTCCGGCCGGAGCTCGCTCATGATCAGCGGCGCGCAGCGTCCGTCGATCATGGCCGAGCCGATGACGCTCTGCTGGGCGTTGGTCCAGTCTTTTCCGTTCACCATGCCGCCACCCCGGGAGGCGTCTCCACGGTGCGGCCACCGCCAGACGGGGCTTCGTCACCGTCCAGCGGATAGAACGATCGCCATCCGCTGACGGTCGCCTTGTCGATGATTGCGAGCTTTGCTTTCCGGCTGCCGCCGGAGAGCTCGTTCAGCCGGGAGAGCAGGAGCGTCAGCGTTCGGTTCGTGCTGATGGGATGCTTCTGCTTGTGCCGGACCTCCGCGAAGCCGAGCAGCGCATCCCGCAGCTCCTTGTCAGTGCCGGAATAGGCAGCGACGCGCTCCATGAGCTCCGCCGGCAGCGGCCCCTTCGCCAGTTTGTCTTTGGGGGATATAGGGGGCTTCTGTTCTTCTTTCTTGATAATTACATTATTAGGCGGTGACAATTCTGTCACGGGGGCCGTGTCATTTTTGTCACCCCCCGTGTCTATTTTGTCATGGGGGTCCGAAAGCGGGTTGATACCAGCAAAGATCTTCCGCTCGACGTTGCCGCCTTCGCCGTCCGTGATCCGGATCAGGCCGGCGTTTTTCAGCGCGTCCAGATAGCGCTGAACGGTCCGGATGCCGACGCCGTAGAGCTCGGCAAAATACTTGTTTGACGCGAAGCAGTAGCCGCGCGCGTCGGTCAGACTGCTGATCTCGCCGTAGAGCAACTTCGCGCCGGCGGGGATGTCGGCAGCGTACCGGACCTGCGCCGGGATCACGGCCCAGTAGCCGGGCTCGATTTTTTCGTTCGTTTCTCATCGCCTCTTTCCGTGCAAAATGCCTTCCCCTTGAGGGGAAGGTGGCCCGAAGGGCCGGATGAGGTGTCGGCCCTTCGGAGCGTTTTGCATATTGACATGCTTGGGTAAAAATGCTATTATGATGGTGTTCTCATCGCTTCGGCGATACGCGCTCTCGGAAGTTCGCAGCTTCCGGGGGCGCTTTTTTCGTTCGCCGAGGCCGGTCAGCAGATCGCGATCGCGGCGTCCAGCAGCGCGGCCAGATGGTCGCAGAGCAGAGCCAGAGCGATGCCGACGGAGCAAACCGCGCCGAGACCGGCGCAGGTGCGGGCGAATCGCATGGATAAACCTCCTTTTCCTGTTAATTTGAGGCGGCCGATGCCGCTATGCCGAGCCGTTCTTTGTAAGCCGCTTCGAGGCGCCGAATCACGGCGCCGCCGTATGCGTCGCGCGTGAGCTCGATAAAATTCTCCACCGTGCGGCTGCCGTCCAGGGCACCGAGGCCTCGCGCTTCGGCAAACTCCTGGCGCCCCATCAGGCAGGATCCGGTGAGGCGGTGATGCCAGTCAAAGTAGTCCGCGTCCGGATAGACGGTGCCCCATTCGTGCGCGTCCATAAAGGCCGCGATGCGCTCATTCTCCGGCATATCGTCGAACAGCTTCTCCTGCAGCGCGGCCATGGCCTCGCGCAGCGTGTTTCCGTGCGCAAAACGACCGTCCGTCTTGACGATAAAGCAGGGGAGGCGCGTCAGATCATCGCGCAGGATTGCGCCTTTTGCTATGTTGCCGCGGACGTGATAGATCAGTGTCGGAACGTCGTCGATCTGATAGACATTCCATAGATTGAATGTTTTTAAGCCGGAGCCGGAGCCGGAGCCGTCGCCGGAGCCGTCGCCGGAGCCGTCGCCGGAGCCGTCGCCGGAGCCGTCGCCGGAGCCGTAGCCGGAGCCGTCGCCGGAGCCGTCGCCGGAGCCGTCGCCGTAGCCGTCGCCGTAGCCGTCGCCGTCGCCGGAGCCGTCGCTGTAGCCGTAGCCGGAGCCGGAGCCGTCGCCGGAGCCGGAGCCGTAGCCGTCGCCGGAGCTAAGAAATGCTCTTACTTCATCTTCCATACTTTCACACCGTTGATCGACGCGCAGGCGGCCTCCGTGCAGGGGATCAGTTCGATCGCATCCAGGACGGTCAACTCGGCCACCGTGACAGTGAATTTGCAATTATTCGGATTCTTGACGCCCTCAGCGGCCAACTGGCTGAGAGAAGCGGCGCCGGACCAGAACCACAGGCGCCGGCAGTTTCGGATCGTGACCTCCTGACCGTCGCGGGCCGCGATCTCGCCGTAAAACACGCCGCTGCGATCGCATCGGATGATGTGCTTCTGCTTGTTCTCCATTTGTTGTGCTCCTTTCGTTTTTTTGAATATTCACCGGGCCACGGCAGGCCGCCGCGGCAGTCTGCCGCTGTCGTGTTGCCCGGCTAGTCCCTCTAACGCTCGGGACTGCGCCGCGATGCAATGCCCTCTGCGGTCCGAGTTTGCTGGCTGTTCAACCCATCGACGTGCGGCCTTTTTGCGACGGTTTCATTCCTCCGCAGCTGCGCAGCGGTTCGAGCCATCGTCATGGCGCGGAGGCGGGCCTGGTGGACGGCGCCGGAGTTGCACCGGCTGGCGGGCTTGGCTTCCCGGCCTGCGACTGCGCGCCGTCCATGAGCCCGGCAGTGCTGGGAAAATTGATAGATTTTCTCGCCGGGCAGATCCGCTTTGCCCGCGGCGGCCCGGCCCGCTCACCCAGGGTCGGCAGGGTTGTGTTTGGAATCCCGGCGCGCGGCTCCCGCGCCGTCTGCCGGGTCGACGCCCTGCCGGAATTGCGCCGGGGCCGCCGGTGAGAATAACGGAAGAGCCGGCGGAGCCGCTGCTTACGGGCTGCGGCTTATATTTCATTACTGCCTGAAGCAGAAAGGAGGGGCCTCGCGATGGGTAGGCGCGGGGGCCCTGGGGCGCCGCCGATGCGCTCGACGGCTCCGGGAGCGTTTGTGTTTCAGTACCGGATCGCGGCGCGCAGCTCGTCGATCGGGATCCCGAGCGTCCGGCCGAGGCGCGTCAGCTCACTGACGGTGAGATCGCCGGGATTCTTGAGCCGAGTCCGGGCGGTGTTCTCGCTGCGGCCGATGGCGGCGGCGAGGTCCGCGGTGCTCATGCGCCGCATGAAGGCGGCGCCGGCGATCAGCTGTCCGAGCTGGGCGTGCGGCGGCTGCCGCGTCTGCAGCTTTGTCCTCGGCATTATCCGTCGCCTCCTTCCGCCACCTTGACCTGCAGGGCCGCCTTGACCACGAGGTCGAGGCGCTTTTTGATGCCCTGCCATTCCAGGGCCTCGTCGGCGCTGATCTTGCCGTCGGCTGCCATTGCGAGGAGGTTTCCGTGATCCTCGCCGAATTGCTCGATCGCGACAAGCAGCTGGACCACCGCCTGCGGCAGCGGCAGCTGCTCCACGTCCGGGAGCATGTCGGCGGCGAGCGTGCTCTTGTTGCACAGGTGCCAGTAGGAGAGGGGCGCGAGACCGGAGATCTCGCTCATGGCGCGGACGGTCTCGTCCGCCGGGATCACGGCACCGGACTCATAGCCGCGGATGCTGTCCACGGAGACGCCGACGGCCTCGGCCCAGCGTTCCTGCGTCAGACCGGCAACGGTGCGCGCTGTTTTGTAGATGTTTCGGGGTTGTTGTTCCATTGTCTGTTCTCATCGCCTTTGTTATGATTTCAGTGGACCTTGACGCAATGGCCGGTGCAGCGCTTCGCGGTGCAGCTGAGGCAGGTGCGGATCTCGTCGTCGTCGTCCGCGCCGACCTTGCGCTTCCCGTCGGAGCCGAGCCGGATCGCGTTGCGGTTTCCCTTCGGTGCGCCGGGCGGAACGGATATCCCCAGCGATCGCCGCCACATGAGGACAGTCGCCGAGCTGACGCCGTAATGAAAAGCGAGATCCCTCAGCGGTTCCTGCGCGCGGTCCGGGAAGTCCTCCGGCATGTCACGCCTGGCGGTCATGCTTGCCCTCCCGCCCGTAGAGTGCGTCGATCGGGACCTTGAGCGCGTCCGCGATCAGCGGCAGCATGGCTGCCTTCGGGTAGTTGCCGGGCTGCTCGATGTAGAGGATCGCCGCCGGCGTGACGCCGACGCGGCGGGCCAGCTCCGCCTGGCCGATGCCCTGTTTTTCGCGCAGCTCTTTGATTTTTTCCGTTGACATCACTTCCTCTTCTATGATAATTTAATCTTGTTAAACGCTTGACCGCCTTCGGGGCCGTCGGCGTTTAATGTGCTTTAATGATAATCCCGCAATAAACAGAAGTCAAGGCATAAAATCAGTCAAAAGACTGATTTGTGAATAATTGACCGCCTATATTCATATAAAAAAGGAATTTGTGCAAGATGGACAGAGATATGCTGATTTTGAACATATCCCGTTTTGCAGCGGCGAAAGATGAAAGCCCGTCCGGGGCCTGTCTAGCCGCCGGCGTCGGAAAGAATTTTGTATCAGAACTGAAACGCGGGAAAACGCCCAGCGTTGCCGCCGTCGCGGACCTTGCCGCGCACCTCGGTGTATCGGTTTCCGACCTGATCGGCGACGCCAGGCAGCCGGAGGAGGCGCCGGAGCTCCTGGCCTGCTGGGCCGAGCTGAACGAGGAGGGCAGGGAGGCGCTGCTCCACGTCGCGCAGGGCTTTGTTTATTCCGGAATATATAAAAACGATGATCCGGCTGCAGTGGATCAGAAGGAGGCATGACGAATGAGCAAAAAGACGAGAAACTGGTTGATCGCGCTCGGCGTTTTCGTCGTGATCGGTCTGATCGGGATGATCAGCGGTGGCCGGGACAAGCCGGCGGAGGTCCGTATTGTATCGGCTGAGACGGCCGTGCCGGCCGAAACGGCGGAGCCGTCTGCGAAGCCGACCGCCACGCCGAAGCCGACGGTCGCGCCCACTCCCGCACCGGCCGCATCGCCGGATCCGGAGCCGACGCCCGTGCTGCAGACGCTGGAGCCCGTGCTGACCGATGATCCGGCTCCGGATCGTTCCGCGCCGGCGGCGGATCCGACGCCCACGCCCGTGCAGGAGCGCGACTACGTTCTGAACACGAACACGATGAAATTCCATGTCACGTCCTGCTCCAGCGTGAAGGATATTAAAGACAGCAACCGGAAGGACGTCCACGCGACGCGAGACAGCATCATCGCGCAGGGCTACGCTCCATGCGGGAGGTGCAAGCCGTGAAGGTCCCGGAGCCGCGGCAGCTGCCGTCCGGCAGCTGGTTCATCCAGCTGCGCCTGGGAGGGGAGAGCATCCCCGTCACGGAGCGCAGCCGTACCGCCTGCGTCAACGCTGCGCGCCTGATCAAGGCGGAGTATCTGGCGGGCAGGGAAGTGCAGAAGAAAAAGCTCCCGCCGGCGCCGGACATGACGCTGCGGGAGCTTCTCGATGCGTACATAAAGAAATACAGGCCGGTCCTGTCCCCGGCGACGGTGCGCGGCTATTGCGGGATCCGCGACAACCGCTTCGCCGACTGGACGGACGTCCGCCTGCGCGATCTGCCGGACTGGCAGGAGATTATCAACGCGGAGTCGAAGAAATGCAATCCGAAAACCGTCAAAAACGCCTGGTCGCTCGTCCGGTCCGCGCTCATCGACGCGAAGGCGCCGGTGCCGGAGGTGACGCTGCCGAAATCCGCGTCTTCGCCGCGCCCCTTCCTGACCTCGGAGGAGATCCGCCGCTTCGTCGCCGCGATCCGCGGCTCGGAGTATGAGATCCCGCTGCTGCTCGGCCTCCACGGCCTGCGACGTTCGGAGATCGCGGCGCTGACCTGGGATCGAGTGGATCTCAAAAATGGCGTCATCCGCGTGGAGGGGGCCATGGTGCCCGACGAGCGCAGCAAATACGTTTACAAGGAAACAAACAAGACCGACGCCGGTCGCCGCAGCGTCCCGATCATGATCCCGGAGCTGCGCGCCGCTTTGAAGGCCGTGCCGAAGGCGGGCAGGACGGGCCCGGTCGTGAAGTGCCATATCAACACGATCTACAAAGCGGCAAACAGGATCTGCGAGAGGGAAGGGCTGCCGCTGATCGGCGCCCACGGCCTCCGGCACAGCATGGCCAGTTTGGGACACTTTGTCGGCGTTCCGGAGGCGGAGATGCAGGTCCTGGGCGGCTGGAAGTCCGCCCAGACGATGCGGAAGATCTACACCCACGTCGAGCAGGCCGGTCTGCTCCGCGCGCAGAACGCCATGGCCGCGTTTTACGCCGCGCCGGCGGCCGAGACCGTGTCGGAATCCGACACAAATGCTAATAAAAAAGCTAACGATCCAGAAACAGACTGATAACAGGGCACTATGCGTCCCGCCGTAAGGTTTCAAGTCCCTTCTCCCGCACCAAGTTACAAAAACCGCCTAGTTATTGAAACTAGGCGGTTTTTCTTGGGTATCAGTACATTGGTGGTTTTTGCGCGGCTCAAAGCGTTGAGGATTCCGCAGAAAACTGAGCGTTACGGAAACGGTTTTCGGACAAAATGCTAACGGGAAATGCTAACGTCTGGACGCTCATTTCGCCGTTGCCTTCTCAAGATCCTCGATCCGGTGGTTCGCCACCTTTATCTGCTCCTCGATCACCGGCATCCGCTGCGCGAAATTGTTGTGCGCCCGGACCTCCCGCGTCAGCTCGTCCAGCTTGGTGTCCGTCACGGCCTGCGTGGCCTTGATTCTTTCATCTGCAATCTGTGACTGCTTGTCCAGCTTCTCGATCATGACGCGGCTGTTGATGGCGGCGATGATCACCTCCGCCACCACAGCCAGGACTCCGGTCACGATTGCCGCTTTCACGGCCTCGCTCATTTTTCATTCACCTCCGGCAATCCGGTGGCGATGCTCGTCAGCAGCGACAGCATCGCCGCCAGCACGGACGCGGACGCCACGACCTTCCAGTCCACCTCACTGATCAGCGCCGACGTGCCGATCGTCGCGATCGCCGTCTGCGCCAGCGTGCGGACCGCACGGATGCCGGCGGCAATGAAGAATTTCTTCCAGTCCTTTTTCATCGTTCGTCCCTCCTCAATCTTCCAGCAGCCCGCTGTGTTTCTTGTCGTCCATAGCAAGGTCATAGACCCTGTGCGCAACGGTCGCCAGCTCCGCACGGGTCACGGTGTCCTCCGGGCGTCCGTCGGTCATGATGCCGTTCTCCGCGGCCCATGCCATGTCCTTGGCGTACCACGGCTCGATGATCGTCTCGTCGTCTCCGACGTAGACGTTCTCCGGTAACCACATCCCCGCCCGACGCATATCCTTGCAGCTGTCCAGATCCACAGCAAAGCCCAGCTTCGCGGCCATTTCCTTCGCGTCGGACGACCCCTGCCATGCGTACTGGATCGTATCGGCTTCCTCATGGAAGATGTTCGTCCACGCCACGCACTGCCAGAGCGCGATGGGATGCCCGCGGTCAGCGAGGAACGATATCAGCCGCTCGCCACCGTAAGCGCCGACCTGATACTTCCCCAGCGCCGCCTGCGCCGCTTTAAGGTACTGTTCGCACATGATGAGATCATTCTGCGGCACGTTCCAATCGGCGGCAAAGTAGATCACCGTGCCGGCTGGGATCTTCATGCTCTCCGCGATCCGCCGCGCACTGGCGCCGTGTTCCGCGCCCTTCGCCGCGCCGCCCTTCATGTCCTCCGATCCCAGCTCCCAGCAGAGCAGGATCGCCAGCCCGGCAGAGCGCAGGACGTCCGCCTCCTTCGCCGTGAGCGCCTTGCCGTAACTCTCCGGAACCAGGTAGCGCCCGACGAAGGACAAGCCCTCCGCCTTGATTTTCTCCGCCTGTGCCGCAGTGATGCGTGCGGCGGTGTCGATGCCCTGGTACATGATTGCCTCCTAGAGCAGCGGATAGAAAAGCGCGCGCGGCGTTGCGACGTTTTGGTAGGTGTTCACTTTGTAAATATGCCCGCCGATCACGGGGAAACTGCACGATCCGACTTTTCCTGTTCCGGCGGTAACGTCGATGGCCCCCACAACGGGAGTGCCCGTCGTGCTGGTATCGATCACGGTCACCTGCAAGTTTCCGCCGCTTGTGTTTGCGAACATGACCAGATCGAGGATGCCGGCTTTGGGAGCCGTCCATGTGTCGTCCTGCGCGTCAAAATAGGTATAAACAGCAACAGGGCCGCCAAATCCCGACATGTGTATCGTCCCGCTTGCCATGACTTACTCCTCCGCGTTCGGGTCGGGCAGCATGGCAAGCTGACCGATGCACTCCTTAGCAATCAGCATACCGTCAGAGCAACGAAGCAGATACGCCGTCTGAATCTGCCGCGTGTCGTTCTTGCACATCGCGCCAATGCACTCGTGGTATTCGCCCTCAGCTCTCTTGCGGGCTTTGTCGATGTCGTTGTCATAGACCTTGCTGTCAAATGTTTTCGGATAGCCGGAAAGCGTATTGTATGCTCCGTTCGCGTCAACGACCTTTGCATAGACCTCAAAAATCTCTCTTGCGATCATGGTTTATCCTCCTTAATTTGAAATGGAACTATTGACAAGATAAAGCGTGATGTTTGTCGTGCCGCTGATGCTGCCGCTAATAACCGCTTCTCCCGCGCTGGTCGTGACCGTCCAATCGCCTGACGGCGCGGAAGGAGTTGACAAATCG
>Ga0310696_10005718_pt1 | contig 14917 bp, 7 predicted proteins | sample AusTroGonzalo_MG_4_FD_203885 | JGI IMG/M metagenome (GOLD analysis project Ga0310696, IMG submission 203885) | Bovine rumen microbial communities from tropical cattle in Woodstock, Queensland, Australia - Gonzalo_02 (v2) (version 2) | ecosystem: Host-associated > Mammals > Digestive system >...
AGAAGCCGTGTCCGTCCATGGAAAGGCATTGAACCAGCCAGGAGATTTCCGCGCTTCTCTCCCTTGAACGCGCCGTCGCAGGGCACGTTCCAGCCATTGGCCTCCAGTGCTTTCGCCACGAACACAAGCCGTTCCGATGCGCGCGCCTTGATCACGGGGTCGGCAAATTGCCACCGGCAGTATTCAAAAAGTCCGAAAAACCATGGATCTATCTGGTCATTAGAACTGCACGGATAATGGCTCTTGCCGTCAACACCTGTTCCACGCGCTATGAAACCAGGGACATCCGAGACCTCGCTCATCTTGATGAGCCCCTTTACACATCGCTCTACTAGCGCCTTTTTCTGTGAACCCTCTGCCATAAGCGACGGAAGCCAGTCGCCTGTGAACATCGAACCGTTTTCAATAGGGGTCCACCAACCCATGGCGTTCGGCCTGAGTTCGGCGATATCCCCTGCGTTGGGGATGTCGCCCACATAGTCAAGAACAAGCCCCTCGTCGCTGATGAACTCACGTTCAAGGCGCGTGTTGACCTCTCGGAGGACATCCTGAACCGAGTGTAATTTGTCGCCAGCGCCCAAACCGGCAACAGCAGAAACGGTCAGCATCAGGATTTCAAGTCTCATACCATATCCTTCCTTCAGAAAATATCTCCAAGCGCGAACAGTGTAGCATATTTCGTTGCATTTGTGGCTGAAGAAATCTCTTATTGAACCTAAATTCGTCAGTAGATTTCTGGGTGAAAAACGGCAGTACAGTCAAATGCCTCATAACTACTATAAACCGTCTCTGCGGGAAACAATCCCCATCCTACAGATACTTCCTCACCGTGTTTCGGAAGCGGCCTCTATCGCCTCTGCCATCGCGTTCCGCCAGGAGCTGTACGCCTCCGGGCTGTCTGAGAACTGGTCGATCTCGCGGCAGACCGAGACGGGGACATCGCATTTTCTTCCTGTGACACGCTCGTACTCCTGCGCATAGGCGAAATCCTCAAGTCCGTCGCGGAAGTTCTCCATGCGGATCGTCGCACACGGAACACCGTCGGGACCGCAGCAGAACCAGCTGCCGTCGCCGTGGTACTGCGTCCAGCTCCGCGGCTCCCAGTCGGTGAACGTGTCCTTGCCCGCGATTGGACGAAGCGAATTCCATATCGAAAGCTGGTAGTAGAGGAATCCGTCCGGACGCCACCTGACCGCCTGCGCTCCCATCAGCTGCCGGGCCTCGATTGCCTGGTATTCCACGAAGAGGTTGGCATACGGAGAATGCGGATTGCAGGCTATGTACCACCATACCTTGTGTCCACGTTCCCTGGCGGCGGCTATGCCCGCTGGATTCTTTGAGTAGACGACCGTCGTAGGGCAGAACCAGTCCATTTTCGCAAGGGCGGCATCGGCCCCGAAGCTCTTGTCGTACGCCGTCGTGAAGAGTCGGATGTCCGGATACATTTCCTTGAGCCGCTCCAAAGACCAGCGTATGTTCGCGAAGAAGTTTGTCGACGCCTCGTCGCATCCGTAGATGTAGGCGTTCTGCAGAAGACCGAGGCTTCGGGCCTTGTCCACGACCGGATCGTATTTGAGGCGGATGTTTTTCATCCATTCCTCAAGCACGGCGTCGCTCATGTCACGGGGATACGACCAGTATCCGAGATTGAACAATCCGAGCCTGCCTTCCCTCTTCAGGCGGAGCAGAACGTCCCAACGGATGCTCTTGCCCTTGTGGTACAACGAGTCCATCGTCACATAGTAGTCCGCAAGAAACTCCCCCCACTCGGCCTCATGGCGCTTCCAGGCGTTGACGGGAGACTCAGGGTCGTTCTTCAGACGTCGCGCCAGTTCAAGCTGCTCTTCGTCAGCAAACTGGAGCGACGGTTCAGGAGAGAACGTCAAAGCCAGCGGCAATGGGGACTTCCTGGGCACGGAAAACGAATACACGCGAACGGAAAACGGGAAGTCTTCCGACCATTCGGACCCTCCGCGCAGTCCTTTCACGCGCAGCCGCCCCCTGTACGTTCCCGGCGTCTGGTCCATGGGGCACTTCAGCCGCACCCAGAAGCTCTGCAGATCCCCCTTTCGCACGTCAGCGCGGTCGAGCCAGTCGAGAATTGGATCTGGCCACCATCCAACGGACGCGCGCTTCGTCTTGCGGAAATACCCGCCCGGAAGATTTGTGACGACATTCTCGGCGATCCTGTACGGCGGCGGGTTGACAGTGCAGATGTATCCCACAGGCGACACCTTGAAGGCCGATGCAGGGATCTCCCTGCCGTCCATGCTCATGCCGACCGTCTCCACGGTCACATCCTTCAGGTCCTCCGAAACGGGCATCACCAGAACCTGAAGCGACTCGAATTCACCATGCGCCAGACGCAGCTCGAAGGAGTCCGCCGCCTTGACGTCGAACTCGTCGCGCGGCCTGACCTTCTCCATCGACGTCGCCTTTCCTATCCATGCGACATCGCCCTTCTGCCCTGCGCTCCGGCATCTCGAGACGAACTGCTCGACATGCCTCCTCCTGCGCTCCGCCCGACCAACCTCGGCCTTGGCGGCGGCGGGCTTCATCTTCGACTCGACGAATTCCCGGCTCAGGGCAGGCGGCTGCTCGCCCGGCTTCAGCAGATAGAATCCGCTCACATGAACGTCTGCGCACGACGGCGCCGTGAAGAACAGATGTATGCGCCCTATGTTGGAGGGATTCACCGTCTTCGGCCAGTTCTTCAACGAAATCGTCCAGCGCCTGAACGAACAGTCGCCGAGCGGAAGCCCCCTCCTCGGGCATAGTCCGTCCTGGAGACGCTTGCCGCATTCAGACAGGTAGCAGCACAGCACATCGCCCCCGTCCGAATCGTTGAACACGTCGAGGACCAGCCTGTCGTATCCGGTCCAGTCCCTTACTGCAGTTGGCAGATCGACGCTGGGCCACCGCGGCAGCTCCCCTGTCCAGCTCTTCGTCACGTGAAAACGGTACGCCCAGTCTCCGTCCGCCAGTCTGCCGTCCGTCACGCCCACGTCGGACGACACGCGCGACATGGCCGGCATTCTCTTGCGCTGCGCAGCGTCGGACAAGTCTATCGCCCGCCGGACGCAGCTGCAGATTACGTTCGGCTTTGGATCCAATCCCCTCGTCGCGGCTGTCCGTGCCTTCGAACATTCGTCCTCGGCACTGGCCACGCAGGCCATTGCCGCGCAGATGACGAACGACGCGATGTTCATCCTGGTCGAATCTTTCACCTTTGACTTATCCTTTCATCTGAAGTTGACCACGCCAACTGATCCGCGACCGTCGCCGCACAGCAGTTAAGCCATGTGCTCCTAGAGGTCTTTTTGATTTGGCGTGCCATAAAGCCTCCCTGCGCAAAACAGCGAACCAAGCCCTAGAGGTTCGCGAAAGGATTGCAGCTGAATCCACCCGGATCCCTGCGCGACGGGCCGGCGCTGCGGCGCGGACCGGAAGAGAACGTGCGCTGTCCGGAAGACGGCTGCTGGCGGCCGTCGCCCGCCTGCTGACGCGGCTGCGTGCGCGCCGAGAGCGACACGCGGCCACGGGCCTTGTCCACTCCTATCACGCGCACCTTGAGCTTGTCGCCCGTCTTGACGACCTCCGAAGGGTCGCGCACAAACCTGTCCGCAAGCTCCGAAACGTGCACGAGGCCGTCTTGGTGGATTCCGATGTCGACAAACGCGCCGAATGCCGTGACGTTTGTCACGACGCCTTCAAGCGTCATGCCCTCCTGGACGTCGTCGATGGAGGTGACGTCGTCGCGGAAGGCAGGCCGCTCGAAGACGGCGCGCGGGTCGCGGCCGGGCTTGACGAGCTCGTCAAGTATGTCCTTGAGCGTGGGCTCGCCAACGTCGCCCGAGATGTAGCGCCTGATGTCTATCCTCTTCACGAGCAGCGCGTTGCCAACGAGATCGCTCACCGCCACCCCGAGGTCGGCGGCCATCCTCTCCACGAGCGCATAGCGTTCGGGGTGGACGCCCGAGGAGTCGAGCGGATTCGCCGCCCCCCTTATCCTCAGAAAGCCCGCCGACTGCTCAAACGCCTTCGGGCCGAGGCCGGAGACTTTCAGCAGTTCCTGGCGGCTCTTGAAGGCGCCGTTCTCGTCGCGCCAGGCCACTATGCGCTTCGCGAGAGACGCGCCTATCCCCGAGACGCGCGTCAGAAGCGGCGCGGAGGCCGTGTTGAGCTCAACGCCGACCTTGTTCACGCACGAGACGACCACCTCGTCGAGCTTCTCCCCGAGAAGCGGCTGGTGGACGTCGTGCTGGTACTGCCCCACTCCTATCGCCTTGGGGTCTATCTTCACAAGCTCGGCGAGCGGATCCTGCAGACGCCGGCCTATCGATATCGCGCCGCGGACCGTGAGGTCGAGATCAGGGAACTCCTCGCGCGCCGCCTCGCTGGCGGAGTAGACGGAAGCCCCGGCCTCGGAGACCGACACCACCATCACGTCCGCCTTGAGCATCTTCAGGACGCTCCTCACGAACGCCTCCGTCTCGCGCCCCGCCGTCCCGTTGCCCACGGCCACGGCCTCCGGCCTGTAGCGCGCAACTATCCGCGCGATCGTCTCCTGCGCCTCGGCCGTGCGCTGCATCGGGTATATCACGGTGTTCACGAGAAATTTGCCCGTCTCGTCGAGCATCGCCACCTTGCACCCCGTGCGTATGCCGGGATCGATGGCGAGGACGCGCTTCTCGCCGAGCGGCGCGGCGAGGAGGAGATGGCGCAGGTTCTCCGCGAACACCTCGACGGCGGCGCGGTCGGCGGACTGCTTCTTCTCCGTCGTGACGTCTATTTCGCAGCTGGGGGCCACGAGTCGCTTGTAGGCGTCCTCGGCGGCGAGCCGCACCTGCGCGTCGGCGGCCGCAGAATGCGCGGCAGGCCCGCGTTCGCGCTCCGCGATGCCGACGATGTCCTCGACGAGCGGCGCCCTGTCTACCTCGAGGCGCATCCAGAGGACGCCCTCCTTCTGTCCGCGCCTGATGGCCAGGAAGCGGTGGGACGGCATTTCGGAGATGGGCTCCGAGTAGTCGTAGTACTGTTCGAACTTGGTGGGCTCCGCGGGCTTGGGCGAGACGACCTCGCTCTTGACGACGGCCTTCGTGGAGAAGGCCCGGCGGACGAGCTGGCGGACCTCCGCCATGTCGGCGATTCGCTCGGCGATGATGTCGCGCGCGCCCTGGAGGTCGTCCGGAGACGCGGCGGCGAGCTGGGCGTCGTCTGCGGCTCCGCTCCAGATGGAGTCGGCCAGCGGCTCCAGCCCCTTCTCCTTCGCGATCATCGCGCGCGTGCGGCGCTTCGGCTTGTAGGGCTGGTAGAGGTCCTCAAGCTCCGCCTTGACCATGCATGCCTCGATTCTGGCGCGAAGGCCGTCGGTGAGCTTGCCCTGCTCCTCGATGGACTTCAGTATCGCGGCGCGCCTGTCTTCGAGCTCCGCGTAGTACGCAAGGCGCTCCTGTATCTTCCCTATCTGCACCTCGTCCAGATTACCGTGAGCCTCCTTGCGGTAGCGGGCAATGAAAGGAATGGTGCTGCCCTCGCCTAGAAGCTTCGCCACTGCGGCAATCTGGCGCTGAGATATGGAGAGTTCCGCCGCGAGACGCGGCAGAACCCCATTTTCATCAATAGTATCTATATTCAATTCTTACCTCTGAATCCGACATTCTCAATTCTCAATTCTTAATTCTCGATTAATTCTCAATTCTCAATTCTCAATTCTCAATTCATTCATGAGCGCATCCACCTTGTCCGTCTTCTCCCACGGGAATCCGTCGCGGCCGAAATGGCCGTAGGTCGACGTCGCCCGGTAGTCCCATCCCTTCGGTGTTGTAAGGCCGAGATCGCGGATGAGCGCCCACGGGCGAAAGTCGAACACCCTTCCCGAGAGAAGCAACTTCTCGATCTGCCCGTTGTCCGCGCCGTGATTCGTGCCGAACGTCTTCACGCAGATGGACACCGGCTTGTCGACGCCGATGGCGTAGGCCACCTGTATCTGACAGCGGTCGGCAAGGCCTGCGGCCACGATGTTCTTCGCGGCGTATCTGGCGTAGTAGGCGGCGGAGCGGTCCACCTTGGACGGATCCTTGCCGGAGAACGCGCCGCCGCCGTGGGCGGCCATGCCGCCGTAGGTGTCGACGATTATCTTGCGGCCCGTGAGGCCGGAGTCTCCCGCCGGCCCGCCCACGACGAACTTGCCGGTGGGGTTCACGAGGAAACGCGTGCGGGGCGTGATGAGCTTCGTCTTCGCCAGAAATTCGCGCGCTATGCCCTCCATCTCCGCGTAGCACCTGCGGTTGGCGCCATCCTCGGTCGTCTGGTGCGAAAGGACGACCGTGGCGATCTCGACGGGACGTCCGTCCTCGTACGCCACGGAAAGCTGGCACTTGGAGTCGGGGCGCAGATATTTCAACTTCCCCTTCTTGCGCAGCGTCGTGAAATGACGCAGAAGGTCATGCGAATATACGAGCGTGGCCGGCATGAGAGACTTGGTCTCGTTCGTGGCGTAGCCGAACATCATGCCCTGGTCGCCCGCGCCCTGCTTCTCGGCCTTGGCCCGATTGACGCCGATGGCTATGTCGGGCGACTGGCCGTGGAGCGCGCTCATGTAGTTGAACGTGTTCCAGGAGAAGTGTTCCGACGGACGGTCGTAGCCGATGTCCTTGACCACTGTCCGCGCGATGTCCTGCGGATTTATCTTCTCGAACCCCTTCGCGGTGATTTCTCCCATGTTCACCACCAGGTTGGGGCCGACCATCGTCTCGCATGCCACGTGGGCGTTGCGGTCCAGCTTGAGGCAGGCGTCGAGTATCGCGTCCGATATCTGGTCTGCCACCTTGTCGGGATGTCCTTCCGAGACGGACTCGGAAGTGAAAACGTGCCGTGCGGCATGTTTCGTCATTTTTTCTCTCTCTTTCTTCGTACTTGCGAAGCGCATCCGGGGAAAAGCCCCTGGCCACCGCGGCGGAAGCCCGGTTGGCGACCGGCGCACCGTGCGCAGGTCCTCTTGATGCTTCAAGCGGACTAGATTTTACCACAACGCCGCCGGTGCGTAAAGAGGACGAGCGGCGTCACTTCTTCGACTGCGCAAAGAGCCATTCGAGGACGGACTTGTCGTCGTATGTCCTCACCCAGCAGTTGTGGCCCACTCCGGGATATTCTGTGTAGCGCACGTTGCCGGAGCACTGCCACAGGGCGGACACCATCTGGCGCGAACGCACGACCGGAACCGCCGTGTCACGGTCTCCATGAAACACCCAGATCGGCATCTCGCGCACCTTCCATGCAAGGCGCGAGTCTCCGCCGCCGCAAAGCGGCATCGCCGCCGCAAACAGCCCGGGAAGCCGCATGGCGACGTCCCACGTCCCGTACCCGCCCATCGAAAGGCCGGTGACGTAGACGCGGCCTGCGTCCACGGGAAGCTCCCTGCACGACTTCTCGAGAAGCGCCATCACGAGCGCCATGGGCTCCGACGGCTTCTTGGGCATGTCGTGCGCGAGAACGCTCCACGGAGTGTCCACCCACTGTTTCGCCTTCGGGCACTGCGGAGCGATCAGATATCCCTCGATGCCGTTCTCCTTCATATACGAGAGAATCGGCCACGCGCCATGGACGAGCTGCTTGGCGTTGTCGTCTCCGCGCTCGCCGGCGCCGTGGAGGAAGAGGACGAGCGGATAACGGCGCCCCGGCTCCACCTTCTCAGGCGAATGAATCCTGTAGTTCAACACTCCGCCGGCGGCGCCCGAGAAGGACTTTGCCTCCGTCACGGCGGCGGCGTTCGTGACGGAAACGGGCGAATTGGGCGGAAGCGCCGCGCCAAGCGATGTGGCGGCAAGGGCGAAAGCAAGCATCGATGCGTTCATTTTCATATTCTCCTTGGCGGTGATTATACCATATTTTGAGTGCCGTGGGCTGTAATCTGGCACAAACGGAGGTAGGTAGGCATTGGATGACGGAAATCATGCCACAAACTTCTTGTCACGCGCACACGGCGAGCCCTCGATCGGGATTCATGTAAGGCGCATCACAAGTTCAAAGCCAGGAGGCACGTCGTCCGGACGGTGCGCGATGCAAATCGCAGTGCACGACGGGCGGCGGTCAAGCCATGACGAGACTCTTCGAAGGAGCCGCGCAGCCTCTCGCGCCCCAAGGTTGGCGCACGGTTCGTCCAGCAGCAGAAGGTCTGGTTCCGACGCAAGCGCCGCGTCCAGAAGCTCGTCCGCGCCCTTGCCAAGATACGCCTGCTGCTCCGGCGAGACCATGCCGATGCGGCGGCGCACGCTGGCAAGCGTCCTGCCGCTTCCGCGCCTCTGCCCGAAAACCGTCACGTCGTTCGCGTACGCAAGAGGGCTGTCGCCGGTGATCAGCGCGAAGAGCGTAGTCTTGCCGCTTCCGTTCGGCCCGGCGAGAACCCACCGCTCACCCTGCCGGACAGTCCAATCAAACCCTTTGAACAGCACCCTCCTGCCAAACGATACGTTTATGTCCCGCAATTCGACGACAGGCCGCGCCCCGCCTCGGGAGGGCCGTGCCTCATTGCGGACGGGACAGAGCCCGTCCCTCCCAACACCGCCACGGGAGGGCCGCGCTCCGTCGCGGCCGTTTGGTAGGGCGGTCGCCCCGCGGCCGCCGCCTCGGGAGGGCCGCGCTCCAGCGCGGCCAAAAACGTGCGTGGCGCAAGACGGCACTTCATCTGCGCGGCTTACTGCGACGAGCATCGAAACGCCGCGCGCCGCGAGCGAATCGAGTATCCCGCCCAGCTGCACGCGGCGGGCGGGATCGAGCCCGGAGAACGGATCCTCGAGGACGAGCAGCTCCGGCTTACCAAGAACGGCGCGCGCCAGCAGCACCCGCCGCATCTCGCCATTCGAAAGCGCGTGGAGCGGCCGCCCAAGGAGCGGCCCCAGCGAAAAAAGCTCGGCGACCTCGCGGAATTCGCGCGCAAAAGCCCGCCGTTCGCCGCGCAGCCCTCTGCGCACCTCGAACGGATTGACGCCGCGCGACTTCTCGAACGACAGAAACTCCCGGACGTCCTCGGCTTCGCCGAAGTCGGACTCTATCGATCCGTAATAGCGGGCCTGAAGCCATCCGTCCCTTGCCCGCACGGCCTCTCCCTGCTGCGCGAACGAGACTCGCCGCACGGAGCCCTCCACTCCGTCCGCGAACACGACCTCCGCCCCGCGTGGGGGCGGAGCGCCCGCGAGCGAGGCGCAGAGGGCCGAAGCGTCGCCAACCACGGCCCAGCACTCGCCCCTGCGGAACTTCCAGCGCGCGCGGCCGAAGCCGCGCGCCTCGAAAAGTACGTCCGCGCTAGATGCGCTGCTCGCCATTCACGAACACCGCGCACACGTCGAAGGTCTTGGTGTCCAGCACCGCCAGGTCGGCCACGTACCCCTTCTCCACCTTGCCGAGCTTCTTGCCCAGGCCAAGTTCGATTGCCTGGTTCCAGCTCGTCACGCGGATGAGGTCCTTGAGCGGAAGGCCCGTCACGTCGACGAGGTTCTTGAGGCCCTTGTTGAGCCAGAGAGTGCTGCCCGCCAGGTTGCCGCCCTCCACGAGGCGCGCCTCGCCGCCCTTGAGGGCCACCTTGAGCCCGCCCATCTCGAACGCGAAGCCGTCGGGCATGTGAGAGCAGCGCAGAGAGTCGGTGATCATCTGGATGGAGGAGAGCGGGCGCTTCCAGAAGACGAGCCGGAGCATGTCGTCGCAGAGGTGGATTCTGTCGCAGATGACCTCTGTCTGGAGGTCGTCGAGGAGGAATCCCGCGCCCACGACGCCGATCTCGCGGTGGTGGAGCTTCGTCATCTGGTTGCAGAAGTGGGTGAGATGCCTGAGTCCCTTCTCGTAGGCGGGGAGCAGTTCGGCGAACGTCGCGCCGGTGTGTCCGCAGCTCGGGACTATGCCGCGCGCGAGGCACTCGCGCGCGAACTCGGCGCCGCCCTTCTGCTCGGGGGCGAACGTCACCATCTTGACGGGCGAGATCGCGTCGATGCCAAGGACTTCCTTCATGCTGGGGCGGCGGACGAACGCGGGGTTCTGCGCTCCGCAGCACTTCACGTTGATGAACGGGCCCTCCAGGTGGATGCCGATCACCTTGGCGAACCTCTCGTCCTTCCTGTAGGCGGCGACGGCTCGGGCCGCGGCCTTGAGCGTCTTGTTCGCGACGGTGAGCGTCGTGGGGAGGAAGGAAGTGCAGCCTTCGGCCAGCTTCGCCTCGGCGATCTTCGTGATCGCCTCGGCAGTGGCGTCGCACACGTCGAACCCACAGGCGCCATGCAGATGCACGTCGATGAATCCAGGCACGACATAGCGGCCCTTCACGTCCACCACGGTGTCGAAGCCCTCCTTGGCGATCTTCTTCGCCGAGACTTCCTTGATCTTGTCCCTTTCGATCACGACCGAGGCGTTCTTCATGTCGAGATCGGGGCTGATGACGTGGGCGTTTACTATTAGCGTCTTCTTCATTTTCTTCATTCTCCTTCTTTCGCGCCCGGCGGACATACACCCGGCGGCTACGTTCGGATTATACCATAAATCCGCGCGTCGCGCCGGACGATTCGCGGACGATGGGACATTGAAGTGACAGTGCCGATTTGATATACTCTCATGCCGGAAACACCGCAAAGCGAGAACAACGCTATGCGAAAACAACGCAATGCGGAAAAAAGGAAGTTTTAAATGAAACAGGATTCTGGCTGTGAAAACGGCCTGAGTGGCTATTTGTCGCCACTTTCCGTCTGGGCGATGTCGTTCGGATGCGCCGTCGGCTGGGGCGCGTTCGTCATGCCCGGGACGACGTTCCTGCCTGTCGCCGGACCGCTCGGCACGCTCATCGGCCTCGGCATCGGCGCGTTCGTCATGTGCCTCATCGGGCGCAACTACCACTACCTCATGCAGAACTACCCCGAAGCCGGCGGCGCCTACGGCTACGTCCGGCACATCTTCGGGCCGGACCACGGCTACATCTGCGGGTGGTTCCTGATCCTCACGTACGTCGCGATAGCCTGGGCGAACGTCACAGCCCTCGCGCTCATCGAGCGCAACCTCTTCGGCGGAATCTTCAGCTTCGGCTTCAGCTACAAGTTCTTCGGCTTCGACGTGTACGCCGGCGAGATCATGCTCGCGTTCGCCGCCCTTCTCGCCGCCGCCGCGGTGTTCATATACGGCAAGCGCCTAGCGGCGCGGCTCCAGACGATCTTCGCGTTCGTCCTTGTGGCGGGAATCGCCATTGCGGCGACGGCGGTGTTCGTGCGGCACGACGGCGGCATGTCGGCCTTCCTCCCCGCGTTCGCGTCCGGCCGGACCGCTCCCCTGCAGGTGTTCGTCATCGTCGCGCTCGCGCCGTGGGCGTTCGTCGGCTTCGAGACCGTCTCCCATTCCGCCGAGGAGTTCGCCTTCTCGCGGCGGCGGACGGCCTTGGTGATCGTCTTCTCGCTCCTTGCCGCAACTGGGGCGTACGCCGCGCTGACGCTCGTAGCGGCGGCGACGCGTCCGGAGGGCTTCTCCGACTGGCGAGGATACATGGCCGCGCTCGGCTCGTTCAAGGACGTGAGGGCGCTGCCCGTGTTCTACGCCGTCGAGACGGCTCTCGGCAAGCTCGGCATCGTCGTCCTCTCGCTCTCCACCGTCGCCGCCATCGTGACGGGGCTCATCGGGCTCATCACCGCCGCGAGCCGGCTCGTCTATGCGATGTCCCGCGACGGGCTCCTCTGGGCGCCGTTCGCGAAGCTCGACCGCGACGGCAGCCCGCGCAACGCCATCCTCGCGATAATCGCCGCCTCCTTTCTGCTGCCGTTCGTCGGGCGCACGGTCGTCGGCTGGATCGTGGACGTCACGACCATCGGCGCGAGCATCGCCTACACCTACGTCTCGTGGTGCGCATTCACCGTCGCCCGCAATGAGAGGCGTCCGTTCATCGTGGCGAGCGGATGCGTGGGGCTCGTCCTGTCCCTCGCCTTCCTCGTGTACTACCTCGTGCCCAACTTCTGGGTGGTGGACGCGCTCGCGGCGGAGTCGTACCTCATCCTCTCCGTCTGGAGCATTATCGGCATAATCGTGTTCCGCGTCGTGTTCGGACGCGACAATACCGGGAAGCTCGGCACGTCCACCGTCGCCTGGATCGTCCTCCTCTTCTTCATCTTCTTCGCAGGCCACATGTGGAACCGCGAGATGGAGAGCGAGCTCACCAACACGGTCGTCACCCAAATCCACGAACGTTTCGCGCCCGTCGACAAGGACGACAACATAACGAAGGAGGAGAGCGAGGCGACGGACTTCCTCGAACGCCAGAAGGAGTGGGTCGACGACACGCTCACGCGCTACAACCTCGTCCAGATCGCGCTCGTCCTCATCGCGCTCCTGATGATGTACAGCATCTATTCCGTCACTTCGAGCCGTGAAAAGGAGGCCGCCAAGGCCAAGGGCTACTTCTTCTCCACGATAAGCCACGACATCAGAACGCCGCTCAACGCAATCGTAGGCTTCTCCCAGATGCTCAAGCACGGCACCAACACGAAAGAGGAGGAGTCCGAGGCGGTGGACGCGATACTGACGAGCAGCAAGTCCCTCCTTTCGCTCGTGAACGACATCCTCGACCTCTCGCGGCGCGACTCCCGCCACACGGAGATATCGCTTGCCCCGACCGACTGCCATGCGCTCCTCCACGAGATAGAGGAGGCGTTCCGCGTGGGGGCGGCCAAGCCGCATCTCGACATCCGGGACGCGACGGCAGACATGCCGCACCTGATGCTGGATTCGCTGCGCCTCAGGCATATCGTCTTCAACCTCGTCTCGAACTCCGTCAAGTTCACCGAAAAAGGCTTCGTGGAGATACGCGCCCGCTTCGACCGCGCCGATCCCAGTGACGTAGTCGGAACGCTCCGCATAGAGATAGAGGACACCGGCGTTGGCATCAGCGAGGAGGACAAGCACAAGATCGACTCGCCTTACGTGCAGACGGCGTCGAAGATTTCGCGGCATGGCGGCACGGGCCTCGGCCTCGCCGTCTGCCGCCAGTTCGCCGAAGCGATGGGCGGCGCGATGACGTTCGAGTCGGAGCTGGGCAAAGGTTCCACCTTCCGCATCACGATACCCAACGTCAAGGTCGCGGATATTGCTGTCGCCACCGGGAGTCTCGGAGTTCTGGAGAGTTCAACGCCAGCTCCAAGCCTCCAAAACTCCAAAGTCCGAAGCGGCGAAAGCAATCTACCGGATTCTCCACGTTCTACATGTTCTACACGGCCAGACGATTCTGCGAATCCTGACAATACCGTCGAAAAAGCCGTTCCCCGCATTCTCATCGTCGATGACGCGAAGATGAATCTGATGGTCCTGAAGGCTCTCTTGAAGAAGATCGACCAGTTCGAGATCGAGACGGCCATGGACGGCAAAGAGGCGCTTGCGAAGCTCCAGGCGCCCAACGCGCCGCCGTTCGACGCGGTCCTCACCGACATGTGGATGCCCGAGCTCGACGGCGAAGGCCTCGTCAAGGCGATACGCTCCGATCCGAAGCTCGCAAAGCTTCCTGTCCACGTCATCACCGCCGACGTCGAGCTGCAGGAGACGTTCGCCGAGAAAGGCTTCGACAGCATCATCCTCAAGCCCGTCACAATCAACCTCCTCCGCCCGCTTCTATCCGCCCGCTTCTAATGGAAATAATCCCCCAAACTAGCCACTTTCCTACAACCAGAAACCCGCCTTCGCCAAGGCTTCCACCTTCGCCAAGGCTACGGTGGACAAGTCGGTGGACAAGCCAGAAACCAGAAACTAGAAACTAGAAACTAGAAACTAGAAACCAGAAACTAGAAACTAACCACTAGCCACTAGCCACTAACCACTAACCAGGCATGCAGGACTACATATATTCCTCAATCGCCATTCTGGCGATAGTGATCCACCTGATCATCAACTTCAACATGTTCTCCGGGCGAAGGGGATACGCCACCGCGTACGGCAATCGCTACCGGGGATTTCTCATGGGCATCTTCGCCTATTATGTGGTGGATGTCGGCTGGGGCGTGTTTGCGGGGCTTGGCTGGACGCATGTATTATATGCCAACACGGTGCTGTACTACATCGCCATCGCCATGACCGTCGTCATGTGGTGTCGCTACGTAGTCGCGTATCTCGATCTCGGCAAATGGACCGGGCGCCCGCTGCTCTGGTTTGGATATGCGCTTCTCGCCCTGTACGTCGTGCTGCTGACGGTCAATGTGTTCAACGGCTGCGTGTTCCATTTCGACGAGCAGGGCCGGTACGTCGCCGGCGGCATACGGATGCTCATCTTCTATCCGCTTGCCGCCATTTACGTCCTCACCGGTCTTTTCGTCCTCGCGAGGGTGCTGGGCAGACGCGATTTCGCGCGGCGGCGGAACATAGTTGCGCTGCTGTTCTGCCTCACGATGGCGGTGGCCATCGTCCTCCAGATCGTCTGGCCGCTCTGGCCGTTCTACGCGCTCGGCTGCCTCGTGGGCAACTGCTTCTTCCATATCTTCGTCGTCGAAGACGAGCTTGCCGAACTGCGGCAGGCCGTCATCGAGCGCGAGCAGGCGGCAAAGCACGCGGCGAAGCTCGAGAAGGCGCTCGAGCGCGCGCGCGCCGCCGAAAAGGCAAAGAGCATGTTCTTCAGCATCGTGAGCCACGACATCAGAACGCCCCTCAACGCAATCCTCGGCTACTCCGAACTGCTCCAGTTCGGAATCGAGGACAAATCAGAGCGCGACGAGGCGCTCAATTCCATCCGCGCCAGCGGCAAGACGCTTCTCTATCTTGTGAACGACGTCCTCGACTTGGCGAAGATCGACTCGGGCGAGTTCACGCTCCAACCGGAGCCGGTGAGCCTCTCCCCGCTTGTGGACGAGGTGTTCTCGGTGTTCAGGCTGACTGCGACCGGGAAAGGCGTCGAGCTCGTGAACAAGACTGCGGA
>Ga0310696_10005719_pt1 | contig 14915 bp, 13 predicted proteins | sample AusTroGonzalo_MG_4_FD_203885 | JGI IMG/M metagenome (GOLD analysis project Ga0310696, IMG submission 203885) | Bovine rumen microbial communities from tropical cattle in Woodstock, Queensland, Australia - Gonzalo_02 (v2) (version 2) | ecosystem: Host-associated > Mammals > Digestive system >...
TCACGATGAATGGTGCGACCGTTATCTACATCGTCGAATAACTGGTCAAGCACCTCTTGCGCAATATATTCTTTCATCTTCTCGCGCGTGAAGACATCTTGCGCAAAATAATCCTTCACTCGTTCTTGACTCTCGGCTCTTGGCTCTCGGCCATCAGCCACTTTATGTCCAAATGCGGTTTTTAACGCTTCAAATCGAATATTACTCATACTTTTGATGTCGTTTTTTGTTTTTAATCCGATTAAATTTCAAAATCGACCGCAAAGGTAGTGTATTTTTTTGAATTATGCAAGATTTTTAGTAAAAAAAAATCAAAATTGCTTGCGTTTTTACAAAAAAAAAGAGCCCCGAAGGACTCTTGTTTTCGATTTCGCTCCCTATCGTACCTCTTGTCCGGTGGTAGTATAGACCTTATCGCCGTGAAGGATTAATAGGCGACCGTCACGGAGAACCTTTGTACATTGTACCTTGTCACTTTGTACCTTTATAATGTCGGTGGCGGTGGTATAACGGGAATTAGCTCCTTTGACATAGAGCGTCGGATAGAGCATGTTAATATCGTTCTGATAGAACTTGAAGCCGTGCGGGTCATTAGGCGTGATATTGAATCGGAAAATACCCACACCGGACTTGGTGGCAATCTTGATAACATCGTTCTCATAGGCTATCTCTGCATCAACCTGTCCTGGGCTGAATGTAATACCGTTATTACCCCCTACTCCGCACAGATAATAACCGCCTTGCGCATCACGATCGCCGTCACCTTTGCAAAGGACGCTGAATAGCTTCTTGTAATTATGCCACTGGTTGTGTACGATTGCCACTTCATTGTCCGCATAATTGCCGGAGATACGATTGCTCGAATAGTTTTGAAGGCAGACATAGTTCTTGCCGCTTTCATTCTGTCCGTCCCATATATACGTATTTCCTGCATGCTCCACAACGATGAGGAACGAGTCACGTACGGTAGCGTTGTCAATAGGGAAAGAGGTGATGCGATAATAATCGGTGGCAGCAGTATTCAAAGCCACACATGCCATAATGGCGATAAAGAGTTTTTTCATATGTAATAGAAATTATTGTATGTTTTTCTTTTGCGGCTGCAAAATTACGAAAAATATTTCGAATGACCAAATATATTTGTTTTTTTTTAAACAAACTCTTGCGTATGTGCAATTTTTGTAGTACCTTTGCAGCCGCAAAGGTGAGCAATGAAAAATGAATAAATGATAAAATAGCTTTATGGCACAAACACAAGAAGAAACATTTAAGAAAATCGTAGCGCATTGCAAGGAGTACGGATTCGTTTTTCCCTCCAGCGAGATCTATGATGGTTTAGGCGCTGTATATGACTACGGTCAGAATGGCGTTGAGTTGAAAAATAATATCAAGCGTTACTGGTGGGATTCGATGACGCTGCTGCATGAAAACATCGTCGGTATCGATGCTGCTATCTTCATGCACCCGACCACATGGAAAGCGTCCGGTCACGTTGATGCGTTCAATGACCCCTTGATCGACAACCGCGACAGCAAGAAACGTTACCGCGCCGACGTCCTGATTGAGGATCAGATTGCCAAGTACGACGAGAAGATTGCCAAAGAGATCGAGAAAGCCCGCAAGCGTTTCGGTGACTCCTTCGACGAGGAACTATATAAACAAACGAACGAGCGCGTGCGCGAGCACGTAGAGAAACGCGAGGCGCTGCATGCACGTTTTGCGAAAGCGATGAACGACAACAACCTCGAGGAACTCAAGCAGATTATCCTTGACGAAGAGATCGTTTGCCCGATTAGCGGTACGCGCAACTGGACCGATGTGCGTCAGTTCAACCTCATGTTCTCCACAGAGATGGGTTCGACCGCAGACGGCTCCATGAAGATCTACCTGCGCCCCGAGACGGCACAGGGTATCTTCGTCAATTTCCTCAACGTGCAGAAGACCGGCCGCATGAAGATTCCGTTCGGTATTGCACAGATTGGTAAGGCCTTCCGTAACGAGATCGTAGCCCGTCAGTTCATCTTCCGTATGCGCGAGTTCGAGCAGATGGAGATGCAGTTCTTTGTTCGTCCGGGCGAAGAACTCAAGTGGTTTGAGCATTGGAAGCAGTTCCGTCTCAAATGGCATAAAGCGCTCGGTCTGGGCGACGAGAAATACCGTTTCCATGACCATGACAAACTGGCGCACTATGCGAATGCGGCTACCGACATCGAGTTCCAGATGCCGTTCGGTTTCAAAGAGGTAGAAGGTATCCACAGCCGTACGAACTTCGACTTGTCTTCGCACGCCAAATATAGCGGCAAGAAAATCGAGTACTTCGATCCGGAACTCAACCAGAGCTACACCCCGTATGTCATCGAGACCTCTATCGGCGTCGATCGTATGTTCCTCAGCGTCATGTGTTCGGCTTACGAAGAGCAGGTGTTGGAAGGCGGCGATACGCGTGTCGTACTACATCTGCCGGCAGTACTCGCTCCGGTGAAGGCTTGTATCATGCCGCTCGTCAAGAAAGACGGGCTGCCCGAGAAAGCACGCGAGATCATGAACGAACTGAAGTTCGATTTCAAGGTTGCTTACGATGAGAAAGACTCGATTGGTAAACGTTACCGTCGTCAGGACGCAGTCGGCACGCCGTTCTGTATCACCGTTGACCATGATACGGAGAAAGACGATTGCGTAACGATTCGCTATCGTGACACCATGGGCCAGGACCGCGTGAAGATAGAAGACCTGCACGAGATCATCCGCAGAGCCACCGACCCGAAGGAACTCTACCGCAAAATCGTCGGTGATTCATTCGAAGATACGAATGAGTAGTTTAGAGTTTAGAGTTTAAAGAAAAAGCCCGCGTCGCGGGCTTTTCTTATCCATTGTATGCCTCAAGGGCTTTGCGGAGAACGAGCATGGCTTTGCCGAGGTCTTCTTTATTGAGGATGTATGCCATGCGGACTTGATGACGACCTTCCTCGGGATTGGTGTAGAAACCGGTACCGGGCGCCATCATAATAGTCGCTCCTTCGTACTGGAAGTCCGTCAGACACCATTTGCAGAATTTCTCGCAGTCATCTACCGGCAACTCTACCATGACGTAGAAAGCGCCCGTAGGAGCCGGAGCAAAGACTCCGGGAATCTGGTTGAGTTGGTCGATAAGGAAATTACGACGGCCGAGATACTCGTCATAGACCTCCTGCATGTATTCTTCCGGCGTCGAAAGCGATGCCTCAGCGATGACTTGTCCCAACAGAGGAGGACTGAGTCGTGCCTGGCAGAACTTCATGACCGCCTCACGCACGGCTTTGTTCTTGGTGATAAGTGCTCCAATGCGGATACCGCACTCGGAGTAGCGCTTTGAAACGCTGTCCACGAGAATGACGTTCTGCTCGATACCTTCGAGGTGGCAGGCGGAGATATAAGGAGACTTGGTATAAATGAACTCGCGGTACACCTCATCAGAGATGAGATAAAGGTTGTATTTCTTAACCAGATCGCGAATCTGCCGCATTTCTTGTTTGGTATAGAGGTAGCCCGTCGGGTTATTGGGGTTACAGATTAGAATGGCTCGCGTCTTGGGCGTGATCTGCTTCTCAAACTCCTCCACCGGTGGTAACTTGAAGCCGTTCTTGATATCCGTCTTTACCGATTTGACCACGGCTCCGGCAGAGATGGCAAAAGCCATATAGTTGGCGTAGGAGGGGTCGGTCACGATAATCTCGTCGCCGGGATTGAGACAACTCATATAAGCGAACATGATTGCCTCCGATCCTCCGGCTGTGATGATAATCTCGTCCGGCGAGAGGTCAATGCCATAGTCGGCATAATAGCTGACCATCTTGGTTCGCAGCGATTTGAGTCCCTGCGAAGGCGAATACTCGAGGATATCCTGATTGAAATGCTTCACCGCCTCGAGTGCTTGCGGCGGTGTTTTGATATCCGGTTGACCGATATTGAGATGATAAACATGCGTTCCGGCCAGTTTGGCGGCATCAGCATATTTAGCCAGTTTACGAATTGGGCTCTCAGGCATCGACTGAGCGCGAGCGGAAATCTCCATGAACGGTTTAACGATTTAACGATTTAACGAATTAACGCATCAATACTGAGCAGCATCATAGACGGCGTCTGCCACATCGGAACCTTTGAGACGCTCGATGATGCAGAACGCAAAATCAGCACTCAGGCCGGGACCTTTCGCCGTGATAATATTCTTTGACTCCACGACCAGACCTCCCACATAACTCTCTCCGAGAGCATCCTGGAAGCCCGGGTAGCAGGTAGCCTGTTTGCCCTTGAGGATACCGAGTTTGCCGAGCACCGCGGGGGCCGCGCAGATAGCGGCTATGAGTTTGTCAGCTTTGTTATGCTCCATCAGTAATTCGCGTAGTGCGGAACATTCACCAAGTTTGGTTTGTCCCCCCGGCAGGATAAGCATCTCTGCATCGGAGAAGTCGATACGCTCAATCAGTCCGTCTGCTTCCACAGCAATATTGTGCGCTCCGAGTACCATCGGATTGCCGGTTATGGAAACTGTCGTGACCGCAATATTCGCGCGGCGTAACAAATCGATGGTGGTGATAGCCTCGATTTCTTCGAAACCATTGTCAAGGAAAAGATAATTCATAAACTTTCAATTTTCAATTAAATTTGAAATTATAGGTGATTGTTCCGATCTGATCATGTTCGCCCTCTGTGAACTTGGCTTTACGCGCCGCTTCGAGAGCGAGTTGTTGTGTCTGTTTGTCAGAGATGTTACCGCCCTTAATGGTGGCGCTGACTACATTCCCTGCCGCATTGACGCGAATCTCAATAATGACGCGTCCTTCCTGATTGAATGTGTTGGCGGGTTGCGGGAACGTTCCTTTGATACCTCTTCCGGAGAGACTCCACTCGTTTCCCCCCGCAGAGCCGTGCCCGACGGGATTACCTTTCTGTCCGCCTCCCTTGCTGTCTCCGGAACCGGTGTCGTTTCCGGTATTGCCGAATAGCGAACCCATCTGATTGGCTTTGGCGATAGCTTCCGCCTCTTTGGCTTTTCGCTCGGCTTCTGCCGCTTCACGCGCTTTACGCTCCGCTTCCAGCCGTGCTTTCTCTTCCGCCTCGCGTTTCTTCTTCGCATCCGCAAGCGCAAGGGCCTCAGGATCATCGGTCGTTAGATGCTCTTCCTCCGCAGGTGAAGACGGTTGCACCGGCGTAGCTGCTTCGGGCGAAGGCATCGGTACGGACTCCGACTGCTCGGACATGTACCCTCCGGCTTCCTCCACTTCTCCATATGCCATTATCTCGATGCCTTCTTCCTGCTCGGGAACTACCGCCCACAGGCGAAGGAACCACAGCAAGAGAAAGACGAGCACCATAAAGAGTATAGTGCCGACCGTAGCTTTTATATGACGTTCCTGTTTCTTAGTCACTGTCTCTTCGTTGCGACAACGAGTCGCATATGATGTTCATTAGCGATATCGAGGACACGTACCACCTCTTTGTAAGCAACGTCTTCATCAGCGTGCAGGGCGATATACATGGTAGAATCAGATGCCTGAATACCGGAGAGATAGCCCTCGAGATTTTCAGGATCAATAGCTACCGGTTTCTCGCGCCCGAGTGCCACGAAATAATTGCCGAGATTGTCGATGGACACTTTCGCCACCTGCGGTCGCGTTGCTTTCTGCGCCCGAGCGGTCGGCAAGTTGATTTTGATATCATTGGGGGACGACATCGTAGATGCCATGACGAAGAAAAGGAGTAAGAGGAACACCAAGTCCGTCATGGAACTCATTGCGAACGTCGCTTCTACCCTATTGCGCTTTTTTAATGCCATAACTTCCAAACTTTCAAACCTTCAAACTTCCAAACCTCTTATGCCGGTTCGTTGAGCAGGTCCATGAACTCGAGCGTACGGCTCTCCAGCAGACGCACTACGCGGTCAATACGTGCCACGAGGTAGTTGTACGCGAACATAGCGAGGATGCCGACGATAAGACCGCCGATGGTAGTTACCATCGCCTGGTACATACCGGACGAGAGGGCCGACATCTCAATGATACCGCCCGAGGTCTGCGCCATGTTATAGAATGTCTGTACCATACCGATGACCGTTCCCAAGAAACCGAGCATCGGAGCGCCACCGGCAATAGTAGCCATGATGACGAGACCTTTCTCCAGACGGCCTACCTCGAGGTTACCTACATTCTCCACCGCCACCTGTACATCCTGCATCGGACGTCCGATACGCGTGATTCCTTTCTCAATCATATGTGCGGAAGGCGTGTCGGTCTGCTTGCAGAGGTTGAGCGCCGAATCAATCTTACCTTCATGGATATAATCGCGAATGCGGTCCATGAATGATTTGTCCTCACGCGTAGCCTGCTTGAGCACTACCAGACGCTCAATGAATATATAACATGCGCCGGCAAGGAGGATAGCCAGAATAATCATAATCCATCCGCCGTACTGCGCCATTTCCCAAAGATTGATAGACTGCGTTGTTTCTTCGAGGCCTGCCATTTCGTTCAAAACAGCAGCCGTTGTGTCAATTTGTAATAACATAAAAATATTTACGATTTAACGATTTAACGATTTAACGGTTTAACCTTACTTCAGTAAGTCCAAATACTCCTGGATGGTTTCCTGAATGCCGAGATAGAGGGCATCACAGACGATAGCATGTCCGATAGAGACTTCTGCCGTCCAGGGGAAAGCCTGAATGAAAGGTTTGAGATTCTTGAGATTAAGGTCATGTCCTGCGTTCATACCCAATCCCAGTTCATGCGCTTTCTCAGCAGCAGGGCGGTACATCTCAATCGCCCGCTTCGGGTCCTCGTTGAAAAGCTCGGCATAAGGTCCCGTATACAACTCCACACGGTCCGCGCCGGTCCGCAAAGCATAATCCACCATCAGCGGATCGGGGTCCACGAAGATACTCACGCGGATGCGGTAAGAATGCAACTGATTGACGACGCCCTTCAGAAAATCGAGGTTTCTGCGCGTGTCCCAGCCATGATTGGAAGTCAACTGACCGGGGTCATCGGGAACGAGCGTCACCTGCGTGGGGCGGATATCGGTCACCAAGGCCAGGAAATCATCCGTTGGGTTACCTTCCACATTCAGTTCGGTCGTCACCATCGACTTCAATTGGTACACATCCTCCTTGCGAATATGGCGCTCGTCTGGGCGCGGATGAACCGTTATACCCTGCGCACCGAACAACTCACAATCGACAGCAAATCGCTGAACGTCAGGCAAATTACCCCCGCGCGCATTACGCAGGGTAGCCACTTTATTGATGTTGACACTTAACTTCGTCATGGCACGTGCATTAAAAACCGCCGCAAATTTACTGCTTTTTTTTTAATTATGCAAGATTTTCGAAGAAAATTTCTCTCTAATTTGCACATATGAAATTATTTTCGTAATTTTGCGCCCTAAATTGTGCCTATTATGACGATTGCTATTTTTGGAAATGCAATGAAATCCGACACCTTGCGGGAAGTGAGGCATATATTGGATTTTATGGAGAAGAAAGGAGTACACGTACTGCTTTCTCAAGAGTTGCGGCAAGAGTTAGACTTACGGGAGTACCCGGGTTTTCCGGAGAACTGGGACGGTGAGCAACAGCCGGAGAACGTCTATGGAGAGCCCATCGATTTTGCTTTATCGGTAGGTGGCGACGGAACCTTCCTGACCAGTGCGGCGGCTATAGGAAACAAAAATATTCCTATCTTGGGCGTTAACTGCGGTCACTTGGGTTTTCTGGCGGAAGTGCAGACGCAGGATTTGGATGATATCATGCAGAAACTGTTAGCGGGCGAGTATATCATCGAGCGTCGGAGCCTTCTCAATGTGACTATTCTGGACAAAGACGGTTTTGCCCGTGAGGGTCTTATCATGTCCCCCAATGCGCTGAACGAGATAGCTATCTTAAAACAAGGTCTGACGAACATGCTGACCATAGAGACGAGGGTGAACGGCGAGTTGCTTCACACGTACCATTCGGACGGTCTGGTCATTGCGACCCCTACCGGCAGTTCGGCGTACAACCTGTCCATCGGCGGTCCTTTGGTAGTACCGCAGAACAAAGGTATCATCTTGACGCCTATCGCTCCCCACAGTCTGACCGTCCGACCGATCGTTATGCCGGAAGACTGGAAGTTCGATATCCGCGTGAGCAGCCGCTATGACTCCTATATGGTGTCTGTGGACGGACGCAGTCAGAGTCTGAGTACGGATATGAGCCTCCATGTGGAAAAAGCAGCCTATACCATCAAAGTGGTACAGATAGGCGATAACAGTTTTTTGAAGAGTTTACGCACAAAACTGAACTGGGGAAAATAAATCACAAATCATAAATATAAAATCATAAATGTTATCTGCGATAACTTGGGATGTGGACCCGATACTTATCCATTTCGGGGACGGAGGAATACGCTGGTACGGATTGCTGTGGGCAATAGGTCTGTATGTATGTTGGGCTGTTAACGAGCGGATGTACAAGCGGGAGAACTGTCCGGCCGAATGGGCGGATTACATGTTCTTTTACATGGCTGCCGGCGTGATTATCGGAGCACGTCTGGGGCATTGTTGGTTCTATGAGTGGCACCAGTACGGCCAGCCGTGGCATTTATTCGGATGGGAGTTCACGTACCGCAATCCGTATATAGAGAACCCGCTCCGTTTGCTCAAGATATGGGAAGGCGGCCTGAGCAGTCACGGCGGAGGAATAGGTCTGATCATCGCGGCTTTTCTGCTCAACAAACATAAGTTTGCCCGCTACCCACAGTTCGGTACGAGTTGGTTGTGGATTCTGGACCGATTATGCGTAGGCGTATGCTTTACCGCGATGCTCATCCGTCTGGGTAACCTCTTTAACAGCGAGATATACGGCGGTCCGACCGACCTGCCCTGGGGCTTTATCTTCGTCAGAGACGGTCAGACGGTCCCCTGCCACCCCACGCAGATATATGAAATACTGTACTGCTTTGCAGCATTGTGCGTCGTATGGCCGTTATACTGGTACACGGAGGCACGGAGACGGGAAGGACTGCTGTTGGGTATTTTCTTTGAGATTATTTTCATCACACGTTTCTGCCTGGAGTTCATCAAAAATGACCAGGAAGCCTTTGAGGCCGGCCACGTGCTTAATATGGGACAATGGTTGAGTATTCCGTTCATCTTAGGCGGTTTATTCCTTATTATACGCGCATACATGAGACCGCTGTCGCCCGTAGTGGACAAACAACCCAAGAGTCTTGATAAAAAGTATCAAAATGACAAATCACAAAGCACAAAGCACAAATAAAAATAACCTTCGGATTATTTTTCTTGGAACGCCGGAGTTTGCCGTGGCGAGCCTGAAGGCATTGGTAGAAGGCGGTTATAATGTAGTCGCCGTAGTGACCATGCCGGACAAGCCGGCCGGTCGCGGGCATCAGCTTCAATATTCGGATGTAAAGAGATACGCGCTCGAGGTCGGTCTGCCGGTACTGCAACCGGAGAAACTGAAAGACGAGGCTTTTGTGGAAGAGTTGCGTTCTTACCAAGCGGATCTGCAGATAGTAGTGGCGTTTAGAATGCTACCGGAGGTCGTATGGGCGATGCCCAGATTGGGTACGTTCAATCTGCATGCATCGTTACTGCCTCAGTACAGAGGTGCTGCGCCGATTAACTGGGCTGTGATGAACGGCGATAAAGAGACCGGAGCGACAACTTTCATGCTAAAGCATGAGATTGACACGGGAAACATGATCTTACAGGAACGTCTTCCTATTGGTCCGGATGAGAATGTCGGTTCGGTACATGACCGCTTAATGGCATTAGGCACCGGCATGGTGACGCGGACGGTAGATCTGATTATCGACTGCGAGAACCAGGGGATACCGCTTCCCACTACGCCTCAACCCGAGATAGCAGAGCTGCGTCCGGCACCTAAGATTTTCAAAGAAGACTGCGAGATCAAGTTCGCGGAGAAGACCGCCGAGGAGGTAAAGAATTTCGTCCGCGGACTGAGTCCCTATCCTGCGGCCTGGGCAAATCTGACCATCAACGGACAGGCGTTCGAGAATGTGAAGATTTATGCCGTTGAACCTCTCACTTCTAACAGCGCAAGCGGTCTAACTTCTAACAGTCTGAAAGACGGTCTTATTGTCCCTTGCCGCGAAGGGGCAGTACGTATTCTGGAACTGCAAGTACCCGGTAAGAAACGCATGGACGCACGTTCATTCCTCAATGGATTACATTAAACTCATAGACAAATACTACGGCGGTGTACCGGAGTTGAGGCATATATTGGTGACACATAGTCGGCAAGTGGCTGACCGTGCGTTATCTATTATTGACCGTCATCCGGAATGGGAAGAACAAGGTTTGATAGACCGGCAGTTTGTAGAAGAGGCAGCGATGTTACACGATATCGGTATTATCTTCTGCGATGCGCCGAAGATTCATTGTTGCGGTCCGCACAAGTATATCGAGCACGGATATTTGGGTGCCGAGTTACTACGCGCCGAAGGACTGCCCAAGCACGCATTAGTTGCCGAACGGCACACGGGAACAGGTATTACGGTTGAGCAGGTTGTGCGGGAAGAGTTACCTATTCCGGAGCGTGACTACTGCCCGCAGAGCCTGGAGGAGAAGATCATCTGTTATGCCGATAAGTTCTACTCCAAAAGCCACCTCGGGGAAGAGGTCGATGTCAACAAGATCAAGTACAACATCTGGAAATACGGCCACGAAGCTTTCGTGCGTTGGAATGAGCTCGTTGCGCTCTGTGGAGAGTTCTCTTAGTACGGGGCTCACGAGATGCTATACAAAGAAGGCGGCAATTGCCGCCTTTGATGTATAAAATGTTAGTTGCTGAACGCTTTAGTGGAACTTATGGGCGAAGCCGATAGAGAGCAGTTCCCGGAATTGGATCTTCGCATGGTCATCGCCTTCCAGGATGACCGCCGTGTCATAACGCGGATGAACCGTCAGACGGGAAGTGAGCCAACGATTGATGATAAAATCACAGTTGATCTCCAAGTCTAACTCCACATTCCGATAATTGGTATAGCAATAGAATTTGGTCTCCAGCGCGAACTCACGCACCGGTTTCCATGTATATTCAAGGCGGACAGAGGAACCGATATTATGCTGGGTCTGCTGACCGGGTTCCAGTCCGAAATCCTTGCCGCTAACCCGCGCGGTATCCATGATATGAATCACCTTATAGGACAGCGGAGAGAAGGAGACGGAGAGGTTCTCCACCGGCTTATAATCCAGACCGAAAGCGGCCGTAAAACGGAACGGCGAGAACGGTCCTGACTTGAGTTCGTACGAGTTGGCTTTATAGGTAGGCAGAAGCCGCGTCTCTATTTCCGAAGAGAGGGAGATAAAGAGTTTTGGCACCAAGAGATAATTGCCTTTGCTATAAATACGGAAGAGGTCATCGGTCGTATTCATCTTATGAATAGAGTCGGCGGAAATAGTTGAACCGCCCATACGCCATTCGCCGAAGTTCTCCCATGTGAAGCGTCCCCGTATATAACTGATTTGGCCTTTGACCATACCCAGTGCGGCAAAGGAAGAGGAACCTCCCTGATACCAGTTTTCCGTGACATAGTTCTGGGTTACCTGCGCCATGAGAGTGAGTTCCCGCCGCCAGGGAGAATGCATATCTCGGATGGCACGCAGAACATCGTTGCGGTCCTCCTCCGCATCTTTAATCCATGATTTCTCAATGATGATATGCGGCGTGGTATCGAGTCTCTGGAGCGCAAGACCGGCATTGACGGTACGCAGCGAGTCTATCTCCTGCAGTTCGCGTTCGATAGAGTCGAGACGCATGAGTTCGACGAGCGGAAGCGTGTCGGTGGTATCATTGGCATGGAGCTCCCTACTCTGGCGGTTGACCATATCCAGCAACAAAGCATCCATGTCGGCTGTCTTGTCCTGCTCCGCCAGCTTGAACGTATCGGGATATAATTGTTGCGCCGTCATTGTCATGGCGGCGCAAAACAAGGATACTATGAGGATTTTAAATTTCAAATTTTAGACTCCGGCGGCACCGAGTTTACCGTGGCATTGCTTGTATTTCTTACCACTGCCGCACGGACAGGGGTCATTCGGTCTCGGTTTCTTATCCACATGAATCGGTTCAGGACGGGCGTTCTCGCGCGTATCTCGTCCTGCCGCAGCGGCTGCTCCGGAAGCCTGCGCCGCCTGCTGCACCGCATCTTTCTGTGTACGGTAACGGCTGTAGTCCATACGGCGTTGCTGCTGCGCCTGCTGTACACGGTCGGGTTCCTGCTGATGAATCTGACCGCGCAAGAGAATAGCAATGGCACGACGGTTAAGGTTATCGAGCATCATCTTGAAGATATTAAAGGACTCCAGCTTGTAAATCAAAAGCGGGTCTTTCTGCTCGTAGGAAGCATTCTGAACGGACTGCTTGAGGTCATCCAATTGACGGAGATGCTCTTTCCATTCGTCATCGATAACGAAGAGCAGCATACGTTTCTCGAATTCTTTGACTACGTCCTTGCAATGGCTCTCCGCCGCCGCCTTGAGGTTAACGGCGATATTATAAACGCGTTTGCCGTCGGTGATAGGAATGAGAATATTCTCATACATCTGTCCCTTCTCTTCGAAGACGCGCTGTATAACCGGGTCGGCAATCTGCATGAGTTTGTCCATACGACGCTTGAAGCTATCCAGCGCAGCTTCCGCCAATTGCTCACTCATCACATTACGACGTCCGGTATTGAATTCATCTTCCGTGAACGGCAGTTCGATAGCGAAGGTCTGCATTACTTCATCTTTAAGCCCTTCGTAGTCATTAGCCGAGCGCGCATCCAAATAGATATTCTCCGCGGTCTCGTAAATCATATTCGTTATATCCACGCCGATACGCTCACCCATAAGCGCATGACGGCGCTTGGCGTAGATAAGGTTACGCTGCTGATTCATGACATCATCGTACTCAATAAGGCGCTTACGGATACCGAAGTTGTTCTCCTCCACTTTCTTCTGCGCACGCTCGATAGAATTGGAGATCATGTTATGCTCAATCATCTCACCTTCCTGGAAGCCCATTCGGTCCATGACGGATGCTATACGCTCGGAGCCGAACATACGCATGAGGTCATCCTCGAGCGAAACATAGAAGACGGAACTACCCGGGTCACCCTGACGTCCTGCACGGCCACGCAACTGACGGTCCACGCGGCGGGACTCATGACGCTCGGTACCGATGATAGCGAGACCTCCGGCCTCTTTGACTTCGGGTGTGAGCTTGATATCCGTACCACGACCGGCCATGTTGGTAGCGATAGTAACTACGCCCGAACGACCGGCCTCAGCAACAACTTGCGCCTCCTGCTGGTGCAACTTGGCGTTGAGGACATTATGCTTGATCTTGCGGATGTTAAGCATTTTGCTTAAGAGCTCGGAAATCTCGACGGATGTAGTACCGACAAGAACCGGACGACCCTGCTCCACCATATTGACAATCTCATCAATGACGGCATTGTATTTCTCGCGTTTGGTGCGGTAAATACGGTCGTTCATGTCATTACGTGCAATCGGTTTGTTGGTCGGAATAACGACTACGTCGAGTTTGTATATATTCCAGAACTCGCCCGCTTCGGTCTCTGCGGTACCGGTCATACCGGCGAGCTTATGATACATACGGAAATAGTTCTGGAGAGTGATGGTAGCAAAAGTCTGCGTAGCACCTTCTACCTTCACGTTCTCTTTGGCTTCTACAGCCTGGTGAAGACCATCCGACCAGCGACGGCCTTCCATGATACGGCCCGTCTGTTCGTCCACAATCTTCACTTCTCCGTTATCGATGATATAATCGACATCTTTCTCGAAGAGCGTGTAGGCTTTGAGAAGCTGGTGTACGGTATGTACGCGCTCCGATTTGATGCTGTAATTGGTATAGATATCATCTTTGCGTTGCTGTCTCTCATCGGAGGAGAGCTCTGTCTGATGCTCCAGTTCGGCTATCTCGGAGCCCACGTCGGGGAGGACGAAGAAATTAGGGTCATCGGTAGTGCCGGTAAGCGAATCGATACCTTTGTCCGTCAGCTCGATAGACTTGTTTTTCTCATCAATAACGAAATAGAGTTCATCGGTAGCGATATGCATGTTTTTCTCGTTCTCCTGCAGGTAGAACTCTTCGGTTTTCTGGAGCCGCACTTTGATACCGGGTTCCGAAAGGAATTTGATGAGCGCCTTGGATTTCGGCATACCTTTGAAGGAACGGAAGAGGGCCAACTCTCCTTCTTCGCGCTCTTTCTCATCCGCCGAACCCATTTTTGCTTTCGCCTCGGCAAGGAGTTTGGTGGTGAGGGTAGTCTGCGTGCGTACCAGAGAGGCCACACGATCCTTATATTCGTCGAACATCTGGTCTTCTCCGCGAGGCACTGGACCGCTGATAATCAACGGGGTACGGGCATCATCAATCAAGACGGAGTCCACCTCATCGACGATGGCGTAGTTATGTCCGCGCTGCACAAGGTCGAGCGGCGAGGTAGCCATGTTATCGCGGAGGTAATCAAAGCCGAACTCATTGTTGGTACCGAAGGTAATGTCGCATGCATAGGCTTTGCGGCGCTCGTCCGAGTTCGGTTTATGTTTGTCTATACAATCCACGGTGAGGCCGAGGAACATATAGATTGGGCCGTTCCACTCGGAGTCACGTTTGGCAAGGTAGTCATTGACGGTCACTACGTGTACACCTTCGTGCGTAAGGGCATTGAGGTAAACCGGGAGAGTTGCGACAAGGGTCTTACCTTCACCGGTTGCCATTTCTGCAATCTTACCCTGGTGCAGAACGACACCACCGAAGAGCTGGACGTCATAATGGATCATGTCCCATGTTATCTCGTTGCCACCCGCCATCCAATGGTTGTGATAGACCGCCTTCTCGCCATCTATTT